>Ga0172372_10000661_pt1 | contig 52876 bp, 14 predicted proteins | sample LakKiv5m_2_FD_114544 | JGI IMG/M metagenome (GOLD analysis project Ga0172372, IMG submission 114544) | Freshwater microbial communities from Kabuno Bay, South-Kivu, Congo - kab_092012_9.5m | ecosystem: Environmental > Aquatic > Freshwater > Lake | place: Democratic Republic of the Congo...
CACCAGGTACTCGCGCTCGACTTCGGACGAGGGATGCATGAGCCGATGCGCGAGCTCGCCATCGGTCGTGAACAACAGCAACCCTGAGGTGTTGACATCAAGGCGACCGACCACGATCCAGCGGCCCTGTGGGGGTGGCGGCAGGCGATCAAACACCGTCGGCCGCCCTTGCGGATCCTGCCGCGTGGTCACCTCGCCCACGGGCTTGTGATAGCCGAGCACGATCGGCCGCCGCCCGGCGTCCGGCAATGCGGTGCCGATCTCCACCGGTCGCCCATCGAGCAGCACGCGATCACCCGGCTCAACCCGAACGCCCAACTCGGCCACCTGGCCGTTCACGCTGACCCGCCCCTCGCGGATCCATTCCTCCACGCTGCGCCGCGAGCCGAGGCCACGCCCCGCCAGTACCTTTTGTAATCGTTCCGCCACGGTGCGAATGATAGCGACCCAAGGCCCCATAACGGCTGGTTATGCGCTCATAGCGCTTCAAGCGTGACAGCCACCGCAGATCGGCAGATCCTTCGGCCATGATCCACGACAGTATTCTCGGCACGATCGGTAACACCCCCATCGTGCGCATCAACCGGCTCGCCCCGCCTAGCGTCACGATGTACGTCAAGTGCGAGGCCTTCAACCCGCTGCACTCGGTGAAGGATCGCCTTGCAATTGCCATCATCGAAGATGCCGAACGGCGCGGCACGCTGCGCCCCGGCCAGACCGTCGTCGAGGCGACTTCGGGCAACACCGGCATCGCGCTCGCCATGGTCTGCGCGGCCAAGGGCTACCCCTTTGTGGCAGTCATGGTCGAAACCTTCTCCATCGAGCGACGCAAGATCATGCGGGCGCTCGGCGCCAAGGTGATCCTCACGCCTGCGGCCGAACGCGGCTCCGGCATGGTGCGCAAGGCCGAAGAGCTGGCCACGAAGCACGGCTGGTTCCTCGCACGGCAGTTCGAAAACGAAGCGAATCCCGCCTATCACCGCAATACCACTGGCCCTGAGATCCTGCGCGACTTCGCGGGTCGCCGGCTTGATTTCTTTGTCTCAGGTTGGGGTACGGGGGGCACGCTCTCAGGCGTCGGCCAGACGCTGAAACTCGCGCGCCCGGAAGTGCAAATCGTCGCCACCGAACCGCAAAACGCCTCGCTGCTCGCAGGCGGCAGTTTCACACCACACAAGATCCAAGGCTGGACCCCGGACTTCGTGCCCAAGGTCCTCGATCGCAGTGTGGTCGATCGCATCGTGCCGGTGAGCGATGACGAATCACTCGAGACGGCACGCGCGCTCGCTGCGCAAGAGGGCATCTTCTGCGGCATCTCCTGCGGCGGTACGTTTGCGGCGGCGCTGAAGGTGGCGCAGGCGGCGACTCCCGGATCGGTGATCCTCGCGATGCTGCCCGACACGGGCGAACGCTACCTGTCCACGGTCTTGTTCGGTCACCTGCCTGAGGGTAGCGACCCGGAACCATGAGCACCCGCAGCAAGGCGCCCTTGCCGAATCCGTTTCGCCTGCACCGTGGTGGCGAGCTGCCCGGAGGCGTCATCGCGTACGAGACGTGGGGCGATCTGAATGCCGCACGGGACAATACGGTGCTGCTGTTCACGGGTCTGTCTCCCTCGGCGCATGCGGCCTCGTCGGCACAGGATCCGCGACCCGGTTGGTGGGAGTTACTGATCGCCCCGGGCGGTGCACTCGACACGAACCGCTATTTCGTCATCTGCGTCAACTCACTCGGCAGTTGCTTTGGTTCCACCGGCGCCGCCTCGATCGACCCCCGCACCGGCTATCGATACGGCAAACACTTCCCTGAGATCGCGATCGAAGACATCGCCCGCGGTGGCCATGCGGTGCTCGAACACCTCGGCATCGAGCAAGTGCATGCGGTGATCGGCCCATCGCTCGGCGGCATGACAGTTCTCGCATTCGTCGCGCTCTTTCCACAGGCAGCCCGCCACCTGCTCAGCATCAGCGGCACGGACGCAGCAAGCCCTTACGCAATCTCACTGCGCAGTCTGCAACGCGAAGCCGTGACGCTTGATGCCGCGTGGCAGGGGGGCGACTACCTTCCGGACGCGCCGCCTCGGGGCGGGCTCGCGCTCGCACGCAAGATCGGCACGATCACGTATCGTTCAGCCAAAGAATTGCAGCAGCGCTTCTCCCGCACGCCCTCGACCGAGGGGCACGACTTCGCCGTGCAGGACTACCTCGCGCAGCAAGCGCGCAAGTTCGTCGATGCTTTCGATGCGAACTGTTACCTACGTCTGTCGCGGGCGATGGATCTCTTTGACTTATCGCAGCACGGCGAGCCGAGCACCCTCTTCCGGCGCTCCGCGCTGCAATCGGCACTCGTCATTGGCGTTGAGCTCGATCAGCTCTTCAGCATCGAGGAACAGGAGAGGATTGCGATGACACTGCGCGCCGGCGGTGTCGCTACCTCGTTCACTCGGCTCGACAGCCTCGCCGGTCATGATGCCTTTCTCGTCGACTTCGCCAGCTTCGATGTGACTATCCGTCGCTGGTTCGACACTCACTCACCTCTCGGAGTTACCCACGCGCCCTGAAACCATCGCCGTTCACGGTGGCTACACGCCCGACCCGACCACCAAGTCCGTGGCGGTGCCGATCTACCAGACGACCTCCTATGCTTTCGATAGTGCGCAGCACGGCGCGGACCTGTTCGATCTGAAGGTGCAGGGCAACATCTACACCCGCATCATGAATCCAACGAGCGATGTGCTGGAGAAGCGCATCGCCGAGCTCGAAGGGGGTATCGGAGCGCTGGCACTCGCCTCAGGCAGCGCCGCCGTGACGTAGGCGCTGATGACCATCGCCGAGCAAGGCGACAACATCGTGAGTTCCGGTGCCCTGTACGGCGGCACCTATAACCTGTTCGCCCACACGCTGCCGCAGTTCGGCATCGAAGTGCGTTTCGCCGATCATCGCGATCCCGCCTCGTTCGAGAAGTTGATCGACGCACGCACCAAGGCCGTGTTCTGCGAATCCATCGGCAATCCGCTCGGCAACGTCACGGACTTCGGCGCCATTGCCGCCATCGCCCACCGCCACGGCGTGCCGCTCATCGTCGACAACACGGTGCCCTCGCCCTACCTCTGCCGGCCGTTCGAGCATGGCGCCGATATCGTCGTGCATTCGCTCACCAAGTATCTGGGCGGGCACGGCAACAGCATCGGTGGCGTGCTGGTGGATTCGGGCAAGTTCCCTTGGGCGGAGCACAAGGCCCGTTTTCGTCGCTTGAACGAACCCGACGTGTCCTATCACGGCGTGGTGTACACGGAGGCGCTCGGACCTGCGGCCTACATCGGTCGTGCGCGCGTCGTGCCGCTGCGCAACATGGGCGCAGCGATCTCGCCGTTCAATTCCTTCCTGATCTTGCAGGGTGTCGAGACGCTCGCGGTGCGCATGGATCGCATCTGCGACAACGCGCTCGCCGTCGCCCGATTCCTCGCGCAGCACCCGGCGGTGAGTTGGGTGAATTACGCGGGCCTGCCGGATCACCCGGACCATGCGCTGGTCCAGCGCTACATGGGTGGCCGCGCCTCCGGGATTCTCACCTTCGGCGTGAAGGGCGGACGCGCCGCAGGCGAGAAATTCCTCGATGCGCTGAAACTGGTGATCCGTCTCGTGAATATCGGCGATGCGCGCTCACTCGCCACGCATCCGGCGTCCACCACCCATCGGCAGCTCTCGCCTGAGGAGCTCGCCAAAGCAGGCGTCTCCGAAGACATGGTGCGGCTGTCGATTGGCATTGAGCACATCGACGATCTGAAAGAGGACCTCGATCAGGCGCTGCGCAGCGCCTAACGACGGCTGCGACGCTGGGCGGTCTTGCGCGACGGCGCAGCTTTCAGCGCGGTCGGCTTAGGTGCCCGAGCAGCACGGCCGCGCGCTTCCTCGACCTGCTCCTGCAGGATGCGGAACAGGCTATCGATGAACTCCTTGCGTTCCGCTCCGAGCTTGGCTTCCTGCTCCGGGCTGAAATCGAAGGCATCGATTTCGCCTGCGGCGAGGCCGCCCTGTCGAACCTGGATCGCTTCAAACGCGGCGAGCCGCTCGCGCAAGGTCCACACCTCGCTGCCGAGCACCACGACCATGTTCAGGATCTTGTCGATCGCGGGATCGGCAAAGAAATACGGGCGCCCGCCACGAATCGTACGGCGCATCGGCTCGCGACTCATTTCCAGGCTCCGAAGCAGTACCACATGATGCCGTCGGTCAATCGACCGGTCTTGTCACTGTCGACCTCGGGCGGTCGGGTCGCCGCCTCGGACCACACCTTCTCGCCATACCAGCCGATGGACGGGATCACGAACTGCAGGAAATTCTTGGCCTTGAAACCCGCCTTCGCACACACCGCAGCTGGATCGAGATCACGGAACGGCTTGTAGAACGGCTCGTTGTTATAGGCGCTGTCCCAATCGAGATAGAAGGCTTCGTAGGGCGAGAGCTGCCCGTTCGGCGGCAGTTCCATGTGCAGCATCAAACCGCCTGGTTTGAGCACGCGATACGCCTCGGCAATGATCTTCTCGATGCCTTTCTTCGGCACCTCGTGCAGGAACATCGACGAGAACACGACATCAAAACTCGCATCCGGAAAATCGAGCTGCTCGGCATTCATCTGATGGAAGTGGATCTCACGACCCTGGGCTTGGGCCCGCGCATGCGCGTAGCGCAAACACGGTGCCGCCACATCGATGCCATGGACCTCGGCTGCGGGGAACTGGTCTTTCCAGGAGCCCGTGTTGTGTCCGATGGTGCAGCCAAGATCAAGAATTTTCGCAGGCTTGAGCTGCGGAAACTTCAAGCGGATGAACCCGGCAATCGATTGGCCGATGTCATCGAGGTTCTGACCCATGAGCCCGAAAGAGAACACCGCAAGGCCGTTGTCGTAGAGCGCGCCCGCGGCGAGATCCTCCGCCTCGTACTCACCGTCGTAGTTGCCCGCCATCAGATGCACGTCGATGGCCGACACGTAGCGCGGCACCTCGAAGCCTTCTTTCAGGGTCAGTGACCCGAGCTTCTTGCGCCGCGACAACTTTGCCGCCTTGTCTTTGAGCTGCGGCCGATTGCGCTCGAGCGGCGGGAACACCGACTGCCAGACCATGTCTTGGGCGGTTACCCGCAAGCTCGAATAGAACTTGAAGTACTCGTTGGGCTTGATGGCCTTGTGAACCTCGGGACCATTGGCCGGCGCGCGCCCGGCGGCACGGCGAAACCCGGGTTCCACCTCGGCGTCGTACACCGCGCGCATGCCGCTCGCCATGTCGTTGAGCACGTGGGCACGCAGGCCCGACACGAAGTTCATGCGCGCCTTTTCGTCTCGGCTCTTATCGAGTTTCAGTTCGTGCTTCAGTTCCAGCATGTGACTCTCCGCTACCGTACTCAGTGATCGGTCAGTAACCGACCAAACCCTTCGATCCGATCCGTGATGCCGTTGGCCCGCAGTGCGTGCCAATACGTTGCCGTGTTGATGGCGATGACAGGCTTGCCCAGCCAACCCTCGGCCTCGGCCGCCAAGCGCACCATCGACAGGTTGGTGCCCACCTGAATGATCGCATCGACATCCGGGCCGTCAAGTTCGCGCAGCACCTCGCGGCAGCGCGAGGTCGGGATCTGCGCAATGCCCGTCCAGGAGGCGGCTCGCATCGGCACATCGCGGACCGTCTCGTAGCCCATGTCGGCGAAATAACCTCGCACCTCGGCGTTCGCCACCGGGTAGTAGGGCGAGAGAAACGCGATGCGCCGGATGCCGCCGTAGGCTTTGAGGGCCGCAGTACAGGAGTGCGAACCGATCGAGATCGACACCCCGGATTCCTTCTCGACCATGCTCTGGAAGGCGTCAGCCCCGGCTGCACCGCCGTAAAACGTGATCGCCGACATGCCCATGACCAGGTAGTCGGGCTCGCAGGTCATGACGCTGCGCACCGCATCGATCACGCCTTGCGAGATCTTCTGCGTCGCTGCCATGAAGGTCTCGTCCGACACGGCGCGGGAATTGGGGGTGTAGATGCGACTGTAGTGATTGGTAACGCCATGCGGTCGCATGTCGTCGAAATCCGGCTGCACGATCGTGTTGGTCGAGGGCCCCAGCACCCCGAACAGTTTCCGATACCCCTGCGCGTCCTGACCCATCGTATTGGCTCCGGTGATTGATCGAGTGCAGGCTAGCACGCGCAGAGAACGGCCGAAAAACACCTAAAGTCCGTTTGCGCGCTGCGGTCAGCCCCGGCCACAATGCCCGCATGACTCGCTCTACCGTGCTGCTCGTCGCTACCCTGCTCGCCGGGCTCGCGGCAGCCTCCAGTTGGCGATCGCCCCCCTCGCAAGGCAGCCCCCCCGATCGATTGCGGCTTGCCACCTGGAACCTCGAATGGCTCATCGCGCCCGAGGAATTCCGCGCCCTCGCCCGCGACTGTGTGCCGCGCGATGCATCCCCGGGCCCGCGCCGTCGGTTCATACCCTGCAATGTGGCGGCCGAGCACGAACGAAGCACGGCCGACTTTCGCGCTCTCGAACGCTACGCACGACTACTCGATGCCGACGTCGTCGCACTGCAGGAAGTCGACGGCGAGAGGGCCGCCCGCCTTGTCTTCCCGGATCACGAATTCTGCTTCACGCAACGAGAGGGCGTGCAAAACAATGGCTTCGCCATTCGTCGCGGGCTAGCCCATCGCTGCGGCGAGGACTTATCAGCACTCTCGCTCGGCGGCCGGGTACGCAGCGGCGCCGAGTTGATCCTCTTCCCGGGCACAGGACAGGAGATGCGCTTGCTCTCCGTGCACCTGAAATCCGGCTGCCCCCGACGGCCACTCGATGACCCGCGCGATGCCTGCGAGACGCTCGCGAGGCAAGTGCCCGAACTCGAGCGCTGGATCGACACCCAGGCCGAAGCGGGGCGGCGCTACGCGATCCTCGGTGACTTCAACCACGACCTGCTGATGGGTCGCGGCCCCGCGCGGAATGATCAGGGTCAACTGCGCCACTTTTGGGCCGAGATCGACGATGGTGAACCTGCCGGCGCGCGCCTCGTCAACGTGGCGGCGGACCAGCCCTTCGTCAATTGCTCGGCCGGTCAGAACTACAGAAGCTACATCGATCACGTGATCCTCGGCGAATCACTCGCCGAGTGGCGACTGCCGGGATCCTTCGTTCGTCTGACCTACGAAACACGCGATGCCTTGCAACGCAAATTGACTGACCACTGTCCCGTTGGCGTGGACCTCGCACCACCCCGATCAGGCGCACCCGCCTCAGGAGCTAAGCCATGACGCTGGATACAGTCTTCGAAGGTGCCACCGTTTTCGATGGCACCGGGGCTGCGCCCTATACCGCTGATGTCGGCGTGCGCGATGGACTCATCCAGGAAATCGGTACGGTGCGGGCGGCGGCCGCTCAACGCATCGATGCGCGTGGCGCCTGGCTGACGCCGGGCTTCGTCGATCTGCACACCCACTACGACGGGCAAGCGAGCTGGGATCCAACCTTCAGCCCGAGCATCCATCACGGCGTCACCACGGTGCTGTTCGGCAACTGCGGTGTGGGCTTCGCACCGCTCGGCAGCGGTTCGCGCGAGCGTGCGGTCGACAACCTGATCTCGCTGATGGAGGGCGTCGAAGATATCCCGGGTGCCGTGCTGGCCCAAGGCGTGAGTTTCGACTGGCAAAGTTTTCCCGAGTATCTTGATGCTCTCGAGCGGCGGCCGCACAGCCTCGATTTTTTGGTGCAGGTACCACACGACCCGTTACGCATGGCGGTGATGGGCGAGCGCGCACTGGAGCGACAGCCGGCGACACCGGAAGACGTTGCGGCGATGCGCCAACTCTTGCGCGAAGCGCTCGAAGCCGGGGCCGCGGGCTTCTCGACCGGCCGCACCGATAACCATCGCACCACGCGTGGACTCCCGACTCCCGCTGCCGAGGCCGATGCGGCGGAGCTGCGGGGCCTCGCCTCCGCCTTCGAGGGTCTTGAGTTTGGCGTGGTGCAGCTCGTCAGCGATTTCAACTTGCTGGAGGGCCCGAGCGGGTTCGACGCCGAGTTCGATCTTGTCGAAACCCTCGCGCGTCATAGTCAGCGACCGCTGTCGATGACCTGGATGCAGCGTGAACCGGGCGCCGAGCAATGGCGGGCGATTCGCGCCCGTACCGAAGCGGCCGTGGCCGAGGGACTACCGCTGTGGTTGCAGACGAGTTCGCGTGGCATCGGCGTGATCCTGGGTCTCGACACGAGCTTTCATCCGTTGATGGGCTTCCCGAGTTACCTCGAAGTCGCGCACTTGCCGCTCGCTGCGCGTGCCGCAGCCCTGCGTGATCCGGCGCGCAAGGCGCGCATCCTCGGCGAACGCTCGGGGCGCCTTGCCGGCGATGGCAGCGCAATCCCGCCCATCGTCGATCTGATGCTGGCGCGCATCGAACTCATCTCCGGCCGCATGTTCCCGCTCACCAGCGTCCGCGCCGATGGCAACATCGGCGTCGATTACGAGCCCTCGGTGGCTCAGAGCCTGCTCGCCATGGCCCGGCGCCGCGGCTGCAGCGCACTCGAGGCCATTTACGATTACCTCGCCGAGGGTGGCGGCGAGCAGCTCATTCATTTCCCTATTTTCAATTACATCGACGGTTCGCTGGAGGCGGTGCGCGAAATGCTGCAACACCCGCGCGCGCTGTATGGTCTATCCGATGCCGGCGCGCATGTCGGCACGATCTGCGATGCCAGCAGTACCACCTTTCTGCTCAGCCACTGGAGTCGCGATCGACAGCACGGCCAACTCGAAACCGCGCGGCTCATCGAAATGCTCACGCAGCGTAACGCCCGACATCTCGGGCTCACGGATCGCGGACGCATTGCCTGCGGTCTGCGCGCCGATCTCAACCTGATCGACCCCGCGCGCCTCGCGCCCGGGGTGCCGCAACTCGTCAACGATCTACCCTCGGGCGGCAAACGACTGCTGCAGACGGCGTCGGGCTACCTAGGCACCTGGGTCCGCGGCGTACCGGTCATTCGTGGCGGCGAAATCACCCCACATCGTCCGGGCACGCTCGTGCGAGCGCACTGATTCGCTCCGGCTGACTGACTCACCGTAACAGCGACCGTTACGGCTCAGTGGCCCTCACGGGCCGCTGCGCCACGCGCGGCAGAAGGCATCAAGTTCACTGCGTGAGTTCGCCGCACACAGCGCGCTCACCGACACCTCGTCACTCTCGAGCCTCTTGCGGACGATGCGCCCATCGGCCTCGAGCGCCAACTCGAAGCGCGTACCGGGCACGCTCGCCGCGGCATATTGCGGCTGCTCGGCATCCACCGGGAGCACGATGCCCTGCACTTGCAATGCCGAGCCTTCACAGGCAACGGACTGCACCACCGAAGCCTCAGCCAGATCGGTGAGCACCACTTCACTCGCGTCACCCGTCGCGAGCGCCTCGTCGAACCGCCCGAGCGTCAACTGGTAACCATCCTGCACCGTCCACACCTGTCCCGCACAGCGAGTCGCCCAGGCACTTGTCGGCAGTTCGCGCCCCGCCCCCCCGGGCACGCGCCAGGTCACCGGGGTCGTGTCGGGAAGATCCCGCTTCGCAAGCACAGACCCGCCTGCATCGCGGTACTCAAGCCGCCATCGCTGCATACTCCCTGCACGCTCTACAACGATCGCGTGCTCTCGTGCACCTGACGACACCGGCGGCGCCGCACCCGTCAAGGTCAAAGTTTGCGGCGCAGAGCTAGCCGCAGGCGTGCCGTCTGAGATCGTGGTCGCCGTCACGCTGGCAGGCGTTGCCGTCATCGTCGGGCTTGTGGCCGCGACACCGACGAAACGAACGTCGACAGCGCGCTCGATCGCCTTCGTCGGCGTCGGCTCTGAAGACATCAAGCCGTTACGCCGCGGGAACCCCCGTGAAAACCGACTGGCCCCGATCGCAGCGAGATCGACCCGGCCCTGCTCAGAGAGTCGGGTGAGATAAATCGACTCGACCAACACTCCCGACTTCGCGCCTCGGACATCGATCGTTTCCCACAAGGCCGAGGTCACCGGATAAGCCGCGCAAGCCTCACCGAGATCGCATATGAACAAATCATTGTCGACGTCCGCACCGACCACGAGCCAGTACTGACCGGGTTCAACGTCGTTGATCTGTGCCGTCACGGTCGGCCCCGTCGCAACCACTTGCGCCTCGGCGACCACGGATTCCGTGACAGGGTCGTAGACCAAGGCGTATTGAGCCCCACCATTACCGATGTAGCTGTCAGGCTTGCGGGCGACAATCACCTTGAGCGTCGCGGGTACGGACAGACCATTGAACGTCGCCGTGAAGGTCAGCACAGCCTCACTCGTGCCGATCGGCAGCTTGCTGCGATCGACGGCAAAAGCGACTCGATAGTTTCGCGCATCGATGGCTGTCGCCGTGCCGGGCGAGCTGATCCAATCACGCGAAGCCGAAACCTTGATGGCCGTAAGGCCCGTGATGTCGCCCGTGAGCGTCAAGGTCACCGTCGCAAGGCTGCTGGTATCGCCAAAATCCAGCGTCCCTGGACTGAAGGCGATCTTGAACGGCGCCGCGGGGATCACGCCGGTCTTGGCCGTCGTCAAGGCCCGCACCGTATTGATGGCACCGTAGCCGTACAGCAAATCTTTGCCCGCCTCACCGATATCGTCGGTCAGCGCACCAGCGGCGATGTAGGTATCGACCAGTGCCGGCGTGAGATCAGCCTTGACACCCTTCATCATCGCAAGCACACCCGCCACATGCGGCGTCGCCATCGAAGTGCCGAGTGAGCCGCGGTAGGTATAATTGATGGCTCCTTCACCTTCGCGTGCGATGTCGGTGCTGAAGACGCCGACACCCGCATCACCACCCGGCGCCGCCACATCGAGCGCGGTGCCGCGGTTTGAATAGGACGAAATCTGCTTGAGAGGCCCGAGGGCGGACACCGCGATCACCCCATTGCAGTTGGCAGGCGAACCCACGAAAGAGAGACTGCTATTGCCCGCCGCCGCAACGACCAGCACGCCCGCCGCACGCACCTCGTTGATGACCTGCTGATAAGACGAGGAGCAGTTCGAAGAATCCGAGCCCAGACTGAGATTGATGATGTCGGCCTTGCGCGGTGGCTGCAGGGACGTCAGCCCCGCCGCGTAGCGCATGCCCTCGAGAATGTCGCTGCTGGAGCCGCTGCCGGTGGCATTGAGGGCGCGCACCGGCAGGATCTTCGTGGTCCAACCAACGCCGGTCACGCCCTGCGCATTGTTGCCACGCGCAGCGATCGTACCGGCGACGTGAGTGCCGTGGGAGGTGCGGATGGCAGATCCGGTTCGAATGATGCCGGGATCGGACGGATCATTGTCGCGCCCGTCGCCATCGCCCGACGGATCGCTCGAGACAAAATCGTAGCCGCCCAAAAGATTTTCGACGAGATCCGGATGGCGAGCCACGCCGGAGTCGACCACGGCGACGACCACATCCTGATTACCGGTGCTGATGTCCCATGCGGCCGGCAATTGAATAAGATCGTAGTGCCACTTCTGCTTGGGGTACTGCGGATCATTGGGCTCGGCGAGCGTGCGCATCACGAGGTCAGGCTCGGCGCTCTGGATGCGCGCGTCCTTGCGCAGTTCGCGTATCGCGCGGTGCGTGAGCCAACGTTGCCGCTGATCCTCCGAAGCGAACTGGCCCCACGGCAAGCTCTGCCGCTTGGCAGGGGGTGCAGCCACGGTCAACACGGAATCAACGCTGCCCGAGAGGATCTTGAAATCCGACACGGGATCGATGAGTTCGTCGACCTCGCGCAAGAGCGATTCACTGCTTGAGCGACCCCCACTGCGCAGCGCCTCGCGCGCCTCAGGCTTGAGCACCACGAGCGCTTGATTCGGCACGATATCGACCGACAGCGTCGAGCTCCCGAGTCGCGACGCGTTCGTTGCCGAATCCGAGACCAGCAGATACCGACTCGCCCCACTGAACACGGACACCACCAACACGTACTCAGCATTGGTCGGTGCCGTCACTACCTCGAGATTGTTTTCGCTCTCCGAGGCGTCGACGAGCGTGCCCGATGGGGTGTAGAGGTAGAGATCGACGTCATCGAACACGCCATCACCCGCAAGCTCCAGCACCACCTTTTGCCCGCCGAGCAGCGAGACGCGGTAGTAGTCCTCCACATCGCCGTTGCGCTGCAATTGGCCGCTCGGACCGGTCAATGGTTCATTGACATAACCGCCGATGGCGAAGGGCCAATTGATCGCCTGCGGAGCATCACGACCGTTATCGTCGAGACCCCCATTCGGATCGTTGGTGTCGCTATCGGTCTGGATGAAGGAGGGAGTCAGCAGATTGAAAGACAGCGATGCCACGGGCGCCGTGGCCTTGAGCGCGACGGTGCGAGTACCATCCGCGGCGCTCGTCGTGACACGTAACTGTGCACTGCGCTCACCAGAGCCGCTCGGCACGAAGCGAACGGCAATCGTGCAGGTCTTGTTCGGCTCTAGGGTAGCCGGACAGTTGTTGGTCTGGGTGAACTGCGCGGCATGGGTACCGGCGAAGGCGATCTCGCTGATCCCCAGGGCCACCTCGCCCGTGCTTGTCAGTACGATGTCCCGGGGCGTGCTCGACGGGCCACCGGCCGTCGTACCGAAGTCGATCGCACTCGGGTTCAGTGACACCGCCGGCGCCAGCACCCGAATGATCACCGAGCGACTGACGGACCCCTCGCTATTGCTGCAGGAGAGCGTGTAGGTACGGGTACCGCTGGCCGTGGGCGTGACCATCGCCGTATTCAATCCGCTCGTCGCTGATTTCGCGCCTTGCCAGTCACCGGAAGCCGAGCAACTCACCGCACCACTCACCGTCCAACGCAACTCGCTCGAGGCACCGAGCGCCATCTGGGCGGGCAAGGCGGTGAATGTGAGCGTCGGTACCGCACCCTGAACTTTGACCACGGTGGTGGCCGACACCGAGCCCGCCGGACCGGTGCAGTTCAGCGTGAAGCTGCGATCGCCGGTCTGCAGGAAAGGGTCGGTGGTGAGGGAGCCCGACTTGCCGCGCGACCCCTCCCACGCACCGCTTGCGATGCAGTCCGTCGCATCCACGGTTGACCAGGACAGCCGTGTGCCTGCGCCGAGCGAGGCAATGGCGGGCGTCGCAGTGAAGGTCAGTTTCGGCGCTGCGGCCACCGCGAGCGTTCGGGTGATCGCCGTAGTGCCACCCGCCCCGGTGCAGCTCAACGTGTAGGTCTTGGTGCCGCGCGTCAACGCACCGAGCGTCTCGGATCCCTGGGCCGTTTTCTCGCCACTCCAATTGCGGCTCGCGCGGCAACTGCGCGCATTCACCGCGCTCCAGTTCAGGGTAACCGCTCCCTCAGGACTGACCACCGCATCACTCAGGCTGAACGTGAGCACAGGAGCCGGCAGCACACTCACTCGTACCGTCTGGCTGATAGACCCGATGTCGTTGACACAGCGCAGCGTGTAGTCGTTGAGCGTACTCGTCAGGGCGCCGGTGGGGAGCGAGCCACTCGGCTTCTGTTCGCCGGACCATGCGCCGCTCGCAACGCAGGAACTCGCATCGGTGGAGCGCCAGCGCAAGGTGGTGCCCTTGCCGGTAGCGACCTCCGCCGCCGCCACCGAGAAACTCAGTTGTGGCTTCGGCAGCACCGACACTTTGACACTGGCGCGCCCGGAGCCACCGGGGCCGCTGCAGGCCAGCGTGAAGGTCTTGGCGCCTTTCGTCGTAGGGACAGACTCCGCAGCACCCTGCGTCGCTTGATCGCCACTCCAGGCACCGCTCGCCTTACAGCTGGCGGCGTCGGTAGCGCTCCAACGTAACGCCACCGGCTGACCGAGTTCGACCGCCGCCGAGGCGCTCGAGAGGGTGACCGCAGGTACGCCCACCGCAAGTACCGTTACTGAGCGCGCAATGCTGCCACCCGCGCTATCACAAGTGAGCGTGAATCGATGTTCACCAAGCGCAAGGGGCTCTGAATTACGACTGCCCGAGCGGACGGCCGAGCCTTCGAGGCTGCCCGTCCAGGCACCGCTCAAGACGCAACGCGTGGCACCGCTTAGCGTCCAGCTGAGGCGCGCGGTACGCCCAACGCCCACCGTCGCGGCGGCCGCCGAAAGCGTCAGCGTGGGAGCAGCCGGCTGCGCCCGAACGGAACCCGCCGGCCAGACCGCCGTCGCGAGCAGGACCAGCATTGAAAAGGCTGTGGCGGGACGACACCGCATGAGCCGACTATACCTCTTCGAGATGCCGAAAAAAGAACGGCCCCTTGCGGGGCCGTCCACTCATCAGACTTGGAGGTCGGTCTTAGAAGCCAATTGCGATACCGGCTGAACCGCCCGTCTCGTCACCGGTCGTGGTGACGCCGAGCTTGAACTTGACGCGCTCGCTCACCACGAAGTCCATGCCGAGGGCCGCGGCGGTCTCGCTCGCGAAAGTGCCGACGCCAAGACCGAGGCTGAACTTGCCGTAGTTCACGGTCGGGATCGCAGCCAGAGCCATCGCCATGGCGATACCCTGACGGCTTTCCTTGGTCAGCGAATCCACGCGCTCGCCCAACTGGGTGACGCGGGTGTTCACGGTGTTGATGTTGTTCTGCAGGGTCGTGTCCGCCGCGGTACGCGCCGCGATCTCGGCGTTGATGTTGTTCTGCAGGGTCGTGTCCGCCGCCTTGCGGTCGGCATCAACCTTGTTGATGTTGTTCTGCAGGACGACGTCCGCGGCCTTGCGGTCCGCCACTTCCGTGTCGATGTTCTTCTGCAGCACGACGTCCGCGGCCTTGCGGTCCGTGACCTCCTTATCGATATTGGCCTGCAGAACGACGTCCGCCGCTTTGCGATCCGCCACTTCCTTGTCGATGTTCTGCTGCAAGGTCACGTCGGCCGCCTTCAAGGTCGCGACATCCGCCTTGCGATCCGCCACTTCCTTGTCGATGTTCGTCTGCAGGGTGGCATCGGAATTGAAGAGCTGGTCGAAGCCATCAACGATCGCCTGACCGACGTCGTCCTTGCCAATCAACGTCTCGGCAGTAACGCAGGCTTCGCTATCCGGGTTCGCCACACACTCGGCTGCGGCGAGAACCGCCTTTGCAGGGTTGTTGGCATTCTTCGGATCGGTCAGCAGGTCGTAGTTCGGGTCTTCGCCCGGCGCGAGCGGCTTGGCTGCGGCCGCGGTGAGCTCCTCGTACTGAGACTGCTTCGTAGCCAGATCTTCTTCAGCTGACGCGAGCGCAGAACGGTCGGCAGCAGGCTCAAAGTTTGCGACTGCATCGGTCGCATCGGCCAGGGCCGTCTCGGCGTCGGTCACCACTGACTCCAGACCTTCGATCGGCTCACGCGCGGTCTGCAACTCAGCAAGTTTATCTGTATACGCGGTCGACTTATCGGTATACGCGACAACGTCCTCGTCATCCGGATTGGCAGCCACATAGTCGGCCACCGTCAATCCCGCAGCAGTCGCTTTGGGAATCAATGCCTTTTCAGCGGCGTTAAGATCGAGGGCCGCGGTTTCCACCTGCCCCTCAAGATCAACGATACCGGCCTTGGCAGTCGCGAGTTCTTCCTGCGCAGCGGTCAACTCGCCCTGCTTGGCAGCCTCTTCTTCTTTGAGAGCCGCCAGAGCGGACTCGTCCTCTGCGACCGCAGCGTCATACGTCTCTTTCTCAAAGTCTACGGTTTCCTGGGCGGGATCGAGCTCGTCGGTTTTATAGGCTTCAGCGTCGATTTCCGCCTGGCACTGCGCACGGTTCAGCCATTTTTCGTAGGTTTCCGTGCAAGGCTCACCGGCATCGAAATCCGCCTTGTAGGCGTCGACGCTCTTAGGAACGTTGAGCGGAGTGGATTGCGCGAACGCCGAGGTGGACAGCAACGCCACTGACAGCGCGCCAAGCCCAGCCGCACCGGCGAGTTTATTAAGTTTCATCGTGAGACCTCCAAGCCCCTTCTTAAGTATTGTTTCCCTGCGGAAACCGAAACCGGACCACGCAGGCGGACGCTAGCGTAGCGCCATCCACCTGCAAAATGCGACCTAGTATAACAAATTCACACTATTCTTGACAAAAAACAACCGTGTTGCAACTTCGCAACAGACTGGTCACTCCGCTCGGGCGCCCCGCCAGGCGGCGCAGAAGCTGTTTGATTCAGCCTTTGACCCGACGCAGTGCTGATCCAGCGAGACCGTTTCGGCCCGCAGTTGCCGACTCAGCACCTCACCTGCCGCGTCGACCACCACGCTGAAGGTCTGACCGGCCACGGGGCCCGCAGACAGTCGCGGGTTTTGCGCATCGACCGGCAGTACCCAGCCATTGATCTTGAGACCCTCGCCTACGCACTGTACGGCACTGACCACCACGGTCTCCGGCCGACCGGTCAACCCGACTTCAGAGGCCCAGCCCCCGCTGAGCGAGGCGCTGTGACCGCCGATCATCAGTGCGTAGCCATCTTGCACCGTCATCACCTGGCCCGCGCAGACGCTGACCCAACCCGAGCTCGGCAGGGTTCGGCCCGGTAGACCATCCGGCCTGCGCCAGAGCACATCGCTCGTGGGCGTCAGGGATTTCGCGGCGACCACGCGATCGAGACCGTCGCGCTGCTCGAGGCGCCACTCACGGCTGGCCTCGACGCTGCGGCTCACGAGCACATAGCGAGTGCTGGCACTGGTCTCGTCTGCTGACGAGTGGACCGTATCCTCAGCGTCAGTCGTCGATGCAGCCGTCGCACCGTTGCTTGGGGCGCCCGCCGCTCCGAGGGTCAGCGCCAACGGCGGAGCACTCGACTCGGTAGCCACGGGCTGCCCGACCGGGATGGTCACCCAAGACGGATCACTGACCGTGCGGGACACCTCGAGTGCCGCGCCACCCGTTGCCGGTTGATAGACGAAGGTGAGCGTCGTGCGACGGCCGAGCGTGAAGCCCGCGCCATAGCCCACGGCTTCGAAGTAATTGTTGCCGAGCCGATCCGTTCCCACGTACAGCGAGGTCGTCCACTTAGCTAACGCCGCCGCATCGGTGATGGTGATTTCCTTGTTGTAATTGATCGCCGTCGAGCCCGCAGGCAGCGTGAACCCTTCGTAGAACTGGTAGTCGGCCGGCGACCAGCCCGTGAAGAACGCCTGACGGATCGCAATTTCGCGCGAAGCATCGTCTCGCGTGCCGGTGATAGTCGTATTGATCTTCACCGCCGTCAGCGTGCCTAGCGTCTTATCGAAAAACTTGTACGGCGTGTAGCTCCAACCCTGCGCGGCCACGCGGCCGTTGTAGTCCCAGAGGTCGTAGCGCTTGCTGTCACTGCTGAACGACTGAGTCACCTCGCGCGGGCCACTACTACTCGTACCGCAGGTGTTAGTCGTGCTGACGCGGTGCTTGAAGACTCTCAGCGTCCGACGCTCCGCCCCTTCGCGCAGCGCGGCGGCCACGTAAACGTTGCCATCACAACTGACCGTGAGACTGGTCTGAGAGTCGACATAGGCGTTTTGCACACCTTGGGTATCGCCGAGGTTGTTGGTGCCCACCCAGCCCGACACCACATAGGGCCCCGCCAACGCCGACAGCGTACGAGTCGCGTGGTTGAGCTTGATCAGCGTCACCGCTTGCTGCGTGTTGGTTGGCTGCCCAGTCGCTGACGTGCCGCCCTGATACAGGGCGATGTAGAAGTCATCTCCGCTACCGCTGTACGCCACGGATGCACTAAGCCCTTCGTAACTCGACAGATTCAGTGAAATCTTTGTTCCCACCGTATCGATCAACTGTACGCCCGTGCTTCCCAAGGCGAAGCGCACGAAGTAAATCTGCGCTCGCCCATCGCTGTCTTGATCGCGATAAATCGATACGCCCTTGTTGCCGCCCACAGCAATACCGAGCGGCGCCGTTGAGCGCCAACTATTGACCGACGATGTGGTGACACGCGCCTCGGCGCCGATCTGCTGCCAGGAGGTCTCGGAGTTGATCTTGTAGTAGCGCAAGCGCCAGTTGACGCCCGGTCCGCCATTGCCGATGACCGCGTACTTGCCAAGCGTCGCGTTGTCGCCGCAGCCGATATCTTGACGAGCCGGGTAATTGTTCCCGTAACCACTGAAGTCGATTTGCGGATCACGTCGGGTTAACGCACCCGAGAAGTAGTTCGCCCTGTTGATAACCGGATCGACATACAACGAGCTCACCACGGCGTCACCACCGATGGTACAGACACGAGACTCGTACGAGCCGGTGCCGCCGATCATGCGCTTCACCACACCGTCGGAGCCGATGACCGCGGCGTTACCGCCCGCACTGTTGTGGCCCGAGTGTCCGAAACCCACCACGCCAGTCGAGGGGTCCGTCAGCCGAGCAGCCGAGGTCGGCAAGCGGGTTCCGTTGTTGATGCTGATGTTGCTATCGAGTGCGGCGTTCGTCTGCCGCGGCGAAGCGACGATGCCGTTGCCGTCGATCACCATGTGCCAGCTCTGCGAAACCTCGGTGCAGTTGCGCAGATCGAAGGTCGCCGAAGTTGGGCAGCGATCGAGCCCGCGGCGATAGGCCAGGAGCGTCTTGCCATCGCCCAAGGCTGCGAGCTGCGGCCGACTCGCTCCGGTCGTGGACTCAAGGCCGCTCGCCGCCACGAGCGCCATGGGGGCCCACGTCGCCGTCGCTCCCACTCCGGTGCCAGTGAACGTGATCGGCACCGTGCCGCCGTCAGAGCTAACGGTCAGGTTGATGGTTTTCGCACCGCTCGTCGTCGGAGCGAATGTGATCGAAAGCGGGCAGATCGCACTGGGTTTGAGCGTGAAAGGCGTTTGTCCGCAGTACTGGAGCAGCTTGAACTGCGTGCCGTCACCGGTAGCGGTGAACGAATTGACGGTCAACGTAGCACTGCCCGCATTGCGTAGCGTCACGGTGCGGCTGGTGCCGCTAGCACTAATGTCTTGGCTACCAAACGCCACCGCGGCCTCGCTCGCAACCAGCAACTTGCTCGCGGGCAGTACGGCAACCGTCGTCGTAGTGCTTTGCGTGGCGCCGCCCGAGAAGCTGCAGCTGAGCTTGAACTCGCGATTCCCTTCCGCCAGCGGGCCCACCCACTCCGAGCCGCTTGCAGCCTTGGTGCCTGACCACGCACCCGAGGCGGTACATGAGGTTGCGCCCGGCACCGACCACGTGACCTGCACGCGCTGGCCGGCATAGAACTTATCGCCTGCACCCAAACAGTCGGCGCTTTGCGAGGCCGACGGCGTCGCGATGCAGTGGGCGATGCGGACGCGGTTGTTTCTTTGGTCAGCGACGAACACGTTACCGGCTGTGTCGACGAACGTACCTACCGGTGCGTTCAAGCGAGCGGCGTTGGCCGGACCACCATCGCCCGCGAACAAGCCCTGACCGGGATCACCAGATCCAACTACCGTCGTGATGACGCCCGTGGCGCGATCCACCCGACGAACACGATTGTTATTGGTATCGGTCAGGTACAGATTCCCGGCGGCATCCAGACTCAGTCCGTACCCCACATTGAGGCTGGCCGCCGTAGCCGGGCCGTTGTCTCCAGAGTAGCCACGGGTGCCATTACCAGCATAGGTGCTGATGTTGCCCTGCTTGTCGATACGGCGTATCCGCGCAGTCGCTTCCTCGGCAAAGAACAGGTTTCCATCGGCGTCCAGAACAACTTTACCCTGGGCCGAAACCAGTGCATCGGCAGCCCGGCCGCCGTCACCGGCAAAACCGAAACCCTTGACCAGGGAAGTAATGACACCGTTGGAGGCCGTGACCTTCCGCAACACCCCGGAGGCGATGTACAGATTTCCGCTCGCATCAACCGCGATACCGAGCGGCTGCGCCAGAGAGGCCGCAACCGCAGGACCACCGTCACCTGAGTTGGCGTTATTGTTTGTGCCGGCAACCGTCGTGATGACACCCGTGCTCGCAGCAACTCGCCGGATACGGAAGTTGTTGGTGTCGGCGATAAATACGTTACCCGCCGAATCCACCGCGACTGCCGTCGGTTGATTGAGCGATGCCGACGGACCCGGGCCGCCGTCTCCCGAGTAGCCTCTGTTACCGTTGCCGGCGATCGTCGAAATCTGCCCTGTGACCGCATCGACCTTCCGAACCCGGTTTGCCGTCGCGTCGACGATGTAGAGGTTACCGGCGGAATCCACTGCCGTATCGAACGGGCTGCCCAACGAAGAACTCGTTGCCGCAACGCCATCTGCACCCGTACCGCCGCCCGCGATGGTCGAGATCGTGCCGGCAGTGGGCGTGCGCAAAACATTCAAGTTCAGTTGCGCTGCACCCGAACCTACGAGCGGCACACTGAAGGTCTCGGCGAGACCGGTCGAGACCACCCGCAGCGCGCCACTCTTGCTACCCGCCGAGGTGGGGCGGAAGCGAACGCCCACTTTGCAGGTCGCATTGGCCGCGAGTCCGCGACCGTCGATGGGTCGCGGGCACTCGTTGCTGACGATGGTGAAGGGACTTTCGGCATAGCCCTCGGCGAGAGCGGCCGAGGAGAGCGCGATGCGACGGACGCGCGAGGCATCGTGATCGGCGAACACGAGCGTGTCGCGGAACACATCTGGCTCCTGAATCCCGATGCCGCTCGAGAGCGTGCCGGACAAAGAATTGCCACCATCGCCACCATTGCCGCCCTCGCCCGTGCCGGCGATCGTGGTGATCAAGCCCTGAGGCGTAATCCGACGAATTCGATAATTCACGCCGTCAGCAACGTACAGGTTGCCGAATCGATCAAACGCCAATCCGGTGGGTTGATTCAGCCGGGCAGATGTCGCCGGGCCGCCATCACCGGAGAATCCGGCGACGCCCGTTCCCGCAAAAGTGCTGATCGTCCCGTCGGTGGCAATGCGCCGAATACGATGGTTGAGCCGTTCGGCCACATAGATGTTGCCTGCAGCATCGAGTGCGAGACCGACGCTGAACTGCACATTCATCTGCGCGCCCGTCGCCGCGCCGCCATCACCCGAGTATCCGTTCGTTCCATTCCCGGCGATGACCGTTCCAGTGTTTGCGCTGCCGATGGCCGAGGCCGCCACCGACAGTCTTCGCACACGTGAGTCGAGCATCAGCGCATACAGATTATCCTGCTTGTCAAACGCCAAAGCCCGAACGTTGGCAAGCCCAGACACCAAGCCCAGCGGGGTGCCGGTGGAGCTGAACTTGAAGATGCCGGCGTAATCCGACACATAGAAATTACCGGCCGAGTCGAACGCCGAACCCATGGCGTACGGACCATTGAGCGAGGCGAACACGCTAACATCGCCGCCCGTACCCAAACGCACGACACGCCGGTTGTAGGTGTCGGAGACGAAAAGATTTCCGGCCGAGTCATAGGTTGTAATGTGCGGCAGGTTCAGCGACAACCCGGGAATTGTCGAGATGTTGCCGCTGCCCGGTTGCAGACCGCGGCTTACCGCGACGCTGACGCCTTGGTTGGCCGGGTTATCGTCAATGAACGTGTCGTAGAGGAAGAAGCGGATCCAACCGTCCGCATTCAGTGTCACCGATACGCTGCTGGCCGAGGCGACAGCCTCTGCCTGAGTCGCAAAAGTTCGCGCGCAGGTATTGCCACGCTGCCGGCTCGCATTCTCGCTGGTGATGAAGTCGTAGCACACCATGAACTGCGAACTCGGACCCGCGGCCTGGAACGCCGAGAACCGACCCATCACCGAGGTGAGTACGTACGTGCCCTTGGTCAAGGAAATCTGCACGGCGGTTCGCCCCGACGGCATGCTACCGTTCGGGTCGGTGGTCGCATTGATGACTGAGCCGATATCCACCGTCGCGACCTGATCGACCGATATCGACGACAGCCGCAATTCAGCATCACCACTGTTACGTAACTCGACGGTGGTCACCGAACTTTGCGTATCCGCATTGACCGTACCGAAGTCGACGCTCGCTGGTGTCGCGGCCAGGCGCCCGACCGAACTCGTCGATCCCTTGAGCTTGCGCACGAATACATTGAGTCCGCCGCGCAAATTCTTGAAATCGCTGTAGAGCGTGATGCCGCTCTCGCCATAGAGCATGCGTGTGGTGTTCGCCGTATGACCACCTTCGCAGCCGATCCACGGATCTTCGGAGTTCGCACGCGAGAGAACGTTGGTCAGCCCCCCTGCAGTCACGGCCGTGCCCTGCGAAGCCAACACCGGCGTGTTGCGGACCTCAGAGCCTGAGGGCGCGTTGACGATACCATCGAAGTTATTGCTACCGCGTCGCAGCACGCACCACGTCGAACCATCGCCGGTCGCAAAGAGGTATTCGGTGTTCTCGTCGACGAAGTAGTCGTATTTGAGGCTCCACTCCACCGTCGAGGTTCGGTTGGTGGCGCTCGAGATGTTTCGCTCGGCGAGGCCACGCAAATCGTCGTTCTGCGAGTACCAACCACCCGTCGCCGGGATACGCCGCACCATCAACCAGCCGCCTCCGGCCGTGGTCAGGTCGGCATACGCCTGGAATGCCGCGCTGCCGCCCGCGCCGTCCGGATCGAACCAATACACACCCGACGCAGCGGTCGGCCTTGCCGTGCGCAGCGCCTCAACCGAGGCCGCCGCATTCGACGGCCCATCACCCACCGCCACCGCGCCACCAGTACCCGTGAGTTCGACCGGCGCCACGTTGATGGCGGAGTCGGAATCAAGGCTGACGGTGCCCGACTTTGCACCTGTCGATGCAGGCTTGAAGGCTACGTTGACCTGACAACTCGCGCCCGGCGCCAACTGCGCGGGGCAAGAGGCGAGCACATCGAAATCTGTACTCGCAGCACCAGAGAGATTGAACTTACGCACCTGCAACGGCACCTCACCCTCGTTGCGCAGCGTGAGCGCGCGCGACGGCGAGGTTGTCCCCACTGCCTGAGTACCAAAGGCCAGCGCGTTGGTGCTGAGCACGGCGCGAGCGGTCGCGGCTTTACATTGGTCTTGCCCGACCCGGAACCGATAAACCTTGAGCGACCCGCGCTCCGAACCTTCGCGCAGCGTCGCAGCCACGTAGACGTTGCCATCACAGCTCAGCGCCAGATTGATGTTTTCGTTGTTGGCCGAGGAGTAACCACTCGAGCTCAACGCGGCATCGCGCAACGCGTTACCCGCAAACCAACCCGGCAGGATCGCCGGCGTCGCGACATTTGAAATGGCCCCCGTCGCATGATTCAAACGCAGCAGTCGGACGGCCTGCTGCGTATTCGTCGGCTGACCGCTCGCGGACCGACCCGCTTGATACAGCGCGACATAGAAGTCGTCACCGCTGCCGCTGTAAATAACATTGGCACTGAGGCCCTCAAAGCGCACGGCATCAGGCGCGAGCAGCACGCCCGCCGTGTCCACCATCGAAATCGTTGAGGTCGTCAAATTGAAGCGCGCGTAGTACATCTGCGAGCGCCCTTCGGCGTCGAGATCACGGTACAAGGCCACGCCCTTCGTCCCACCCACGGCGATGCCATGCCCGATGCTGGACGGCACCGCTCCGGCGGCACGCGTCGCGAGTCGCGCCTCACCCCGCGCCGTCCAGCTGAGGTTGTTGACGCCGAAGTGGCGCAACCGCCAGCTCACGCCCGGGCCGCCATCCGCGATCACCGCAAATCGGCCGAGGCTCGAGTTCTCGCCGCAAGCCAGATCTTGGCTCGCCGTGTAGTTGAAGCCATAGGAGCCAAAGTTGATTTCGCCCGCATTGCTGTCCGTGCCTGGGAACCAGTTGGCTTTGTTGGTGACCGGATCCGTGTAGAGCGACGAGATGATGGTGTCCGCACCAATACTGCAGACTTCCGAACCATAGGCCCCTGTGCCACCGAGCAAGCGGCGAACGCCACCGTCACCACCGATCACGACGGCATTGCCACCGGCCGTGTTCTGACCCGAGTTGCCGAGACCAACGACCGCATTGAAGCCATCGCCAAACTTGGCGCCCGAACTCGGGCCGCGCGTGGCGTTGTTGTGGGCCGCGTTGGCATCGATGGCCTCCGCAGTCTGCTGCGGCGGCACGATCACACCGTTGGCATCGATCACCATATGCCACGTTGCCGAGCGCTCGCTGCAGGTGCGCGGATCGAAACTCGCGCTGCAGACATCGATGCCGCGCTTGTAGCTGACGATCGTGCGGCCGTTTTCGAGTGCCACCACCACCGGCCGACTCGCGCCGACGCCGTCCTCGAGCTCCTTCACGGCATCACCGCCGTACTCCACAAGGTACGGGTACGCTGAGGTGCCGTTGATATCGTTCAGCAGGCCGTTATCCCAGAAGTGGGCAAAGTTTTCGCCGCCGAGGTTATTCGGCTCACCGTTGACCTTGTTCCAAAGCTCGCTGCGAACGGGCTCACCCGCATCGGGCCCGGTGACCCAGCGCCAATCGCCCTCGCTCGCGTTATCACTCGCGCCGAGCAACAACCCCGTCGTCGACCCTCGATTGCCGCCACCAAAGCCCGACGTACCGGAGAGGAAGTTCGCCTCAGCGAGGGTCGTGACGGTAGCGAGGTAGCCGGTGACGTTACCCAGCTTGCGCTGCGCGGCACGCGTACGGCCTTCGTTCCACACCACGCTGTCCGGCACCCGCTCGTAGATGTGGCCATTGACCGGCCAGTACACCTGCGTCGCTGAGTTGGTGATGTTCGCAGCGCTCAAACGACTGACGTAGGGCACCGGACTCAAGGCATTCGCATCCGCCGTGCCGGAGATGGCGGCGGTGGCGACCGCCGCGCCGGTCGTGGAATTGACCCTCAACGTCCCCGTCTTGAGACCACCCGCCGTCGGCTGAAATCCAAGCAGAATGCTGCAACTGGCACCGGCCGCAAGCGAGGTCGGACAATCATTGACCAGCGTGAAGTGCGTCGCGTCGGACCCCAGGATCGTGATGCCGGAGATCGACACCGTCGAGCTCGTGATGTTGCGATAGGTGACGGTGCGGATCGGGCTCGCGGCACCCACTGCCAGTTCACCGAACGAGACCGCGGTCGGCGACAGCAGCGTCGTCTGGGTAGGCGCAGCGACCGCAACCTTGACGCTGCGTGCCACCCGGCCGCCCGGACCGTCGCAGGTGAGCGTGAAGGTCTTATCGCCCGCGGTCAGCGCGCCACTGGTCTCGGTACCCGAGCGCGCACGAACACCGGTCCATGCGCCGTCGGCCCGGCAGACACTGCTGTTGGCGCTGTTCCAGGTGAGTTGTACCGTGGCTCCCGCAGCCACGCTCGAGGCTGAGCTCTCCAGCGACAAGGTCGGCGGCGAGCTCGACAACATCTGCAGCGCGACCACAGCGCCCGCCGCATCGTAGTCACCGCCCCCTGAGTTGATCGTGCCACCACGCTCGGTGCCGAGGAATACATTGACGTGGGAATTAGTCGAGGCGCCCGAGGCGAGCGTGGAGGCCCAATAGTGGAAGTTGCTCCAGCCGCCCGGTGGCCGCGTCAACGTGGTGTCGCGATAAATCGCCTGCAGCTCGGCAGCCGTCGGCAACACCAACGTGAAGCCGTTGACGAGGCGCGTGCGCGCATCGTCAACACCCGCCGCAGCGCCCGCTTCCTGCGTGTCGACGGTGTCGGCGCCCGCATTCATCAAGGCATCGAGCAAGCGATGGTTGACGGCATCACTCTTCTGCCGCTCCCAATCGGTGCCGGTAACCGTCCGCCCATCACCGTCGACGTCCCAATGGTAGTAAAGCCGACCATTCGCGGTAACAACGGGATTGATGAGCCGCATCGGCAGCCCGCCGACATAACAGTCGTAACCGCCGTCTGCGGTCGCGATGCAACCCGAAGCGATACCTGCCAATGGCACATTCTCCGGCGGACTGATGCGCAGCAGACGATTGCTGGCGTAGTCCGTCACATACAGCGTGCCCTCACCATCACCGGAAATGCCGAACGAACGCCCGATCGTCGCGCCCAGCGCCGCGCCACCTTCACCACCCGTACCGGTGGTGTTACCCGAGCCGGCGACGGCGCGGATCTTGCCGGTGGTGAGATCAACTTCGCGGATCCGACCCGAACTGAAGAAATACAAGCGATCGAAGTCGTCGATGTAGAGCGCTTGCGGGAACGAGAGCGAGGCAGCCGTCGCATCGCCGCCATCACCCGTACTACCCAAACTGCCATTGCCCGCGACGGTGGTGATGGCAAACGGCAGGTCCGAGCCATTAGTCGGCACGGTGCCTGAGATACGGCGGATACGATGACCCGAGTTATCGCCGAAATACACATTGCCGCGACTATCGAGAGCAAGACCCTCGGCAACACCGGTCTCAGTCACGGTGTAGATGGTGCCGTTCGGCTCGACCATGCGCAGGCGGCCACCCTTATCCTGCGTAATGAACAGGCGCCCGAGCCGATCAACGAGTACATTGGTTGGGTCGGTAATAGTCGCCTGCGAAGCGGGACCCGCATCGCCAGTGTTACCCGGCACGTTGGCCGTACCCGCCACCACCACGAAATTACCGTTGGTCACGTCGATCCGCACAACGACGTGCGCGCTGCCTACTGCCGCGTAGAGCCGGTTTTGTGAATCAAATGCGAGGCCGTTGACGCCCGGCAAACCCGAGATCAGCACCGACACCGCACCGGTCTGCGCATCGATCTTGCGGATCACGCCGTTGAGGTACTCGGAGAAGTAGATGTTGCCCGCTGTATCGAGTGCCACCCCCTTGATGCCGTTGAGGCTGCTCGAGCGATTGATGACCGCGACCGTGCCCCACTGATCGGAGGGTGCGACGCCGTCCCATACGAGTTCGGCGCTGTGCCGGCCCGAACGGATCGGGGTGAACGCCACACCGACCGTGCAATCCGCACCGGCCGCAATCGTTGAGTCGCAGTCGGCCAACACCGAAAACGCCGCCGCATCAGCGCCACGCACCGAGAACTGCGGCCTCGCCAAAGATTGTGAACCCAGATTACGGAGCACAACCGACGGGAACGTTTTTACGGTCGCTGATGTGATCGGTATGGTAATTGACGCTTGACCGCCAGCACTCCCCAACTGCCGCGAGATGGCGAGACCGCCATTAATACTGCCAAGTCGGGCGCCCACCGCCTTGCGCATGAAGACGTTGATGCCGTTATTCGCATTTTTGAAGGCGAGGTTATTGGCGTTGCCGTTCTCACCGTAGAGTGCACGCGCCTGATTGGAAGCGTGATCGCCCTCGCAACCGATCCACGGATCGTCATTCGAGCCCGGCCGCACCAACACGTTAGTCAGTCCGCCTGCCGCGATCCGCGTGCCGCTCGAGGCCACCACTCGCGAGCCCGTAGTGGTCAGGGAGGACGTGGCACCGAAGTTGTCGGTACCCCGTCGCAGCACACACCATGCCGCGCTGTTACCCGCGGCGAACAGGTACTCCGTGTCGGCATCGACGAAATAATCGAACTTCAGACTCCAGGATCCGGTGTGATTGATCTTGTCCGAGTCAACCGGATTCAACGCTGCGCCGCCGCCCAGATCGTCGTTGCCCGAATACCAATTGCCCGAGCCCGGAATGCGGCGCACCTGCATCCAGCCGCCGCCCGCCGTTGTCATGTCCGCATAGGTGCGGAACGCCGGATTACCGCCCGCGCCGTCCGGGTCAAACCAGTAGAGCCCACTCGGCGCCGTCGGTCGCAGACTCTTCAACTGCGCCGCAGACGACACCGCCGTCTGCGCCGTGTCGCCCGACAAGGCGCCCGCCAATCCCGTGCCCGTGACCGCGACCGAGCCCTCGACCGCCGCGCCACCGCTGTATTCGACCAAATACCCTGCGATCCACGGCGCGTTTTCGCGGTCTGGCAGGTCGTTCATGCCGCGACCGAAGTAACCGAGTGCGCCGTAGTCCTCGTCACCCGAGTTGTTCGGTTCGCCGGCGACCCAAAGATTTTGAGCGATCGTGGCCCCTGCATCAGGCCCAGTGACCCAACGCCACTGGCCCTCAACGGCAGCATCGCTCGCGCCGAGCCAGATCGAATCGCCCTTCAATACGCCGTCGGTGTAGGCCTTCTTGACGAAGGCCATCTCGGCATCCGAAGTGATGGTCGCCAGGTATCCCGGATTACCCGCCAGGCGCCGGCTCTCTGCCAAGGCGCGCGCCTGCGTCCAGCTCGCACCGCTCGTCACGAACTCGTAGATGTGTCCATTATCGGCAAAGAATCTTTGAGTCGAGGGGCTCGTGACTTGTCCTTCGCTCAATCGCCCATCGGTGTTCAGTCGCCCACTCACCACAACCCGGGCCGCACGGGCACCCGCCGCAGTCGGCCGGAAGGCTATCGAGACGGTGCAAGTCTGGCCCGGCGCCAGAAGATTCGGGCAATTGGAGGTCTGCGAGAACATCGCCGCGTCCACGCCATCGAGCGAGACGACGGGAGCGCCAAACGCCACGACACTGCGATTGGTAATCACCACTGCGCGAACGGTGCTTGTGGCGCCAGTTGTTAGATCGCCGAAGGCAAGCGTCGCCGGAGCAATCTCGAGTGCCGCCGCTACCCCTACCGTTACCGCCGAGGTCAATGCACCGCCGCCTTCTTGGATGCATTCGAGACGGAATGTACGGCTCGTCGTGACCGCACTGCCCACCAACACCCCACTGCGCTCACTGCCGTTGACAGGCTTGACCCCACTCCAATCGCCACTCGCAGAGCAACTCGCAAGCCCAGTGCTCTCCCAACTGAGCGTAACCGTCTCACCGGACTTGACACCGGCGGTCGACGCATTGCTACTCAATACGAGGCGAGTCGCTCGGCCGGTGGCGCTCATCATCGACGTGAGGCGCAGTGCCGAAGTATCGACCACGAGCGTCGCAGCCCGCGCGCCGGCAGCAAGCGGCGACAAACGCACCGTCACAGCGCAGCTGCCTTGCGCAGCAAGCGAAGTGCCGCAGTTGTGTGTTACCAAAAACTGACCGCTGTCCGCGCCCGCGGCGAAAATGCGCCGAAGTTCGACAGCGGCGCTGCCCGTGTTGGTGAGCGTCAGTACCTGCGGCGCGCTCGTCGAGTTGACGTTGACCGTACCAAAGTTGATGGCCGCGGGACTCAAGGTCACGCCATTCGCCGTCACCCGCAGGGTGCGTGCGAATACGTTGATGCCGTTGGCGGAATTCTTGAAGGCCGTGTGGGACGTAGCGGCGTTCTCGCCGTAGAGCATGCGCGACGTATTGGCGTTATGGTCGCCTTGGCAGCCGATCCATGGGTCCTCAGCGTTGGCGCTGCGTGCGAGCACGTTCGTGAAACCGCCCGCCGTGATCGCCGTGTTGCTCGACGCTATGACCTGAGAGGCGCGCGTGGTCAGGGAGGCCTGTCCGTCAAAAATACTCGTACCGCGGCGCAACACGCACCACGTGTCGCCGACGCCCGTGGCAAACAAGAACTCGGTGTTCGCATCGACATACGGCGCAAACGCGAGGCTCCACTCGGTGCTCGCCAACCGATTGGTCGCCGACGATGCGCTCAGCGCGGTGGTACCTGCGAGGTTGTCGTTTTGCGAGTACCAGCTCCCCGCACCCGGGACGCGGCGCACCTGCAACCAGCCGCCTCCCGCAGTGGTGAGATCGGCATAGGCCTGAAACGCAGCCTGCCCGCCCGCGCCGTCCGTGTCGAACCAGTACACGCCGCTCGCCAACGTGGGGCGAGCCATTTTCAATGCCTCGGCAGAAACGGCGGCCGTAGCGGCCTGATCGCCCAACGCGGCCGTATCGATTGCGAGGCCGATTCCAGTCAGCTTGACGCTCTGCGCACCGTTCGCCGCGTCCGAGGTAATCGTGACGCTGGCGCTGCGCTCACCCGCGGCGGTGGGCGAAAAGCGGGCCGTGACCACGCAACTTGAGCCCACGGCGAGCGACGCGGGGCAGTTCTGTGTCAAGGCGAAATCGTTGACCTGCGCACCGGTCACGCTGATCGACGCCACCGCCACAGCCGCGGTGCCCGTGTTCAGCACCGTAAAGGATTGCGTCGGACTTGTAACAGCCAAAACGATCGGCTCAAAGAACAATTCCGAGGCCGTCACTCTGATCTGCTTCGGCGCCGCAGTAACGGCACCAAACTCTGCGGTGACCTCGCAATCGACGGTCATCGGGCCGGTGGTGTACACCAATCCATTGAGCGAACCATTGCATCCTGACACGCCTATCAGCCCGACGCCTGCGCGGCTCGGCGGGGTAACTTGGAAACTGCCCTGTCGGCCCGCGGCGACCTCGATGACACCCGGAACGATCTGACCACCCGCCTCACCGATGACCTTGCCTGTAGCCTTGAATCGAGCCAGCCGAAACACCGATTGCGGCTCGACCACCAGACGAATGTCGAACTCTTCCGGATCGACATCCGTGAAAACCTTCGAGCGGATCAGCACATCGCCCTGGATCTCCGCTGTGCCCGCGACGTTGGCGAGCGGATTAAGCTGGCGACCTTTGAAGAGCACGGTGTCGTCGCCGATGGGTCGAATCTCGCCCACTTCGACGTCGTTGAAGGTGATGGTTCGGACAGCGTTCGCGCCGGCGACCGAGGGATCGAGGCGCGCCACGATGAACCGATCGTTGCGATCCTTGCCCGCCATCCATACAAAGCCCGCGGTCGCGGCCGACTGCAGCCACCAGTTGTCATCCTCGACTTGGGCTTGATCTGCGCAGCCGGCGCAGATGGTCGCGTTCAAATCGTCTCGCCAAAGGATTTTGCGCGCTTCAAAATCGACTTGGCTGATGAATGTCGAGTCCGTGCCAAAGAAATGCTGATCGCCTACCCATCTGCCGCGCTTGCGGAACGCGAGGCCGGAGTTGGTGTGTTTGCACTGCTCGTTCGGGAACTGCTCCGCTGTCGTGCTGAGACGCCCGCCATTGGTCTCCGATAACTTGTAGGAGCAGCTAAAGGTCTGCGGCTCCCCTGCGCCCAGACTGCCATCGGCGCGACGCACGATGGGCACATAGACGGCCTTATCGGCCGATTTCTTGGTGCTGTCCGGGAAGAGTAATTGTCCCGTGACCGGATTGCGCATCCACAGACAGGTCCCCCAACCGCCGCTGTCGTTTGCGCCCGGCACGAACCGCGACACGTTATTGAATGCCACCTCGGCTGCAGCCTTCAGGTCATAAATCCGGCACACGCCGGTCGAGGCACCTGACCCTGTCGACGTCGATCCTGCGTAGACAATGAAATCATCCGCTTCGCTCACCTCAAAGTCGGTGACCGCATCGACGCTCGGCACGAAACGACCGCGCAACACATCCGCCGAGTTTGGCTTGAGCGAGCTGGTGTCTACGATGAACAGCTGCGAACCCTTTCGAGCGACAATACTGCCGTTAGCAAGCAGTTTCGGAGCGTTCCACTCAAGCGCTTCGGTCAGGTAAGCCGCGCCGGTGCTCTTGGCAATGAGGTACTCGGATTGCCGACCGTCCGTATCGCGAACTTTGATGATTTGAAAGTTCTCCAGATCGACAATCGACTGGACCTTCACCGTATCTTGCGTGAGAACCTTGCCTGCGCGATCGAGGAAGGTCACTTGCTCCGCATTGCCATCGGCATCGATCTTGAAAACCCGCGGTTCTGCAGGCGCGGTAGTGTTAGCCGCGTTGGTTCTGTTTCGGAAGAGGCGTACGCCACCCGGAATATCGACCTTGGATATTCGGCCCGGCGGGGTCCAAACAAAAGCACCGCCCGTGACCGGCCCGGCCGTACCGCCAATGCCGTCAGTGGTCTTACGATCATTCACCCCGAAACCGGAGATGAATACGTCTTTACTCAGCTCGGCGCCGACGATCTTGAGCACGGCGCTTTTGCCACCGACCGTTGATGGCGTAAAGGTCAGGGTCGCCGAACATTCTCGACCCTCAACGAGCGTTTCACCGCAATTGCTCACCAGTGTGTAGGCGGCGACATCGGCGCCAACGAGTTCAAGCGGTCGCAAGGTTGCAGCGACGTTGCCCGAGTTCTTCACCGTCACGGTGCGGGCCGTGCTTGCAATAGAAACGACTTGGTCACCGAAATCCAGCGACTCGGTGGATACGGCAAGCACGGCCTGTGTGCCGATACCCGCCAAGGTCGCCGAGGCCACCCCGCCCGGCGCATTGGAGGCCACATTGATCGTCGCACTCTTGGAGCCAAAACTCGCCGGTGCAAAGCGAACGTTGACGGTACAGGTGGCATTCGGCGCGAGAGACTCCGGGCAGTCGTTGGTCTGAGAGAACGACGCCGCGTCGGCCCCTGCCAGAGTGAATCCGCCGGCAGTCAGTGTTAGTGCTGCGCCACCCGCATTGCGCAACTGCACCTGGCGCGTCGCGCCAGCGGAACCTACCGCCACTCGATCAAAATTCATCGTAGTCGCACCCAGCACGGCGACAGGCACCGATGCCCCTTCGCCAGCCAGTGCAATATTCGCAACCCCGTTGGCCGCATTTGAATTAACTGCGAGTGTCGCCGCCTTGGCGCCCGGGTCAGCCGGCGTGAAACGCACGGTCACCGTGCAGGTCGCGCCGACGGCCAGCGAGGCCGGGCAATCATTGGTCTGGCTAAACTGAGCGGCAGCGGCACCGCCAACTACGAGGCCGCTTACCGCAAGCGGCGCATTACCTTCGTTCTTGACCGTGATCGCACGCCCTTCACTCGCAACCGCCACGGTTTGGCTGCCAAAATTCAACGTTTCCGTCGACAGCGCGATCCGCGCCGCAGCCACTGCAGTGCCCGTCAGCCCGAGGGTGATGGCCCCAGTCTGAGAATCCGACGCGATTCGCAGGCTCGCAGCCTTGTTGCCACCACTCGTTGGGGCGAACGTGACGGCAATCGTGCAGGTCGCCTGCGGGTTGAGCAACGACGGGCAATCGTTGGTCTGCGTGAACTCGCCTGCGTTGGCACCGAGGAACGCGAACCCGCTGATACCGAGCGTGACGGTCGACGTATTACGAAGTACGACATTCCGCGGCGTGCTTGCGGCGCCCGCAGCCTGCTCACCAAAAGCAAGCGTCGCAGGCGTGAGTTCGGCGGTCGGCGCAATTACGTTGACCTTGACGGTGCGCAGGTCAGAACCCCCGCCACCGGAGCAGGTCAGCGTGAAATTCCGCTCGCCTTGCGCGAGCGCATCCGTGTTTGCCGTGCCCAATGTTGGCCGAGCGCCGGCCCACTCACCACTCGCAACGCACTCGCTGGCGCCTGCACTACTCCAAGTCAGCGTGGCTCGTCCGCCGGCTTTAATGGTGGAGGAAGCTGCAGTGAACGACTCAATCGCAGCCGTACCGGTGACCGAGACGGTGCGGGTAACGCTCGCCTCGTCGCCCGCGCGGCCGCGACAAGTCAATATGAAATCACTGCTCCGACGGGTCAGGGGTCCCAGCGTCTCGGAACCGCCCGACTTATTTTTGACGTCACTCCACTGGCCGCTCGCCAAACACGACTCCGCATTAGTCACTGTCCAACTCAGCGTGACGCTGCCGCCCGAAGCAACCGTTGTTTTGTCCGCCGTCAGCGTAATCTTTGGCGGATCAGAAACGATCAGCGTTCGATCGATCACTGTGCTGCCGCCAGAGCCTGTGCAAGTCAGGGTGAATTTTTTATCGCCAGGCGTGAGATTGGGGATCACCAGAGACCCTGCAGTGCTGCGCTCGCCGCTCCACGCACCGCCGCTGGCACGGCAAGAAGTAGCGTTCTCGCTCGACCAGTTCAGCGTAATGCTGGCATTGGGCGACGCTGACGGGGAGCTCAGGGTGAACTGCACATCGGGCGGCGGTAGCACTCTGACTTTCACGGTCGATGAACTCGAGCCGTTGGCACCGGTACAGGTCAGCGTGAAGGTACTTTCGATTTTATTGAGCGGTCCGGTCGAGGCGGATCCCGAACGACCACGAGCCCCCGTCCAATCGCCACTGGCCGCGCAGGTGGTGGCGTCTTGTGCAGACCATCGCAACGAAGCCGCCGCACCCTCGGCCACCTCGGCGGGCGAGGCCGAAAAACTGATGGTCGGAGGCGGCGTTACCTCGAGCACCACCGAATCGCGCACGGAACCACCGCCACCCTTGCAACTAAGGTTATAAGTGCGTTTTCCGTTCGAGGTGAAATTGCTCAACGTCTCTTGACCGGAGGCTGCCTTTGGCCCGCTCCATGCGCCACTCGCTTGGCAGCTCTGCACATCGGTGCTGGTCCAGCGGATGACGACAGACTCGCCGGGTTTAGCGCCGTATTTGTCGAGCGTGAGAGCGAGAGTGGGTGGGTCGACCTTCTCAACGATCACCGTCTCGGTGTCTTCACCTGTCGCACCCTTACAAGTCAGGGTGTAAACGTACTGGTCGTTGACGATCGGACCGATGGGTTCAGACCCGGACCGGCCCTTTACGCCGCTCCAGTCACCGCTCGCCGTGCACTCCGTGGCATCCGTGCTGCGCCAGCGCAGCGAGGTCGTACGCCCCGACAGTACTGCGGTGGCCGCGGCCGTAAACGTGACGGCGGGTGGCGCAGCCACCGACACGCGTACCGTTTCTTTCGTCGAGCCACCTATGCCACGACAACTGAGTGTGAAGGTCTTGTTGCCGCGCGTTTGATTGGGCAAAGACTCCGTGCCGCTGAGGTCCTTGTTCCCCTTCCATCCACCGCTCGCCGAACAGCTGGTGGCGTCGGCTGCGGACCACTCGAGGGTCAAGGATTCGCCGGGCAGGAGCGCGACCGCCGAGGCTTGCAATCGGATTGATGGCCGTGGCAGCGCTTGCACAACCACCGTGCGACTGACCGACCCGCCCGCGCCGGTGCAAGTCAGGGTGAATTCATTGTCGCGGTTACTGAGCGGTCCGACGACTTGAGAGCCGGATTGTGCTTGTCGTCCCGCAAAGTTGCCGGTCCATTGGCCCGAAGCGACGCATGAATCGGCGTTGGAGGTCCAACGCAATGTCGTGGTCTTGCCCACCGCCACCGCAGAGGCGGCCGGGACCAATGAAATCGTCGTCTGCGGCTGCGCCACGACGCGGTATGACACCGCGCCGACCATCGACAACACTGCTACGAAGAGACTTTTGGTCCTTGGCGCCACGTTTGAGTCTCACCCACGACGAATTCGACATCCCTGCCTACGGCCTCAAAATACCCAGATAGGCAACATTCTTCCAGACCGAAACCGACCAAATGTGACGCCTGTCACGTCACGAATGCGGGCTCGACCACTAAAACACAGAAAACGTTGCTAAATCACAACAAATTGCTCAGGGTGCCCCGACGCGCCGGTGGGCTCGGCAGAATCCCCGCAACTCATCCGCGGCACTGGCACAGAGAGGGGCCACCAAAAATTCGCTCTCTTTGTCGAGCGCGACTTCAGGGCGCGTCTCGCGCCGGCGATCGAGCGTTACGATGAAACGCCGACCTGTTCGATTGCTATCGAACAAGGCAGGCTCACGATCGCTGACGCCGAGCAGCACTCCGCCAATTCGAAGCGCCCCATCCTGGCACTCGACGGAGGCCGCCAACGAGGCGCGAGCGGCATCGCCGAGATCGATCTCCGACTGCCATCCATCGCTGAGCTGCGCATCCCAAGCCGTGATGTGCAGTCGGTAACCATCCTGAACCGTGTATACGTGAGCGCCGCACTGGCGCACCCACGCATTGGTGGGCATGGACACGCCGGCACCCGCGGAATCGCGCCAAAGTACGTCACTGGTTTCGGTCAGCAGACGTTCAGCCAACACCGTGTCCTGCTCGCTCCGATGCTGCAGTCGCCAGTGTCGGCGACTCACGAGGGCGCCCTCCTGCGCAACGATGACGTATCGGGTCGCGGTAACAGGATCGACCGTCGTGGACGATACGGTACCCACCGCCACGGGCGAGACGCCCGCCGTACTCGCCGGCGTGCCAGTCAAAGATATTTCGAGACTTGACGACCGCGCGAGACCGACTCGGGCTGTCGAGGGCACAGCCTCCGCCGAGGCTACACCAAAATCCACAACGCTGGTCGCGGCTGCAGTCACATCGAAATCTTTGACCGTGACACCACCTGGCCCCGTACACGTGAGGCTGTAGCGCCGAGCGCCTGCCCCGAGCCAGAGCCACTCGCCACCCGATACAGGCTTCTCGCCACGCCATGCGCCGCTAGCCACGCAGCTCGTTGCTCCCGTCGCATTCCAGGTCACCTGCACGCGATCGCCTGCGCGCAGCGCCGCAGTGCTCGTGCACTCATCGCTGTTGCCGGCCTCGGGCGCCGCGGCGCAGTGCACAACGCGTACGCGGTTATTCCGCGTATCGGTGATCAGCAGGTTGCCGCGCGAATCGACCGTCAGTTCATCCCAATTCAGGTTATCGAAGCGCGCCGCTGTTGCGAGCCCACCATCGCCGCGGAAACCGCGTTCGCCGTCGCCGGCTATCGTGGAGAGACGACCGCTTGTACGGTCAATCTTGCGGATTCGATAGTCGTCGACATCAGTGAAGAAAATCGTACCGGCAGAATCGAGCGCAAGACTTCCGGGTATGTTCAAGCTCGCCGAAGCCGCCAGGACATTTTCACCCGCGTACCCTGAATTACGATTTCCAGCGATGGTTGTGATCACCCCGGCGGTGTCGACCTTCCGAATGCGATTGCTACGATCCGCGATCAGAACACCGCGGTCGCGGTCGACCGCGATGCCGGACGGATATGCGAGTCGAGAGGTGGTGGCCGGTCGACCATCGTCCGCCTCGCCGCAACACTCTCCCGTGCCCGCAATGGTCGTGATGATTCCTGTCGTCAAGTTGACCCGGCGGATACGTAGATTACCGGGCTCTGCGATCAGCAGATTGCCATCCTTGTCGAATCGCAGTGCGCCGGGCTCGTTCAATATCGCTGCCGTCGCTGCCCCACCATCGCCACCAAAGCCCCGCGACCCGTTACCCGCGACCGGCGTTATCCGACCGTCTGCGGCATCACGCCGCCAAACGCGATTACTTGGGCGGTCCGAGAAGTAAAGGTTGTCGCGACTGTCGAAAGTCAAGCCTCCCGGACCAACACGTAACCCCGGCAAAACGCTGGTAACGACGGAAGTCACCACGCCCGACTCTGCATCGATCCGGCGAATGCTGCCGTTGTCGTAGTCACCGATATAAATATTGCCTTTGGAATCCGTCGCGACACGGGTAGGCCCATTTAAAGAGGCGGAAATAGCGACATCACCATCCCCGGCCAAATTCGAGGGCAACGCGCGGATGATCGATGTAATCGTATTCGCAGATAGATCGACACGGCGGACGCGATTACCCTCAAAGTCGGTGAAGGTCACGCCTCTTTGTTCAGCGAGCACGTCAATCGGGCGACCACTCAACCGGTTTTCTGTAGCCTTCATGTCATCGCCGTACACCGAGCCGTCACCCGCCACAGTCGTGATGACTCCCGCTGCATCCAGCCGCCTGACGCGGTAATTAGCGGCATCGGCAATGTACAGATTGCCCACGGTATCAACGCTGACCCCGTGCGGGGCACCGAGCAAGGCCGAGGTGCCCGGACCACCGTCACCGGAGTACCCGGCGGCACCGGTACCCGCAACAGTTCGCACCGTGTTGTTGGCTCGATCTATCTTGCGAATTCTGTGCTGCTCCATCTCACTGAGATAGATGTCGCCGCGGGCATCGATCGCAAGCCCGTATGGCGCCATGTCGGCCTGCAATGGATTTCCACCATCGCCTGAAAAGCCTGTGTTCCCAGTTCCGGCCACGGTGGTAATGAGCCGGCTTGAAGCATCGATTCGCCTGATTCGTGCGTTACCCCAATCGGTGACGAAGAGATTTCCTGCCGCGTCAAAGGCGATGTCCGTTGGGCGCTGGAGGGTCGCGAGACTGGCCAGACCACCATCCCCCGAGAACGAGCCCTGTCCTGTACCAGCATAGGTGCGAATAACGCCGGTCGCTTGATCAACCACCCGCACCCGATGGTTACCTTGATCGGCGATGTAAAGATTGCCTGCGGCATCGAATGCGAGATTGGTCGGGTAGTTCAACCGCGCCTCGACAGCCGGGCCCCCGTCGCCAACGAAGCCGCCCCTGCCCACACCCGCATAAGTGGTCACGACGCCGGTGGTCGCATCAACACGTCGCACGACGTGATTGAACGCCTCGGCCACGTACAAATTGCCGGAGGCATCACGTGCAAGCCCGTGTGGACCACGCACGCTGGCCTTCGACGCGATCACCGGGTCCCCACCGTAGGCTTCGGGCCCCTGTCCCGCGAGGGTCGACATGGTCCCCGCCACAGGCCTGCGCACCGTCAAAGAAATCTGCGGGCCGTTGACAGTCGTCGCAGCAGTCGTGATAACGGTTACCTCGTCGCGGGCTGTGCCGACAGCACCATCGCAGGTCAGCACAAAGCGCGTGCTGGCCGCCGTCAGCGCAATCGTGGCCTGCGAGCCACTGGTGGCTCGCACGCCCGTCCAATCGCCGCTGGCGACACAGCGAGCCGTGCGCTGTGAAGTCCAATCGAGGCGCACGGTCTCGCCCGGGCGTACGCTCGTCGCCGAGGCAGTGAGGCTGACCGTCGGCCGCGCATCGACAACCGCCACCGAGACACTCTGACTGACAGAGCCTGTCGCTCCGATGCACGTCAGCACGAACTCGTTCGTGGGCCGCGCATCTAGGGCTACGGACTCTTCTTGGCCACTCGTCGCCTTCGCCCCGCTCCAAGCACCGCGCGCCACACAACTTGTGGCGTTGGTCGCAGACCAGTTCAGTCGAACTTTCTCACCAAATTTCACCGTACTGGCACTGCTGGTCAGCGACACTGTCAGCGGATTGGTGACAACATTTGCTCGCGTCGAAATACCGCTGGTCGTGCCACCGGGGCCGGTGCAATCGAGCTTGAACTCCTGACTGCCCGTCGTCTTGACAAGAACCCACTCGCCGCCAGCCGCGTCCTTCGTGCCACTCCATCCGCCACTGGCGCTGCACGATGTTGCACCGAGTACGTTCCAGCTCACCCACACACGCTGACCGGCATACAACGAATTCGACGGCGTGACGCACTCAGACACCCAGCCAGGCTGCGGGCTCGCAGCGCAGCGCACCATCCGAATGCGGTTGTTGGCGCTGTCGGCGATCAACACGTTACCGACTCGGTCAGCGAGCACACCCTCAGGCACGTCGAGCCGCGCTTGGGTCGCGGGCCCACCATCGCCGAAGAATCCGCTAAGCCCGTTGCCAGCGACCGTCGCAATGCGTCGAGTGACCGCATCGACTGTGCGGACCACGTGGCTTGCCAAATCAACGATGAGAAGATTGCCTGCAGCGTCGACCGTGATGCCATGGGGATGACGAAGCGCTGCCGAAGTGGCAGGGCCGCCATCCCCCGAGTACCCGTAGCGGTCGCTGCCAGCAATAGTGGTGATGGTCCCCGTTCGGACATCGACGCGCCGCACACTTTGGTTATTTCGTGCTGCGATATAAAGATTATCGTCGGCATCGACGGCAAGACCCATCGGCCAGCGCACCGATGCCAGCGTCGCGGGCCCACCGTCGCCCGTCGAGGCATCACGGCCGTCACCCGCATAGGTAGTGATGGCGCCCGTCTCTGCGTCGATTCGACGCACCCAATGGCGATTGTGCTCAGAGACAAATACGTTACCGCGACTGTCGACGGCGAGCCCGCCGCCGACATCCGAAAAGCCCCTAATCAGAGAAGACTCGCCGGTCGCCAAATTGATCTTAATGATGCGCTGCCCCTCACACGGATCCGCCGCATACAGCTGCTGACGAGCATCGATGGCGATGGCGCCCGGGCACCCGCCTTGCCAGATCGAGGAGATCGCACCGGTATTGGCATCGATCCGACGAAGCGCCGCGTTATTGCGGTCGGAGAAATAAACGTTCCCTGACTGATCTTGTGCTAACGAATGCGGGCGGCGCAGTGATGCTGCCACTGCCAGCCCGCCGTCTCCTTCGATCGAGACAGGTGGCTCTCGATCTCCCGCTATTTTCGTAATCTGCTTGGTGAGCACGTCAAGTCGTAACACCCGGTCGAAATTACCGTCGACTAGGATTAGACCGCCGGTCTTATCAACCGCGAGCCCGTTCAAATCGCGAAAAATTCGCCAGTCACCCCCGGCGATTACGTCCATCGTCGGGCTTCCAGTAACGAGTTTTCTCACGTAGCAATACGACATATTACCGTCTGCGACAAACACGGATCCGTCCGGAGCGACTGCCAAACCCGCCGGTTCTACAAAACTACGGGAAGGATCTTGGCCGCGCGACCCATCGCCTGCAACCGTCGTGATAATCCCCGTGCTTCGAGTAACCTTACGTACCCGCTGATTTAGGTGGTCAGTGAAAACAATATCCCCAACCTTATCAACGAGGACACGAAATGGCCGGTTAAGTCGCGCCAATGAAGCGACACCGCCATCGCCAGAAAAACCTGCCTCTCCAATACCCGCAACCGTCGTAATGACGCCCGATGCTAAGTCGATACGACGAACACGGTGATTGATTGCATCGGTGATCAAGAGCGCGCTAAGGCCGTCAATTGCCACGTCAATCGGGTGATTTAGTCGAGCACGAGTCGCGGCCGCCCCATCACCGGAGTAGCCTTGCTCTCCATTACCGGCGATTGTTGTGATTGAACCGGTGCGATCCACTCTACGAATACGGTGATTACCTGTGTCGGCGATGTAGAGATTTCCCGCAGCATCTGTAGCTACCCCGCTCGGTTCAGCGAGATTTGCCTCGGTGGCCGATACACCGTCGCCTGAGTAACCTCTATCACCGGTGCCGGCGACGGTCGTGATCCGTCCGCTCGCAGCATCCACCCGTCTAATGCGGTGATTCAGGCGATCGGCGATGAACATGTTGCCCGCCGAATCGACTGCAACGGCCATCGGCGCCCAGAGACCCGCCCCAACGGCCGGGATGTCATCGCCGTTGTACCGCGAGGGGCCAACACCCGCGATCGTCGAAATCGTGCCGGCGGCCGGTGATGCGGTGACCTCAAAGCTCGCAGCACGCGGCACCTTGGTGCTCAAGGTCACATCGATGTCGGCACTGCGCGAGCCGCGCGGCCCCGTGCAGGTCAGCGTGTAACGAGTGTCTGCGAGTAATGGCGGCGTGACGAATTCACCGCTCGTCGAGCGGGCACCCGACCAGCCGCCACTTGCGACACACGCCGTCGCTTTACCGCTGCTCCAAACGAGGCGCGTGGTCGTACCGAGGGGTAATCGTGAGGGCTCGGCGGTGAACACAATGGTCGGTGCGCTGTTGACGGCCTCGACCGTCACTTCGCGCAGCGTCTCGCGGCCACTGGGTCCCGCGCAGGTCAGCGTGAACTTGCGAATACCCGCGGTGAGCGCAACCGACTCTTCACTGCCGCCCGACGCCTTCGCACCGCTCCACGAGCCGCTCGCGACGCAGCTCACTGCATCCGCCGAGCTCCACGACAGCCGCACCCGCTCGCCCTCAGCCACGAGCGTCGCGCTGACATCAAGTTTCACCGCAGGACTACGCGGCGCGGCGGCCGCAACCGTGATCGCCGCCTGTCGAGTGGCGACACTCGAGTCGGTTCCGCAGCTCAGGCTGAACGCCTTGATGCCCGCAGCGGGCACAGTCACCCACTCGGCACCACTCGCCCGCTTTACTCCACTCCATGCACCACTCGCCGCGCACGGCTCCGTACCGCTGGAGGACCACAGGAGTTGCACTCGATCTCCCGCGGAGATGGGGCGCGAGGCATCACAATCGGAAGCCACACCGGCATCCGGTGTAGCCGCGCAATGCACCACGCGAATGCGATTGTTGGACGAGTCGACGACATACACATTACCGGCTGGATCGCGCGTCACATCTCGTACGCCGTCGAAGAGGGCCTGAGTTGCGGGACCTCCATCGCCCGCGAATCCGCGAACCCCAGAGCCTGCGAACGTGCTGATGCGGCCCGAGGCTCCGTCAACTCGGCGCACCCGGTCCCCGTCGCTCTCAGCGATGAAGAGATTTCCAGCATCGTCACTGGTGACTGACAGCGGGGACTTGAATGTCGCCACCGTTGCGGGACCACCATCACCACCGGAATCGTATCCCCCCGTCCCCGCAATGGTGGTGATCGTGCCGTCGCGTTCGATTCGTCGCAGTCGCTGTCGGTCGCGATCGACTATCAACAACCGACCGATGCGATCGATGTGCAAACCTCGCGGGCGGCATACCGTCGCGTTACTTGCGAGTCCGCCATCACCCGTCGGATCGCAGTTCCCATTGCCAAGCACCGTCGTGATCACACCCGTTTTGGCATCAACACGACGTACCCGGGCATTCTCCTGATCGCTAATGAAGAGATTGCCCTCGGCATCCACCGCAACCCCAAACGGATTACTCAACCTCGCGCGCGTAGCATCACCTCCATCGCCGCCAAATCCCGCCTCACCCGTTCCCGCAACGACTCGTCGCGTACCGGAGTTCAAGTCGATGGCCCAAACGCGATGATTCCAGTAATCGGTGGCGTAAAGTACGCTCGTTGCACTCACCGCCAATCCGGTCGCCCGAATATCGTTGACCAATGTCTGGATGACGCCGGATTGCGCATCGATGCGCCGGATGCGCTGGTTGTAGGGCGCATCACCGATATACAGATTACCGCGTAAATCTCGTACGACGCTGATGGGCTCGTTAAAGGCCGCCGCGTAAGCCGGCCCTCCGTCCCCGCCGAAGCCTTGAAACTCGCTGCCGACCACGGTGACCAAGGTGTTCTGCGGTACGGCAGCGTCCAACGAGATACGACTGATACGCCGGAAATCGCGATCGGCGAACCATAATCCGCCAGTGCCATCAAAGGCCAAATCACCAAGCCGACCTACGCGCCGCGCAGAGTGATCGCAAGACAATACGGACCGCAACTCGGTGCTGCCGGGTGATGCTTTGCGGATGCCCACACACCAGTGGATCGAAGTGACGTACACCTCACCACCGGGGCCAACGGCCAATCCACCGTGATAGGCAATCGACCCTGTAGGGTCAAACGCGACCGTGGTAATGATTCCATTCACGTCAACGCGTCGAACACGGTTGTTGTGGGAGTCCGCGACATACAAATTCCCGACAGCGTCGAAATCCAGATTAGCGGGATAGTTGAGACTTGCCGCCGTCGCAACCCCACCATCGCCACTAAAGTCGCGCTGACCGTTGCCTGCAACAGTTGTAATCGTTTTAGAACTCAAGTCGATCTTTCGGATCCGGTGGTTCCAAAAATCCGCAACGTAAAGGTTCCCGCGACCATCGACCTTGACGGCAGCCGGCTCGTTAAGTTTCGCATTGCGCGCATCGCTGCCGTCGCCAGAAAAGCCGCGCTCACCTGTTCCGGCTATCGTTGAGATGAGTCCCGTGCGCAAATCAACAGCGCGGATCCGGGCGGAATCCCACTCGGGGAAATAGAGCGTGTCATTGCCATCAACATCGATATACCCGCAAGCGAGAATCCTCGCTTCCAGCGCAGAACCGCCGTCTCCATCGGAGCCGCGCTCGCCATTACCCGCCACGGTCGTGATTGTCCCTGCTTTGGTCACACGCCGAATTCGGTGATTCGCGCAATCGGCAAAATACATGTTGCCCTGCGAGTCACGGGCAATGCCCGTGGGATCAGTGAGCTCCGCCCTCGTTGCCGGTCCGCCATCGCCAGAAAAACGAGAGGGCCCCACGCCTGCAAGCGTCGAAATCGTACCGGCGACCGGTCGACGCGCGGTGAACGTTAAGTTGACGGTGGTATTTTCGGTCGCCTCTGAAACGAGCACCGTCACAGAATCTCGCGCCGTGCCAGTCGGGCCAGAACAACTGAGTCCAAATGTCGTTGTCGTCGACAGTGCTCCGCTTGAGCGCTCTCCCGCGGCAGGCAGGGCTCCTGTCCAACCACTCTCCGCCCGACAACTATTGGCTCGTACGCTGCTCCACTTCAGCGTTACGCTCTCACCCGGACGGATACGCGTGCGATCCGCGCTCAAACTGGCTGTCGGCACTTCGTCTGCGACACGGATCTGAACGCGCTCGGTGACGGATCCCGTGGCACCAGAGCATGTCAGCGTGAATTCATTGACCTCTTCTGACTGCAGCGCTGTCGTCTCCTCAGTGCCCGAGACGCTTTTGGCGCCGCTCCACGCGCCGCGTGCGACGCAACTCGTCGCGTTCACAGCACTCCAAGTCAGACGCGACTTACCACCGAACGCTACCGAGGCGGGACTTGCGCTAAAAGAAATACGCAGAGGATTGGGGACGACCTTGAGAGCCGTAGTTGCAACGCCTGTCTCGCCGCCCGCAGTTCGACACGTCAACTTGAGTTCCGCGTCGCCAGCGACCAATGGACCGACCCACTCCGAACCCGAGGCCGCTTTCGTTCCGCTCCATCCACCGCTCGCACTGCACGACTGCGCGCCGGGAGCCGACCACGTCACCCATACGCGGCTTCCGGAGTACACCCCGCCTTCGGCTGGGGTCTGCGCCACCCTACAGTCGCTCTCCCACCCCGGCGCAACGGCAGCCACGCATTGCACGCGCCGAACTCGATTGTTATGAGTGTCAGAGAAATAAAGGTTGCCCGTTGGATCAATCAGGGCGCCGCCATTAGGCTCATCTAGCCATGCCTCGAGTGCTGGTCCGCCATCGCCGCGATACGCCCGCCGCCCCGTACCTGCGACCGTTGTGATGGTGCCTAGGGCGCGATCGATTCGGCGAATGCGATTGCCATGAGCCTCCACAATGAACAAATTACCAGCCGCATCGATGGTCACTGCATCGGGGCCACTCAGACTCGCTCGCACAGCCGGCCCGTTATCACCCGTGCTGCTGAAGGCCCCGTTGCCGGCGACGGTACTTATCACGCCGGTGGTATCGATGCGGCGGATTCGATTGTTACCCCGGTCAGCGAGGTACAGATTGCCGTCGGCATCTGAAGCGAGGCCGCGAACGAAGCTTAGACGCGCAAAAGCAGCCGGCCCACCGTCGCCCGAAAAACCCCACTCGCCGTCACCGGCGATCGTGGATATTGTCCCTGAGCTAGTGATCTTGCGTATCCGACGGCTCTCCTGCTCCGTGAAAATCACGTTGCCGTTACTGTCGATCACAATGGCATAGGGTCTCCGCAAGCGCGCCGCGGTAGCGGGACCTCCATCGCCACTGAAGCCCTCCTCGCCGATCCCCGCGATCACCCTCGATGACCCGTCGCGGGTGTCTACCCGCCAGATTCGATTGCCATAGTGGTCGGCGACATAGAGGTTGTCAGCCGAATCCGTCGCCAAACCGATTGCCCAAAGATCACCCAGGACAGTCGTGATGACATTCGTCACCGCATCGATACGCCGAACTCGCCTGTTCTCCCAATCAGCGACATACAAATTGCCACGCGAATCACGAGCCAATCCGTGAGGCATCCTCAGGCTCGCAAGAGTCGCCGCATCACCATCACCGGTGAAACCGCGTGGCCGATCACCCGCCACGGTGGTAACCAACTTGGACGCGAGATCCAAGCGTCGAATGCGACTGTTTCCAAGTTCCGCCAGCAACAAGCCGCCGCTGCGATCGACAGCCATGCCGTAGACACTGCCAAACACGTTGTAATCGCAGCCTGCGACCACCTCCATGTTCGTGCTGCCGGGGACCAATTTGCGCACGAAACACCACGCGCCATCGGCTACGTAGACGCTACCATCCGCAGTGACCGCGAGGCCCGCAGGCTCGGCAATACTCTTGGTGGGCTCGCCACCCCTCGAGCCATCGCCAGCCACTGTCGTAATCACACCGCTCGAACGCGTGATCTTCCGTACACGCTGGTTGTCTTTATCAGCGATCAGCACATCTCCCGCGCGATCAATGACCGCATGCCACGGTTGATTGAGTCGCGCCAGTGTCGCAGGACCTCCATCACCGGAGAAACCCGCCTCGCCAGTGCCGGCAATGGTGGCAATCACTCCCGTCGTCAGATCGATCCGACGAACTCGATGATTCATCCGATCGACGACAAGCAAAGCCCCCGGCCCGTCGATCACCACGTCGGACGGAGAGTTGAATTGCGCTCGAGTGGCTGCCCCGCCGTCACCCGAGTAACCGGCCTGACCCGTCCCAGCAATCGTAGTGATTACACCCGCTGGTGTAACGCGCCGAATCCGGTGGTTTCCCGTGTCCGCGATGTACAACGTGCCGTTAGAATCAACCGCAACTCCGTGAGGTGAGTTGAGCAGCGCTTCCGTGGCTGCAGCGCCATCGCCCGTGTACCCACCCTCACCAAAGCCCGCAACCGTTGCGATCACCCCCGTAACGGCATCCACACGTCGGATTCGGTGGTTATCACTGTCTGCGATGAAGAGGTTGCCGAGATTATCGGTGGCAATAGCATGCGGTCGATTGAGCCCAGCGCCCGACGCGGCGATCGCGTCACCGTTAAAACGCGATGGCCCCGTGCCCGCAAACGTCGTGATACTCCCTGCGACCGGCGCGCCCTTCACCGACAGCGACACCGCCGTGGCAAGATTGCTGCTAACCAATACTTCGGTCTCATCGGTGCGCGAACCGAGCGGCCCTTCGCAGGTGAGCACGAAGCGCGCGGACTCCGACAGGGCCGGCGTCTCGATCGAACCCGACAACTCCCGCGTGCCCGACCAGGCACCGCTCGCGCTGCAACGGGTCATGACGTTGCTGCTCCAACTTAAGCGGGCCTTGCCGCCGGGCGTCACCACTTTCGGGGTCGCCTCGATCGAGACCTGCGGTCCCACTGCCGTACCCCGCAGCGCAAGCGTCGAGGGTGAATTTGGCGCATTCGAGTCGATGACGAGCAACGCCGATTTCGAACCGGCTGTGCCGGGCTTGAACTTGATCGCGATCGTGCATCGCGCGCCGGCTGCCAATTTGCCGTTCGCATTCGTGCAAGTCGTCGTACGCGCAAATTGATCAGCGTTGTTACCTGACAACCCAACGGCAGTGATGACGAGATCCGTACCACCCGTGTTGGTCAGAGTCACCGTGCGATCGCCGCTCTGCCCCAGATCAACATCGCCGTAGGACACACTCGGCGCATCGAACGACACCTGTGGCGCAGGTGTGCCCGTGCCCTCGAGCGCTACCTGTTGCGCGGCTCCTGCGTTCGAGGAAATCGTCAATTCGGCCCGCTTCACGCCCTCACTGGCTGGCGCAAAAACGAGTGACACCGTGCAGCTCGCACCGACGGCGATCGAATCACCGCAATTGTTCGCTTGGGTAAACTGCTCCGCGGCAATCCCGTTCAAGGTCAGGCCGTTGAGGCTCAACGGCGCACTGCCCTCATTAGCGAGCGTCACATCCTGAGCGGCACTGCGCGCGCCCACCGCTATCGCTCCGAAGGATAGGCTCGCCGTTCCGAGGACAAGTCGGGGCCCAGAGCCCGCCGCTGCAAACGCGGCTGTCACGCCAGCAGCCTCGGCCATACTGACCGTGCAACTGCGTGCCGTACCCGAGCAGGCGCCACCCCAACCCGAGAAGGTCTGCCCCGCTCCCGGCGTGGCGACCAGCGTTACGGGCTTGTTTTTCTCGAAGGCCACGGCGCAGGTAGTACCGCAATCGATGCCCGCCGGGGTGCTCTTGATCGTGCCGTCACCGGTCTTGATGACCGTGAGATCGACGCTGTTGGCATTGGTGTTATCGCGCTTTTTGAAGGTGACGTTGACAGTGCACTCCGCAGTGACTTTACCCGTCGTGTATGAATTGCCGGATCGTTTGCCGCCGCAACCCGCGGCCGTATCCACCTCGAATCCAGCCGTCGGCGTGAGTACAAAGCTCGCCGTCCGATCAATCAACACATCGGCACTGGCTGGGGTCACAATGCCGCCTTCGCCTGCAACCACCGTCACCTTGTAGCGCAGCAACGTATATGCCGAGTCCGGGTTGACGGGCACGATCTCGGCACCGGCCGCCGTGATGTAGGGGTACACCTCGTTGACGAAGACGTCGCCATTGACCGACAACGTGCCCACCACCTTGGAGACATCGCTTAGCCGATCTCCCTTAAAGAGAATCTTGCCGTCGGACAAGGGGAAGATTTCAGCGACGTCGACCTCGTTGATGCGGATCGAACGCGTTTGCCCGGTATCGAGATCCAGTTGCCCGACGATGTCGCGCGAGGTGTTCCGATCGAGTCCGAACATCCACACAAAGTTGTCGCTCGCGAAGGTTTTATACCACCACGTGTCGTCATTGCCGCAGTTGCTGCAGACCGACTCGTTGAGCGTATCGAGGTGATTGATTTGCCTGTTCTCGACGTCAACCACTGTCGGCCACATGTACTCCTGTCCGTACACGTAACGTCCCGCGACCCATTGACCGCGCGATCGAAGGTAGGCGCTGCGCCCGATCGAATGCGTGCACATCGAGAAGTACGCCAGTCGGGGCTGCGCGAACTCGCCGCGGTTAGGCGCGACGCAAGAAAAGTTCAGCCGCTGCCCCTTGACGAGTTCGCCCGCGGAGTTGCGCTGGATGCGGATGTAATCAATGGAGTCTCGCCGCAGCCCCGCCACATAGTCTTGGTAATCGGCGAAATAGATGGCGCGCTCGGTTGGGTGCCAGAACCACAGGCAGTTGTCCCACCTCGAGGTGGCGCCCTCGGGAACAAAGTCCGCCGCATCGCGCAGGCGCCCGGATTCCCCGTCCTTCTTTCGCAAATCGACCACGCGACAGGCCGATCGACCGCTGTTCTTGTTCGTGCCCGAATACACGAGGAACCCGTCGGTATCAGACACCTCGAATTCTTTGATGGCATCGATCGAAGGCAGGAACTCCGCGCGCAAGGCGCCGCTGCCAAGGTTGCCGACGTCGACGAAGAACACCTCGTTGCCCCGGCGCGCGACGATGTCGCCGTTGGCGAGCACCTTGGGGTCAGACCACTCGAGCCCAGTGCTTTTGTAGGCAGCCCCTGTAGTCTTGTCGACGAGGAAGTCAACGACGCCGTTCGAGTCCTTGAGCTTGGTAATGACGTAGTTTTCGAGATCAATGATGCCGACAACCGTGACCTCGTCCTGCGTGATCACCTTGCCCTCGTTATCCTTGAACGAAATCTCGACGGGCTCCTCGTCACCCTCGACCTTGTAGAGCCGCGGGTCCTCGATGGCGATCTCATCGAGCGGCCCGACGTTCAAGCGCAGGCCGCGACGCGAAGCGCGCGCCAACGCGCCGCTACGCGAGTCTTGCGCCAGGATGAAAGCGCTGGCTCCCGACACATCAATCGACTGAATGCGCGACACTGCCACGGAGTTACCCGAGGCCGAACCAGTCAGCGTGACGGTGAGCGGCTTGGCGAGCGCACTGCTCGATAGCGACACTTCAGCGAAGCGTGAACCTGTTGCCGTCGGCTTGAAGATTACCGCGACACGACACGAGGAAGCTGCGGCGAGAGTATCGCCGCAGTCGTTGGTCTGCGCGTAATCAACGCTGTGAGTACCGGCGATCTTGAGCTCACTGATGGGCAGCGCCACCCGCGAGCTATTCGTCAATGCGACGGTCCGCGCCGCGCTTGAACTACCAACCGCGATGGTGCTGAAGGCGAGAGAAGTGGGCGAAGCCTTGATGACCGGCTCGACGACGTCGATCGTGACGCTCTTCACATCCGATCCACCCGAACCGTTGTCGCACGCGAGCCGATAAGTAAACGAGCCTACGGGCAACGCCTCCGAGACGAACGATCCCTTCAGGTCGCGATCACCCGACCAGCGGTCGCTCGCGACACAGCGGGCCGCACCGGTCGATGACCACGTCAACTGAGCTCGCTGGCCCGGAGTCAGCAGTGTGGATGAAGCGGAGAAAGTCAGCGTCGGCGCATTACGTGCCACGACATCTTGTGACGCCGTGGCCTCGCCACCATCGCCACGACAGGTCAGAGTGAATGTGTTGATTCGCTTGGCAAGTGAGGGGACGGTCTGCTGCTTTCGGCTCCCGACGTCCTTGTTTCCACTCCAATCGCCACTCGCTTCGCAACTGCGCGCGTCGGTGGTGGTCCATTCGAGGGTGGTCGACTCGCCTACACTGATCGTCTCCGGCTTTGCACTGAGCGTCACGGTCGGCTTGAAGGCGACCGTCACCACGCGCTCGGCCGACTGCTTGCCGCCGGCACCGGTGCAGGTGAGCAGATACGACTTGCGCCCCGCAGTCAAATCATTGAGCGTCTCTGAACCTTGGGCCGCTTTGTCGCCGCTCCAGCCACCTGTCGCCCGACAGGACTGAGCGTCTGTGCTCGTCCACGTCAAAGTTACCGATTTCTTGGGCTCGACAATCTCAGCACTAGCCGACAAGGTCACCGTCGGCGCCGCGCGCACCTGAACGCGTACGGTTTCCGTGTCAACGCCGTTCGGGCCATTGCAGGCCAGCGTGAAAAAATTATCCACCTTGGTGAGGGCTTCAGTCGTCACATTCCCGGAGGGGGCACGCGGACCCGTCCAATCACCACTGGCGAAACAGGAGGTGGCGTCCTTGCTCGACCAACGCAGCGAGACGGTCTTGCCGCTCGCCACATCATTGGCACTGGCGGCAAAGGTCAGCGCCGGCGGGGCCACAACATTGAGACTCTGCGCGTCTTTCGCCGACCCGCCACCACCCGTGCAGGTAATCGAATAGGCCTTCTTTCCGCGAGTCAGTCCAGTCAGCACTTCCCGTCCCGAGGACCCCTTCGTACCACTCCAACCCGGCCCACTCGCTCGGCAACTCGTGGCATCCGTGCTCGACCAATCGAGGGTGACCGAGGCGCCCGGCGCGACCACTTCCGAACTCAAATACAACGCTACGGTCGGCGGCGGCACCACCTGCACAGTGGTCGACGCAGCGCCAGTGCCGCCGGGGCCCGTGCACTTCAACGCGTAGTTGTACGCTGCGTCGGTCAGTGGACCCACGACCGCGGAGCCAGATTTTTCCCGGGCGCCCGCCCAGTCGCCGCTCGCCGTACAGGCCGTTGCATCCTTGCTCGACCAACGCAGATTGACGGTTTTCCCTGCAAGCACCGAGGGCGGTGTTGCCGACAACGTCACCGTCGGCTCGGGCGACACCGCAACAGTGACGGACTTGCGCGTAGTGCCGCCCACGCCACGGCACGACAGCGTGTACGTCCGGTTGCCCTTGGTGAGACCCTCGATCAGTTCATTGCCATCGAGCGCTTTGGATCCGCTCCAGCCACCGCTTGCAGTGCAGGCCGTGGCGTCATCGCTCTGCCACGTCAACTCGATGGAGCCGCCCGGGTTGAGCGCCGTTTTATTGGACGCGATCGTCACATTCGGCGCTAACAAAGCCTCGACCGTAACCTTGCGCGTCACCGTGCTGCCTTGACCCTCGCAGGTAATCGTGAAATCGGTGGAGCGCGCGTTCAGCGCTCCGGAGGATCTCGACCCCGCATTGCCCAGTGGTCCGCTCCACCCACCACTCGCCGTGCAGGTGCTCGCCCACGGCGCGCTCCAACGCAACGTGGCCGATTTCCCCTGGGCGACGGCTGCCGCGGATGCGCTGAAAGTCAATGTGGGCGGGGCGCCTTGCGCAAGCGCCAATACCCCGACGACTGCCAAGGTCCAGGGTGCAAGTCCACGCGCGTATCGGGCACTGCCCATGAGTGTTTGGTGTCGCCGCCTTAGTAGGGAATCACGCTGCCGTCGTAGTTGATGACTTTGTCGTTCGACTCGAGCGTCATTCGATCAATGACCTGCATCATCCCGCGCACGCTCTGCTCGGCCGTGATGCCGCGCCCAGGAAACCCTGAAGCGCGCAGCAGGTCGGTCTCGACCATACCAGGCGCAATGATGCCAACCATGATCCCTTCGGCCCGCCAGTCGGCTGCGAGCGCCCGAAAACTGACGTTGAGCGCAGCCTTGCTCGCCCGATAGCCATAGAAGTCCCCGCGGCGCGCCGTCTGAGCCGAAGAGCCCAGACCGCTCGACATCCCGAAGACCTTGCGGGTTTTGCCAGCCAGCAGGTGGGACTTGAAGGCCTCGGAGACCCTCAGCGCCCCAAAGGTATTCGCATTAATGACAGCCAGAAACTCGGCCTGATCGAGCCCGCCGATCTTTTGTTTTGGCACATCGCCAAGCGTGCCGGCATTGTTGATGATGACGTCGATAGGTTGGCCGCGATATTTGGCAGCCAGCGCCTCGATTGCCGCCACGTCCGTGACGTCGAGCTTTTCGACTCGGATGTTCGGCTTGGCTGTTGCGAGCGCAACCAGTTCCGTGGCCGCCCCCGGGTTACGGACGGTGGCAATCACCGTCCAGCCCTGCGCGGCGTACTGGCGGACAAATTCAAGTCCGATCCCGCGATTGGTGCCGGTCACCAGCACCGTGGAGGCCTCCGAAGTGCCCCACCACAGCAGCGCCACACACAGCGCCCAGAGAAGGTTCTTCTTCAACGTCCGCTCCCCGCCGGGCTCCCGCGCCCGACCTGACCCTTCGGTCGATCATAGACCAGTCGGCACCGAAGTTGCTTTCCCAGTCATACACTTGGGCAGAGCAACCGCGATCGACCCAGCGGTGCTGTCGTGCGTCACTTTTACCCTATACAATGGGTGGTTTACCCGACCCTTTGCGGTCCTGCAACCACGTTCACCGACCCTTCATTACTGGAAGCTGCCATGCCCCGTACAACTGCCCTTGCCGACATCCGCAACATCGGGATCATCGCCCACGTCGATGCCGGAAAGACCACGACCACCGAGCGTATTCTTTATTACACCGGGCGCAAGCACACCATCATCGACATCCACGATACGAAGGATCTGAAGACTTCGACCACGACCGACTACCTTGAGCAGGAGCAGAAGCGCGGCATCACCATCCAAAGCGCCGCGGTGTCGACGTTCTGGCGCAAGAAGAAGATCAACGTCATCGACACCCCGGGGCACGTCGATTTCACGATTGAAGTAAACCGCTCGCTGCGCGTGCTCGACGGCGCGGTCGTCGTGTTTGACGGCGTAGCCGGCGTGGAGCCGCAATCGGAGACGAACTGGCGCCTCGCCGACAACTACGGCGTGCCGCGTATTTGCTACGTCAACAAGATGGACCGCAGCGGCGCCTCCTTCACGCGCTGC
>Ga0172372_10000662_pt1 | contig 52851 bp, 43 predicted proteins | sample LakKiv5m_2_FD_114544 | JGI IMG/M metagenome (GOLD analysis project Ga0172372, IMG submission 114544) | Freshwater microbial communities from Kabuno Bay, South-Kivu, Congo - kab_092012_9.5m | ecosystem: Environmental > Aquatic > Freshwater > Lake | place: Democratic Republic of the Congo...
CATCCGGTTCTTGTGCATCGCCCCGCGGTTGCGCTCCCCGCTTCCTTCACGCCGGCCTCACGGTCCGACGCTCTGCGGTTCGCTTCGCTCGCTGTGACCAGCTCACGGGTGGACTTTCACCTCCAAGATCGCGCCCATGCCGGGCGCACAAAGAAAACGAGCGCCGTCCGCGGCGCTCGTTCTTCGATGCTCGCGAAGGTCGAATGCGCACCCCTCGGGTGCGAATTCCTCGACACGCTTCGCGTGTCGGGAATTTGGATACATGTTCATCAGCTGACGCTGATGAATTCAAACACTTGGCGTCCCGCCAAGTGTTTGAATCATAAGATCTATTCGGGCGCGAAGCGCCCGAATCATCCATACATTCATCGGCCGGAGGCCGATGATCAGCGCTTCTGCTTCTCGAGCAGACCGAGGATCTGGCGCGCGTTCTCGTAGTCGGCGGTGTCGACCGCCTGCTTGATCGCCGCCACCAGCAGCGAGCGCACGTCGGAGCCGGCGGCTACCGCGGTGCCGGTGCGGGCCAGGGCCTTCTTCACGGCCGGCGTCGCCTTCGGGGCCTTCGCCGCCTTCGCCGCCTTCGCGGCCTTCTTGCCGGCCTTCTTGCCACCCTTCCGACCGGGCTTGTTCCAGCCCATCTTCTGCCACATCGGCACGTCGTCGCCCTTGGCGGCCTTCTTGCCGGCCTTCTTCGTGGCCTTCTTGCCGGCCTTCTTCGCCGCCTTCTTGCCGGCCTTCGCGGCCTTCTTCGGCGCGTCCTTCGTCGCCGGCGCGTCGGTCTTCATCGTGGCCTCGGTGCTGTTCGTGTTCTGCTCGTCACCCATTTCACATTTCCTTTTCTCCCCCGACGAATTCAATCTCTGCCAAATCCCGATTCCGCACAAGCGGCGAGAAAAGAAATCCCCACCGCCTGCACGATGCGGCGCGTGCACCCGGGGCCATGGCCGCCAGATTCCGCTGTCTTTTCAATGATTTACGTGGATCTATTCAAGGCGCATCCGGCGGCGGATCTGCACGAGCTGCTGGTCATCGACGCCCGCCCCCTGCAGCGCGGCGAGCAGACCGTCGGCATTTCCGGCCCGGGCGCGATACCCGCAACCGTCGAAGAAGGCGGGGTCGGGCTGGTGCAGCAGCAGGCGGGGATAGTCGCGACACATGCCCGGCCGTGAGTCGTAGCTGTCGCAGCGGCGCGTCGCCGGATCGAAGTGGGTGCAGGTGAACACGATGGCGCGGGCCTCGGCGTCGCGGTCGACGACGACGAAGCCGTTGACGACGCGCTGCCACCACAGCCACGGCAGCAGCAGGCGGGGCGCGAGGAACAGCCAGCCGACGCTGATGGCGGGGCGCTCACAGCAGCGGGCGCAGCCGCCGCAGTCGCCAGCGAGCGCCCACACCGGCGGCGATCGACGACGACGACGACGGAGATCGGCGAGATACCAGGCCGCGAGGGCCTTCTTGATGACCCGGCGGATCGGACCGTCGCGCATCGATTACTTCTTCTTCCAGGCCTCGCCCGTGAGCAGCCAGACCTCGCTGTAGCGCTCGTCGTCGGCGGGGGCCACCTGGCGCTCGACGTCGCTGCCCTTCCAGGTCCAGCTCTCATCCCACTTGTCGTCGCGGTCGAGGTCGACCTTGGCGCGATTGAAGCGCTGGCCGTCGTCGGAATAGAGGTTGATCTTGTACGGCTTGCCCTTCGTCGCGTCCTTCACCTTCTCGCTGGGCGTGAGCGATTTCACGAGGGCGAACATGTCCCGGTCCACCGGCCGCAGACCGTCGGCCGTCGTCGCCGTCGTCGCCGTCGCCGTCGTCGCCGTCGTCGCCGTCGGGGTCGTCGTCGGCGCGGCCTTCATGTCGACCCAGCCGGACATCTCGAGGCGGTAGGCGCCGTCGAAGGTGCCGTTGTCCTGCGAGGACACCTTCCGCTCGATGTGGCCGTCGGCGAAGATCGTCCAGGTCTCGTCGTCCTTCTCGTCGCGGTCGAGGTCGACCTTGAGGCGATTGAAGCGCTGGCCGTCGTCGGCGTAGACGTTGATCTTCCAGGCCTTGCCCTTCGCCGCGTCCTTGATCTTGTCGGTGACCGGGCGCTGCAGCGCCGTCAGCGCGTCGCGGTCGACGTCGCGCAGGCCGCTCGCCGACAGCCACGCCGCGGGTCCACCGCTCACCGGGGCCGACGCCGTCGTCGCCGCCGCCGCCTGCTGCGCGAGCCGCTCGGCCTCCTCGACGCGGCGCCGCGCGGCCTCGGCCTCTTCGCGCATGGCGGCGTCACGGCGGGCGAACTCCTCGTCGGCGAGGCTCTTCTGCCACCACGCGTAGCAGCCGTAGCAGGTGCCGCCGAGGGCGAGGAAGAGCACCATGCTGACGATGTTCCTGAACGTCCGGTACTTCATGGTCACTCCTCGAAGCGGTCGATGACGGCGTCACCCGGCATCATGCCCCGCGCAATGGGGACGGTGCAGTGGCAGCTGCGATAGAGGCACGGCTGCGCGGCCTCGAACAATCGCAGGGTGCCGTCGACGACGTTGCCGAGGCGCTCGACGCGATAGCGCCGGGCCGGATAGCAGCGGAAGGCCTCACCGCGGTCGTCGACGATGAAATAGCGGGCCCCCGACCAGCAGGGCTGGCCACCGAAATCGTGGGCGATGTGGCCGGTGCCGTTGTGGCCGCCGAGGCGATAGAGCAGCGCCTTGCCGGCGTCGTCGTAGCGCACGATCTCGCGGTCCTGCTTCTCCGGCTGCACCTTGAAGCGCACACCGACGTCGGCGAAGCGCTCGGCGAGGCCCGGCAGGCGCGGCAGGTTCGCCTGCGTGGCCACGCAGGTCACCACGACCGACGACGAGGCCCGATCGGCCAGCTGCTCCTGCACGGCCGCCGCGCGGGCGATGAAGGCCTCCAGATCGGCGAACTCCAGGTGCAGCGAGCACGACAGCACCCGCAGGCGATCCCCCGCCGCCGCCAGGAAATCATCGACAAGGTCGTGGCGGGAGAAGTTCGTCACCACGCTGACAAACAGGCCGCGGGCGGCGAGGCCCCCGACGACGTCGACGAAATCCGGATGCAGGAACGGCTCGCCCCCCGACAGCTTCACCTCCCACGGCACGCCCGTCAGGGCAGGCAGGGCACCGAAGGCGTCGAGGAAGGCAGGCACGTCCTGCGCCCAGCGCTTGCGGTCGTCGAGAAAACGCTGGGTGCAGTAGCTGCACCGGTAGTTGCACAGCGTGTTCATGTTCCAGCTCACGACGCCCTCGTCGGGCGTCGGCGTCGCCGGGTGGATGACGCGATTGGCGGGGATGATGGGCAGGGTCCGCTGCATCAGCCGTCCTCATCGACGACGACGCCACGGGCTGGCACGCCCTCGATCATGCCGCGATTCGCCGGCGTCGCGCACGGGCAGATCGTGTACGGGCAGGCCCGCGCGCCCGGATGCAGGCGCACCGCGTGCGCAGGATCGGCTGAATAGACGTTGCCGAGCCAGCCCTCGTCGTGGCGCTTCGCCGTGCGGCAGCTCCAGGCGTCGCCCTCCTTGGTGACGACGAGGTAGCGGGCCCCCGCGAAACAGCGCCGGTCCGTATATGCCGGCGCCAGGTTCGCGCTGCGGGTCTGTGCAGCGACATCGATGTCGCCGACGATGTCTTCCACCTCGGCCCACTGCGACGACGAATAGGCGAAGACGCCACCCTTCACCTTCATGAGCTGGGGAAAGAAGCGGAAGCCCGCGTCGACGACGACCCGCTGCGCCTCGGCCACGGCGGCGAGCCGGTCGGGCACCAGCACCGCGTTCACCACGATGCGCGCGTCATCGGCGATATGGTCCTGCAACACCGCCAGGCGCGACAGGAACGAGTCCACGTCGGTGTGCTCGAGGTGCAGGCTCGCCGACACGATCGACAACCGACCAAAGGTCCGCGCGGCGAATCGTTTCAGCGTGGCCGGTGGCGCCGACAGATTCGTGAGCGTGCCCATGCGATGGGGCGTTTCGTCCATCAGACCGGGCACGACGACGTCGAGGAAGCCGCGGAACGAGAACGGCTCACCGCCCGTCGTCTTCACCTCCCACGGCCCCTGCGCCGTCGGCAGCGCCGCCAGAAACGAGATCGCGCGGCGGAGGGCGTCGTCGGCGACGATGCCCTGCCGGTGCTTCCGGCTCTGGATGCAATACGAGCAGTCGTAGTTGCACTGCCCCACCACCTGCCACTCCACCGTCGGCTGGTGGGGCCACGGCGGAAACGCGCCGAGCGACGCATCAAACGCGTCCCCGGCGAGGCGAAGGCGCGGCGTGACCGGCGCGTCGGCGTCGATGACGCGCAGGCCCCTCACGGCAGCACCGGCAGGCCGCGCCCGCGACCGATCCGCGGGCCGGCCTCGACGACGGGGCGTCGCTCGCCGTCCCGCCCCGTCACCGCCCGCCAGGCCTCGTCACCGAAGCGCTCGCGGAAACGACGCGAGAGCTTGTCGTTCTGGTTGAGCTTTCCGCACTGAGAGCAGCTCTCGAGATAGCGCCCCTCGCGCATGCGGCGACGCCAATAGCCCCAGCGGGCGCTGCGCCACCACGAGGAAAACGGCAGCACCGACAGCGACCCGATCTCGACCTCGGTGTTGCAGCAGAACAGCACGGTACCGTCGACGGTGACGCGGCTGTAGAAGCCGCCAAGGAAGCAGCCGACCTCGTCGATGGGGGCCGTCTTGAGGGCGACGTCGGCGTCCGCGTCGCCTTCGTGCATGCGCCGCAACTGCTCGCGAAACACGCGCAGATTCGTCTTCACGGCGCGCCGCTTCGCTTCTGCTTCGGCGGCGGCGATGCCCTCGTGCAGCAGCAGCTCCCGCTGCGCCGACGACAATGCCACAGCCTCGGTGCCGTGCTTGAGGCTCGCGAGCTTGAAGTTCACCTGCTCCGCCGAGGTCAGCGCCGCGAGGCGCACCATCTCGACGAGTTCATGGGCATTGTGGCGGCAGATGACCTGCACCTGCTTGTGGGTGATCGACGGCGACCGGGACAGCACCGCCAGCTGTTCCTGCAGCTTCTGCCAATGCCACGACGAGAAGTTCGGGTGGAAGGCGAGGTAGCTCCCCTCGCTCGCCCCCTGCACGCCGACGAGGAGGGCGTCGACGCCGATCGCGACGACGCGCTCGATGTCGGCGGCCACGAGGTTCGTGATCACGGTGAGGTGCAGGCCCCGACGCTTGATGTCGGCGAGGATCGCCTCGATGTCGGGGTGCGTGAACGGCTCCCCCATGCCCGACACGATCACGGCCTGCAGCCCGCCGCGCGGCGTGTCGAGCGACTGCACGTCGTCGAGCAGCGCCGTCACCGCCTTGAGGTCGACCTTCTGCTTCTTCCAGGCCGTCGGCCGCGCGACGTCGAGGTGGGGGCTGTGGTCCCAGCAGGTCACGCAGTTGGTGTTGCAGGCGTTGGTGACGTCGATGTGGAGCGTCTGCGGCCCCATCGTCACGACGCCGTCGCGCAGGTCTTCGAGGCGCGCCATCGTGCTCATGCCGACCTCCCGCCCGACGGCGCGGCCGCCGCGAGGATGCGCGCCGCACCGACGCCGCCGGCCGTCGCGACCTGCCCCGCCGCCGGAGGGCGCGACGCCCGCAACCGCAGCCCGACGGCAGCGATGCCCTCGCCGACGAGGCCGGCCCGCGCCGCCGCCCGCTGCAGGGCGTCGACGACGACGGCGGCGTCCACCTGCCGCTCCGGCGCGAGGGACCTCAGCACCTCGACGACGCCGGCCCCCTGGCCCTGGAGCGCGTCGGCGCCGAGGGCCTCCAGCAGGGGCGCGAGCCTGCCGACGCGGAACTTGCGCTGCAGCTGGTCGGCCATCGCCACCAGCAGCGCCGCCCGCGTCGTCGTCGTCGCCACGGTCGCGAGGGCGGCGTCGACGTCGCGGCCGAGGAGGCCGGCGCGGTCATCGTGGCCCGCGAGGGCGAGGGCGAGATCGAAGACGTCACCGAGGTCGTCGCCGAGGTCATCGACGCGGGCGACGACGTCGGCGGTGACGAGGCGCGCGGCGGCGGCGACCAACGATGGCGGCCACACCGTCTGCAGCACCGCGAGGGCGGCGTCGCGGGCGTGGTTCTCGGGCATCACCGCGACGGCGGCGGCCGCGATCCCGGCCCGGCGGGCGTCGTCGACGAGCAGGGACCGCAGGGCCGGGGCCACCCCGGCCAGGTCGCCGATGACGAGGGCGCCGCGCTCGGCGTAGCGGCGGGCCCGCGCGAGCTGGTCGTCGGCGATCTTGTCCTGCGGCACGCACAGCACGGGCACGCCCAGCAGCAGCAGCTCGTGGATCGTGTTGAAGCCGGCGGCGGTGACGGCGACGTCGAAGGCGGCGGCGTGCTCGGCGAGGTCGTGACCGGAGAACCAGGTGCGGCGGGGCCCGTGGCGGGGCGCGCCACGATGCAGGGGGCCGGCGCCGTAGACGATGTGGGCGGCGGGGTCGTCGGCGAGCGCCGCCTCGACGACGTCGAAGAGGCCGCCGACGCCGTCATCGCCGCCGCCACCGCCGGTCACCAGCACGCAGCGCGCGCCCTCCGGCACCCCGAGGCGACGACGTGCCTCGGCCCGACCGAAGACGGCACGCCGGTCGACGCGCACCATCGGGCCGACGAAGGCGAGGCGGTCGCCGTCGATGTCGAGCAGGGCCCGCAGGCCCGGCTCGTCGTCCTCGTGCTCGGGGACGATGACGCGGTCGTACGCGCGCAGCAGGGCCGCATGCCCCGGACGACGCGCGAACTCCTCCTTCACCGGGCGCTGCACGAGCACGCGGGTCCGCACGAGGTCGAGCACCGCCGGCAGCTCGTGGAAGCTGCCCTCGGCGAAGGTGTCGACGAGCAGCACGTCGGGGCGCAGCAGGCCGACGCTGTGCCAGACCCACTGCTTGGCGAGGGCGAGGTAGGCGAGCTTGTCGATCCCGGCGCCCTCGACGACGGACTTGCTCGGCAGCTTGAAGGCCGCGAAGCCCTCCCGAAACACGAGGCCATCGGCCTCCGACGTCGTCAGGAACCAGTGCTCGCTCTTGATGCCAGAGGCGCGACACAGCCGCCGCAGCCACTTCTGCAGCGCGACCTGCCGCACGACATGCCCAAGGCCGGCGCCGTTGACGGCGTAGGAGAGGAACGAGAGGCGCTTCTTCACGTCCATGACGTCGGTCCCGCCGTCAGGAGATGTCGACGTCGCGGTCGTTCCGCCAGTCGTCGCGGTGCTCGACCACCTGCTGCTGGTGCACGCGGGGGCCGCGGGCCCGCACCTCGGGGATGAAGTCACCGTCGAGGCGACCATCGGTCATGACGTCCCACCAGAGCAGGTCGTTCGCGGGGCTCCAGCGATCGTAGTGGTGGAACTCGACGATGCGGGTGCGGGCCTCGTCCATGCGTTGGCGACGCTTGTGCCAGCGATCGGAGCGGTCGGCCCCCACCATGCGCTCGGCGACGGAGAGGGGGTAGGTCGCGTGCCGGTTCTTCGGCCGCCCGAGCTTGGTGCGCGTGCGCGCGAGCTTGCCCTTCATCGTGCCGAGGTCGCGCAGGCTCGCCTTGATCTGCTCGTTCTCGAGGGCCCCGAGGTAGGTCTTCTTCTTCTTCACGCCGAGGATGCGCTTGACGGCGAGGTCGGCGGCGGGGTCGGCCGCCATCAACGACGTCAACGCCGCGTCGTCGAGGGGCTTGAGGTGGTCCTTCACGCGCGTGCGCAGCGTGCCGAGCACGGTGCTGTCGACGTCGGCGATGGTGCGCTCGCACTCGGCGAGCTCCTGCTGCAGCTCCTTGACCTCGGCGCGGCGCCCCTTCTGCACGCCCATGCCCCGCCGCAGCTCGTCGAGGGCGGCGCGCTCCTCGACGTAGCGGGCGGCAATGCCGGCGAACGTGTCGCGCTGGGAGCGGGCGGCGTGGGCTTCGACGATGAGGTCGGCGTGCTTCCAGTGCTTGTAGTAGCTGAGCTGCCAGAAGCGAACGACGTACTCGGGCGTGCCGTAGCGATGGGCGAGCAGCTCGAGGAAGAGGGGCTCGGCCTCGAGGGCCCGCGTCGAGGTCTCGAGGGGAGCGGCGGCCTCCTGCAGCTCGGCAAGGCGGATGGCCACCTCGTTGTCGATGGCCTCGGCGTTCTGCACGCGCGGGTCGGCCACGAGCTGGGTGCGACGCTGGGTCGCGCGAAACAGGATCGTGTGCCGCATCTGGGCGCCCACGGCGGCGCTCACGCCGGGGAGGTGCAGGGCGCGGGAGACGGCGTCGAGACGGGCGGCGTCGAGGCCGGGGACGAGGATCTCGGCGAGGTGGTCGAAGGCCCCCTCGAGTTCCTGATCCTGGCGGGCGGCGTCGGCCCCGACTCTGCGCTGCAGCTTCTGGAGGGCGGCCTCCTCGAGGGAGATCTGCTGCAGCCGGCTCTCGACGCGCTCGAGCATCTGACGGTTGGTGACGGTGCTCATCGCTGGCTCCGACGGCGCTCGACCTCGTCGAGGAACGCGTTGGCGTAGAGGCGCAGGTCGTCGGCGGTGCCGACGTCGTCCTCGTCGATGACGAGGATGAAGAAGCGCCCCTGCTCCATCGCCTCGCCCAGCCGCAGGAGCTCCTCGTCGTCGAGGTCGACCTTGTCGACGGCGGCGTGGGTCCGGTACTCGAAGCCGACGCGGGTCGCTGCGCACCAGCCGTCGATCACGAAGGAAACGCCCGCGTCGTCGAAGTCGACGTCGCGGGCGATGGGATGGCCGCGGTCGGCAAAGACCTCGGCGAGGATCTGACAACCCCGGGCTTCAGTGAGCATGGCCGGGGATACCACGCCCCGGCTGACGCGGGCCTATTGGCCGAGCCCCTGCTGCTTGAGCGAGGCCTCGAGCTTCTTGCGCACATCGGGGGGCAGGTTTTCGAGACCGCTGATGCCACCGGCGCCCGGGCCACCCATGCCCGGCGGCGGCGGCGGCGGCTTCTTGAACAGCTCCACCGGCTTCTCGTAGCGGCCCTTCGTGAACGCTGCGACGGCGTAGACGAGGCCGTCTCCGCCCTCGGCGCGCACGTCGCCGCCGCCCTCGATGGGGGCGCCGAAGCGGACCCGCTGGGTGCCATTCTTCAGCTGCAGCTCGACGCTGGCCGAGACGGCGCCGATGTCGCGCTCGCCGACAAGGACCTTCGTGCCCCGCAGGCGCAGCGCGCCCTGCACCGCGCTCTCGATCTGGCCGACGTCGAAGCCCTCGGGGGCCGCCTTCGGCTCGACGAGCTTCCAGGCGCCGCCGTCCTTCTTCACGACGATCTTCGTCGCCCCGCTCGCAAAGGTCGCCGCCACGACGTCGTCGGCGCTCGCCGCAAAGAGCGTCGGATCGCGGAAGTCGTCGAGGGCCTTGTCGAGGTTCTTCGCGCTGTACTCGGGCACCAGGTAGATCTGGGGGTCGCCGTCGACGCGCACGTGCAGGCGCTTCTTGTCGTCGACACCACCGAGGTGCAGCACGACGGTGCCGCCGCCCTTGAGGCGCCCCGTCAGCGTCGTGTGCGGACCGGCGAGGCCGACGTCGGCGTCGCTCTTGCCGTCGGCGAAGTCGGTGGCCCGCAGCGTCGCGAGCGAGGCGGCCACCCGCGACAGCGCCGCGGTGTCGAGGCGGAAGCCCGCCGGCAGGGCCGGCTGCTTCAGCGACCAGGTGGTCTTCTTCGTCGGCGCCGTGCCCTCGGGCGAGCCCTCCGGCGCGGGAAGCTCCTCGGTGGTGGCGGCGAGCTCGATGCTGCTGCCGTCGGCGCGGGCGATGACGACGCCCTCGAATTCGTCGGCCTTCTTGTTGACGATGCCCTTCTTGCGCCAGGCCGCGAGCTCCTTCTTCGCCAGGGAGCCGAGGTTGCCCTTCGCCACGAAGACGTCGCTGGAGCCGGCGGCGCGCACCGTCGTGCCGCCGCTCTTCGCGGCCCGGCCGAACAGCAGGTCGAGGCCCTTGCCGCCCTTCGTGGTGACGGCGATCCGCAGGGCCTTGTCGTCGTCGATCTCGAAGTCGGCGAGCTTGCTCTTGTCGTTGGCGACACGGTCGCCGGGCGCAAACGCCGCGATGGCGTCGAAGAGGCCCGACACCGTCTGCTCCTCGGCGGCGAACCTCTTCGACGGCTCGGCGCCGTCCTTGACGACGAAGCCGCTGCCGTCGCGCTCGAGGATGATGGTCTTTGCCGGCTCACGCTCCGTCGCCACCGGCCCCTCGGCGGGCGCTCCCTCGGGGGTCTTCTCCCTGGCGGGGATCGTGATGGTGACGGCGCTGATGTCGTCCTTCGCGACGGCGGCGACGGCGAGGGTCTTCACGCCCACCTTCGGCTGGCTGTCGCTCGTGAAGAACCAGGCGGCGCCGAGGATGAGGAAGACGGCGGCGGCGAGGGTCGTGTGGTGTTTCTTCATGGGGTCACCTCAAGCACTGACGGCGAGGCTGGCGCGACGGGCCTCCCGCACGCGCCAACGCACGAGACCGATGGCGATGAGCAGCAGCGGCACGCCCGCCGTGCAGCCGAACTTCACCGCGGCGCGGGTGCCATCGGAGATCTCGGGCGACAGCGGCGCTTCGCCGAGCCCGCGGTTGCGCATGGCGAGCAGACCCGGGTCGAGCACGAGCCAGTCCACGAGGTTCAGGAGCAGCGCGGCGTTGGGCGGACCCAGCACCTGCTCGTTGAGCATCGTCGACGTGCCGACGACGAAGACGCGGGACTCCTTCTCGCCCTTCTTCGACGGGTCCACGTGCGAGGGCAGCGTGCCGCGCGCCGTGGCGATGAGGTCGTAGGGACCCGTCACCGTGACGTCGGCGGCCGCCCAGTCGCGCTGCGGCGAGAGGCCCTCGGCGGAGGCGTCCTCGAGCCACGACTTCGGCGACGAGCGACCGAGCACGGTGACCTCCACGCCCTCGACCTTCTTCGTGTAGACGGGGACGGCGAAGGGCAGCGTGACGCCGACGATGCCGCGGGTCAGCGGCGTGTCGCCCTCGAGGGACTTCAGCATCGGGATGAACGGGTATTGGATGGGGCGCTGCACCACGAACATGCCGCGCTTCTCCTGCACGTTGAGGCTGGCGCTGTCGACGTCGCCGACGAGCTGTGTGCCGAGCTCGATGCCCCACGCCGCCGTCAGCGTGTCGAGGTTCTGCTCCACCGGCGTCGGCTGGAAGCTGCGCAGGTCGACATTCGTGCGGTCGAGAAAGAAGCCCGCCGCCTTGCCGCCCATCATGAAGGTGTCGATGGCCTTGATCTCGTCGTCGCTGTAGCTCGTCTTCGGGCCGAGCACGAGGATGGCGTCGACGTCGTCGGGGATCTTTGCTTCAGCGCCACTGCCGATGGTGACCGGCCGCAGCGCGTAGTTCTGCTCCATCGCCACCTTGAGGCGGGCGAGCTCCTCGTCGGGGTTCAGCTCGCCGTGGCCCTGGATGACGCCGACGACGGGCTGCTTCGTGCGGGTGAGCCGCCGAATCATGGTCGTGAGGTCGTACTCGAGGGTCGAGACGTCCTGCACGACCGGGATCGACTCGGTCTCCTCGCCATAGCGCACCGCGAGGCCCATATAGGCCCGCTTCGTCTGGGCCTGGTCCTGCTCGAGGACGCGGACCTCGACGGGCTGGATGTTGAGGGCCTCGAGCTCCTTCTCGACCGAGGTCTTCTCGCGGACGGCGCGACCGAAGATGTCGCGCTTCACGTCCTTCTTGATTTCCTTGTCTTCCGCCGTCTCCTCGGCCTGCGGGTCGACGAACGAGAACGAGAGGTTGTCGCCGGCGACGGCGCGGTACTCCTCGAGGAGGTCCTTGATGGTGCGGGCGTTGTCGGAGAACGGCGGCGGCAGGTCGGCGGTGAAGTATGCCGTCACCGTCACCGGCGCCGTCAGCGACTTCATCGTCTCCTTCGTGGCCGCCGCGAGCGTGAAGGTCTGGTCACGCGTCAGATCGACGCGCAGCGGCAGGCGCACCGCGAACAGGTTCACGAAGACCAGAATACCGATGAGCAGCATCGTCGTCGTCGACGCCGCCGCGGCGCCGCCGACGCGGCGGTGCTGGGTGACCGTCTGGGTCGTGATGAGCAGCAGGCCGGCCGTGACCGAGATGAAGAAGAGGACGTCGCGCCAGTCGATGACGCCGCGACCGAGGGACTCGAAGTGGTAGGTCGCGCTCAGGTACTGCAGCGGCTCGCCCAGCGACGGCGGAAAGATGATCACCGCGTAGGCGAGCATCAGGTTGAGGGCGCCGATGACGACGGCGAGGATGAACGCGATCACCTGGTTCTTCGTCTGGGCCGAAAACAGCACGCCGAGCGCCACCAGCGCCGAGGCCAGCAGCAGCGTGCCGACGTAGCCGCCGACGACGGGGCCCCAGTCGAAGGCCTGCCCCTCGACGGCGAGCGGCGCGACGACGACGGCGTTGATGACGGTGAAGAGCAGACCGATGCCGATGATCGCGGTGCCGGCGAGCCACTTGCCGATGGCGATCTCGTGGTCCTTCACCGGCAGCGTCATCAGCAGCTCGAGGGTGCCGGTCTTCTTCTCCTCGGCGAGCATGCGCATCGTCAGCGCGGGCGACAGCACCGTGAGGAAGGCCGGCATCCAGTCGAAGAACGTGCGGTAGCTCGCCCGGCCGAAGAAGAAGACGCCGGGGAAGAAGAAGAACTTGATGCCGCAGACGAGGAGGAAGACGCCCAGCACGATGTAGGCGAGGGGCGACGAGAACGCGACCGACAGCTCGCGGCGCGCAATGCCAAGGATGTTCTTCATGGGTGGGCTCCTCAGGCCGACGCGACGGGCGTCGCCGGCGTGGAGGGAAGGGTCGTTTCGGCGACGGTGAGCTTGCGGAAGGTCTCCTCGAGCGAGACCGCGTGACGGGACAGCGACAGCAGCACGAGCTTGTGCTCGACGGCGGCGTCGAACAGGGCCTCGCGGAGGTCGGCGTCGCCGCGGGAGGTGAGCGTGAACGACAGGGCCCCGGGCTCGATGGCCTGGGCGGCGGCGAGGTCGGAGACACCCGGCAGGCCCCGCAGCAGCCTCGTCACGGCGTCCTTGTCGGCGGCGCCGGCGCGGGCCCGCAGCGTGACGTCGAGGACGTTGCCATCCTGGGCCAGCGTCGCCGGCGCGCCGTCGGCCTTGAGCTGGCCGTCGGCGATGATGATGGCCCGCGAGCAGGTGTGCTGGACCTCGGGGAGGATGTGCGTCGACATGAGGATGGTCTTGTCGGCGCCGAGGGCCTTGATGAGGTTTCGGATCTCGAGCACCTGGTTCGGGTCGAGGCCGGTGGTGGGCTCGTCGAGGACGAGGATGTCCGGGTCGTGGATGAGCGCCTGGGCGAGGCCGACGCGCTGGCGGTAGCCCTTGGAGAGCTCGCCGATGTCCTTGCCGCGCTTGTCGCCGAGGCCGCAGCGCTCGACGGCGGTGGCGATGGCCTGCTTCTGCCGGTCCTTCGGGATGCCCCGCATGGTGGCGACCCACGCGAGGTAGTCCTCCACCATCATCTCCTCGTAGAGGGGGTTGTTCTCGGGGAGGTAGCCGATGAGGCGGCGGGCCGCGACCGGGTCCTCGACGACGTTGATGCCCTTCACCTCGACGGTGCCCGAGGTGGGCTCGAGGTAGCCGGTGAGGATCTTCATCGTCGTCGACTTGCCGGCGCCGTTGGGTCCGAGGAAGCCGACGACCTGGCCCTTGCCGACGTCGAAGGAGATGCCCTTCACGGCCTGGGTGCTGCCGTAGGCCTTCTTCAGGTTCTCGATGTGGATCATGGCGGTCATGGCGACCTCGGGGGTGGGGATCAGCGAAGCCAAACGCAAAGAGCCGGGACACAGCCGGACGGCGTCCGTTCTGAACACCCGCGAGCACCGGTCAAGGCCGGAGATCTGCGGGCGCGGTCATCGCCTCCGGCCCCCCGGCTGGCGACGTCAGGTGGGACCTTTGTCCACAGTGGCGGGGCGCCGGTCAACCGCCCCCGGCCCGCCGCCGCTCGGCGACGGCCTTCGCCGCCGGTCCGACCTCCCGTGACAGGCAGGCGTTCTCGTCGCGCTTCTGGCCGGCCTCCTCGATGGCCCGGAGGGCCTCGGCGGAGCTTCCCCGCTCGCGCAGGAGCTCGAGGCCCTGCTTGCGCTGGGGGCAGGTCTGCCCACGGGTGAGGTCGAGGATGCCGAAGGCGTCGGCGTCGGCGTCACTGAAGAGGGCCCGCTCCTGCAGGGCGCGCCGCGCGGCCTGCCGGGTCAGCCAGTCCTCGTGGCCGAGCAGGCCCCGCAGCCGCGCGATGATCCCGTCGTCGGGCCAGACGGCGAGCACATCGAGGGCGGCCTCGGAGCCGGCGACAAGGCGCTCGAGGGTGCCCTCGAGGGCTCGCGCGTCGACGGTCTTTCGCGTCGCCGCCTCCCGCCACGCGGCGAGGGCCTCGTCGGGTGGGGGCGACGGGGCCGCGAGGGCGGCTAGGGCGTGGCCGCGGGCGAGGTGCCAGCCGCCGTCGCGGGCCGCCTCGGGCACGCCGTCGAGCTCCTTGAGAACCGCCGCGGCCCGCCCCTCGGCGATGCCCTGCAGCGCCGCCTCGAGGCGGAAGGCGCGGCCGCTCGTGGCGACGACGAGGACGCCGAGGGCGATGACGACGACGATGACGACGAGCGCGAGCGGCCGGCGCAGGGCCTCGCGCAGGCGCTCGCGGGTCGGGGTGCCGGCGCCAACGATCCGGTCGACAGCGCGGGCCCAGGCCTCGCCGAGGAGCGCCGGGCCGCGGGCGATGCCCCGGCCGAGCTCGCGCAGGTCTGCCACGAGATCGTCGACGCCGGGCGCGCCGACGGCTCCCCCGGTCCGCGTCGACGACGACGGCGGCGCCGCCGACACGGGCGACGATGATGGCGGCGACGGCGACGGCGGCGCGGGCCGTCCGGCCGGGTCGGTGTGCTCGGGGTCCACCGTCGGCAGGGCCATCGTTGGCGCGTCGAAGTCCATGCCGGCGGTGCTCTGGCCGGGCGCCATGAACGGCGCCGGCTGCATGGCGGGACGCGCGGGCACCGATGGTGGCATCGAGAACGGTGACGACGGCGGCGACAGCGGAAAGGGCGCCGGCATCGACGGCGGTGACGGGGACGTGGACGGCGGGGCAGGCGACGACGCGGCCTCATCGATGCGGCGGAGGGCCTCGAGCACGAGAAACTGCGTCGGCGCGGTGATGTTGGCGGGCGGGGCGTCGTTGCCGTAGTGGATGCGGAAGAAGCCGTCCTTGACGCCGACGAGGGCGAAGAAGGCCTCGTCGCCGCTCGCGGCACCGCAGGTCGCGTGCACGACGCGGCCTGCCTGGCAGGCGAAGGTGCCGCGGGGGCCGAGCGCGGGCTGGACCTCGACGACGGCGGTCTTTCTGCCGAGTTCGAGCGACTGCACGATCTCGACGACGTTCATCTGCTTGAGGGAGCCGACGACGCCGGTGGGCACGCCGCGCACGACGTTCTCGTCGGACGGGACGGCGGCGAAGGGATCGTTGAACGGGTCGGTCATCGGCGGCGCCGGGGCCGCCGGTGACTGCGCCGGCGCCTCGACGCGACGGACGATGGTCTTGTCGGTGGGCAGCACCGTCGGCGGGGTCGTCGACGTCGGGGACGTGGGGGGCGAGGTCAGCGACTCCGGCAGCGCCGACGGCAGGGCGACGACGTCGTCGAGGGCGGCCTCGATGCGGGCGATGGCCTCGTCCCAGCTCGACGGCCGGGCGGCGGGCACCTTGAGCAGCAGCGCGTCGACGAGGGCGTCGAGGGAGGGCGGCACGCCGGCGAGGCGCGTGGACAGGCGCGGCGGGGCGGCGCGGACGTGGGCGTCGACGAGGGCCTCGTGGCGGTCCTCGACGAAGGGGGGCCCGCCGGTGAGCAGCGCAAAGAGCGTGCAGCCGAGGCTGTAGAGGTCGGCACGCAGATCGCCGGGACCGCCGCGGCCGACCTCGGGGGCGATGAAGCCCGCCGGCCCGGCGGCGGGCGCATGACGGGAGTGCGCGACGAGGCCGGCGAGCGCATCGACGGGGGGAAGCAGGCCGAAGTCGACGACCTTGAGGCGCCGACCGTCGACGATGAGCCGGGCGGGTCGGAGGTCGCCGTGGACGACGCCGAGGGCCGCGGCGGCGCGGAGCCCCTTGGCGACGTCGCGGGCGTAGCGGAGGGCCTCCTTCATCGGGATGCCGCCGTCGCGATCCAGGCGCGACTGGAGGTCTTCGCCGCCGACGAGCTCCCGGGCGATGAAGACGGCACCGTCGTGCTCGCCAAGCTCGAGGGTGCGGGCCACGTAGGGCGAGGGGATCGTCTTGAGGCGCTCGGTGTCGTCGCGGAGCCGCTGCCGCTGCGCCGGCGTGACGGCGAGGACGGGGTGGAGCACGGTGACGACGAGGGATCGGCCGGCCTCGGGGGGCGGCGACAGCCCGTCCCGGCACTCGTAGACCCGCCCCGCCGCAGAGACGCCCATGAGGCGCACGACGGGGTGGGCGCCGACGAATTCGAGGGCGGTCACCTCGGACGACGTCATCGTCGCGTATTCGCCGGTGTCTTCGCCGCTCGTCACCAGGTGCTCCAGATCGGACCGTTGGGGAGGCGAGCCTACACGTCCCCGGCCGGCCGAGGCAGACTGAATGCGATCGTCAGGGGCAGAGATGTCGACGTCACCGGAAATCAAGGCCAGCTATTTCCAGGCCAACATCGACGCGATCGCGTTGCTGGGCCCGCGTCGTCTCGAGATCGAGACGCGGATGGCGTCGGAGATCGCTGCGACCCGCGCCGCCTCACGGGCCGACTGGTTGCCGATGGCCTGGGATCAGAAGCTGTGCGCCCTGATCAACGACGTGGGTGGCCACGAAGCGGTCATCGCCTGCAACATGGCCTCGTTCCTGGCGGCGACGGAGGGCGCCTTCCTGCGTCCGATCATCCAGGGGGCCCTGCGCCTCTTCGGGGTGTCGCCGCGCGCGATCCTCCGTCAGGTCGAACCCACCTGGGCCGCGGGCTCACGCCATGCCGGCAGCATGCTCGTGCAGTGCGACGAGGACCACGCCACCATCGAGCACGTCGGCATGAAGGCGGCCCCCGAGTGGCATGTCGGCATGGTGGGCGTCCTGCAGGGCGTGCTGGCGTTGACCGAGCACGATGGCTCTGCAGAGATGCACTTCGCCGACGACGGCCACCCCATCTACGACCTGCGGTGGCAGCCGCGGAAGAAGACGCCCCGATGACCGCCCACCGCCTCCTGCTCGCCACTGCCAATCCGAAAAAGCGCAAGGAGCTCGCCGAGCTCTGCGCCGGCCGCTTCGAGGTCCTCACCCTGCCCGACGTCGGCCTCGGCGAGTTCGACGTCGTCGAGGACGCCCCCGATTTCGCAGGCAACGCACGCAAGAAGGCCCGTGAGGTGCGCGCGGCCCTGCTCGCCACCGGCCACGACCACGCCGTGCGCTGGGTCCTCGCCGACGACTCCGGTCTCTGCGTCGACGCCCTCGACGGCCGGCCCGGGGTGCGCTCGGCCCGCTTCGCCGCCGACGCCGGCTACGTCCCCGTCGACCTCGCCCGCGATGGCAAGGACGCCGCAAACAACCGCCTGCTGCTCACGTTGCTTGAAGTCATTCCCGCCGGGCGGCGGGGCGCCCACTTCCACAGCGTCGTGAGCGCGGTGCCGGTGCCGGCCCGGGTCGGCGACGACGATCTGCGCGAAGCCAGCGGCAGCGTGCATGGCCGCATCGCCCGCGACCTGAGCGGGGCCGGGGGTTTCGGCTACGACCCCCTCTTCATCGTCGACGACCCCGCCGCCGCGGCGCTGTCCGGGCGTCGCATGGCGGAGCTGACGGCCGACGAGAAGCACGGAATCAGCCATCGTGGCCGGGCGATGACGGCGCTGTTGCCCCGGCTCGATTGACACAGATGTCAATGCGCGGCATCGACGTCGCATGAGCCATCCGCCGCCGCCGCCCGTACCCCTGCAGGAGACCTTCGCGCCCGGCCTGTTCGCGGGCACGGTTGTCGCCATCACCGGCGGCGGATCGGGCATCGGGCGCCGCACCGCGATTCGCTTCGCCGAGCTGGGCGCCAGCGTGAGTCTGTGCGGTCGACGCGTCGAGCAGCTGGAGGAGACGAAGCTTCTCGTCGAGGCGGCCGCCCTCGCCCGCGGTCAGCCCGGGCGCTGCGTGATCGCATCGGCCGACGTGAAGCAGCCCGACACGCTGGCGGCCTGGCGTGACGCCACCCTGGCCGCCTTTGGCGCCGTCGACGTGCTCGTCTGCAACGCCGGCGCAAACTTCCTCGCGCCGGCGGCGGCGATCAGCCCCAACGGCTTCGCCACCGTCATCGGCACCGTGCTGCTCGGCACCTGGAACACGATCCACGCGTTCTTCCCGCACCTCAGCGAGCGGCCCCGCAGCAGCATCGTCATGATGGCGGCGACGAATGGCGCCACGGCGTCGCCGTTGATGGCCCACTCCGGTGCCGGCAAGGCCGGCATGCTCAACCTCACGCAGACCCTCGCCGTCGAGTGGGCCTCCGCCGGCATCCGGGTCAACGCCGTCGCCCCCGGCCCCGTCTTCACCGAGGGGGCCAACGCCCGCCTGTGGGCCGACCCCGAGGCCCAGCGCCGCGTCGAGCGCAGCGTGCCGCTGGGTCGGATGGGCTCCGCCGACGACTGCGCCGACGCCGTGCTGTTTCTGTCCTCGCCGGCCGCGCAGTTCATCACCGGCACGACCCTCACCGTCGACGGCGGCAATTTCCTCAAGCCCCTGCCCGAGCTCCTGTAGCGTCGGGCTCCACCACGGAGTCAGCCATGCAGCGTATCGTCATTGCCCTCTTCACCCTCGCCACCGTCGTCGGCTGCAAGTCCGCGTCCGACCAGCTCTGCGAGCAGAACGCCGACTGCCAGGGCGAGGACGATCCCGCTGCAGCCTGTGCCGAACAGAACCAGGAGTGCGAGGAGGACGAGGACTGCAAGGCCGAGCGCGACGCCTGCCGGGCCGACAACGACGCCCTGTCCGCCTGCATCCTGTCCGCCGAGGCCGACAGCCAGTGCCAGGGGATCGGCGAGCTGAGCTTCTATCTGCCCACCGCCGAGGGCGTCTGCGACGAGGAACTCGACGCCTTCCTCGCCTGCCAGGACGACAACTGAGCGATCCGCGCCGACAGCACCGGGGCGGTCGACGGTGTGCGTCGGCCGCCCCGTCGTCGTTCAGGGGTCGGGGCAGCCGTCGTCGTCGGCGACGCCGTCTTTGTCCTCGAGCTCGTCGGGGCAGCGGTCGACGGCGTCGATGAGGCCGTCGCCATCGCGGTCGACGTCGATGTCGGGGCAGCCGTCGGCGTCGTCGACGCCGTCCTTGTCCTCGGGGACGATGGGGCAGCCGTCGTCGGCGTCGGGGACGCCGTCGCGGTCGTTGTCGGGGTCGGGGCAGCCGTCCTGATCCTCGAATCCGTCGAGATCCTCGGCGACCATCGGACATTGATCGTCGTCGCGACGCACGCCGTCCCGGTCACTGTCGCCGCGCAGGGTGCGGCAGCCGGTGACGAAGACAAGCGTGCCGAGGATGGCGAGGGCAGATCGGTTCATGTGGCTCCTCCGGTCGGCGACGCTGCCGCGTCGTCGGGGATCTCGCCGGCCCTCTTCAGGCCCCAGGTGAAGATCACGGGGCCGGCCAGCTCGTTGAGACCGACGACGGCGATGGCGAGGGTCGCCAGCGCCTTGCCCACCCCCGGCAGCGCGTCGGCGACGATGGTGGCGAGGCCGATGGTGACGCCGGCCTGCGAGACAAACGGCGTGAAGCCGAGGCGACGCACGACCGGCGGGTCATCGGCAAGGCGATGGCCGAGGCGGCACGCCACCACGGTGACGAGGGCGCGGGCGACGAAGAAGGCGAGCGCGATGGGCCACAGCTCGCGCAGCGCCTGCAGGTCGAGCTTGGCGCCGGCGGTGGCGAAGAACACGATCATGACCCCGGCACTCGTGCGCTCCGAGGTGTGCACGAGGTCGTGCCCGAAGCGGGTGAGGTTCATGACGACGAAGCCGGCGACGACGAAGACCAGCAGGGTGTCGTAGCGCAGCCACGTCGACAGCGCCGTGACGCCGTAGCCGACGACGACGACCATCAAGACCCGCTCCCGCGTCACGAAGCGCAGCAGCAGCGCGACGACGAGGCCGAAGGTGGTGCCGGCGCACACGCTCGCAAACAGCTCGAAGGCGAGGTGCGAGAAGATGGCGAGCTCGAACTCCTGCCCCGAGATCTGGCCCCGGCCGATGGCCATCGCCGCCGCAAACAGCGGCAGCACCATGACGTCGAGCAGGACGACGACGCCGAGGGCGTGCTCCGCCAGCGGCCCCTTCGCCTTCGTCTCGGCGAGGATGGCGAGGGTCACGGCCGGCGAGCGCGTCAACGACAACACACCCCACACGACGGCGACGGCGGCGACGGTGGCGGTGTCGAAGCCCGCGAGGAAGGGCATCTGGCCGGAGAGCGCGAAGAACAGGCCCGCGAGCGCCGGCACCACGAGGATGGCCTGGGCAAACGACGACGACAGCACGCTCTTCCAGGTCCGCTGCAGCGTCGAGAGTGTGAGCTCGGCGCCGGCCTGCAGGGCGATGAGGGCGAGGGCGAGGGCGTTGATGAGCGACAGGGCCTTGACGTCGTCGCCGTCGAGGAAGCCCGTGCCCTGGGGCCCCGCGAGCAGGCCGGCGATGAGGTAGCCCGTGAGGCGGGGCAGGCCGACGAACGAGGCGACGCTGCCCAGCACGGCGCCAGCGATGACGAGGAAGCCCAGCGAAAACAGGGGCCCGCCGACAGGCGCGTCGTCGCCCCCCGCGCGCCGCAGCAGCACGGTGGCGAGCACGACGACGGCGAGGGCGGCGAGGCCGGCGACGAGGCGCTCGAAGGAGGGGCGTGGACCGCCGCTCATGACGCCTCCCGGGGCAGGCCCGTGCGGACGGCCTGGCGGGCCCGCGAGCCGAACAGGATCGCCGCCGCGAGCAGGTCCGTGCAGACGACCGCCACCGCCGCCGACGACACGAGCAGGCCACCCTCGGGGAAGCCGGCGAGGGCGAAGCTCGTCGCCACCACGAGGGGCACCGACGACGCCAACAGGCCGGTCGCCAGCGCCGCGCTGCTGGGGCGATGCCCCACGGCCCACGACGTCGCCACCAGCTGCACGGCCAGCTGCCCGGCGGCGAGCAGGGCCCCCACGAGCAGCGCCGTCGACGAGATCTTCATCGTGACGCCGACAAGGAAGACGACGACGATGCGGGCGGGGCGCTCGGATGGCAGCAGGGCCTCGGCGAGGGCGCGGCCCGCGTCGGTGCGGCCGAGGGCGGTGCCGGCGACGAGGCCGGCAACGGCCGACGGCAACCCCGCGTCATGCAGCAGGCCGGCGGCGACCGCGACGACGCCGAGCAGCGCGATCATGCGCGCGCTGCCATCACCGGTCGCGCCGCCGCCGAGCAGACGCTGCACGAGGGCGAGCAGCAGGCCGCTGCCGACGACGACCGCCGCCGCAAGGGTGGGCGTGAGCGCCGACCACGACGGCAGTACGGCGAGGGCGACGATGGCGCAGACCATCGCGATGAGGTCGCCCACCTCGATGAGGGAGGCCCGCAGGGCCAGCTCGGCGCGGTTGTCGCGGTCGACCGGGGGCGCGCCGACGAGGGCGCCGCCAACGATGAGGGCGGCCCCGCTCAACAGGCCCGGCGCGTCGGGCACCCGCCAGCCGAGCCACGTCGGCGCCGCCATCGCGAGGCTCGCGAGCAGCACCGAAGCCGTCGTCGCGAGGATGGCGACAAGGGCGGTGCGGGCGCCGAGGCGGGCCTCGGGCTTCCGCCCCTCGTGGGACGACGCCCGCAGGCCGACGAGGATGCCAAGCCAGGTGACGCCGACGGCGAGCGCCGGCGAGAAGGCCGTCGTCAGCGTGCCGTTGATGACGGCGATCCCCTCCGGCCCGAGGCCGACGCCGACGATGACGAGGACCGGCGTCGCGACACGATCGAGGACGTCGGTGAGCGAGCCCGGCCGCGACGCGATGGTCGCGACGCTCAAGAGCAGCAGGAGCAGGAGCAGGGCGCTCATGACGACGGTGACGCAGCCGCCTCAACGGCGACCCGTGCCCCCCGCAGCGAGTGTGATGACGCCATCGTCGACGGCGTCGAGCAGGGCCCGGCCGAGGGCGGCGCGGGCGTCGCTCTTGCCCAGCGGCACGAATACGCGGACGGTGACGGCCTCGCGCTCGAGTTCGACGAGCTCGGCGCCACCGTCGGCGTCGACGGCGCGGGCGATGGCGGCCACCTTGTCGATGAGGGCGCCGGCGCGCTCGGAGCGCTCGAGGCGCACGAGCTGCTCGTGCTCGGGCTGTCGCGGCAGGCGCCGCAGCGTGCGCCCCAACAACAGCAGCATCGGCACGCTCACCGTCCCGCCCGCCACCGGCACGAGCAGCAGCTCCGTGAGGTGGACGGCGGCGACCTCGCCGACGACGCCGTCGACCTCGAGCCAGTCGCCCGGGCTGATGGAGCCCCGCCAGGCCACGACGATGCCCACCACCGCCGAGGCAAGAAACGGCAGGGCCGCGGCGCCGACGACGCCGCCGGCGACGAGGGTCAGGGTCTCGACGGGGGTGCCGAAGCGGCCGAAGGCGGCGCCGACGATGAGGGGCAGCGCGACGACGGTGACGACGACGCTGCTGACGATGCGGGTGACGCCGGCCCGCCGCGGCTTGACGACGCCGCTGCTGACACGACCGGCCGCCACGCCGTCGAGCAGCAGCCGCAGGAAGCGCAGGCCGCCGCGCCAGACGATGATGAGAAAGACCGCGAGGACGAGGCCCGGCACCGCCGCCGCGAGGGCGCCGACGCCGCCCACGACCGGCTGCGCTACCGCCGCCACCAGCGACGCGAGCAGCGGCCGGGTGGCGTCGAACTGGGCGAGCACACCGCCCGCGGCGGCGACGACGACGACGACGACGCCAAAGACGCGACCGAGCAACAGGCCGGTGGCGAGCAGGCCCCGCGCGGCGTCACTCGACAGGAGCGGCACGTCGAAGAGCACGAGGGGCTTGATGGCGCCGGCCCGGTCCTCGATGGCGGCGTCGGCCCTGGCCATGGCCCGGTTGAGGCCCCGCAACGTCAGCACGGCAAGGACGACGAGGGTCACCGAGAAGAAGATGTGGAAGGCGAGGGACTGCAGCGAGTGGCGCCGCTCCCACGTCGTCACGTAGTCGACGAGCCGCGTCTCGAGCTCCTCCGACCAGGCCGGCAGCGAGGTGGCGCCGGCGGCCTCGGCGTCGGCCGTGGTGAGGGTTGCCACGGCCCGGCCCCGCACCTTCACGATGGCGATGGCGTCGCGCAGCACCACCTGGGCGGGGCGCGCCCCCGGCAGGACGTCGGCGGCGAGGGCGGCGGCGAAGGCGGCCGAAGCGTCGGCGGCCCGCGCCCGCGGGGCCTTGCCCTGCGAGGGGATCGAGAAGCTGATCGGGGTCGGCAGGTCATCGACGATCACCGGGAAGGCCGCGCCGACCACCGGCGCCACCGGGACCGCGGCGGCGGGCGCAGGTGCCGGCGGGGCCACGCCGGCGTCGACCACGACGCCGACCGCGCTGCCGGCGTCGACCACACCGGCGTCGACGACGTCGCCCACCGCGACCGGAGCGCTGGTCGGCGCCACCGCAGCCACGCCGGCGTCGTTGGCGCGCGCCGACGCCGCCGGGAGGGCCACGGCGAGGACACAGAGGAGATGTGGGAGGAAGAAGTACCTCGACATACACGCCTCGAACGCAGGGTCTGACACCCTATCAGCCCGATGGCGCCGGCGGGGGACTCGGCGCGGGTGGCACCGATGGCGGCGGCGTCGGCGGCGACGCGAGGAACATCGGCGCGAAGCCGGGGCCACGGACCCCACCACCACCCGGCCCGTAGCGGGCGACGATGGCCTTGAGGGCCTCGGCGTCGGGCGGCGTGGACGCAGCGGGCGACGACGGCGTCGCGACCCGCTCGAGGTGCAGCGTCTGGGTCGGGAAGGCGAACTGCACCCCCAGCTCATCAGCGAGGCGCCAGATGGCGAGGAAGACCTCGTGGCGGGCCCGCTGCTCGTCGGACCACGTCGCCACGGTCCAGAAGAACGACACGAGCACATCGAGGCTGCTGCCGCCGAAGGCCTTGAAGGCGACGTCGATGTCCTCGTTCTTCGTCGACGGATGGGCCAGCACGATGGCGCGGATGCCGTCGCAGAAGGCCTCCATCTGGGCCGGCGTCGTCGCATAGACGAGGCTCAGCGTCGTGTGGCAGCGGCGGTTCCGGCGCCGCGACCAGTTGTCGACGATGGCGTCGGTGAGCTTGCCGTTGGGGATCGTGACGAGGGTGTCGCCGAAGGTCCGCACGCGCGTCGAGCGGAAGCCCACCTCCTCGACGGTGCCCTCGACGCCGCAGGTGACGACCCAGTCTCCGATCGAAAACGGCTTGTCGAGAAAGACCGTGATCGAGCCAAAGAGGTGGCTGATGGTGTCCTTGGCGGCGAGGGCGAAGGCGAGGCCGCCGAGGCCGAGGCCGGCGATCAGGCTGCCGACGTCGACCTGCAGGTTCTGCAGGACGAAGACGCCGCCGATGGTGACGGTCGCGATCTGGGCGAGGCGCCGCACGAGGGGCACCACCTGGTCGTCGAGCTTCGTGTCGGTCGCCGCCGCCCGCTCCCGCAGCGTCTCGGCGAGCACATCGACGAGCCGGTAGACGACGATGACGACGGACAGGGCCGCCACCGTCCGTACGGCGATGCCGAGGGTCGCAGCGACCCCGGCCGGCAGGGCGAGCTGCGGCAGCCCCAGCGCCACCACGCCGGCAAGCACCAGCAGGCCCGGCGACCGGGCCACCGGCCGGAGCACCTCGTCACTCCAGTGCTGTCCGAGGCGTGGCGCGAGCCGTCGCAGCCACCACAGCACGATGCTCGAGACGAGGCGCCGCACGAGCAGCCCCACCGTCGCCAGCACGAGGATGCCCAGCACCTGCCAGCCCGCGACGCCAAAGACCTCGCCCATCATCCATGCTGGCAGGCGCTGCGCCGACCACGCCGCGAGGTCGACGACGAAGGTCTGATCATGCAGGCGATGCGCAGCCCGCAACGTCGACGGCGAAAACGCCCACCCGGCCTTCGTCTTCACGAGCTCGAGGTCCGGCAGCGCCGGCGACGGCACGAAACGGGCCTCGCTCGTGCGCGGATCGCTCCAGTCGGGCGAGTCCGGCATGGTGTCGAGACGGAACAGCACGCCGCGGGCGTCGGCCACCTCGCGCAGTTCGAGCACCGCGCGCTGCCCCTGGGCCCGGGTCATGTCGGCCGGCAGGGCCAGACAGCGGGCGGCGGCATCGCCCTGCCCCTCGACGAAGCCCCGCATGACGTCGCGCGGTGACGCGCAGCCGGCCTCGGCGACGTCGTCGACGGCCCCGCACAGGGAAAGCAGGATGAGGAACGTGCTCGTCATCGGCGCCTCCGGGTGGACGGGCCGTGTAGCACGGCGTCGTCGCACCGGGGCGACTCGTCGTCAGCGCCGGCGTGGCTATCGTCTCTCGATGGAGACCCCCGTGAAGTACCGCGATCGACAGGAAGCCGGAGCGGTCCTCGCCGATCTCCTCCTCCGTGAACACCCGGCGTTTCCGACGCCGCCGATCGTCGTGGGCCTGCCGCGAGGCGGTGTCCCCGTCGCCGCCGTCGTCGCCGAGGCGCTGGGTGGTCCGCTGGAGGTCTTTGTCGCGAAGAAGATCGGCGTGCCGGGCCATGACGAGGTCGGCGTCGGCGCGGTCGCCGAAGGCGGCGTCGTCGTCCTCGACGAGGCGCTGCTGCAACGCTGCGGGCTCGACGAGGCCGGCCTGCGCGCGGCGATCACGACGAAGACGCAGGAGGTCACCGCCCGGGCCGCGCGCTTCAGGGGCAGTCGGCCCGCGCCCGACTGGCGCGGCCGCACCGTCGTCGTCGTCGACGACGGCGTCGCCAACGGCGTCACCGCCGCCGCCGCCCTGCGCGGGCTGCGGGCCGCCGGTGCGACATCGCTGCTGCTCGCGGTGCCGGTGGCCTCACGCGAGGGGCTCGCCCGCTGCGCCGCCGAGGCCGACGCCGTGGTCTGTCCCCTCACGCCGCTCGACTTCCGCGCCGTCGGCCTGCACTACGTCGACTTCACCCAGGTCGAGGACCACGAGGTGGAGGCCCTGCTCGCGGGCCGCCCGCCGCCCCGCTGACGACGTCGACGGCGCATCGGGCGGGCTACCGATGACGGACGGGCGGCAGCCGACGACGGTGTCGTCATGCGTTCGTTGCCCGCCCTCCTCATCGCCGCGCTGCTCGCCGTGTCCTTCGCGCCGGCCGCCCGCGCCGCCGACGTCTGGACCGAGCCGTACCCCGGCGTGCGCTACCTGCACCGCAGCACCGCCGAGCCGAAGGAGATCCACGCCCTCGTCGTCGACCTCACCCGCCCCGGCCTGCGCCTGCGCGCGACCCGCCGCAGCGAGAAGGGCCAGACCGTGTCGGCCTTCGCCAGCGCCGTGGGCGCCGCCGCCGCCATCAACGCCGACTTCTTCGACGGCTCCCAGAATCCGATCGGCCTCGCCATCGGCGAGGGCGAGCGCTGGCAGGACGACCGCCGCGACTGGTTCGCGCTCACCTGCTCCGTCGACAACGACTGCGCCCTCGAGACGACGGCCGGTCTCGTCGGCGACGGCGCGCACACCGCCGTGTCGGGCAAGAACGTCCTCGTCGCCCCGGGCTTCGTCTTCAGCGCCGCCGACGACAGCGCCTGCGGCGACTTCTGCACCGTCGCCCACCCGCGCACCGCCGTCGGGCTCTCGGCCGACGGCACCTCGCTGATCCTCGTCGTCGTCGAGGGCCGCCAGACGCCGATCCTCGGGATGCGCCTGTCGCAGCTCGCCCGCCTCATGGTGGAGCTCGGCGCCGCCCGCGCCGTCAATCTCGACGGCGGCGGCTCGTCGGCGATGGTCGTCGGCGGCGCCCGCGTGAGCGGCCGCCCGAGCAACGAGCCCGCCGAGCGACGCGTCGCCAACCACCTCGCGATCCTCATCGACGACGACGCCGTCACCACCGGCCGCCTCGTCGGCTTCGTCCGCGAGGGCCGCATCGACGCCGCCGACCGCCCCGTCGCCTCGGCCACCGTCACCCTCGACAGCGGCGAGCAGGCCACCACCGACGCGCGCGGCTTCTACGAGTTCACCGCCGCCCCCGCCGGCCCGGTGCGCATCACGGCGACGAAGGACGGCTTCAGCCCCGCAACCATCGACCGCGACGTCGCCCGCGGCACCACGACGTGGGGCAGCGTCGCCCTGCAGCGCGAGGAGACGCCGCCCGCCGACGATCCGACCGACCCGCCCGTCGACGATCCGACCGATCCACCCGTCGACGATCCGACCGATCCGCCCGTCGACGACCCGACCGATCCGCCCGTCGACGACCCGACCGATCCACCCGTCGACGACCCGACCGATCCGCCCGTCGACGACCCGACCGATCCGCCCGTCGACGAGGCGACCGACCCGGGCGCTGGTGACGATGGCGAGCCCCTGCCCGCGAGCGTCTCGGGCGGCTGCGCGGCCGTCGACGCCGCGCCCGGGCCCGGCCTGCTCGTCGCCCTCGTCGTCGACCTCGTCCTGCGCCGTCGTCGTCGTCGCGCGACGCTCTCCTGACACGACAACGCCGGCCACGGGGGCCGGCGTCGTCGATGCATCGGATGATGCGGGCGTGGCGTCAGCCGATGGCGGCCTTCACGGCGTCGGCGGTCATGCCGAGCTCCTTCATCACCGTGTTGCCCGGCGCCGAGATGCCGAAGCGATCGATGCCGAGGACCTTGCCGTGGGTGCCGACGTACTTCCACCACAGGTTCGTCACGCCGGCCTCGATGGCGATGCGCTTGCTGCACGACGGCGGCAGCACCTCATCCTTGTACGCCTGGCTCTGGCGCTCGAAGCGCTCCATGCAGGGCACCGAGACGACGCGGACGCCGGCCTTGCCCTTGCTGGCCTCGACGGCGTGCTGCACCTCGGAGCCCGTCGCGAGGACGATCGTCTCGAGGGGACCGCTCTCCTTCACGAGGACGTAGGCGCCCTTGAGCGTGCCCGCGCGACGCGCGTTGGCGTCGGCGGTGGCGCCGGCGCCGGTGAGGTGCGGCAGGTCCTGACGCGAGAGCGCCAGCAGCGTCGGGCCATCCGCGCGGGAGATGGCGCCGGCGAAGGCCGCCGCGCACTCCTCGGGATCGGCCGGGCGCATGACGTCGAGGTTCGGGATGAGCCGCAGGCCAGACACGGTCTCGACGGGCTGGTGGGTGGGGCCGTCCTCGCCGACGCCGACGCTGTCGTGGGTGAAGATGTAGCTCACCGGCAGCTTCGACAGGGCCGCGACGCGGATGCTCGGGCGGACGTAGTCGGCAAACACGAGGAACGTCGCGTTGCTCGGGCGCCACAGGCCGTCGTAGGCGAGGCCGTTGCTGATGGCACCCATCGCGTGCTCACGGATGCCGTACCAGATGTTGCGACCCTTGAAGTTCGTCGCCGAGAAGTCGCCGCCGTCCTTCAGGTAGTTCTTCGTCGAGCCGTAGAGGTCCGCCGAGCCGGTGATGATCGCCGGGTCCGCCTTCGCGAGGTGGTTCAGGATCTCACCGCCGCTGTTGCGGGTCGCGCTCTTGCCCTCGGCCGCGTACGTCGGGATGCGCTCGAGCAGCGCCTCCGCCGACGGCGCCGGCGCCAGGGCCGACTTCAGGCGCTCGGCGAGGGCGGGGTTCGCCGCCTGCCAGGCCGCGAAGGTCTTGTCCCAGCCCGCGCGATCGGCCGCCTGGGCCTTGTTGCGCTCGGCGAAGAGGGCGCTGACCTCGGCGTCGACGTGAAAATGCGAGCCCTCGGGGAAGCCCATCGCCTTCTTGCTGGCCTCGATGAACTTCGCGCCGCCTTCGCCGTGGGCCTTCTGCGTGCCCGCCACCTCGGGGATGCCCTTGCCGATCGTCGTCTTCGCGATGAGGATCTTCGGGCGGCCGTTGTTGTTCTTCTTGGCGAACTCGACGGCGGCGATGACGCCGGCGATGTCGTGGCCGTCGATGACGACGGCGTCCCAGCCGAGGGCCGTGTAGATGGCGCGCGCGTCCTCGGACTGCGTCGCCTTCGCCATGTTGTCGAGGGTGACCTCGTTGGCGTCGTAGATGAGGATGAGGTTGTCGAGGGCGTTGTGGCCGGCGAAGGCGACGGCCTCACGGGCCACGCCCTCCTGCAGGCAGCCGTCTCCGGCGAGCACGATCACGTGATGATCGAAGATGGCGTGCTCGGCGGTGTTGTAGGTGGCGGCGGCCATCTTGCCCGAGAGCGCGAAACCAACAGCGTTCGCGACGCCCTGGCCGAGGGGACCCGTCGTGCACTCGACGCCGGGGGTCTCATGGAACTCGGGGTGGCCGGGCGTGATGGAGTGCAGCGCGCGGAACTTCTTCACCTGGTCGAGGGGCACGGCGAAGCCCGAGAGGTGCAGCCAGCCGTAGAGGAACATCGAGCCGTGGCCGGCCGAGAGGATGAAGCGATCTCGGTTGAGCCAGCGCGGATCCTTCGGGTCGAAGCGCATCGCCTCCCCGAAGAGCGCGGCGCCGATCTCCGCGGCGCCGAGCGGCAGACCGAGGTGGCCCGACTGGCAGGCGTGGACGGCGTCCATGGCGAGGCCACGCGCGGTGGTGGCGGCCTTCTGGAGGGTGGGAAGGGCTGCGGTCATCTCGGCTCCTGGGCAGTGTCGCTGCGGATGGGGTCGGCGCTGACGCGACCGACGCGACGGTTTGCCTTGCCTCCACCCCTCGTGGAAAGCCTGAGACAACACCGGGACAACGTCCGGGCGGTCGGTGTAGGCGCGGGTGGGGGTTCCGGCGTACGATCGGGTGATGCGGCTGCGCGGCGTGACCCTGCTCGAGATGCTGGTGGTGGTGGCGATCATCGGGATCCTCGCCGCCGTCGCCACGCCCGCCGTGGAACCTGCCGTGAAACGGGCCCGGCTGCGCGGCGCCGCCGAAGAGGTCGCCTCCTTCCTCGACGACGCCCGCCACCGCGCCGTCACCCAGGGGCGCTGCTTCCGCGTCCGCGTCGTCGGCGGCGACACCCTCATCCTCGAGCGCCGCAGCAGCGTCGACTGCGTCGACCTCACGGCCGACGGCTGGGAGCCCGCCGAACGGACGCGCACCCTGCGGGGCTTCACCCTCGCCGGCGAGGCCATCCCCGCCGTGCCCGCCGACGAGCGCTTCGTATTCCGGCCGAGCAGCCGCCTGCGCGGCGACGGCTCGCTGACGACGACGGCGGCGGGCAGCCGCCTCGAGATTGCGCTGCCGGGCTCGCCGGAGCGGTCCATCGTCACCGCCACCCGATTCGGGCGCATCTGCTCGGCCCTGCTCACGTCGGCGCCGCCGCCCCTGAGCGCCCCGGTGGACTGCCCATGACGACGGGCCGCCGCGGCTACCTGCTGTTCGAGGCCGTCATCGGCGGCGTGGTCATGGTCACGATCTTCGCCGCCTGCCTCACCGTCATCGCCCAGGCGCGGGCCCGCACGTCCATCGCCGCCCGCCGACAGGCCGCGGCCTCCCTCGCCAGCGCCACCCTCGACGACCTCACAGCGCGCGCGACGCTCACGCCGCAGAGCCAGCCCCTCACCGCCGTCGATCCGATCCTGCACCCCGGCCTGCGCGTCGGCTTCGACGTCGTCGACGTCAGCGCCGCGTTCGCCACGCAGGGCCCGGTCGGCGGGACGCTGCTCGAGATCACGGTGCGGGCCGAGCACCCCGGCGACAGCGGCGCGCCGGTCCTCTACGAGCTGCGCTCGCTGCGGCGGCTCCGATGAAGGCATGGCGGGCCTTCACGCTCATCGAGGTGCTCGTCGCCACGACGATGATGCTCGTCGTCCTCGCCGGCGCCGTCGCCGTCTTCACCTTCGCCGTCACCGTGCAGGCGGAGGGCATCATCCGCAACCAGCTCGCCCGCGACGGACAGCTCGTGCTCGACACCCTCGGGCGGGACCTCTCCTTCGCCGGCGTCGGCGTGCCGCGTGGCTTTCGCGGCGACGTCGCCGACTTCACCGGCGGCACCCGCGAGTCGCACCAGCTGCGACCGGTGTTTCGCCGCTTCAAGGCCGACCACCTCGTCCTCGTCGGCGACCTGCCCTACCCGAACGCCGATCTCCACGGCGTCGTCGCCGTCGCCCACATCGATCCGGCCACCGACGCCGCCGTGGCCGTGACGTCGGAGCTCTCGCCGTGCGTGCCGACGTCGGCTGTGCCGGGCGACTACCGCTGCGAGCCCCACCTCGCCTCGTCGCTGGGGCCGTTTCCCGCCGGCGACGCCTGCACGGCCGCGAACCCGACGGCGCGCACCTGTCCGTGGGCGATGCACAAGTGGCAGCGTCGGAACACGGCCCCGGTGCACCTCGTCTTTGGCGGCATCGATGGCCGCTGGTTCGAGCGCGAGTGGAACATCCCCAACACCGTCGGCGTCGGCCCGTACCTCGCCCTCGCCCTCGAGCCCACGTCGCCCGACGGCAACACCTACACCGGGACGGCGCCGGCCCTGCCCCAGAGCAGCTTCTTCGCCTCCCGCGGCGGCGGCTTCGTCGCCCAGCTCGACCGGGTCTTCTGGTCCCTCGAGGAGCCCGGCGCGCCGGGCACGCCCTGCTCGAGCATCGCGGCGCCGTTTTGCGTGCTGCGGCGCCGCCAATGCTGGGGCGCCGTCGTCGACCCCGGCGCCGCCGACTTCCCCGTCGTCGGTGACGGCGCCTATCGCGCCGACCGGACGCCCACCGACTGCGCGCCGCCCTTCGATGGCACCGACTGGGAGACCGTCGTCACCGGCGTGCGCGCGCTCGGGCTGCGGGCCTTCGACGCCACGGGCGTCGAGCTCGTCGGCGCCTGGACGCCGGCGCAGGCGGCCCTCGTGGCCTCCGTCGAGATGGAGCTCGTGCTCGAGGCGCGCGTGCCCGGCACCGCGCGCACGCTGTCGCAGCGGCTGCGCCAGCGCGTCCACATCAAGAACCGCGGTGGCATCGACGGTGGCGCCCTCGCCGACGGCGGCTGCAACGACGTCATCGACCGCCCCGGCTGCCTGGGAGAGAACTGATGCGCGACGGCCGCGGCTTCTCCCTCGTCGTCGTGATCCTGCTCGGCGTCGCCGCCTTCGCCGTGGCAACGACGCTGCTCGTCGTGGCGGAGTCGGCCGGCACGCGCGTGGCCCACACCGTGCGCGGCGAGCACGCCGACGCGCTCGCCGAGGCGGGCATGGAGCGCACCCGCTCGTACCTGCAGCAGGTGACGGCGTCGGCCCTCGACTTCGATCCCGCCCTCGACCCCGACGACGAGGCCGCCTGCGCCGGCCTGCCTTCGCTGCCGGTGACGGCGCCGGCCGGCAGCCAGGTGGGGCGTCCGAAGTGGAGCGACGGCGTCGCCATCACCTACCGCGGCAAGACGTGGACGCGCGTCGCCTACGGCGAGGGCGCCTACCTCGTGCGCATCGAGGACGACGCCGACGACTTCCGCACCCAGCCGCTGTGGGACCCGATGACGGGCAACACGCTCGGCGCCGGCTCCTGTCGAGAGGGGCCGCTCGTGCTTGGCACCGCCGACAACCCGCTGCGGGATCGCAACCAGACCGTCGTCGTCACCGTCATCGGCATCGCCCCGGGCACCGACCCCGACCGGGCCGTGCATCGGCGCACCCTGCGTCGCCTCGAGACGTTCCCGGGCCTCGGCGTCGTCGCGGGCATCCAGGTCGACGGCAACATCCAGCTCTCCGGCAACGCGAGCCTCAACGCCTGCAGCAGCGTCGGCAGCGTCCTCGTCGACGGGAACATCAGCGCCGGTGGCAGCAGCAACGGCTGCGCCTGCGGCGAGAGCCGCGCCGACGGCATCAGCGGCAACTGGGACCACTGCACGACCACCGGCGCCTGCCCCGGCGCCGTCGGCTGCCTGCCGGGCACCCTCGACACGCCCGGCCCCGACGTGCCCACCGTGCTCGACTGGAAGAGCCCCGCCGGCAAGGACGCCTTCTTCGACTGGTCGCGACCGTGCCTGTTCTCCATCGACAGCGCCCGCAAGATCCTGTGGTTCTGGGAGGCCGGCGCGGCCCGCGGCCCCGGCAACGTCGGCTGCGCCACGATCCAGGGCACGCCGTCGGCGTACCCCGACCCCGACCCCGCCGACGCCACCGGCTACGGCCGCTGCTGGACCCCGCTCGTGCTGGACTGGGACACCGCTTCGCCCGTCGGCGTCTTCTCCGGCGAGGTCACCGGCGCCGCCTGGACGCCCGCGCCCGGTGTCCAGACCCGCAGCTTCGTCGCCATCGACGGCCTCCTCACGGCGCGCTCGGTGCCCGCCTACGTGGGCTCCTTCCCCGACGCCATCAAGCCCGACTGGCCGACGGCCTGCACGGTGACCTACCCGTCGCAGCCGACGCGCGGCTGCACGAGCTGCGATGGCGCCACGCCGGCGATGTCGGCGTCGGGCGGGACCTTCTGGTTCACCGGCGACACCCTCGCCGAGCTGCGCGCGATCCCCGCCGGCGTCTACGTGTGGGACACGAGCCTCAGCCTCACCGGCGCCGCCGTCCGCCTCAACGGCCCGGCCCCCGGCACCGCACCGTTTGCGACCTTCGACATCACCCGCTGGCCCCTGATGACCATCGTCGTCGACGGCAACCTCAGCCTGCAGGGCCGCGCGATCCTCGGCACCGGTCAGGACAAGGCGGCGTTTCCGTCGGTCATCCTCAACGGCAACCTCGACTTCACCGCCGCCGCCGACAAGTTCATCGCCGGCTCGGTGTGGTCGACGGGCAACTGGGACTGGGGCGGCAGCGCGACGAACATCTTCTTCGGCGAGCTCCACCTCAACGGCAACTGGACGATGAATGGCAGCAGCGCCTTCGAGTGGCGCTACCTCAACGGCCTGTCGAGCAGCAGCGTGTTCCCGTCGCCGACGGCGCCGACCGCCATGCCCGCCCTGGAGTGAACACATTGCCGATCTGCCGGGCCGCGAAGGTGCGGCGCCACGGCGTTTGCGCCAGACTGGGCCCGTGGCCGTGCGTGACGACGATCCGATCGACGCCACTCTCGAAGGTGCGCCGATCCCGGACGACACCGGCGAGAGCAGCGAGGTGCTGTGGGCCTCCACCGAGGCCCCCGCCGTCGGCGTCGGCCGCGGCGCACCTCCGCCCGTCACGATGCCGGACATGCCGCCCCTCGCCGCGCCGCCGACGGTGCCAAAGGCGCCGCCCACGACGGCGCCGTCGCCACCGCCGCGCCTGACGGCGCCGCCCACCCAGCGCGCCGCCGCCACCGTCGTCGCCCGCCTCGCCGACGTCATCGGCAGCGACGGCATCTCCTTCGACGCCAGCGAGGCCGACGGCGAGGCCAGCGGCTTCGAGGACGGCGCCACCCGCCCCGACGTCGCCCGCCTCGCGCCCGTCGCCGAGCCGCCGCCACCCCCGCCGGTCGCGCCGGCGATGCGGGCCGTGCCGCCCACCGCGACGCCAGCACCGCGCGTGCCCCGCACCCAGACGCCCGCGCCGCGCCTCCGTCCCGCCGAGCCCCCGCCCGACTTCGACGAGCTCAAGGGCGCGCCGCCGCCGTCGACGCTGCCGCCATCAACGCTGCCGCCGCGCCGCGAGACCCGCGGCCCGATGGTCGGCCTCGGCCTGCCCGGCACCGGCGCGGCCGACGCACCGCTGGCGTCGCCGCCGGGGTCGTCCTCGACGAACCTGCCGCCACGCCGCGAAACCCGCGGCCCCGTCGCTGGCGTCGGCCTGCCCGGTGCGGGTCCCCTCGATCCACCGGTGGCGCCACCGATGACGCCACCGCCGCGGCGGGAGACCCGCGGCCCGACGCCCGGTGTCGGCGGCGCCCTCGATCCCGTCCTGCCGCCGGCGAACGCGCCCCGACGGGAGGCCCGCCCCGCGCGCCCCGCCGGCGGCCCCCTCGACCCGCCCGTGTCCCCGAAGGCCGCGCGCGCCGCGAAGCCCCGCGACGTCGACGGGGCCGCCCCCCGCGACGGCGCCACCGACGCCGACGCCGCCCCGGACAGCGGGCGCAGCCGGGTGCCGATGGTCCTGGCCGCCGTCGTCGGGGTCGCCGTCGTCGTCGTGCTGCTGACGCGCGGCGGCGGCGGCAGCATCGCCGGCAGCATGAACCCGCGCGATGCGCGCACCCTCGCCGACCGCGCCCGCGCCTCCATCGCCCACAAGGCCCGCTCCGACATCGAGGATCCGGTGCGCGGCGTCGCGCGCTCCATCGTCGGCGACGGCGCGCGGGTGGTGGTGCTGCGCGACAAGAACGGCGACGCCTGGCTGCTGCCCGACGGCGGCGTCGTCGTCACCGATGGCCTGCTGCGCCGCCTCTCGAGCGACGCGCAGCTCGCAGCGGTCATCGCCCACCTCACAGCCCACCACGAGCTCGGGCACGTCGGCGACCTCGCCCTCGACCTCGACGGCCCCGCCGTCCTTGCCGCCAGCGCCGCCTCGGCGGGTGTCGACGAGGACGAGGCCGACGCGCGCGCCACCGCCCTGCTCGTCAAGGCTGGCTGGCGCACGCGCGCCCTCGTCGAGGTCGAAGACGCCCTCGGCGCGGGACCGTGGTCGGCGCGCCACAAGCGCCTGACGACGAAGATCGTCGAGGCCGTCGGCCCCGACACCGGCGGCCGCGAAGACAAGGCCTGGTACGAGCGCCAGATCCGCAGCGTGCTCGGCGCGCCCTGACGGCCTGCCCCGCTGTGTCCGCGGCCGCAGCGCCTGTGGCACGGCAGACACACGACACAGCGCAGCAGCGCAGCCACCGCCCGCTCCGCCGGAGCCGGCGACGGCGCAGACGTCGACGACGACGACGACGACGCGGACGGACCTGGCTGGTGGGCGCGGCCCAGACGGCGCAGGGCTTCCGGCATGGGCCGTGCTTTCTGCGGGCGACATCCCGGAGCCCACCCATGAGTCCACTTCGCATCGTCGCCATCGGCGCCATCTTCTTCTGCACCACCATCGCGTGGATGATCCTCGGCAGCACCGTCGTCGCCCGCACCGGCGAATCCGATGGCCGCCTGCGCCACGAGGTCGAGTCCCTGTGGGGCAGCGAGCACCGCCAGGTCCCGCCCCACGTCACCGTCGCCCGCGTGATCACGCGCAGCGTCGTCAATGAGTCCGTCGTCAATGGTGCCGTCACGCGCCAGATCTCGCGGACCACCGAGCGCGTCGCCGACGACGCCGACCTCGCCCGCTCCGCCGTCGACGTGCGCCTCGATCTGGAGCACCGCAAGAAGGGCCTCTTGTGGTGGCCCACCTACACGGTGGACTTCAAGGCCGGCTGGCGCTTCGCCCTGCCACCGGTCCGACTGCCCGGTGGCGACGTCGTTGATGTCGCCGAGGACGTCGTCATCACGATTCCGATGTCGGCGCGCGGCGCCGTCTACGACGGCTTCTTCGTGAAGGTCGACGGCGAGGAGGTGAAGGCCACCGCCACCAACGACAACACGTTCGTTGTCACCCTGCCCCGGGGTGAGCGCCGCCACGTCGACGTCGACGTCGCCTACCGGTCGCGGGGCCTCGGCACCTGGGTCTATGGGCTCGAGCGGGGCGGCACGACCCAGCTGCGCGACTTCCGCCTCTCGCTGTGGTCGTCGGACAAGAACGTCGACTTCCCGGTCGGCACCCTGTCGCCGAGCAGCCGCGTCGACGTCAATGATGGCGACGGCGACGGCACCCGTATCGACTGGCGCTTCGAGTCCCTTGTCACCGGCCAGAACATCGGCGTCGAGCTGCCGGCCCGCCTGAACCCCGGCCCCGTCGCCGCGCGCATCTCGTTTTTTGCGCCGGTGAGCCTGCTGTTCTTCTTGACGGTCATGGTGATCATCGGCGTCGTGAAGGAGCGCTCGCTGCACCCGATGAACTACTTCTTCCTCGCCGCCGCCTTCTTCGCCTTCCACCTGCTGTTCTCCTACCTCGTCGATGTCGTCGAGCTCGCCCCGGCCTTCGCCATCTCGTCGGTGGTGAGCCTCGGCCTCGTGACCTCGTACCTGCGCATCGTGCAGGGGCTGAAGGCCGCCTTCCTCGAGGCCGGCGTCGCCCAGCTCGTGTTCCTCGTCGGCTTCTCGCTGGCCTTCTTCCACGAGGGACAGACGGGCCTCACCGTCGCCATCGGCAGCGTCGTCACCCTCTTCATCCTCATGCAGCTCACCGCTCGCGTCCGCTGGGCCGAGGTCTTTGGCGGCGAGCCCGAGCCCGCGCCCCGCGGCGGCGCCCCCGTCGCGATCCCCGGCTTCGCGTCGACGTCGACGAAACCGATCGCATCCGAACGCGACTGACGCAGCGCGCCGTACGGGCGCATCCGTCAACCGGCCGACGTCAAGCGGGGGAGTCCCCGCTTGTGTCGTCAAATGTAGGTGCGACATCAGGGGGATGCTGCACACCTCCCTCCGTCTCGCGATCGCGGTGTCCCTCCTCTCCCTCGCTGCCGCCTGCGACGGCTGCAGCGACCGCCCCGGCGTCGAGGTCGAGCGCGAGAGCCTGCCGGTCGACATCGACCTCACCGGCAACACCGGCGACGACGACGGCTCCGGCGGCACCGACGACGGCGGCGACGGCGACGGCAACGGCAACGGGGGCGGCAACGGCAGCGGCGACGGCGAGATCGTCGGTGGCGAAGGTGAGGGCGAAGGCGAGGGTGAGGGCGAGGGTGAGGGCGAAGGCGAGGGCGAGGGCGAGGGCGAGGGCGAGCCGCCGCAGCCCGAGCTCATCTGCAGCGACGAGACCTTCCAGAACGGCCAGCGGGTGCCGCCGCGCATCCTGCTGATCGTCGATCGCAGCGGCTCGATGAACCGCACCGCCACCGGCTACCCGGGCACGAAGTGGGAGGCGACCCAGGACACCGTCGGCGCCGTCGTCACCGAGCTCAACGCCGAGGCCGCCTTCGGCCTCATGGCCTTCCCGGCGACGGGCTCGGCGGACCTCTGCGCCACCGGCAACGTCAACGTGCCGATGCAGGACAACGCCGCCACCGCCATCGACCAGAGCCTGACGCCGATGACCGCGAGCGGCGCCACGCCGACGGCGGCCACGCTGCGCCGGGCCCGCACCGTCCTCGACGGCCTGCCGGCGGTCGGCGGCGACCGCGCCGTCGTCCTCGCCACCGACGGCGGCCCGAACTGCAACCTGGCGCTCGACGCCAACACCTGCCGCTGCACGCCCGGCACCGAGTGCTCGCCGACAAACCCGGGCACAGACGCCGACGGCAACGGCAGCGTCCGCACCAACAGCGCCCCGGCCAACTGCATCGACGAGGACGCCGCCGCCACCGCCGCCCGCGAGCTCAACGACGCCGGCTACCCGGTCTTCGTCGTCGGCATGCCCGGCATCGAGGCCCTCGAGGACGTCATGAACCGCCTCGCCGACGCCGGCGGCACGGCCCGCGCCGGCGCCATCCGCTACTACGACGCCAGCACCGCCGATGCGCTGTCCGACGCCCTCGCCGACGCGGCCTTGCGCATCACCACCTGCCGCTTCGACCTGCGCGCCCCGGTGGCCTCCGCCAGCGACGTCACCGTCCGCATCGGCGGTCAGGTCATCGCCAACAACCCGGCCCGCACCTCGGGCTGGGACCTCGTCGACGACGACACCGTCGAGCTGTTCGGCGCCACCTGCACCGCGGGCGCCACCGCCCCCGGCGGCGTCGTCATCAACGCCTGCCGCTGAGCCTGGTGCGACCCGCGCGTCCCCGACGTTCCGCGACGTCGGGGACGCGTCCGTTTCGGGCTACAGCAGGGCGATGGTCTGGTGGGCCTGGGCCAGCAGGACGCCGTCGCGCGTCCAGAGCTGGTCGAGCTCCTCGGCGTAGCCGTCTTCGGCCACGACCGTCTCGGCGGTGACGAGGAGGTCTTCGTCGGCGGCGAGGGGCCGCGGCAGCCCGGCAAAGAACTGCACGTGCCACTCGACGCTGGCGGCGGGGCGCATCGCCGGCAGCGTCGACAGCAGCGCCGGCGGCAGGGCATCGAGCAGGGCCACGGCGACGGCCTCGTCGACGATCGTGACGCCGGGCTCGCGGAAGCGCAGCCAGATGCCGACGCGGCTGGTGCCGGCGGTGCCCGGGGGATCGCCGAGGCCGTAGCGCCACTCGAGATGGCGCGTGAACACAGGCATCAGCGGCATGTCGACGGGGAGGGGCTCGACGTCCGTCGGCGCCGTCGCCTCCGGCATCGTCACCCGCCACACCGTCGCGGTGGCCCGCACGTCGTCGGGGAGGGGGCGCGGCGCCGCGCAGGTGACGAGCGCGGAGGCGATCACGCCGCCGTCGCCCTCGATCTCGGCGCCAACGGTGCTCACAAGGGCCCCCTCCCGGACGAGGCGCGTCGTCACCGTCGCCGGCCCCGGCCGCGCCGGCGCACAGAACGACAGGCTCACGGCCCGCAGGCGACGGCGCGGATCGACCACCTGGCGGACGGCGTTGAGGACGACGGCGGTGACGAGGCCGCCGTAGACGCCGCGCCCCTGGGTCCAGTCCTGGGTGAAGGTGACGGCGAAGCGCCCGTCGCCGGCAGGGCTCGCGGTGGCCGCGCGGAGGAAGGGGTGGGTCATGTAGTCCCCTGTAGCAGCCCGCGGCGGCCCCCGCTGGCGACGGCCACTGTCCCGCTCCGGCCGGTCACCGACGGCGACGACGGCCCTTTGCTAGGGTCGAGGGCGATGAACCCGCAGATGTTTGGACGCTTCCTGTTGCTCGACAAGGTCGCCGCCGGCGGTATGGCCGAGGTCTGGCGGGCGAAGATCACGGGCGAGGGCAACTTCCAGAAGATCATCGCCATCAAGAAGATCCTCCCGCACGTCTCGGAGGACGAAGACTTCATCACGATGTTCATGGACGAGGCGAACATCACCTCGACGATGAACCACGCGAACATCGGCCAGGTGAGCGAGTTCGCTCGCGTCGGCGACACCTACTACATCCAGATGGAGTACGTGTCGGGCCGCGACCTCAAGAGCGTGTGGTCGTGGTCGAAGGCGCGTGGCCAGGTGATGCCCGTCGAGCTGTCGGCCTACATCATCAGCAAGATGTGCGACGGCCTGCAGTACGCCCACGATCGCGGCGTCGTGCATCGCGACATCTCGCCCCAGAACGTGCTCTTGAGCTGGGAAGGCGACGTCAAGGTCATCGACTTCGGTATCGCCAAGGCGACCGAGAAGAGCGGCAAGACGCGCCCCGGCACCCTCAAGGGCAAGTTCGCCTATATGGCGCCGGAACAGATCCGCGGCCTGCCCCTCGACGGCCGCAGCGACATCTTCGCCATCGGTGTCTGCCTCTACGAGATGGTCACCGGCCAGCGCGGCTTCCAGGCCGAGAGCGAGTTCTCGCTGCTCGAGATGGTCAGAAACGTCGAGATCCGGCCGCCGAGCCTGCTCAACCAGACGCTGCCCGCCGAGCTCGAGCGCATCATCTACAAGGCCCTCGCGAAGGACCGGGACCAGCGCTACCTCAACGCCGCCGACATGAGCGTCGACCTGCAGCAATTCATGATGTCGCGCGGTCGCCCGCCGCAGCCCCGCGACCTCGCGGCGTTCCTCCGTGAGAACTTCACCGTCGACTGGGAGAAGGAGAAGGCGCGGCTCGAGTCCTACAAAGACGTCAACCCCGCCGACTACGGCTCGCCGCAGCGGCCCGCCATCACCGGCCCGGCCTCGCCGCCCCTCACCCTCGACGACGACTCGGCCTTCTCGTCGTCCGAGCCCGTGCGGGAGACGTCGGCGCCGCGGCCCATCCCGCAGGCCCCCCGCGAGGTCAGCCAGGTCCGGAAGGAGCCGACGGCGTCGACGGCCACCAACGTCGTGCCCGCCGAGCAGGTGCCGGTGGCGCCGAAGCCGCCGTCGAAGCTGCCGAAGCTCATCGCTGCCAGCGTCGTGGGCCTCGGTCTCGTCGGTGGCATCGGCTTCGGCCTGTGGAAGACGGTGTTGCAGCCAAAGACCAACATCCTCATCACGGTGACGGGGCCGAAGGAGGCGACGCTGCGCTTCGACGCGCTGCCGCCCACGACGACGTCGGGCACGTTCACCCTCGAGAAGGTCGAGAAGGGTCCGCATACGCTCTTTGTCGAGGCCCCCGGCTACGCGCCGATGACGCTGCCGATCGTCACCGAGGGCCAGCCGATGCTGCCGCTCACGGTGGCCCTCAAGCGCCTGCCCGGCAAGCTCGTCGTCACCTCCGAGCCCTCCGGCGCGAAGGTCATCATCGACAACAAGCCCACCGACAAGGTGACGCCGGCGACGTTCGAGCTCGAGGGCGACTCCGTCCACGAGGTGAAGGTCGACCTCGAGGACTACAAGCCCGCCAGCAAGACCGACGTGCGGGTGCCGGGTGCCGAAGAGACCGCGGTGAAGCTGATGCTGAAGCCGGCGGTCGTGAAGCTGCGCCTCGTGAGCGTGCCCGAAGGGGCGAGCGTCAAGGTCGGCGAGGTCGACTACGGCCTCACGCCCGTCATCATCGAGCGCGCCCCCGACGATCCGTACCCGCAGGTCACGGTGACGGCGAAGGGCTGCGAGACGATGACGACGACGGTGCCCTTCGATCGCGAGAAGGCCGAAGACCGCTACGACCTCACGCTCAAGTGCAAGTGAGTCCGTGATCCGCCTCGGGCTCGCCCTGCACCTGCTCACCGCAGCCCCCACGCCGACGACGACGCCGGCGTCGGCCACGCCGCCAGCTGCCCCGCCGTCGACCACAGCGACGTCGTCAAGCACGACGGCGGCTGCCCGCGGCGCCGACGCCCCGCCCCTGCTCGAGGCCGAGGCCGCGCTGCGGGCCGGCATCCACGGCAAGTGCATCGACCTCGCCCGCGACGCCGTGAAGAGCGGACAGCTCGATCCCGGCCCCCTCGCCCAGGCCTGGCTCGTGCGCGGGCGCTGCCACGTCCTCGCGGGCGACCGCGACAAGGCCGAGCGCGCCTACGCCGTCGCCGTGCGGGTGAACCCCGACATCTTCCTGCCCACCGACGACGACGTCCTCGCCCGCGTGCGGCCCGAGGGACGGGCCGCGCAGAGCGCGCTGCGCCTCGAGGTCCGCGCCGTCGTCCTGCACGGCAGCACCGGTACCGTTGAAGGCACTGCTGAAGGCGCCGTCGTCGGCGTCGACGTCTCGGTGCAGGATGACCTCGGCCTTGGCGCCTCGGTCGAGCTCATCGACGCCGAGCGCGGTCGCGCGGTCGCCGGCGCCCCCATCGTCGTCGAGGGCGGCCCGCGACCGGGCCTCGTGCGGGTCCATCGGCTCAGCGGCTTTCCCGTCATGGGGCTGAAGGCGCGCCTGCTCGACAAGGCCGGCAACCGCCTGCGCATCGTCGCCGTCGAGGTCGACGACGACGCGCGCCGCGCGCTGACGGTCGCGGGCGCGCCCGTCGCCAACGCAGCCCCCGCCCGCGAGGTGACGACCCTCGCCTACGTCGGCGCCGGCGTGCTGAGCGCGGGCTTCGCCACCGCCGCCGTCACCGGCATCGCCGCCGCGGTCGCCCTGCAGGCCGACGAGTCCCGCGTCGTCGACGACGAACTGCCCGTGCTGCTCGGCTTCGCCGGCGGCGTCGTCGCCTTCGTCACCGGCGCGGGCCTGATCGTCGCCGAGCGCTGGCCCGACGCGCCGGCCGCCGCGACGACACCGACACCGACACCGACGCCGGCCCCGACACCGGCCCCGACGACGCCAACGACGGCTGCTGCGGTCGGGAGCGTGACGCCATGACGGGCGGCCGACGCGCCGCCGATCGCCGTCGCGAGCGCGACGGTGGCGGTCACGACGACGACAACGACCCGGGCACGACGCCGGGGGCCGTGCCGCACAGCGACTACGTCGAGGTCGACGACGACAGCGGCGTGCGGGGCGCACCCCTGCTGTCGGCCGACCAGAGCGCCGAGGAGCTGCCCGAGGCCTCCGCCGAGGAGCTCGGCAGGGAGCGCTCGAGTAGCCGACCCGCGCCCCGTCAGGTGTCGTCGCCGGGCCGGGTCAGCGCCGCCTCGCGCGGCCCCGTCGTCGACGAGGAGCCCGTCGACGCCGACCGCAGCTTCGCCCGCGAGCTCAAGCGCCGCCCCCGGCCGACGGAGACGCGCTCGGTGGCGCGCCCCGAGCCGACCCAGGTCAAGGAGCTGAAGCCGCTGAAGCGGCCGCGCCACGGCGGCGTCCTCGTCGTCGTCGCCAGCGAGGCCGACCCGCCGGTGGGCACGACGCTGCCGATCGCCATCTTTCCGGCCCTGCTGGGGCGCACGAGCAGCGCCGACCTCCGCCTCGCCGACAAGGCGGTGTCGCTCCGCCACGCCGAGCTCGACTGGGACCCCGCGACGACGACGTTCTTCCTCAGCGACCTGGGCTCGACGTCGGGCACGCTGCGCAACGGTGAGCCCATCGAGGGGCGCGTGGCGCTGGAGCACGGCGACGTCATCGCCGTCGGCAAGACCGAGCTGCGCTTCAAGCGGGCCGAGGCCGTCCCCGCCGAGAAGCCGCCGCCGCCGCCGCCGGCCCCGCCGCCCGACGTCGTCGTCGAGAGCACCGAGCGCCTGCCCGAGCGCACGACGCCGGGGCAGAAGGCGGCCCGAGAGGCCGAGCGCCGGGCGCGTGAAGAGGAGGCTCTCGCGCGCCGCCTGCGCGTGCGCCGCCGCGCCATCGTCGTCATCGTCGCGTCGATGGCCCTGCTCGGTGTCGCCGTCGGCGTGAACCTCGTCGGCGACACCGTCTTTGGCGACACCGCCCCCGCCCAGATCCGCCACCAGGTCGCGGTGCTGCTCGGCGAGGCCCGCAAGCACCTGCAGGACGGCGACGTCGACGGCGCCGCCGCCCGCGTGCAGACGGTGCTCGGGCTCGATGCCAAGAACGAGGAGGCCACGAGCCTCGAGCGGGTCGTGCTCACCGAGAAGAGCGCCCGCGATGCCCTGCAGCTCGCCCTGCGCCTCGGCGACGAGGACCGCGACGACGAAGCCCTCGCGGCCCTGCTGCGGATCGCCGACACGAGCGTGTTCGCGAAGGATCGCGATCGCCTGCGCCAGTCCCTCGCCAGCCGCGCCCTCGTGCGCTCGCTGCGCATCGTCGAGAACCTCCTCGAGCAGGGCCGCATCGACGAGGCCCTCGCCCGCGCCCGCGCCCACGTCGAGCGCTTCCCCGACGACCCGGGTGGCAAGGCGCTGCTCGAGCGGGTGTTGGCGGCCCAGGCCGGCGCACCTCGCGACCCGGCCCTGCTGCCCGCCCGCGCCGCCTTCGCCGAGGGCCGCCTCGACGACGCCCGCGCCATCGCGCAGAAGGCCGGCTACGTCGGCTTCGTCGCCGACGTCGACCGCTTCGCCCGCGCCCTCGCCGACGGCCGCGCCGCGCTCGCGCGCTTCGACGGCGCCGCCGCCCGCGGTCCCCTCGATGAGGCCTTCCGGCTGCTGGGCTCCCTCGGGGCGAGCGCGACGTCGCCGGTGTTCGCCACCGTGCAGAAGCCCTTCGCCGACGCCCTCTACCTCACGGGCACCGAGAAGCTCGAGGCCGGCGACCGCTGCGGCGCCGCCCGCGACCTCTACAAGGCCGCGCGGGTGCTGCCCGGCGACCAGCGCCTGCAGTCGGAGCTGCAGAAGCTCCAGGCCCTCGCCGACCAGGGCCTGCAGAAGGCCCGGGGCGCGAAGTCGCAGGACCCGGAGCGGGCGGCGGCGCTGGCCCGCGAGCACCTGTGCCTCGCGCCGTCGGGCTCGTCGCTCTACGAGGACCTCAGCGCCCTGACCCGGTGACGACGACGCCCGGGAGACTGGGCTACAAGGGCGACATGGCGGAGCTCAAGAATCACTGGCAGGCCTTCGACAGCACCGAGCCGTTGCTGGTCTGGCACCTGCGCCTGCCTGCGCCGTCGGGACCGGCCGGCGACGCCGACGCCGACGCCGCCGTCGACGACGCCCTCGCGGTGCTCGCCGATACCGGCCTGCTCGTGACGCGCCGCCCGCTGCCGGCCGAGGAGGCCGTGTTCGCCGGCGAGGCCCCCCGCGGGGTCTCCGTCGTCACCGCGCGCGGCGCCGGCGGCGCGCTCGTCGAGGAGCGTGCCGATGACGCCGGCGCCCTGCTGCGTCGCCTCGAGGGACCCGGCCTCGACGCCGGCTGGGCCCGCCGCTTCGCCGCCCCGGGGCGTCCCTTCGTCGCCGCGTGGACGCGCCGTGACGCTGTCAGCGTCGAGCTCTGCGTCGGCTTCTTCGCGACGGCGCACTTCGACGCGCGCGACACCGCCGTGCACGAGAAGAACCACGCCCGGCTCGTCGCCGCCCGCGACGGACTGCTGGCCCTCGCGCGTCGACGGGGCGGGCGCTTCACGGCGCCGCTGTCGCTGACGCGCGCGTGACGACGGAGAGGAGCGCGCTCAGGCGCTGACGAAGGCGACGGTGATGACGTCGGTGCCGTCGATGCCGAGGGCGGCGACGTGGACCGGCCCCGGCGGCAGCGCGGCCCGCACGCTCTGCTCGACGGGCGCATGGGAGACCCGCGGCACGCTCGGCAGGCAGGTGCGGCCGACGACGGCGGCGGCGCCGTTGAGGAACGCCGACGCGGCGATGTTGCCAACCTCGGCGAGGGCCATCAGCGCGGTGGTGCCGAGCTCGGCGTCGACGGCACCGGTGAGGCCGGCGACGAGGCGGACGGCCACGGCCTCGTCGAGGACGAAGGCGAGGTGGCCCGGCGCGCCGCCGCTGGTCTCGAAGGCGAGGGTCACGCCGACGCGGGCATGGGCGCGGCCGAGGCGGTGCAGGTCGACGATGTCGAAGCCACCCACGGCGATCGGTCGGCGGAGCAGCCGCGAGAGGGCCGACGCGGACTCCCGCGCGCCCTGCTGCACGACCCGTGCGATGTGATCGTCCTTCGGCGCCGCCAACACAGGGACCACCCTAGCGCACCCGCGCCGATCCGGGGGCCGTTGGAGACACCCGGTCGGGCCGGCCCGCGCGCGTCCCGCGCCTCACTCGGCGTCGAGACGGGTCGGCTCGAGGATGAAGGCGGCGCGGCCATCGGCGAGGATCGCCGCGCCCGCCAGCCATGGCACCGCCGACAGCGGCGCGTGCAGGGGCTTGGCGACGACCTCCTCCTGGGCCGCGATCTTCTCCACCCGCAGCGCCACGAGCCCCTCCGGACCACGCACCAGGATCGCCGTCCCGGCGCTCGCCATCGCGGGCAGCCCCAGCAGGCTCGACAGGTCGAGCAGCGGGACAAGGTCGGCGCCCACCCGCAGGAAGGTCCGGCCGGCGGCGACGGAGACGACGTCGTCCTCGACGCTGAGGGCCGCCTCGACGCGCGCCACCGGCAGCACGACGGCAGCGTCACGACCGATGTCGACGACGAGGACCTGGATGATCGCCACCGTCAGCGGCAGCTGCAGCGTGATGGTGGTGCCCTGCCCCGGCGCGGCCGCGAGGCGCAGCGTGCCACCGAGCTTCTCGAGCGACGACTTCACGACGTCCATGCCGACGCCGCGGCCGGAGGTCTGCGACACCTGCTCCGCCGTCGAGAAGCCCGGCAGACACACGAGTTCGAGAGCCTGCTCGTCGCTCAGCGCGTCGGCGCGGGCCTTGTCGATGAGTCCCTTCTTGACGGCCTTTTCCTTCAGCGCCGCCGGGTCCATGCCGCGGCCGTCGTCGGCGAGGGTGAGCAGCACGCGATCCCGATCGCGGGCTGCGCGCAGCACGAGGCGCATCGTCGACGCCACCCCGCGGGCCGCGCGGGCGTCGTCGCCCTCGTGGCCGTGGTCGACGGCGTTTCGCACCATGTGCACGAGCGGTGCCTGCAGCTCGTCGAGGATTGCGCGGTCGAGCTCGATGTCCATGCCCACCATCGAGAAGTCGACGCTCTTGCCCTGCTGCCGCGCGAGGTCGCGCACGACGCGGGGGAGGCGCTCGGCGAGCAGGGACAGCGGCGTCATGCGCGCGGCGACGACGCGGCCGTGCAGCTCGCGGGTGAGGCGCTCGACCTCGTCGACGAGGTCGGACAGCTCGGGCTGATCGAGGCGCACGCTCAGGGCCCGCAGGCGCGAGCGCGCAAGCAGCACCTCGCCGACGGAGTCGATGAGGTCGTCGAGCAGCGCGGTGCGGACGCGGATCGTGCGATCGACCTCGGCGGTGGCCGCGCCCGCCTTCGCCGCCTCCGGCTCCTTCTCCCGATGCTCGGGCCGCTCGACGCGCACGTCGGCGACGCCCTGACAGCCCCGGGCCCGGGCGACGGCGTCGTCGACGTTGGCGCCGGCGGCGAAGCGCACCTCGAGCAGCCGGCTCTTGCTGAACTCGGGCAGCTCCTTCTGGCGCAGGGCGTCGCCCGACGGCGTCGCATCGACAAAGCCCGACAACGCCGACAGCGTCTTGACCACCACGAACGCGCGCACCTGCGGCGCCGAGGCGTCGGGCGCGAGCTGCACCCGCAGCACCACCGCGTCGACAGCGGCAGCCGACGACGACGGCGGCGGCGACGGCAGCGACGGCGGCGACGGCGTTGGCGGCGGCGACGGCGACGACGACCGCTTGAGGCCCTCGACGAAGGTGGCGACGCGGTCGGCGAGGTCGCCGGCGTCGGGGTCGTCGACGCCGGCCTCGACGCGGGCCACGCAGCCCTCGAGAACGTCGACGCCGGCGAGCAGCAGGTCGTAGGCCTCGGGAGGCAGGCTCTGACCCTGGCGGCCGAGGTCGGCGAGGTCCTCGAGGCGGTGCGCCAGCGCAGCGAAGCGGACGTAGCCCATCGCCGCGCCCATGCCCTTGAGGCTGTGGGCCGAACGGAAGACGGCGTCGAAGCGGGGCCGCAGGACCTCGCCGCCGGCGACGCCTTCGCGCTGGGCCTTCTCGACGGCGACGAGCTCGTTGCCGATCTGCGACAGGCCCTCACGGGCCTCGTCGAGAAAGAGCCGGCGGTACTTGTCGCGATCCATCAGGCTCCGGTGCGCTCATTGAACGAGAAACGCGCAGCCGGGGCCGCGCGTCATCCTTCATCGGCGGCGACGACGACGTCAGCGACCGCGGGCGGCGAGGACCTTCGTGACGACGGCGAGGACGTCTTCGGCCTTGAAGGGCTTGACGATGAAGTCGGCGGCGCCGGCCTCGATGGCCTCCATCACGAGGCTCTCCTGCCCGAGGGCCGAGCACATGACGATGCAGGCCTTGTCGTCGAAGGCGAGGATCTCCTTGGTGGCCTCGATGCCGCTCTTGAAGGGCATCACGATGTCCATCGTGACGAGGTCGGGGCGGAGTTCCTTGTACTTGTCGACGGCCTCGACGCCGTGCACCGCCTCGCCGACGATCTCGTAGTCGCCGCCCGAGAAGATGTCCTTGATCATGTCCCGCATGAAGACGGCGTCGTCGACGATCAGGACTCGCTTGGCCATGTGCACCCTCGAAATGGAGAGAGAAGACGATCGAGGTTCTACACCGAAGGGCAAACACAGACGCAATTTCACGACTTGAGACGACCCCGGTGGCGGGTGGGGAGATATCCCACCAGGGAGAGGGCGAGGCCCTTGGCCGCGTCCCTGCGCCGTGCGACGACGCCCCATGCCGCTCGTCGTGACAGACCGCGTCGTGATCCCCGACGACGACCTGGAGGTCGCCTTCTCCCGCTCGGGGGGCAGCGGCGGCCAGAACGTCAACAAGGTCTCGTCGAAGGTGCTGCTGCGCTTCCACCTCGAGCACTGCACGGCCCTGACCCCGGGGGCCAAGGCCCGCCTCCGCGCGGCCTGCCCGAGCCGCCTCACCGACGACGGTGATCTGCTCGTCACCTCGGATCGCGAGCGGGACCAGAAACAGAATCTCGAGGACGCCCGCAGCAAGCTCGCCGCCCTCATCCGCGCCGCCCTCGTGCCGCCGAAGCCGCGCACGCCCACGAAGCCGACGCTCGGCAGCAAGAAGCGCCGCCTCAAGGAGAAGAGCCACCGCGGCGACATCAAGCAGGGCCGCGGTCGCGTCGGCCACGACGACTGAACCGTCGGCCGCTCAGAAGGCCTGATTGACGATCACGTAGAAGCCCGGGCCGTCCTGCTCGTGCGGCGACGTCGCGAGGTCGGTGCGGATCGCGAAGGTCTTGTTCCAGATGAGCCGGAAGGACACGCCGGCGGTGGCGAGGGGCCGAAACGGCTGCCCCTGCCAGTCGGCGACGTCGTAGCCGATGAGGGCGCTGTCGGAGAACAGCGCGAAGCCGAAGGAGAGGTCCTGGTCGAGGGCGACGACGTCCCACAGCTGGGCCCGCAGCTCGGTCTGGTTCATGAGCTTCACCTTGCCGAGGTAGCGGTGCTCGCGGATGCCGCGGCCGATGGCCGAGCCGCCAAACGCGATCGAATCCAACGTCCCGCCGATGCGGGCGAGCTCCTCGACGGACGGGTCGCCGACGATGACATCGCCGATCACGCGGCTGGCGAGCACGACGCGCGGCGACTCCGACAGCGCGAAGAAGCCGGCAATGATGGCGTTGACGCCGGCGTGCGGCCACGTCGAGCCGGTGAGGGCGTGGGCGCCGCGCACGCTGGCCTCGGTGTAGAAGCCACGCATGGGAAAGACCTCGTCGTCGCGGTCGTCGACGATGACGCCGACAATGGGCACCGACGAGAGGCCCGGCTCACCGGCCGGGAAGTCTTCGGCGTAGCGCGAGCCCGGATAGGGACCGGCGTGGGTCGGGTCGCCGGGATACGTGAGCGAGCCCCGCCAGCCGACGAGCAGCTCGGTGCGCAGGGGCTTGTCGCGCAGCCACAGCCGATAGAGCAGCGTCGCCTCGGGGCGGATGAAGCGCATGAGGTGATAGCGCCGCGAGAAGGTGTCGAAGGCGTCGTCGTCGCGCGTCGGATCGTCGACGAGGCCGTGGGCGATGGCTGCCGCAGCGGCGTCGCCGGGATCGCAATCGACGCTGTTGCCGACGCCACAATAGTTCTGCGACACCGTCGCGAAGTAGCGCAGGCGGGCCCAGAGACGGCCGGGCGTCCCGAAGGGCTTGAGGCCATCCCAGGTGATGGCGTGGGCCTGCACCAGCTTCGACGAGATGAAGATGTTGAAGCGCAGCTCGTCGCGAAACGGCTTCACCCCCTCATGGTGGTGGTAGAAGCTGATCACGCCGCCGGTGCCGAAGCCCTCGTCGGTGTTGAACGTCGCCGTCGGCACCGCTGCAAAGGTCCAGCGATGCCCCTCATCCGCCGCCGTCGATGGCGACGGTGGCGCCGGCGCCTCCGGTGTCGACGACGACGAAGACGGCGCCGCTGCCGGCGCCTCCGGTGTCGACGACGACGAAGACGGCGCCGCTGCCGGCGCCGTCTCCGCTGCAGGCGCGGCCGCCGCGAGGGCGACCGCGACACACCACCCGAACGCGCTCACGGGACCACGGTGACGAGCCCGGCGTTTGCCGGCTGGAAGCCATCACCGCTGCCGCCGATGTCGCAGTAGGTGAAGCCGAGGCCACCATCGAGGCTGAAGCGGAAGGCATAGCGGTACTGGCCGGGCGCCGTGCGGTCGAACAGGAACTGGTACTCGTCGTCGTTGCCGAAGCCGCCGGTGTTGGCGACGTTCGGCAGCGCCGGCGCGAAGGAGAAGGCGTTGCCGGCGGTCGGGTCCGGCGGCGTCGCCGCGTCGTCGGCGATACCGAACTCCGCCACCACGCGCGACGAGAAGCCCGGCTCGGTGGTGATACCGGGCTCGAAGATGCGACCGAAGACGAAGAGGCTCTGGCCCGAGGTGAGCAGGCTCGGCGTCGTCGGGAACTGGATGTTGCAGAAGTCGACGTCGTTGGTGACGAAGGTGACGCGCAGACCCGCCGTCAGCGTGGCGACGTCGCCGCCACGATCCGCCGTTGCCGTCACGCTGACGTTGAAGATGCCCGGCGTCGGCGGCGTGAAGTCGCAGGCAATCGTCGTCGGCAGCGTGTAGGTGCACGAGGCAGTCGGGATGGCGGTGTCCCCGACACGGACCGTGGCGTTGAGGGTGAAGTTCTCACCGGTCAGTGTAAGGCGCGTCGGCACGAGGACCATCACGTCGTCGGGGTTGACGGCGGTGATGCGCACGACCGTGGGCGCGTTCTGCTCGCCGGGGCTCGGCGTCGGGTCGACGTCGAAGTCGATGGCGTTGTCGTTGGTGTCGGTGGAGAGCAGGTCGCGCGCCAGGGAGAAGCTGCTCGCGACGTCGATCGTCGGGGTACCCTCGGCAATCGCGAGGCTGCCCGCGACGTTGCCGTAGCCAAGCAGGTCGAGGCGGGTCGCCCCATCGAGCAGCTCGACGCTGTCGGGCCCGTTCTCCGGATCGAGGTTCGCAGCGCGCAGGTCGGAGTTCGGAACATTCGTCGAGCCGTCAGCGAGGGCGTCAGCCAGCACGAGCAGGCCGTCGATTGGCGCGCGAGTGCCAATGGGCAGGCTGAAGGCCCGGAAGGTGTTGGCCTGCACCGTACCGTTCTGATTCAAGCCCCGAACCACCAGGTCACCAAGATCGGCTCCGCCCGGTGCGGCGAGCTCGATGAAGGCATTGCCATCGTCGGCTCCATTCGGGTCATAGAGCACCTCATTGATGACGGTGGCGGCGCGGCAGCCGTGGTTCGGCAGATCGAGGGAGTTGTCGGCGCGGAAGCTCAGACACCAGGCCAGCGGGCTGTCGTTGCCGTCGGCGGTGGCGCGGGCCGGGTCGAGCTGGGTCGACAGCGCGACGCTGCCGACGAAGTCGGTGGCGGCGAGGGTGCCGCTCGTGACGACGCTGGCGAAGTCGACGACATCGACCTCGGTGCCATCGAGCAGCAGGGCAACACGGCCGCCCACGTCGCCGAGGTCAGCGGCGCCGGTGAGGCCGAACGTCGCCGGAGCGGTGCTCGACAGGCTCGCGCGCTCGCCGACGGCGAGGGTCGCGGTGCGGGTCGTGAGGCTGAAGGTCGCGGCGCCGATCTGCAGCGTCAGCCGCGTGAGGTCGATGGCGCGCGGACCGATGTTCTGCACCTCGAAGACGTCGTCGCTGGTGCCGACGAAGCGGACCTCGGTGAGGATGAGGGCGTCGAACTGACCGCAGCCGGCGATGGCGTCGCAGACGCCGTTGAGCGGGCAGCGGCCGTTGTCCGGGGTGTTGCTGATGGTGCCGGTGGCGGCGTCGCAGGTGTCGACGGTGCAGTCGACGTCGTCATCGACGTCGACCGGCACGTGGCTCACACCGTCCGTGGCGTCACAGCTGTCGATGGTGCAGGCGTCGTTGTCGTCGACGATGGGCGGCGTGCCCGCGACGCAGCCGAGGCCGGCGTCGCAGCGCTCCTCGCCGTTGCAGGCGTCGGCGTCGGCACAGAGGGCGTCGTCGGGCGTGTGGGAGACGCCGGAGAAGGGATCGCAGGCGTCGACCGTGCAGGGGTTGGTGTCGGCCGGATCGATCGGGGTGTTCACGGGCGAGCCGTCGGCGGCGCAGGTGTCGATGGTGCAGGCGTTGAAGTCCTCGGGGTCGCTGAGCGCGACGCCGCCGCTGCCGTCGCAGGCCTCGACCGTGCAGGGGTTGTTGTCGGAATCGCGGTCGATGGTGCCGACGCAGACGCGGTCCTCGCAGACGCCGTCGAAGAGGCAGAAGAACGGATCGGCGCAGGCGCCGCCCTCGTTGAACGGCACCTCGATCACCTGGTCGAGACCCTCGTCGCACACAAACAGACCACAGGGGTTGTTCACGTCGAGGGGCCCCTCGGGGATCAGGCCGTCGACGCAGCCGCGGGCGTCGGCCAGCGGCGAGCCGGGCGCGCAGAACTCCTCGCCCGTGCAGAAGAGGTCGTCGCTGCAGTCGGCGTCGACGACGCAGGGCGCTTCACCCTCGCCTTCACCCTCGCCCTCGCCCTCGCCCTCGCCCTCGCCCTCGCCCTCGCCTTCACCTTCACCTTCGCCTTCACCCTCGCCTTCACCCTCGCCTTCGCCTTCACCCTCGCCTTCACCTTCACCTTCACCTTCACCTTCACCTTCACCTTCACCTTCACCTTCACCTTCACCCTCGCCCTCGCCTTC
>Ga0172372_10000663_pt1 | contig 52808 bp, 44 predicted proteins | sample LakKiv5m_2_FD_114544 | JGI IMG/M metagenome (GOLD analysis project Ga0172372, IMG submission 114544) | Freshwater microbial communities from Kabuno Bay, South-Kivu, Congo - kab_092012_9.5m | ecosystem: Environmental > Aquatic > Freshwater > Lake | place: Democratic Republic of the Congo...
GATGTGCAACGCCTCGAGCTGGCCCTGGCGCGCAATGCCGGGTTCTCGACCAGTGTGGCGGTGGTGGCCTCGGCGCCGACCGCCGCCCCTGCGGCGGAGACCGTGCAGCCGGTTCAGGTGCTCCGCACGCCGGGAGCCCTCGATAACATCTATCGCACCCTGCAGACGCTGCCCGGCGTGGCCCCGACCGACGAGTTCGGCAGCCGCCTCTCGGTGCGTGGCGGTGCCCCCGACCAGAACCTGACGATGATGGACGGGGTGGAGGTGCATGACCCGTTCCGTCTGTTCGGGCTGACAAGTGCGTTCAATCCGGAAACGATTCAGCGCTTCGAACTGGCGACCGGTGGCTTCAGCGTGAAGTACGGCGACCGCCTGTCGTCGTTGCTCGTGGTGGAAAACCGCGACGGCCGATCGGGCGGCATGAATGGCTCGGCGAGCCTCAGTGTCACCGATACCAACACGGTGTTCGAAGGAGGTCTGCCGGGCGGGCAGAAGGGGTCGTGGCTCGTCACCGGGCGGCGCACGTACTACGACCTCGTGGCCTCGCGCATCACGGGGCAGGACTTTCCCCAGTTCCAGGACCTGCAGTCGAAGGTCACCTGGGCACCGTCCGGCGGGACGCGGCTGTCGGCCTTCGGGATGATCAGCCGGCAGGCCGCCAACGTCGAACTCGACTCAGATGATGCGCGGGGCGAGTTCCAGGACGACACGGACAACGACCTGTCGTGGCTGCGGCTCGACCAGACGCTCGGGACGCGGGCCCAGTCCCGCACCATCCTCGGCTATTCGGACACGCGGTCGACGCTCGGCGTGGATGCGGCGTTCCAGAACGCGAGCCGCCGGTCGAATTCGCCTTCCGACCAGGCGATTGGGCTGGCCAACGTGGTGTTCGAGCGTTCGCTCGGCGTGAAAGACGTGTCGCTGCGGCAGGAGTTCACGGCGAGTGCCGGTGCCCACCTGTTCGAGGCCGGCTTCGAGGCACATGTGCTCGACACGGCGCAGCGTTTTTCGGTCACGGGGGATCGCAACGAGTCGGCAGCCAACGGGTCGAGTGTGCAGGGCGGGGCCGGCCTGCCCGACCTGCTGGTGGCGTCGACCTCGGCGACGCGCGCCGGGGCCTGGCTGCAGGACACCTGGCAGGCGGGCGCGCGCGTCTCGCTGCAGGGCGGACTCCGTCTCGATCGTTTCGGCAACACGCGCGAGACGCGGCTGTCGCCGCGGCTGTCGGCCACCGTGGCCGCCGATGATCGCACACGCGTGCTGGCGGCCGTGGGCGTGTATCGCCAGAGCCCCGGCGACGAGAAGCTCGCGCAGAGCGACTATGTGCTCGACTTCAGTGCCACCAGCATGAGTCGCCTGCGGTCGGAGCAGGCGCGGCAGATTTCAGTGGGTGTCGAGCGCAGTCTCGGCGCCGGCATCACTGTGAAGGTCGAGGGCTACTACAAGCGTTTTACCGATGCCCTGATTGGTCAACTGGAACCAGAAGCTGACCGCGCTGCGCGTGTGGCGCGTTATGACTTTCCGGCTGACCTGCAGTGGAGCATTCCTGCCTCGCCGCTCATCACCACGGTGCCCGTGAACGACGGTAAGGGCACGTCGTATGGTCTCGACGTGTTTCTCAATCGTCAGGGTGGAGGGCGTCTCACGGGGTGGACCAGCTACACCCTGGGCCGCGCGATTCGCGAGGCGTATGGCCGCGTGTATGACTTCGAGTACGACCGTCGGCATTCGTTCACGATGGTGTCGTCGTACGCGCTGACCTCGCGCTGGGACATTGCCGCCACCACCCGCATTGCCTCGGGATTTCCACGAACAGCGCCACTCGGGGTGCGTGTGCTGGGCGCGCCCGATGTGCTCGACATGGACGGCGACGGCAACACCGGGGAACTGCGCCCGATGCGCGACGCGCAGGGGCTTCTGGTCTACGGCGTGAACTACGGCGGTGTCGAGAACCTCGGCAACGCACGGCTGCCGCTGTTTGCGCGCGTCGATGCACGGCTGACCTGGCGCCCGCGCGGTGCGATGGGGCGCTGGGAGCTCTACGCCGAAGTCATCAACGTGCTGAACCGCAGGAACGCCGGCGCCCTCGATGCGCGTCTCGAATACGACCCGCGGTCGGATCGTCCGGCGATTGTGGAAGACCGTGACCAGGCGCTGCCACGCCTGCCCACGGTCGGTGTGCGCTTCCGCTTCTAGTTCACGAAGGCGGCGATGCCTGTCTGGGCTCGGCCCAGGATGAGGGCATGAATGTCGTGCGTGCCCTCGTAGGTGTTGACGCCTTCAAGGTTGACCATGTGGCGAATCACGTGGAACTCATCCGTGATGCCGTTGCCGCCCATCATGTCGCGGGCCATGCGCGCGATGTCGAGCGCCTTGCCGCACGAGTTGCGCTTGAGCAGCGATGTGATTTCCACGGCCGCCGTGCCCTCGTCTTTCATGCGTCCCAGCCGCAGGCAGCCCTGCAGGCCGAGGGCAATTTCGGTCTGCATGTCGGCCAGCTTTTTCTGAATCAGCTGGTTGGCCGCCAGCGGCCGCCCGAACTGCTTGCGTTCCATCACATAGCTGCGCGCACGCAGCCAGCAGTCTTCCGCAGCGCCGAGGGCGCCCCAGGCGATGCCGTAGCGGGCGCTGTTGAGGCAGGTGAACGGCCCCTTGAGACCGCGGATATCGGGGAAGGCGTTTTCCTCGGGGCAGAACACGTTGTCCATCACGATTTCCCCCGTGATGCTGGCGCGCAGGCTGACCTTGCCGTGGATGGCGGGCGCGGTCAGACCTTTCATGCCCTTCTCGAGGACAAACCCACGAATCTGATCCTCATCATCCTTGGCCCAGACGATGAAGACGTCGGCGATGGGGCTGTTGGTGATCCACGTCTTGGCGCCCGTGATCTGGTAGCCACCGTCGACTTTCCGGCCGCGGGTAATCATGCCACCGGGGTCTGACCCGTAGCCCGGCTCGGTGAGGCCAAAGCAGCCGATCCACTCGCCGCGGGCCAGCTTGGGCAGGAACTTCTGCCGCTGGGCCTCGGTGCCGAACTCGTGGATGGGCAGCATCACGAGCGAGCCCTGGACGCTCATCATCGAGCGGAAGCCCGAGTCGATGCGCTCGACCTCGCGGGCGACGAGGCCGTAAGCCACGGCGCCCATGCCGGCGCCACCGTACTCTTCGGGAATGGCAATGCCCAGCATGTCGAGCTCGCCCATTTCCCGGAAGATCGTCGGGTCGACGCCCTCGTGCCTGAACATGTCGAGCACCCGGGTGAACAACCTGTCCTTGCAGTAGGCGCGCACCGAGTCGCGCGTCATCCGTTCTTCGTCGGTCAGCTGGTCGTTGAGCAGGAAGGGGTCGGTCCAGTCGAATCGTGCGGTCGCCATAGTGATCCCATCTTCCTACAAACAGCCATAGGGTGCGACGGCCTGCCGCCGGGCGAGGGCGGCGTCGAGGCATCGGGCGGGAGGGCTATGACTCCGGCGTCGGGGTGGATAGGGGGAATCGGGGGCGGTCGAGGGAATGACTCTTGCTGCTCATGCTCCGGGTAGACTTGTCGAATGATTCGCACACTGGCGGCTCGCGTACTTGTGGTGTTTTGGGGCGATTTCGTGTCGGAGAGCGCGGTCGCTTCAGTCGTGCGCGCATTGAGCGAGGTTCGACATCGCCCTCCGTCGCGCATCAGCACGGTCGTCGGCCTGGTCCTGGCCGGACTCGTGATGTCGATACCAGCGAGGGCGGCAGTGACGCCACCGACGCAGCCGTATCTCATGGCGTTTCACACGTGTGCCTCGGGGGCGACGGACTGCAACAGCCCCGCCAATCACGTCGTGCAGCTCGCCCAGAGTTCCGATGGACGCACATGGTCACTCCTCGGGGGATGGCAGTCGTATCGAGGCTCGGTGCCCGACGTCTTTCGCCGCGGCAACATGTTGTATGTGTATTCCACCAGCGGCTTGATGCGTATCGACATGACGACAGGTGCGACGACAACCGCTTCCGTCACTCTCAGCGACGGCTCGTATGTCGACCCGTCAATCGCGCAACTTCCCGATGGTCGATTCATCCTGTTCTATCTGCCGGGCATCCCTGGGCAGGACCCGGCACAGTGTGCCAGCGGGGCGTCCTCGTGTGTGCGTCAGATCAAGTCTGCGGTCGAGGTCGCCGGCAGTGACGGCACACAGTTCACCGTCGATGCGAGTGCCCGCATCTCCGAGACCATCACGTCGGGAACGTTCAGTGATCCCGACATCTTCTACAACGGATCGGAGTGGGTGGTGTATGTCGCGCGCGGGTCTTCGGTGCATGCGTACACGTCATCTTCAATTCAAGGTTCATATGTGTTTCGAGCTATCGTTTCGAACAATCTGGGCGGTGTGCCATCAGCGATGCAGCTGTCTGATGGATCGATTGCGACATACGTGCATAGCTCGTCTGGTTCGTCGACAGAAATCAAAGTGGGCACAAGCACGACAGGGATCACCCCGATTGCGTCATTTCAGACCGTGCTGACTGCGCAAGCCCTCGGGCTGGGTACGCGTGCGGAAAGTCCGGGCGTGGCGCTCAATGTGGCCGGCACGTCGTGCCCGACATGTTCTTCGTCGACATCGACGGGAGCGCCGGGGGCGCCGACCGGCATGGGTGCGTCCGTCAGCGGCACCAGCGTCACCCTGCAATGGACCGCGCCCTCGACGGGCGGTGCGGTCGTCGACTATGTACTGGAGGCAGGGTCGGCCTCCGGATAGTCTGATCGGTTCAATGGCTCCGTCGGCAGCCAGACCAGCCTGACGCAGGCGGTACCGAACGGCACCTACTATGTGCGCGTGCGCGGGCGCAATGCGTCGGGTACCGGCTCGGCCTCGAACGAGGCGAGTTTTACCGTGGGCAGCGTGACGGCGCCGGGTGCGCCGAGCGGGTTGTCGGCGAGCACCAGTGGCACACTGCTGACGCTGCAGTGGACGGCTCCGTCCAGCGGAGGAGCCGTGGGCGACTATGTGCTGGAAGCCGGTCGCAGCAGCGGTAGCGCTGACCTCTACAACAACTCCGTCGGAACAGGAACCACGATCAGTGCGCAGGTTGTGCCCGGCACGTATTTCCTCAGAGTGCGGGCCCGCAATGCGGCCGGCACCAGCGCTGCCTCGAATGAGGCGCAGGCTACCGTGGCGTCGCCCGCGCCCCCGGGGGCACCCTCTGGTCTGACGGCGTCAGCAACCGGATCGGTGCTGTCGGTGTCATGGTCGGCACCTGCGTCCGGAGGGACGGTCGCCGAGTATGTGCTCGAAGCGGGCCGGACCAGCGGCGCGGCTGACCTGTATAACGCATCGGTGGGACCGCTGACCAACCTCACCGCACCCGTCGCACCGGGCATCTACTTCCTGCGTGCGCGTGCACGCAACGCGGCCGGCACCGGGCCCGCTTCCAACGAGGCGCAGGTGGTGGTCGGCGGCTGTGTGCCGCCGGCCGTGCCGACGAACGTGACCGGCTCGCTGATCGCCGGCATCGTGCGACTGCAGTGGAATGCGGTCACCGGGGCCACGTCGTATGTGGTGCGGGCAGGCGCAGCGCCGGGTACCTCGGCGCTCTACAACGGAAACGTCGGAGGCACCACGGTGGTCACCGCACCGGTGGCCGCCGGGTTCTCGGCCTACATCCGCGTGCATGCGGTAAACAGTTGCGGCGAAAGCACGGCTTCGTCCGAGGTGTGGGTGCGATAGCACGATCGGAGGCCGGTGCACGGTGAGAGTGACGGGGCGGGACGCACTGACGGACGCCGCGCGTCCTCGGCGCGTCGAGCACCACCCGTGCGTGCGGATTGCTGCCGGTCGCGAGGCCGGGTGCCCCCCTGCACGCATGGTCCGCCTGACATGACCGCGTACCTCTTCCGCGGGGTCTGCTAGACTTCCGGCTCACGGAGGGCGGCATGCACCAGCGGCAGGCGTGGCGGGTGGTGACAGTGTGGGCAGTACTCGTGGTGCTTGGCGGGTTGCTGGTCGGATGCCAGCCGGCGCCACCTCGAGGAGAGAGCGGTGCGGCGGCGACGGGCGGCACCGACATTCTCTGGGACCGCTACGGAGTGCCGCACATCTTTGCCCCGGATCATCCGCAGCTGTTCAAGGCGTACGGCTATGCGCAGATGGAGGCGCATGCTGAACTGCTGATTCGGCTCTACGCGCAGGCCCGTGGACGGGCCGCCGAGTTTTACGGCCCGCAGTATCTGGCCTCTGACCGATGGGTCAGGACCAATGGCCTTCCCGATACGGCCGTGCAGTGGGCCCGCGGTCAGAGCGCCGACTTTGCGCCGCTCATCGAGGCGTTCACAGCGGGTCTCAACCAGTGGGCGACAGAGCACCGGGCCGATCTGAGCGCTTCGGCCCAGGCCGTGCTGCCGCTGACCCCCGTCGATGTCTATGCCCACGGGCTGCGGGTCATCCACTATGACTGGATCGTGAGCCCCTCGCGGCTCGAGGGGCGGCTGCGCCGATGGGAAGACGCGGTGCACGGCTCAAACGAGTGGGCGGTGGCGGCGTCGCGGTCAGCAACGGGCCATGCGCTGCTGATGAGCAACTCGCACCTGCAGTGGGGTGACATCCATACCTACTTCGAGGTGCAGCTGACAGCGCCCGGCGTGACGAGTTACGGCGCCGTGTGGGTGGGGTTCCCCGTCCTCCGGCAGTGCTTCACCGAGTACCTGGGTTGGACCCAGACCACGAACAATCCGGCCGAATCGGATCTCTATGGCATCGTCGAGAAGGACGGCGGGTATGTGCTCGACGGCACTGTGCGTCCCTTCGAGACACACACCGAGATGCTCAAGGTACGGCAGGCCGACGGCACGCTGACCGAGGAGCCACTGGTGATTCGCCGCACGGCCCACGGCCCCATCGTCGCCGAGCGGCGGGGCATGCCGATTGCGATGCGCGTGGCGGCCCTTGATCGCCCGAAGATGTTCGAGCAGTTCTGGCGTATGGGGCTGGCGAAGACCTATGCCGAGTGGGATGCGGCCATGCGCATGCACCAGTTGCCCCTGTTCAATACCGCCTACGCCGATCGCGACGGGCACATTGCCTACGTCTACAACGCCACGCTGTGGAAGCACGCGACGGGTGACTATCGCTTCTGGCAGGGTGTCGTGCCGGGTGATTCCTCGGCCCTGATCGGCACCGAGATTGTTCCATACGACGAGATTCCCAAAGTGGTCGACCCGCCCACCGGCTGGGTGCAGAACTCGAACGACATGCCGTGGACGTCGGTCTATCCGATGATGCTCGAGCCCTCGACGTTCGCCGCCGGATTTGCGGCGCCGCAGGGCATCACGCAGCGGGCGCAGCGCGGCATCAGGATTCTGTCGGGCCTGCCCGGAAAGATCACCTTCGAGCACATCCGCGCCGGCAAGCTCGACACGCATGTCGAGACGGCCGATCAGTTCGTCGATGACCTGGTGAAGACGGCCCGGGCGCAGGGCACGACGCGCGCGCGACAGGCGGCCGACGTGCTGGCCCGCTGGGATCGCCAGTCGGAATCGGACAGCGTCGGCATGCTGCTGTTCTTCAAGTTCATGCAGGCGGCGGGTTCGTCCATGGACGACATCGGTGGTGTGGTGGTGCCCACCGACGATCGCCGACCGCTCGACACACCGCGCGGCTTCAGGAACCCGGCGAAGGCGGTTGCCCTGCTCGACCGGGTGGCCGGCGAGGTCCTGCAGGACTACGGTACGCTCGAGGTGGCGTGGGGTGATGTGCTTCGGTTCAGGCGGGGCGGCACGGACGTGCCTGGCAACGGTGCGCCTTCGTCACTGGGAGCCATCCGGACGATTAACGTGAGCGCCTTCAAGGATGGCAAGGTCGAGGCGGTGTCCGGCGACACGTTCTTCGCGGTCATCGAGTTCTCGACGCCGCAGCGCGGCGAGGTGCTGCTGAACTACGGCAACTGGTCGAAGGCCGGTTCGGCGCATATCGGTGATCAACTGCCTCTGGCGTCACGGAAGCAGATGCGTCCGATGTGGCGGGCCCGTGCCGACATCGAGGCGAACCTCGAGAGCCGGACACGGCTCGACTGAGGGGCAGGTCAGGGGGCACGGCGAACTGGAACGGACGGTGGTCCAGGTGGTGGCGGGGACGATGCGGTCAGGCGGTGCTCGACCTCCTGCCAGTCGAAGAGAAGAAAATTACGTGCCCCGCTGTTCATCATCACCAGCAGCCCGCCGGGAAAACCCGGCAGCGGCGTCGTGGTGACGTCGAGACCATCAGTCTCGTCGGCGACAGTCGGGACGGCCAAGCGTTCCGCGTGGGCATGCGGGTCGCCCGCCGTACCGTCGCGGGGAAACAGGCGCAGCACGGAGCCACCGGCACGCTGATCGCTCGAGATCAGAACGCCTGTGCCATCGCTCCGAAGCGCGAGTGCACGGCCCTCCCGGTCGCCGGAGTATCCGCTGGTGCCGAACACCGCCAGTTCCTGACTTGCATCGGGCGAGTCCGGATCTGCGGCCCACTTGCGGATGCCGTACTGCTCATCCGCGTAGTAGACGTAGCCGCGCTCATCGTCCACCGCGATCGCTTCGATCTCACCAGCGTCGCCGTCGGCGGTCTCCGCGCTACTGAAGTGGCCGAAGCGCCGGACCAGTGTGAGGGTTGGGGTGCTGTGGTCAAACGTCAACGCGTATTGCCAGAGATAGCGGTCGGCGATGCCGCCCTTCGGCGCCACGATGACAAAGGTGGCCCCGTCGCGCGGTCGACGATACAGGGCGACGCCCATCGGCTCTGCCGCCGCGCCGACGGCGCCTGCGAGCACCGGCAGGCCGTTCGGTGCGAGATCGGAGAGGGCACCGCCATCCGCTGGAATGCGATACAGGCGGAGACGCTGTTGGCGCCGCTCGGTGACGGCGGCAATGTCCGATGCTCCGTCGGCCGTGGCCACGCCGTACTCCACATCGACGTTGTTGGGGCGGTCGAGGGGGGTCAGTGCCTGTCTGATCTTCCCGTCGAGGCCGAAGACGTAGAGCCCGCCCTCCCGCTCGGCCTTGTCGGTGGCCAGGATGAGGCTGCGTTCGGGATGCTGCGTACTGATCCAGAGCGCAGGGTCGTCGGCATCGTGGCGCACTGGCTCGGTGGCTCGTCGCGGTGCCATCGGGGCGGTCCCGGGCACATCGAGGGTGGAACCCGAGTTCGAACTGCAGGCTGTCGCGCTGACAAGCACCATCCCGATGGCGAGGAGTCTGTGCATCACTGCACCAGTGTATGGCTCCAACGGAGAGTTCCGTCTGACCGAACGACGAGGCGAAAATTCGTTACATGTTCGTCATGCGGCAGGTGCGCGGTGATTACATCCGCTCACTAGATTAGCGACATGTTAAATTTTCACACTGTCGCCCGCGTGTTGGTGATCCTGCTGTGGATGGCCTCGGCGTCGTGGGCCCAGATGGATCGTGCGCAGCTCTCGGGCGTTGTCAGGGACGCCTCGGGAGGCGTCGTTGGCGATGCCTCGGTGGAAGTCACGCTGGCCGACTCGGCCCTGGCCCGCACGGTCCGCACAGACGCGCAGGGGCTCTATCGTCTGCCGGCACTGGCTGCGGCGACCTATCTGATGACCGTCTCAAAGGATGGCTTCGAGACGACGGTGCTGACCGATGTGACACTCGGCGTCGGTCAGAACCGGACGCTGGACGTCACGCTTCGCATCGGGTCGGTGACGACTGCAGTGGAGGTCACGGCCCCGCTCGTCGGTCTCGATCGGCATTCCGCTGAGATTGGCACGGCAGTGACACGGGCGCAGATTGAGTCCACGCCGCGCAACGGCCGCAACTGGGCCACGCTGATGACCATTGCGCCCGGCGCCACCAACACAGGCGAAGGAAATCAGGGCAACATCCGGTTTTTCGGTCGCGCACGTGACGACAACAACTGGACCTTCGACGGCGTCGATGCGACGGGTATCAAAGACCCGCGACAGGAAGCCTCGCTCCGACTGGTGATGTCCACAGAGGCCATTGCCGAGTTTCGCGTGAGCGCTACTGGTTACACGGCCGGGGGGGGCACCGGTGCCGGCGCACAGGTGAACCTGGTCTCGCGCGCAGGCAGCAACCGCATGACGGGCAGCGCATTCCACTACTTCCGCGACGATGCACTTGACGAGCGGCGCATTCTTGATACGCTGCCCGACGAACCACCGTTCCGACTCAATCAGTACGGTGCTTCGCTCGGCGGGCCTGTCGTCCGGAACCGGACCTCCTTCTTTGCCACCTTCGAGGGCCTGCGGCAGCGCCTCGATGTGGCCAACCAGACACCGGCGCTTGTGCCCAGTGCGGCATATCGGGCACGCGTGTCCGCTCTCCAGCCTGCGCTGTCGCCCGTGCTGGCCGTCTATCCCCAGGGCACCCGCCCCACCAGCAATCCCGATGTGGACCAGTACACTGGCCGGCGCCGACTGACGTGGAATGAAGACAGTTTTCTGGTCAGGCTCGACCATCGGTTCAGCGACCGTACGCCGGCCTTCGTCCGCATCAACGGCGTGAATGGCGTTATCGACAGCGAAGTGCGCAGCGACCTGCTGGAGACGCGGCGGTCGGAGACGTTTCCCGTCACCGTGACGAGCCAGGTGCAGCACGTGTTCCTCAGCGGGTTGCTCAGCGAGATGAAGTTCGGATGGAACCGCTCGCCGCTTGAGCGGGTTGACCGAGGTCTCGGGACGGAAGGCTTCGAGATCCGCAACCTGTTCACGCCCACGCGCCCGACGCTGTTCAACGAGGAGAAGCCGCAGTCGTTCTCGTATCTGGTCAACACGGTGGCCACCAGAGGACGTCATACCATCAAGGTCGGCGGCGAGTTCCGGCAAATTCATGTGAATGTTTCCAACTCGCAGGCGACCAGCGTGCGGTGGAATTCCGGCACCGACTTTCTGAACAACGTCACCAACCGCATCCGCATCGATGGCGAACTGCCACTGCAGCGTGGTCGGCGCTGGTACGGTATCGCGTATGCCCAGACCGAGTGGCGGGCCACCGAACGGCTCACGGTCAATGCCGGACTCCGCTACGAGTACTACTCGGTGATGCGGGAAGCCAATGGCAACGGGTTCGTCATGGACCTCGCCAACTGTCCCCCGACGGCGTCCAGCATCTTCTGCGCCCCGGGTACGCCCTGGTACGACGCAGACCCGAACAACGTGGCACCGCGTGTAGGCGTCGCGTGGGCACCGACAGACCGCTGGGTGGTCCGCGGTGGATATGGCATCTATTTCTCGACCGGACAGAACGATGACGTCATGGCGCCCATCGACAGCATGGCGCAGCGGGGAGAACTGCTGACGTCGGCGTCGTACCCGGTCGCGCCGTTTGCGTCCCAGGTGCTGTCCCGGGCCAACAGTCGGCCTCGCGCGATGCAGCGCGACCGTCAGGACATGTATGCGCACATCTACAGCGCCACGGTGCAGCGTGAGGTGCCCGGTGTGCTGATTGCCCAGGTCGGCTACGTCGGGTCGCGGGGCCGGAATGTCTTCAACCGGATTTTCGTGAACACAATCGACGTGCAGACAGGCCGTCGCCCGGCCGCTCCGTTTCTGACCACGCAGATCGACCGCAAGAGCTGGATGGGCGAGAGCGAGTACGACGGATTGCTGGTGTCGTTGCAGCGCCCGATGCGCGCCGGTCTGCTGCTGCAGGCGAACTATACGCTCGGGCGATCGTCTGACAACAACGCCGGCAACGGTGAGGGCAGCGAGTGGCAGGATGCCCGTTGCGGGGCCTGCGAATGGGGGCCGTCCGATTTTGATGCGCGGCACTCGCTTGCGATCAATGCGGTGTACCAGTTGCCGTTCGGCACCGACCGCCGATACGCGACCGAAGGAGCCGCGGCGGCCATTCTGGGCGGATGGGATCTGGCGGCGGTCGTCTACGCCCGCTCGGGCCGGCCGGTCAACGTGCTTGTGAACCGCACGGGTCCGGATGGCAATGACGTGAATCAGCGACCGATGGTCGTCCCCGGAGTCGAGGCGGTGCGAGGCGACGTCGCGCAGTGGTTCAACCCGGCGGCATTCCGTGTGCCGACCGCCACCGAGTTTGGAAACGCGCCGAGAAACGGCTACCGGGGGCCCGGCACTTGGCAAATCGACATGTCGCTCTCCAAGCGCCTTCGCTTGGCCGGTCGGACGGCGATGGAACTGCGCGTCGATGGCTTCAACCTGACCAACGTCGCCCAATACGGCACGCCGAACCGCGACTTTACGCAGCCGCTGACCTTCGGTGCACCGACGCCACTGAACAGCCAGCCGACGGGCACCGGGACCGCCCGACAGTTTCAACTGGGCCTGCGCCTGACGTTCTGAGGGGTCTCACCGTCGCGGCAGCGGTCACATCATCAGGTGCGCTCAGCACAGGGGACGAACATGCATCAGTCATCTGCCGTCGTGGTCATCGACGTGGCCAACGACTTTCTCTTCGAGCCCGGCACCATCGCCAGTCAGGGGGGGGCTGAATACCGCGCGCGCGCCCAGGCGCTGCTGCCCCGACTGACGCGTCTGCTGCATGCTGCCCGTAAGGCGGGCGTGCTGGTGGTCTATGCCACCGACGCTCACGAACCCGGCGATGCCGAACTGCTGAAGTGGCCTCCGCACGCCATGAAGGGGACCGACGCTGCGGAGATTACCGAGAGCGTCGCGCCGGTGGAGGGCGACCTGGTGCTGGGCAAGCGCACCTACAGTCCGTTCGTCAGTACCGGGCTGCACGCGCTGCTCAGCGAGCGGGGTATCTCACGGCTCTACATCACCGGACTTCACACCGACTGCTGCGCGCGCCATACGAGCGGCGATGCCTTTCAGCTGGGTTATGACCTGGTCTGGGTGACCGACGGGCTGCAGGCCTTCACGGAAGAGGCACACCGTGCAGGACTCGAGTACTTCCGTCAGTGGTATGCCGTTGATCCCGCCCGGCAGTTCCGTCTGGCAGCCGACCTCGCCGCCGAGTGGCTGGAGGGCGGACTCGCGTCGGCGCCCGTCTCGAACGAAGGCTGACGGCGCAGGTACGGCAGACGGTGAGGGCCAGCGCGTGCCGGTGACGTCGCGCCCGGGCCCTTGGGCGCCTCGTCTTGCCTCGGCGTTCCGCACAGCAGCCGCGGTGCCGCGGATCGCAGGCGGCTACATCACCGATGTGTCTTCATCGTGAGGCGCGTCGACCGCACAGAACCGCAGGGCGGTGCCGTCGGCTAGGCGGAGGGCCGCTTCGTTTGTGGCAGCCAGGACCACGCCGCACGCCACGCCGGCATCGAACGACTGCTGCCAGCGGCTGGCGCAGACGGCCCAGCGGTCGCCCGGCTTGAGTCCCGGGAAGCCCAGTGCCGGTCGTGGCGTCACCAGATCGTTCCCGCATGAGCGCTGATGTTCGAGGAACTCGGACGTCAGCACCGCGCAGACCGTGTGCGAGCCGATATCTCCCGGGCCGGTTCGCGCGTAGCCATCGCGATAGAACCCGGTCATTGGTGCGATCGAGCAGATTTCGAGAGGGTTGCCAAGCAGGTTGCGTTGTGCCACGGGAGGGCCTCCAGCGTGATGATACCGTGCACGCGTCTGTCGTCTGGAGGTCCGGTGCGGTCGTGCGTCCGGACGGAACGGTGTCACGGGCAGCGAGCGGGCGAAGCGCGTCGGCATCAGAGGCCGCGCCTGCGTCGGAGCCGTTCGTGCCCGCAGGTCAGGCAGGCAGCAGCGGATCGAGCACTGTCGGCAGGCCAGCGGCCCGTCGCACCGCAGCGCGTCCGTAGAGCGCGCCCATCAGGTTGCCGGTGCCGTTGTAGCCCCCGACAGCCCAGACGCCGGGGTGCGGCGAGGCGAAGACCGGCAGTGCTGATGCGGTGTAACTGACCACGGCCGCCCAGCGATGGGTGATGGGCGCGTCGATGCGCAGCGTGTCGCGCAGCAGCCGTTCGAGATGCTGCTGCACCGCGCCGCCCGGTGATGCGTCAGTGGTGCGCTCGGTGTCTGCTGAATAGTCGCGGCACCCGCCGAGCGCGAGTCGCCCGTCGGGCAACTGCTGCCAGTAGTCGTAGCCCCACCGCGCATAGACGGGTCGCGTGAACCTGATGGCCGGCAGCGGTGCGGTCGCGAGCATCTGGAGTCGAATGGACGACAGCTGTGGCGCCAGTGACGGACACAGCTCACCGAGGCGACCATCGAGCGCCACCACGATCTGCGGGCTTCGCACGGTACCTAGCCGTGTGTGCGCACACCCTGACTCGAGGGCGGTGACGGCTGACTGCTCGAAGAGACGCGCCCCGCGGGCCATCACCCGGCGGGCCAGTGCACGGCACCGCTCGAGCGGATTGCAGACCCCGTCATCGGGAAAGAGCAGGCCCCGCCCCTCCGGGCCGCTGTAGTACGACACGTTCAACTGGTCTGCCTGCATGGCGTCGTGCTGGCGCTGGCAGTCATCCCATTCGTCATCAGCCGAGGCAATGCGCAGCGACCCGGTGCGGCGCACGGCGTCCGGGGTGTCAACCAGCATGCGGCTGAGTTCATCCAGTGTGAGCTGATGGAATGCGCGCGCCCAGTCACGGCCATAGCGCGCCGCAGTGTCGTGGTGAAACCGCGCAGTGCCGCCCAGCAGAAAGCCGCCGTTCCGACCGGCGGCCTGGCCGGCGACCTGACCGGCGTCGAGGCCAACGACCGACAACCCCAGCCCGAGTGCCTCGTCAATGGCGGCGAGACCCGAACCCCCGAGACCGACCACGCAGACGTCAGCCGTCACGTCGTGGTTCAGCGGGGGCAGGGCATTCCAGTCGCCGTTGTCCCAGGCAGGCTGTGTCATGGCTGCAACGACGCTATCACTGTTGGCGCCGGTGCGCATACGCTTGAGTGACGTCGGGGTGGCCTCAGCCACCCTGCCCTGGAGTGGTGATGCGAGACATGATGGCGATGCGCGTGTGCAGCCTGATGCTGCTGCTGATGGTGACAGGGTGTGGCGGCAGCGGGGCCGGAAGCGGAAGCGCGGCATCGCCGACAGCGCCCACTCCGGTCACAGCGGCGCCGGTGTCCTATACGGCGGTCGGTGCGAGTGATGCCGTGGGGGTCGGGGCCAGCGTTCCATGCGCGCCGCTCGTGCCGTGCCCGACAGGGACGGGATACGTCCCGGTGCTGGCCAGACGGCTGGGCCAGTCAGGTGCGGTGGTGACGCTGACGAATCTCGGCATACCGGGTGCGGTGGTGAATGCCGAGATGCTGGCCCTGTCGGCCGCAGTTGGCGGGGGCGCCCCGGCTGACATGGTCCGCACCAGCCTGCCGCTGGTGCCGACCTCGTCAACTCTGGTCACCGTCTTCACCGGGGGTAACGATGCCAACGCTATCGCGGCTGCGGTGAATGCCGGGCTGGCCGGATCAAATGTGTCTACATATGTGGACTCTCAGGTGGCCCTCTTCGGGGCGGGGTTTCAGGCGCTGATTGATGGCATCCGGTCGCGTGCGCCGGGTGCCCGACTGCTCGTGGTGAACCTGCCGAACCTGGCGGGCTTGCCCTATGCCTCGGCGTATCCATCCCTGCGTCAGCGGAGCCTGCAGCGGGCGGCGGTCGGAATGACGACCCAGGTGATCAACCGGATGGCGTCGCAGGGCATTCCGGTGATCGATCTCATGTGCGACCCCCGTGTGTACGACCGCGTCAACCTGTCAGCCGACGGGTTTCATCCGAGCGATGCCGGCTACGCGATTCTGGCAGAGACGCTGTATCAGGCATCAGTGACCGGTGTATCTACACCCGCGGCCTCATGCAGTCAGATGCAGGTGGTGCCAGGGCTCTGATGTAGACACACGGAGACGGATCACGGGATGGTGACCTGCAGAGTGGCCCCGTAGAGCATAGTGCGGTCGTTGTCACGCGCGGCCCATGTCAGCAGTGTTCTGAGGTCTTTGCGGACCCGGCCCTGAAAGACGCTTTTCCCGTTGGCCAGCACCGAGACCGGCTTGCTGAAGTCGATGGCGTCGGGCGACAGCAGCAATGTGGCCTGTTTCACCCCCCGGGTGGTCAGGGTGATGGTGTTGCCCTCCCGAACGGCGTCCACGCGGCCATGCTGGGGCGGCAGACTGAAGACAGGCGTGATGCGCGGGCGTGTCTGCGGCAGATAGTTGCCTTCCACCTCGCGGACTGCACCAGCCCGCTGCAGGGTGAGTGTCAGCACGTCACCGACGTCGAAGATGGCCAGATAGTCGTTCAGGCTGACGCCCGCCGGCAGTTCGCGGCCATTGACGGCGGTGACCGTGTCACCGGGTTGCAGGCCCATGATGGCGGCGGTCGAGCCGGCCTCGACGCCGGTGATGGTCATGCCATCCGACCGCAGCCCGATATTTGTTTCAGAGCCGGCTGGGCGCTCGTTCAGGTCGGGCAGTGCAGGGGCGGCCCCCTGCGGGGCCAGCGTGTCGATGACCAGCCAGTGGGCGCGCGCTGCGGCCGCCGTGCCATCTGACTGCCACGTGAGGCGTGCCGGGTGCGGCTGGCGTGGTCGCGCCTGCAGGAACGCCTCGATGCGCGGCTGGACCTCGGGCCACCATGAGGTGTTGTGGCCCCCCTCGGGCATGACCACATAGTCGAGGTCGAGGCCCGTCGCAGTGAAGTGCCGCATGAGGGGCGTGACCCGCTCGGCTGGATACAGCGGATCTTGCCCGCCGTTGACGACCAGCATCGGCTTGTTCATCAGGTTGTGCAGGAACATCGGCCCGCTCAGGCGCACATCGCGGTTCCTGAGCACCAGCACAAATCCGTTGAGCGGCACTATGCCCGCATACGGCGTCGTCTGGCGGGCCGCCAGATAGTAGGCCGCCGTCGCGCCGTCGGAAATGCCGGCGAGCACGACGCGGTTCTCGTCGATGTTGTAGGTCCGCTTGACCTGATCGAGCAGCGCACTCAGGTTGTCTTCCTGACCGCGGGTCCACCACTCGTGGCCCTGCCAGGCCAGTGGCAGCACGTAGATCTGTTCGCGGCCCGCGAGGGCGCCGACGGAACCGTCTCCCCGCACCGTCGGATCGGGTCGACCGACCCCGCCGTGCAACTGGACCCGCACCGGATAGCGCCGGGCAGGATCATACGTGGCCGGCACATCGAGCGTGTATGGAAACGCGACGTCGCCGACGCGGCGTTCGCCGCGGACGATGCCGGTCGCCACGGCGGCGGCAAAACGCCGACCTTCGCGGAGCCGTCGATAGACCTCGTCAAAGTCGGCGCCAGCCGCTTCGATGGCGGGGGTTGTCGCTGCTGCGGCGTCGGGAGAGTCGGCGGCCCAGAAGGCCGAAAGTGCGGCCTCGAGCGGACGCGCGGGCCCACGCTGGGCGTCGACGCCGGCTGAGACTGTCACAACGAGGCTGACCAGGCCGGCGAGCCTGAGAGACCGCACCATATGCCGAAGGGTTGTACACCACTTGGCAACGGGGTCACAACCCGCTACGAGGCCCCAGGTGTCCAAGAGGGTCGGCACCGAGACGCCGACGTGACGGGACGGCCGGGGCGTGGGGCTCGCCCCGGCGGTCATGTGCGGGCGACTACTGCCTGCGGCCCTTCGCCTTGGCCTCTTCTGCGCGGGCTCCGGACAGGATGCCTTCCATGCCGTAGTTCCCTTCGTGGCAGGCGTATTCGTAGACGTGCTGTCCTTCGGCGGCCTTCTTCAGGCGAATCATGAACGTGTAAGGGGCCGTCCATGTGGCCGGGTCTTCAACGGTGATCTGCCAGTTGATGAAGTCGGCGGCGACTCGGGTGTAGCGTTCGGTGATCGTCACGTCGCGTGTCGAGCCCATGACGCCGTTGAGGTAATTGGTGGTCTCAACCACCAGAGTGTCACCCTCCCACCGACCCCGAGGGTCGCCGTGCAGCTGCCTCACCTTCCTGGGCAGGTGCGGCTTGTTGCTGAGGGGCACCACCCTGGCATCGTGGATCATCTCCTGCAGCAGGGCGACCGTGTCGGGTGACTGGACGATCTGGGTATAGCTGTTGTAGTTCGCGCCGGTGCGTGGCGCCCCGTAGGAAATGCAGCGCTCCGAGAGTGGACGATCTTCCGGGCCGTCGGCAGGTCCCCGTGTCCGCGGAGCCGCTGCGGCAGCCGCGCGACGGGCTTCCGCCTCGGGCGTCAGCGGAGGGAACTGGCCGTTGGGGGGATCGATGATGAGGGACGTGCGGTGATCCCACTCGCGGTCAGCCATCCAGAACTGGTTGTAGTTGCCCGTCGTCGGGTCGTACGACTGCTGTGCGTAGCCGTCCTTCTCCATCGCATCGAGCAACTGCTGGAGGAGATTGCCGAAGATCGCATCGCCACCTTCATCGACGGCCTTGGTGGCATATTGCTGCAGGGCCTTCAGCTCGGCGTCGGAGATGGTGGCCTTGTCCTTCCACTGCCGCGGGCGGATCATCGGGGTCACGCTGTTGTTCGCCCAGACGCCCTGCAGATCAGGCTGGCCGCTCGGCAGCCGCGGCACCTTGTAGGCCGGGTCGGCACCGTAGAGCGCAGGCGCGGGAGGGGTTTGGGCTGCCAGCGAAATGAAGACTGCTGTACAGGCGAGCGACAGGGCAACGAGAACTGTCTGAATCTTCATGCCGGGGATTCTATCCGGTTTCGTCGTACGATGTGCACAAACCTCGCCATCGGATGCGGGACCTAGGGTATTCTCTGCGCCATGCTCAACAGGTCCTGGGTCCTTGGAATTGCAATCGCAGCGGCGGGGGCGGTGCCGGTGCTCGCTCATCACGCGTTCTCCTCGGAGTTTGATGCCAATGCGCCGGTCACCCTGCGGGGGCCGGTGACTCGGGTCGAGTGGATCAATCCGCACGCGTGGATCCACATGGAAAACAAGCTGGCCAACGGGAAGGTCGAAACGTGGATGGTGGAGGGCGGCACGCCCAACACGCTCCAGCGCAACGGCGTTACACGTGACTCTGTCAAGGTCGGCACCGTTATTGTGGTGGCGGGCTATAAGGCCAAGGATGGTCGGCTCCGCGCCAACGGCCGGGACATCACGTTCCCGGATGGTCGCACACTGTTCATGGGCTCCTCGGGCACCGGCGCGCCGCGGGATGGCCGTGATCCGAACGAACGTCCCCGGCCGAAGGGGAACCAGTGATGCATCGTCGACTGGCGGGTGTTCTCCTTGCGGCGATGGCGCTGGGTTCCTGCAGCGCCGGTGTGCAGTCAACCCCTGCCGGCCACCGTGCACCGCGCACGCCGGATGGCACGCCCGACCTCAGCGGCATCTGGCAGGCCAACAGCACGGCCTACTGGGATGTGGAGCCCCACGAGGCGCGGATGGGACCGCTGGCGTCGCTGGGGGCGGCCTTTTCCGTCCCGCCGGGGCTGGGCGTGGTCGTCGGCGATGACATTCCGTATCTGCCGGCCGCACTGGAGAAGCGCAACCAGAACCGCAGCAACTGGACGACGCTCGATCCCGAGGTCAAGTGCTATATGCCCGGGATTCCGCGCGCGACCTATATGCCGTATCCCTTCCAGATCGTGCAGTCGAAGGACAACGTCCTTTTCACGTACGAATTTGCCAGCGCCAGCAGAGTGGTCCGCATGAACAGCCAGGAGAAGAGCCCGGCCTCCGCGTGGATGGGCTGGTCGATCGGACGCTGGGAAGGCGAGACACTGGTCATCGACGTGACCGATCACGTGGCCGATACGTGGTTTGACCGGTCGGGCAACTGGCACAGCGACGCCCTGAAGGTGACAGAGCGCTACACGGCGGTAGACGCCAACACGCTGGACTACGAAGCCACCATTGAAGACCCGGCGGTGTTCTCGAAGCCCTGGACGATCAAGCTGCCGCTGTACCGGCGTCGCGAGCCGAACATGCAGCTGATGGAATACAAGTGCGTGGAGTTCTCGGAAGAGCTGCTCTACGGCCACTTGCGCAAGAAGGACTGACGGACCCGTCGGCCTGCTTTCGGATCCGGGCGACCTGCTGCACACGGTCGCCCGGGCCGGCCTTCCCGAGCAATCCACACACAGTCATCCCTCCGTCGGCAGTGGCGGTCCCTGCCGGGACCACCGCTGCGCGCGACGGCCCCGCCGGCTCCGGAACTCCTGTCGCGCTCCGGGGTCTAAGCCTTCAACAACGTCATCGCACCGGTCGATTCCAACGTTCCGCACGGTTCACTCGGGTTGAGCACTCGGGGCACCACCGCTGCCGAGGGTCCTGCCCGCGCTCAGCACTGGAGGGAGGAGTCATGCCGCGACACCTGTTCGGAGATGTGGTGCGTCCATCAATTTCGATGGGCAACCGGATGCGTTACACCGTGCCACTCACGATGCTGCTGCAGCTGCTGCTGGTCGCATCACTGGTCATCGTGCCGCTGATGGCCGTCGGAGCGTTGCCCTCGCTCTCAACGTCGCTGACGATGGTGTCGGTGGCCCCGCCGCCTCCTCCACCGCCTCCCCCACCGGTGGCAGATGCGCCCCCGGAGCGTCCACAGTCGACCCGCGATCCGAATGCGGCGCCCGTCGAAGCGCCCTCCGACATCACTCCAGAGACAGGCCTCGAACAGGGCCTGCCCGAGATGCCGGACGTGGCGGGCACCGCCGTGATCGCCGGCGATGCGTCGATGGTAGTCATCGGCCCCCCTCCGCTCCCGCCGCCTCCGCCACCGGCGCCGGTGCGCGTGGGGGGACAGATTCAGTCACCGACCAGGGTGCTCTACGTCAATCCTGTCTATCCGCCGATGGCGCAGTCGATTCGGCTGCAGGGGCTGGTCATCATCGAGGCCACCATCGGGCCCGATGGCCTCGTCAGCGACGCGCGCGTGCTGCGCTCGGTGCCCCTGCTGGATGCGGCCGCCATGGAGGCGGTCCGTCAATGGCGGTACACCCCGACCCTCCTGAATGGCGTACCGGTTCCGGTCGTCATGACGGTCACGGTCCGGTTTTCGCTCCAGTAGCATCTTTGCCTCTCACCCCGGGCATCGGCACTCCCAGTTGACGATGCCCGGGGAGTCGTTACACAGTTGCATCACATGAAATCCAAAGACTTTGCATTGCTAAATACGATAGATGCGCTGCTTCAGGAAGGTAATGTCACGCGCGCGGCAAAACGCCTGGGCCTGAGCACGCCTGCCACGAGCCATGCGCTCGCCAGGATTCGCGTTCGGCTGGGGGATCCCCTGCTCGTGCGATCGGGGCGGTCGATGCGGTTGACGCCGCGTGCCGAGGTGCTCCGGCCACTGATTCACACCCTCGTCAAGGATGCCACCCGCGTGCTGTCGCCGCAGGCGCCGCTCGATCCTCGGACGCTGACGCGGACGTTCACGCTGTGTGCCACCGATCATGCCCTGCTGGTGCTGGGGCCGGCCCTCGATCGCCTGCTCACCACTGTGGCGCCTCAGGTTTCGCTGCGCGTGCTGCCAAGCGAGGCGGATGACTGGACGCCGTTGCGCGACGGTACCGCCGATTTGTCAATCTGCCTGCCTAGCGCTTTACCGTCGGAATTCCGCCAGCAACTGCTTTTCTACGAGCGCGTCGTCTGTGTGATGCGGCGGGCACATCCGTTGGCGCGCCGGCGGCTGACGCTGGCACGGTACCTCGCGGCTGACCATGTCGTGGTGGCGTCGCTGCCGCATCCCAGTCAGGTTGATGTGCTGCTGGCATCGCGAGGGCAAGAGCGCCGCATCAGGCAGACCGTGCCCTACTTCGCGACGGCGCTGCAATTGACGGCCTCAAGTGATCAGCTGCTGACCGTCTCGGAGAGTGCCGCCCGGGCGATGTCGGGCATGCTGCCCCTGGTGCTGCGTGAGCCGCCGCTGCACCTGCCGAAATACGGCGTGCAGCTGCTCTGGCATCCGCGCCTCGACAACGAGCCGGAGAATCAGTGGTTGCGCGGCCTGATCATGCAGGCCGCACGGCAGGTGGCGCGCTCGGCTGGAATCACACTGGCAAGAAATCAGCAAAGGCAAAAATAATATTGCAGTGAATGCAATTAATCAGTGACATTATGCATATAACTGCATCAATACAGCTCGCGACAAGGCAGCAGAGGTGCCGGGTAGACCGAGGGAACGTCGCCATGCGTGCTGACCTGAGTTGGCCCGTGCCTCCCGCCGGGGCAGCAGGTAACGCGGGTGGTGACCCACGCCTGACACGCATATACTGAGTGGCACAGGAGGGACGCCCATGTCTGCCGCCACCGTTGTCCTTGCGGTCGCAGTGCTTGCCGGTGCTACACAGGATCCCGATGGCCTGACGCCGCTCATGCGCGCGGCGGCACGCGGGGATGCCGCGCAGGTCACAGCCCTGCTCGACAAGGGCGCTGCTCCTGATGCGTCCACGCCGGCCCAGCGCATTACGGCGCTCATGTGTGCGGCGTACTTCGGGCACACGCGCGTCATCACGGTGCTGGTGTCGCGCGGCGCGTCCATCACACAGAAGGACGCGCAGGGCGCCGCGGCGGTGGACTGGGCGGCGCTCGGCGATCACCCGGAACTCGAGAAGACACTGACCGGGCCCAACGTCGCCCTGAACCCGTTCCTGAATACCGGGCTGATGCCGATGTGGCTGATGGACAAGGCGGCAGGGCAGTAGACGCCATGCGCGCACCGAGGCTGGTCGTGGCGGGTCTGCTCGCAGGTGTGGTCGTCCTGACCGTCCGCGCCCAGGGCCCTCCTTCGTCATCGACCGAGTGGACCCACTACGCGGGAACCGCGTCCAGTCAGAAGTATTCGCCGCTCGCGCAGATCACCGCCGGGAACGTCGCGCGCCTGCGCGTGGCCTGGCGCTGGTCATCGCCCGACAATGCGGTGGTGAGCGCTCAGCCGCTGGTGCGTCCCGGCATGTACCAGGACACGCCCCTGATGGTCGGCGGCACACTCTACACGGTGACGTCGCTCGGCCAGGTGGCGGCGCTCGACCCCGGCACCGGTCAGCAGCGCTGGGTGTTTGATCCCGAAAGCTGGAAAACCGGGCGCCCTGGCAACCTCGGGTTTGTCCATCGGGGGTTGGCGTTCGCGCGCGTCGGCGACGAGGCTCGGCTGCTGCTGGGCACCGGCGATGCCTACCTGCTCTCGATCGATGCCGCCACCGGCCGGCCTGACCCGCGCTTCGGCGAGAGCGGTCGCATTGATCTGATGGCGGGTGTGGCCCACGCGGTGCGGGCGACGAACTATGCGGTCTCGGCCGCTCCCGTGGTGTGTCGGGGCGTGATCATTGTGGGGGCCAGCATTCACGACGGGCCCACGCACAAGGAGTGGCCGCGCGGCGATGTGTCGGGCTATGACCTGCGGACCGGGCGGAAGCTCTGGACGCGGCATGCCATTCCGCAGCGGGGGGAATTCGGCCACGACACCTGGCAGGGAGATGCCGCCAGCTACACCGGCAGCACCAATGTCTGGACGAACATCTCGGCCGACGAAGACCTTGGCCTCGTCTACCTGCCGTTCGGCACCGCGACGAACGATTTCTATGGCGGCCATCGTCCCGGCGACAACCTGTTCGCCGAAAGCCTCGTGGCCCTCGATGCCCGCACCGGCGAGCGCGTGTGGCACTTCCAGATGGTGCACCACGGGGTGTGGGACTACGACCCGCCGGCCGCGCCCGTGCTCGTGGATATTCGCGTCGACGGACGACCGGTGCAGGCGGTCGCGCAGGTGAGCAAGCAGGGCTTCACCTATGTGTTCGATCGGACGACCGGCACGCCAATCTGGCCCATCGTCGAGCGTCCCGTTCCTGCCTCGTCTGTCGCGGGCGAGCGGACATCGCCGACGCAGCCGTTTCCGACGCGGCCCCCGGCATTCGAACGCCAGAGCCTGACCGACGATGACCTGATCGACTTCACGCCGGAGCTGAGGGCGCAGGCGAAGGCGGTTGTGGGTCAGTTCGAGCGCGGGCCGTTGTTCACGCCACCCAGCGAACGCGGCACCATCGCGGTGCCGGGCTGGGTCGGAGGCGCCAACTGGGGCGGCGCCGCAGCGGACCCGGAGACGGGCGTGCTGTATGTGCCGTCAATCACGGTGCCCAGCGTGCTGCAACTGGTGAAGCCTGACCCCGAGACCGGCAACCTGCTGTTCCGGAGGGGAGGCATCACGACGCTCCCGCTGATTGACGGGCTGCCGGTCGTGAAACCTCCCTACAGCCGGGTGACCGCCATCGATCTGACGCGTGGCGAGATTCGCTGGATGTCACCGTTCGGTGACGGACCACGGGCGCATCCGCGGCTGGCGGCGCTCAACCTGCCTCCCCTCGGGTCGGGTCTGCGTGGGGCCCCGCTCGTGACGCGCAGCCTGCTGTTTGTGGCCATGGGTCAGGGTGGCCTGGGTGCAGTGCGGCAGGTGCCCGTCGGCAACGAACCTCTCAGTGCACCCCTGCCGCCCGAGCCGCCGTCGCTCGTGGCGTTTGACAAGGCGACAGGCGCGCGCGTGTGGGACACCGTGCCGTCGGGGCGTCCGGTGGCGTCTCCCATGACATATCTCCACCAGGGCACCCAATTCCTCGTGGTGGCCACCGGGCTTGGTGCCACCGCCGAGCTGGTGGCCTACGCCCTCGATAAGTGATGCTGTCGGTAGGGAGGTCGATTACTATGCGCCTCGCGTTCGCCCTGTTCTCGCGTACGGCCTGCGCGGCCATTGCCGGCGGTGCCATGGTCCTGCTGACGTCATGCGCAGGCCCGGTGCCACCGCCGCTTCGCCTGCATGCCGATCTGAAGCAACTGATGGCCTCCGTCGTCGACCCTGCGGCCGATGTGGTGTGGGAGTCGGTCGGTACCATCTACACGGCGGACGGCACCGAGGAAATCCGTCCCCGCACCGACGAGGAGTGGGCGCGTGTGTCGCAGGCGGCGTGGGTGCTGACCGAGTCAGCCAATTCGCTGATGATCGGTAATCGGCCGAAGGACACCGGTGACTGGATGCGCTTTGCGCAGGAGTTCTCGGACATCAGCCTGAAGGCGGCGCGTGCGGCCGAAGCCCGTGATGCCGAGACGCTGTTCACGGCTGGCAGCGATGTGTACCTGGCGTGCACCGCATGCCACAACCAGTACAACGTCGACCTGACGACGCCGACCCCGATGCCCTAGAGGTTGTCCGTGCTGCTTTCCTATCTCCAGCAACTGGCCGAGACCCCGTGGAGCGTGGCGCTTCACGAGTCACTCTGGGTCTGGCCGCTGATCGAATCGACCCACGTGCTGACGCTGGCGCTGTTTGCCGGCACGGCCATGCTGTTCGATCTGCGGCTGACCGGTCGCGCCCTGACCTCGATGCCGACGGCCACGGTGATGGCGCGCCTGCTGCCCCTGACCCGGCTGGGCTTCGTACTGATGGTCGCCACAGGGCTGCTGCTGTTCTATGCGTCGCCGGTGCGCAACTACCAGAACATCTTCTTCCGGACCAAGATGCTGCTGATGGTGCTGGCCGGCCTCAATGTGTGGGTGTTCCATAACGGCATCTACCGTCGTGTGCACGAGTGGGGACATGCGGCGGAACTGCCGAGGGCGGCGCGCATGGCCGGCTGGGCGTCGCTGCTGCTCTGGACCGGTGTGATTGTCACCGGGCGACTGGTCGCCTACAACTGGTTCGACTGTGACATCCAGCCCCAGTCGGCGTTCGTCAACTGGGCGGCAGGCTGCGTGGTGCCGTGACATGCTGCTGACGTTCTTTGAATGGTGTGAAGCCACGGTGCTCGGCGAGACGATTCGCACGTCGCTCTGGCTGTTTCCCGCGATTGAGTGCGTGCATCTGCTCGGCCTCGTGATGCTGGGAGGATCGGTCCTGATGGTCGATCTCCGCCTGCTGGGTGTCGGGTTGCGCGAGCAGCCCATCGCCCAGGTGGCAGACGCCGGACACCGGCTGCTGACGACCGGACTCATCATCATGCTGGCCACGGGGATTCCGCTGTTCCTGTCGGAAGCCATCAAGTGCTATTACAGCCCGTCGTTCTGGGTGAAGATCCTCACGCTGCTGCCGGCGATAGCCTTCGCCCTGACCGTGAGGCGCAGGGTGACCGGTGCAGACCCCGCCACGGTCCGTGCGTGGCAGCGCAGCCTGACAGCGGTGGCGTCACTGGGGCTCTGGTTCACCGTCGCGGCTGCCGGGCGCTGGATCGGGTTCTCGTAGGGCCGTCTGCCGGTACGGGATCACGCCACACCGGGGCACCCCGTCAGCGGTCGTCGATGACGGCCGAGCGGGGCTCCCGTGCGGGCGCGTGAGCGGCCGGACAGCGGTCAGCGTCCGCCGGGCTTCTTCGTGGTTTCCGTCGGATCACGCCCGTCTCTCGGCGCACCGGTGCCGGATGAACCCATGAAGAGCTTGCGTCCGTCGGTGAAGGTCACATCCCGACCGTTGGCGCGCTTCAGCGAGTGATCCTTCGTCTGGTAGCCGTCGACAATGATTTCGGTGCCGATGGTGAGCGTGTCACGGGTCAGGCCGCGGCGCAGCAGCGTGTTCGGGGTGCCGCCCTCAACCGCCCACACTTCCTTCGCGTCGCCCTTGGTGATCTCCATGTGAATCCACGTGTGCGGATTGACCCACTCGAGCCGGACGATCTTCCCCTGCAGCCGCACAGGCGCGTTGGGGTCGAACTCGGCGCCGAAGGCATGATGGGCCGCCACGCGGACGCCGGCCACCGCCAGCACTCCCGCACACACCAGCAGCATCGTTCGTCGCATCGCTGACTCCTCGTGATCCCGGGTTACCTGTTCTGCTTCTTCGTTGCCGCCTCACGCTCCTGTGCACGGGCGCCGCTCAGGATGTTGGCGAGGGCATAGTTGCCCTCGTGGCAGGCATATTCGAAGACCTGTTCGTCGGTCCGCCTGAACGGCACCTCGCCACCCCACGGAGCGACCCAGGTATCGGGGTCGTCGATGGTGAAGCGATAGACAATCGTGTCGGCATCCGCGCGGGTGAACCGTTCGATGACTTTCAGTGTATCCGAGGCCCCGCGGAAGACCTGCAGCGGATGGAAGTTGGTCGTCTCGACGACCAGCGTGTCTCCCTCCCACCGGCCAATCGAGTCGCCCATCCATGGCCGGATGTGCGCCGGCGGATGCGTCGTGGCATTCATCCGGATGATGCGCACGTCGTGCACCATCTCGGCGAGGATCATCACGTGGTCCTTTGTCTGCACGATCTGGTAGTTGTTGTTGTAGAAATAGTTCGGCAGCATCGGCGGACCGGCGTTCGAGCCGAAGGACATGAGGCACCGCTCGGCGAGGGGCCTGAACTCGGGGTGATCGTATTCACCGCCGCGCGTTCTGAACTGCTCGGCGCGTGCCGCCGCTTTCCGTCGGCCTGCGTCCGTCAAGGCGGGCACGCGGCCGTTCGGCGGGTCCACGATCAGCGACGTGCGGTACTGGCCATTCACCACTGCGACGCGATCGCCCGGATCGACCCAGAAGTTGTTGTAGCCCCCGACGTTGCCGGCCGCACCCGTCGACCCGTCTCCGCCCTGCGGCGGAGCGGTGCGGTTCGGATCGCTGGGCTGGGCGAGACGCTCGACACGGTCGGCGTAGCCTCGCTCGAGGCGACGGGCCTGCGCCTCGGTATAGACGGGCGGTGCTCCCTCGGGACGATCGATCGGCGTGATGGTGGCATTGCTCCAGGTGCCCTGCAGGTCGGGGCGACCGTCGGCCGTGCGAGGCAGCGTCGTGGCCGCTGTGCCCGGCGACGGCGCCTGGCCGGAGGCCGGGGTCAAGGCCCATCCCGTGGCCAGCACCACCAGCAGGGCTCGAATGGCGCGGGTACATCGGTGCAGCATCGTGAGTCTCCCTCCGGCTACCTGGCCGGCACCTTGCGGTATTGCCCGAACATCAGCTCTTCCACAAACTCGACGCACTTGAACTGCCCCAGTCGCGCCTCGGCATTCACATGCCGATAGAGGGGCATGCGCATGGTCCAGGGACGCGAGAACACCTTGGGGTCGGTGATGGTGGCCTCGTACTGGATATGGTCGCGATCGGTCATCGTGTAGCGTTCGACGACCGTCATCTGCTCGCTGTGATGGTTGCCTGACCGATCAAACCAGGTCTGGTCGTTGAACCCGCTGGATTCCACGACGAACGTATCGCCGTCCCAGCGTCCCCACGACTGGCCCATCCACGAGTCCACTGGCGCGGGTCCCGGGTTGCTGAGGAACACATTGCGGACGGCGCCGGCGTACTCGTAGGCCATGAAGAACGCGGTATCGCTCTGGAAGATCTGGAAGGGGAACGGCATGTAGTTGGCGCGGGGTACGCCCGGCAGGTAACACTTGATTTCGGGATCGAGCGTCAGCCAGCGTTCCTGGTTCTTCTTTTTTTGCGCCAGTGCCTCAGGCAGGTACGGTAATTCGTCGCCCACGACGACGCCCGTGCCCGATGGCACCGCACCGATGGCGCCAAGGGCAATGACTTCACGGGCAGGAATCGGTACGACCGGGCCCGGCCGCATCGCCATCGCGGGCCGGGCAGTATGGGCCTGGATGTCGTAGTTGGCCGTATTCAGGGCCTGCCAGAGGCCGTTGAGGTCGGGACGGCCGGCTGCGGTGCGCGGGATGGCCGTGGCCGCACTCTGCTGTGCCAGGCCTGGCTCGGCGCCGATGCCCAGTGACATCAGGACAGCGCCGGAGAGCATGCCGGCAATCAGACCACCGAGAGCGGAGCGCATGACGGGAGTTCCTCCGGGGCGAATGCTGGCATCGGGTCAGGTGGATGTCAAGGACGCCGGGTGGTCCAGGTCTGCGCCTGCTGGCCGACGGTATCGAGCAGGTTGCCCATGGTGAGATTCACGTCGACCAGATGCAGGCCCCAGCTCGTGTTCGGCTTCCCGGGAGGACCGAGGTCTCCAGCGATCTCATCGACGCGGGGATCGGCGGGATTCCCCCGGACCGTGATCTCGAGGTAGGTGGCGTGCTCGTTGCGGGCGCAGCGTGCCGAGATGAGACCGGGCACGCTGACAAACGGCGTCTCGACACTGGCCCCTGTCACCCAGGAGGCCTGGGCCTGCCGGGAGGTGATCGTCTGGCCGCCCGCCGAGAGGTAGGGCCGCAGGTCGCCGGGCGCATCAGTGAAGGTGACGGGATTGGTGCACAGGGCCTCCTGCCCCCCGCCATGGCGTCCGAACAGTGCCGTCGGAGGGGGAGGCGTCGCCGCGCGATAGGTGGAGAACGAAATGATGCAGCCGACATCGCGCGCCGACTGGCAGCCGGCCAGCGCCTTGAACGTGCCGCCGCGGCGAGCGCCAGGCGGCACGCTGACGGTCGTGCCCATCAGGATGGCTGACACCAGCTGCCGCTGGACAGGCGTGCCCTCGATGTCCTTCCGCAGCAATTGCATCAGCACATAGGCCCCTTGCGAGTGCCCGATCAGCACCACTCCGCGGCCCGCGTTGTCCCGGGCCAGATAGCTCTGCCACGCCGCCCGCACATCGTCGTACTCGGTGCCACTCCCGAGGTTGACACCGCCCGAGGCCATGCGCTGGCGAAGGCCGGCCAGCGTGACTTGGCGATACAGCGGCGCAAAGGGACGGCAGACCGAGGCGAAGCGCGCGAACTGCTGGGCGACCACCGTGCGCTCCGCCGCGTCGGCCGTCATGTCACTGAAGGTGCCGGGATCGGTGGAGACTGTCGGGTACACGTAGAAGCAGTCGATGGGGGCGCGCGGGTTGGCTGCCCACGGCTCGCGGGTCAGCGTGCCGTCGGCGGCCACAAGGGTCGTGGTGAGGTCGATGGCGCACGCATCCTGACGGCCCGGCCGGCAGAGCCAGCTGGCGTCCTGCGCGTAGTCGACAGGTGCAGGCGCGAGCCCGGCAGGAGCCGGCACCGGCGCTGCTGCTGACGAGGGCACGGGTGCCTGCGCAAACAGCGGAGCCACCGGGGACGTGAGCAGGCTGGCAAGGACGACAAGCAGGCAGCGGCGCATGGGAAGCCTCCTGAGGCCTCGCAGTCTACTACGGCTCTGACGCCAGAGGCAGGGCCAGCGCGCCACTCGACACCGGGGGCCCTCGGATGCGTCCGCGGGGAGCGGTTGTAGAATCGCCGCATTCGGCCTGTGTACGGAGGTGCCTGTGAGTCGACAGCAAACATCTGCAGTGGTCAGCATCGTGCTGGTGGTGGGCCTGCTGGGCCTCGTGACGGCGGCGATGCTGACACTGGGAGGGCCGCGCCCGATGTCCGAGCCGGTCTCCGCTGTGCCTGACTGGTCGGCGCAGGCTGTGCTCAATATGGGTGCACCCATCAACACGGCATGGGACGAGGGCGAGCTGTCATTTGCCGACGATGGCACGATGGTGCTGACATCCGCACGGCAGGATCTCGCGGTGGCGCCTGGCGATCCGAAGGACCTCTATATCGCCACGTTCAACGCGTCGACGGGCACATGGAACACGCCGGTCAATATGGGGCTTCCCGTCAACGCTGCGCCGGCCACCGATGTCGATCCGCTGCGCAAGGGCGACGATCGCGAACCCTGGATCACGCCGGATGGAAACACGATTTACTTCAAATCTGATCGGCTGGCGACGTCGTCGCCGATGAACATCAATGACATCTTCGTCACGCGCAAAGTCAACGGGCAGTGGACGACGCCTGAGCTGATGCCGGCGCCCATCAGCACGGACGCCGGCAACGAGCACTGCCCGATGCTGCTGCGCGACGGCAGGACGCTGTGCTTTGCCTCGCAGCGCGAGGGGGGCTTCGGCAGTTTCGATATCTGGTGCTCCGAGCAGCAGGCCGATGGCCGATGGAGCGAGGCCGTCAATGCCGGTCCGCAGATCAACAGTGCCGGCAGCGAGTTTCATTTCATGGAAGACCCCGCCGGCCGTTGGGTGTACTACTCATCGTCGCGTCCCGGAGGGAGGGGCGGCGTCGACATCTGGGCGTCACGTCACCTCGGGCCGAACATGTGGGGGCCGGCGGTGAACCTGGGACCACTCGTGAACACGGTCGGGGCGGACATGTGCCCGGCGGTCGGCCCTGGCGGGCAGACGCTGGCGTGGTTCGGCGGCGCGCGCAAGGATTCCCTCGGGGCGTCGGATATTTACTTCACCAGCCAGCGCAACATCGATCGCGTGCTGTCTGCGAGCGGCACACCCTAGCCGCGGTCGTCGTCGCGACACTCACTGCGTCGCGAACTTGGTCAGCAGGCCACGTGTGCGCACGACGTGCAGCACGCGGGCAAAGAGCAGGCCGGCCAGCAACAGGTAGAGTGCATTGAGGGCGAAGGCCAGCGCCAGCAGGCTGGCTGAGGCCTGCCCGGTCTGCAGCACCTGGCGCATGCCTTCGAAGACCGGCGTGGCCGGGATGCACCATGCCAGCGGCTGCATCCAGGACGGCATGTCTTCCACGCGGTAGAACACGGCAGCGAACGGCTGGATGAAGAATGGTACCGCCCACGCGAGTGACTCGACCGCCTGTCCCCAGCGGAGGATGAGGGCGGTGGACACCATGCCGAGTGCCCAGCCGAAGAGCATGAGATTGAGAAAGAACGGCACCAGCCACCAGTCGAGCGCGAGCACAGTGAAGCCGTAGCCGATGCGTGACACCACGCTCATGACCAGGAACGTGGCGATGATGCGCAGGCCACCGATGGCATAGGTGGCGGCGAGATACTCGATGGTGCGGACCGGGGCGACGAAGATATTGAGCAGGTTGCGCGTCCATACGTCTTCGAGAAACGAAATCGACACGCCCTGTTGTGCACGGAAGAGCACGTCCCACAGGATCATCGCGCCGACCAGGAAGAGCACATAGGCGCCGAAGTCAGCGGAGCTGTTGCGCTGGATGAATACGGTCACATTGCCCCAGATGATCAGATCGACGAGGGGCCAGAACATCAGTTCGACCAGGCGCATGGGCGTGCGCTGATACAGATACAGCTGGCGTCGCACGAGGGCACTGACCACGGACAGGTTCATGATGCCGGCACCTCGGGTGATGCGTCGATGACGTTGCCGTCACGGGCGATGCTGATGAACACCTCTTCGAGCGACCGCCGGCGTGACCGTGCGACGATGTCGGCTGGCGCGCCCTCGCAGACGGCCCGTCCCCGGTGCAGGAAGATGACGCGGTCGCACACCTCCTCGATATCGCGCATGTTGTGCGACGTGTAGAGGATGGCGACCTGGCGCTCGCGCTGAACCGTGCGGATGACCCGTCGCACCTTGTCGGCGATGTCGGGATCGAGGGACGCCGTGGGTTCGTCGAGCATCAGCAACTCGGGATCGTTCAGCAGGGCTTTGGCGAGGCTGACGCGTGTGGACTCGCCGGCCGACAGTTCCCCGGTCACCCGGCGACGGAGGTGGCTGATTTCCAGCAGATCGAGCAGCCCGGTGATGCGACGGGCTGGATCCGGCACGCCGTAGAGGCCGGCAAACACGCGCAGGTTCTGTTCGACGAGCAGGTTGCCGGGCAGCGCGGTGTAGGTCGAGGAAAAGTTGGTGCGCCGCAGGATGCCGATGCGGTGCGATCCCAGCGGCAGGCCGAAGGCGAGCACGTCGCCGGACGATGGGGTGGTGAGGCCGAGCAGGCAGTTCATGGCTGTGGTCTTGCCGGCACCGTTGGCACCGAGGAGCCCCAGCGATTCCCCTCGATGCAGACGGAAGCTGAAGGCGTCGAGCACCGTGATGCCTCCGAAGGCCCGCGTGAGTGACCGGGCGTCGAGGATGACCTCCCTCAAGGAGAGAGGCTCGATTGACCGCATCTCCAGAGTATCGCCCAGAAGCGCGGCGACCAGTGCTACCGTATGCCCACACACGGAGGGTGCCATGAAGCAGGTGCTGGTGTCAGTATTCGTCGTCGGGCTGCTGCCGTTTGTGCTGATGGCCCAGCCGCGCAAGTCGCGTGAGCATGACCTTGGCATTCCGATTGGCGGGACGCCCGGGACGATCAACGCCATCACGGACGTGGCCGGCGTGGAAGTGGGACACACGACCGTGATTGCTGGCAGCGGTCCTCTTGTGATTGGGCAGGGTCCTGTGCGGACCGGGGTGACCGTGGTGCACCCGCGCGGCAAGGCCAATCCGGATCCGGTGTTTGCCGCCTGGTTCACGCTGAACGGCAACGGCGAGATGACGGGCACGACCTGGGTGCAGGAAAGTGGTCTGCTCGAGGGACCGGTCGCCATCACCAACACGCACAGCGTCGGCGTCGTGCGTGATGCCATCATCCAGTGGGAAGTGCGACAGAAGCAGGCCCTGCAGCCGTGGTGGCTGCCGGTCGTCGCCGAGACGTACGACGGGTCCCTGAACGACATCAGTGGCTTCCATGTGACACCGGCGCATGTCCTCAGCGCGCTCGACTCTGCGACCGGCGGGCTGCCGCAGGAAGGATCGGTGGGTGGGGGCACGGGCATGATCTGTCACGGCTTCAAGGGCGGCATCGGTACGGCCTCGCGGCGACTCACGGCAGAGCAGGGCGGTTATACGGTCGGGGTGCTGGTGCAGTGCAACTACGGTGTGCGCCGCGATCTGCGCATTGCCGGTGCGCCGGTGGGTGAGGAGATCACTGATCTGGTCGCGTGCATCGCCCACGATCGGCCGCTGCCCGCCGATGCGCCGCGTCGCCGATGTGGAACCTCGGTACCGGTTCCCCCGGATGCCGAACGCGAGCTGGGCTCGATCATCGTGGTGGTGGCAACCGATGCTCCGGTCCTTCCGCATCAGCTCAAGCGCATCGTGACACGGGTCTCGGTGGGGCTGGGCCGACAGGGCGGATTCGGTGGCAACGGTTCCGGCGACATCTTCATCGCGTTTTCGACGGCCAACCCTCGAGCGTGGCATGACGATGTGCCGGTGCGTGACGTGAAGATGCTGCCCAACGACCGATTGACGCCGCTGTTTCAGGCCACCGCATGGGCCACCGAAGCCGCGATCACCAATGCGCTGCTGGCGGCTGAGACGATGACCGGGGCAAACGACCTGCGTGTGTACGCGTTGCCGCACGACCGGTTACTGACAGCCCTGCGCAAATACGGGCGGCTGCCGCAGAGGTAGGCGACGGCGAGTCGCGCTCGGACGCGTCTGTCGTCACAGATCACGCGCGAACCCCCGCCCGTGGCTACTGCATCAGCAGGGTATCGGGATGCTGCGCGACCCAGCCGAACCAGAAGGCACGATGGGTCGGGACGAGGCGCAGTCGTTCGCCATCAGCGCTGGTGAGGGCATCGTCAGTCACCGTCCAGGCCTGGCCCCGTTCGTCGACGAGTGTGCGGACATCCCGTCCGGTCGAAAACGTGTGCGCGCCGCTGAGGAACACCCGATTGGCTCCGCCGGCGGTGGTGAGCGCCACGAGCCGATGCCCTTCGACGGTGAAGGTGTGGAGGGCACGTCGCCGGAGGAGGTCCGTGGAGAGGGCGACTGGGGGCGACCCCGGGTCGAGCGCTCCGGGTCGCAGCACGACGACCTCGGCCTTGTTCCTGAGACGGCCATCGGATACGGGGGTCTCGAACATGGTGCGATCGGTCGAGAAGTAGCTGCGGTATGCGGCCCCTTCGCTGTAGTCGCGCGTGAATCCGGTCTGCAGGGACAGCACCGTGGTGTGCGGATGGTCGCGTCGCCATTCTCCCCAGGTGGTCGTGACCACCGGCCTGATCGCGAGGCGGGGCACCTTGCCGACGAGCGGTCCTACGACAGGCGTACCGTCCATCGACGACCACAGGCTCGCCGTTTCCTCGTCGAACATCAGCTTGTTCGATCGATACAGGAGACCACTGGTTCCGAAGGTGAACTTACGGCCCGCGATGGTGCTCTCGTACGGGATGACCGTTCCGCAGAGCGTGCAGTAGACAATCGTCAGAGGCACGCCGCCGAGCGTGTCGAGCGCCATCTCGTGCCAGGCGAGGATCCGTCGCGGATAGGCGCGAGCCTCGCCGTTGATGGTGACGCCAAAGACGATGTGCCCATCGCGCAGCCATGTGGCCGCGCCGGCGGTGTCGACGCGCGGGGCACGCAGCGGCGGGATGCCATTCACGGGCACGCCTCCCCAGTCGATCTCATCCAGACGGATGGTGGTGGGCACCTGCGGACGGAAGAACGCCCGGAACCGGGGATCGATGCGTGCGTAGAGTTCGGCCTTGAACTCGGCGTACCGGGAATGCGAACGGACCGGCCGTGACCACAGCCAGCGTCGCCAGGCCCTGAGATCATCGCCGAAGCGCTGGCCGGTCTGCCGCTGCAGGAACGCGGTCAGGCGCCTGCGGATGTCGCTGCCGACGGTGGCTCCTGCCGGTGCCGTGTCGAAACCCGGCGGGCGCTGCTCGGGGCCGATCGCTGATTCAGGGTCGATGGACTCGACACGTTCGTCCGGCATCGAGGGGCGCGCGGGCACATGAAATCGGGCGACGTCAATGATCAGTCCCGCATAATCGTCGCGCCACTGTCGGGCGATGGTGGCCAGCGCCTCATTCGACGTCTGCCGGTCACGCGAGTCGGTCGCCAGGAATGTTCCCCACGAGGGCTCGGCGTCGTTCGGTGCGGAGGGCTGGGCGGCGCCGACACTGCCGGCGATGAGCAGGCAGGCCAGTGCGAAGGTTACAGCATGCAGGAGACGCACGGGCACGCTCTCGGTGCGGCGTGGAGGCATGAGCGCGCCTTGGTTGTCGTAGCTCCGGGCGCGCTCTGACGATGCACGTGACATGCGTCTTAGTTTAGTCAAATCCATGCGAACGGCGTACGGGCAGGGCGTGATCTTTCGCCCGACACGACCGGCCTACCGACAGGGTTCGTGCAGGCGTGATACCTCGGCCAGCAGTCCTGTCACGAGCGGACTCGCCGCCGATCGGTTGTCCAGACACAGGACCATGGACGTCTGCTCGTGCAGCGCCTCGTCAAACTGGCGCCGCCATGTGAGGGCATTCAGGGCAGGCACGACCAGCAGGTCCGGTCGGAGGCGTCGACACCAGTGGCGCAGCGCCTGACGGCCGGAGCCTATGGCGCTCAGTTCCATCGGAACCAGGTCCATCACGCCCGTGGCACGCAGTGCTGCCGACGCGGCCTCAAGGCTTGCCGGGCTGTGTTCCTGACTGGCCTCCGCGATCAGGGCATCATCGACGGTCGACAGGCGGCACGCCACCTGAAGGGGCCGCTGTTCGTGGCTGGCCAGCGCGTGAGCGACACGAAGTGCCGTCGCCGGCCCGGCAGACCAGTCTGCCACCACCGCGACATCTGGAGGATATCTGGGAACGGGAATGGCCGTATTCCATGACAGCAGCGGCAGCGGCACGTGGGCCAGCAGGTAGCCCCGCACCGACGCGAACCCTCCCAGGCGATGAGGGCGGGAAACCGGGCTATGTGTGATGACCAGGTCGCAGGGGCCTCGCTGGGCGGCCAGTGCCAGGCCGCGCGCCACGTGTGAGCTTTCGACCACGAGCCGTCGGGATTCCGGCGAGAGCCCCCACTCGGCGACGAGCTGCTGCAGGTGTGCCCTCGCACCGTCGACCGCCCGTCGGTCGTGCACGACCTGCACGACGGTGCACTCCGGGATGAACCAGTGACGGAGGATATCGATGGGCGTCGGTCCTCCTGAGTGGGGGACCGAGCCGTCCGAGGCGATGAGGACACGCAGGACGGGGCGCAGCACGGGCGGATGCGTCCGCAGCTAGTTGGTCCGGAGGGGAGACGCGTGGCTGAAGCCGCGTCGCAGCAGGTCGGCCAATCGGTGTGGAGCGCCGGCGCGATGCACCAGCACCGGCACGGGGCTGCGCTCGATGATCTTTTCGGTCACGCTGCCGAGCAGGATCGACACCGATCGGCTGCGACCGCGGGTGCTGACGATCAGTGCGTCGGCGTTGAGCGCGCTGACTTCCGACAGGATGGTGTCGGCGATGTCGCTGCCCTGAATGGCCGCCGCCGGTGACCAGTGGTGCTGCCGACCGATGCCGTGGCCGGACGAGAGAGGGACGACCCGGGCCACGATGCTGCCTGGTTCCGTGCCGGCCTCGCTGATCAATTGTCGCACACGGTCGAGCTGAACGGACGGCGGGTCATCGGTCGACACAAGGCCCGTCGATTCCGGCGTCATGACATGCAGCGCGGTGAGCGCCAGGGGCGCCTCCGGTGACGACAGTGACGCGGCCCAGCGGAGCGCCTCGGTGGCAGCGCCTGAAAAGTCGAGGGCCATCAGCGGCCGCTCGAGTGCGGCCGGAGCTCCGGGCGGCACCACGGCCAGCGCGCACGGGGCCAGCATGGCCAGACGGGATGCCAGCACACGGCGCCGCCCGCCAACCACCAGCAGGTCGGCCTGGTGCTCGGCGCCGTACGCCAGCAGCTGATCGGTCAGGGGCCCCTGCAGGACGTCGATGGTCAGCGCGGCTGGGATGTGTGCGAAGCAGGGCTGTGCCAGGGCGCGCAGGCCCTCGCGCAGCTGCGAGGAGTCTTCCGGAACGGGCGTGACGTGGACCACACGGATCTCACCGGCTCCGCAGACCTGCGCCAGTCGCGCGGCGTATTGAAGCACGGTCCTTCCGTGCTCGGCGGCACCGACTGCGACAACCATCGAGGACATCCGGGTCATCGGGCACCTCCTGTCGGTTCGACCTGCAGTGTCTGGGGCGCAGGTGAGGACGCAGGTTCGTCAGGCGATGGCCCGAAGGCGCGCCGGAAGGCCAGGTAGATGAACAGCGCCGAGAGCACGCCAGTCAGGAAGTCGGTCAGCGGCACCATAACGGCGGTGTAGACCATGAGCCAGCCGTGCATCCGGTTCCCGTGCCACACCGCTCTGATCTCGGCTGGCTTCACCATGTTGGTCGACACCCAGAGCAGGATGCCGCCAATGCAGGCCATCGGGACCATGTTGAGGTAGTCGGCCAGGTAGTACGCCATCAGCAGCTTCAGGACGCCCTTGAAGTACCCCGCGAGTGGTGTAACGGCGCCGGCCTTGATGCTGGTGGCAGTCCGCGCGAGCGCTCCGGTGCAGGGAAATCCATTCAGCAGCGGTGTCACTATCTGGACGAGCCCCTGTCCCCAGAATTCCTTGTCGGCATTGAACGGCGTGCGCGTGTTGCCCGCGAGGCGATCTGCCATAGACGAGCACAGCAGGCTCTCGACGGCCGAGACGAAGACGATGGCGAAGACGTAGTAGGCGAGGTCGAAGGCCACCGTCGGCGTGAGGGTCGGCAGCGAGGGCGGCGTGAACACGAAGAAGTTCGTGGGAATGGCCCCGTACCGGTCTTCGACCAGCGTGAGTCCGGCACCCTGCAGCACCGTGGCGACGGCGCCTGTGGCCAGCCCAAGGGCGATCAGCGGTGCAGGGATGAAGATGGACACACGCAGCAGATACCGGGTAACCGCGAACGTGGCCAGGCCAATCAGTACGGCGTACGGATTGATCTGCGAGGCCTGCGATGCGATGCCCGTGATCATGCCGAGCAGTCCGCGTCCTTCCAGGCGCAGGCCCAGCAGCGAATCGAGGTTGGTCAGCGCGATGGTGCCGCCGATGCCGACGGTGAATCCCACCACGATCGAGTTCGGAACCAGCCGTACGATGCGTCCGGATCCCGCCAGCCCCATCACCATCAGGATGAGGCCGGCAAGACCCGAGGCCAGCACGAGGAACGTGTGGTCGTAGCGGCTCATCAGTGAGGCGATGACCGGAATGAAGGCCGCGGTGGGACCGTAGACCTGGTATTTGGATCCTCCGAACGTGCGTCCGACCAGGCAGGCGACCGCGCCAGCGATGATGCCCTGCTCCGGACGCAGTCCCGCCGCCATGGCGAAGCCCATGGCCATAGGAATCGCGGTCATGGCCACGATCAGACCCGCACTGAAATCGCGATAGACGATGGTCTGCCAGCGGTCACGCGTCAGGTCCTCGAATCGTTCGTCGAAGACGGTGTTAAACCGGATGAGTCGTGTAAGCCACATCCATGCAAGATACCGGCGGGCCATGGCCACGCTGGCCTCTCTTTCGGGGGCTGTACGGCGCTGATCTGAGAGCCGTGAGACTCACCGGCTGTCCCCGGTGGCTATCTTCTGGCCATCCGAGTGATGGAAACAGCCCGAGCGGTGGTATCGGCCCCGTATCCATACAAAATAGAAGGCCATGCCAACGAGGCTATCTGTCTTCGGGAAGCCGATTCCCGAAAGTGCCATCCAGGGCCGGCGCCTGTTACCGGTGGCGGTGGCGATGGTTGCGGGCCTGTCGGCATTTGAGCACGCGGTGGAGTTCGATTTTTCCCTCGGGGTGCTCTACACGATTCCGGTGCTGATCGCCGCGGCCGCGCTGACGCGCGGCCAACTGGTGGTCTTCGGGCTGTTTGCCGCGCTGGCGCGTGCCCCGTTCACGCCAGCGGCGTCGTGGCTTGAGTTTGTGCTCAAGTTCGCGATGGCCAGCATCGCGTATGTCGGCAGCGGCCTGTTGATCGTGGAGATGAGTAACAGCCGCCGCCGTCTGATCGAGGCGTTTGCACGATTACAGCAGGAGCAGTCGTTGCGGCAGCAGGCCGAGGCTCAGTGGCGCATCCTGGCCGAAAGCAGCCCCGCGGCAATCCTGACGATGGACGCCGACACGGTCGTCGTGGCGTCGAATCGGGCCGCGCAGCAGATGCTGGCGGCAGAGACCCCGCTGACCGGTCGGCAACTGGCTGACTGCTTCCCGATGTTCGCGCATGCACTGCAGGTCGGCACGGCTGACCGGGTGATCCGAACATCGGTGAGTGGATGGGCTCGCCGCCTGGATGGCCAGCCATTCCCGGTGCAGGCGTGGTTTTCCGTGTATGGAGAGCCCGGGACCCGAGGACTCGCGGCGATTGCCGTCGATATGTCCGAGGAGGTTCGCGATCGGGAACGGGAACACTTTCAGCACCTGCTCAACTACAACCGTCTGCTGGCCAGCGCGGTCTCCCACGAGATTCGGAACCTGTGTGCGGCGATCATTGTGGTGGCCTCAAATCTGAGCGCCCGCCACGAATTGCGGAGCGTGCCGGATCTGGACGCTCTTGTGCAACTCGTGCGCGGCCTGAAGGAACTCGCATCGCTGGAGCTGGCGAGCACCCGGGCAGGTGGGGAGCACTCGACGGATGTGGCGACGGTGATCGACCAGCTGCGGGTCGTTGTCGAGCCGGACTGGGAGGAAATTGGCGGTCGTGTGACATGGGAGGTGCCAGTCGGGCTGCCGAAGGTCGCGGCTGATGCCCATGGACTGCTGCAGATCTTCCTGAACCTCTGTCAGAACAGCCTACGGGCGGTGTCGAAAGGGGGGAGCCCGTGGCTCACCGTCTCGGTGCAGACCCAAGACGAGGACGTCGTGGTGACCGTGACCGACGCGGGCCCCGGCATTGCCAGTCCAGACCGATTGTTCCAGCTTCATCCTCCCGATTCGGCCTCGGAGGGGAGTGGTCTCGGGCTCTACATTTCCCGGGCGCTGGCTCGAAGTTTCGGCGGGGAACTGGCCTATGTGTCACAGGGTGAGGGGACCCGGTTCCAGGTGGTCATTCCTGCGGCCGGGGACAGCGCGACACGACGACAAGGGGCGGCATGACCACAAGCGCACACCGTCGGGCGATTCGATTGTTCCTGGTGGATGACCACGCCCTGTTCAGGGATGGTCTGATTCGGTTGCTCGCCAACGATCACGAGTTCATGCTGGTCGGTAGCCAGGGTTCACTGGAGGGAGCGTTGACCGAAGTGCCCCGGCACGACATCGACGTTCTGCTGCTTGATTACATGCTCGGCGAAGCGCCAGCGGGTATGCTGGTCGAACGGCTTCGTGACGCAGGATTTACCGGACGGATTCTGCTGGTGACCGCCGGCTTATCTGACCGGGAGGCCCGACAGATGATCCGTGCCGGGGTGTCGGGCATTTTCCACAAGCAGCACGCGGCCGAGGACCTGAAGCGCAGCATCCGCGAGGTCTTTGAGGGTAAGGTGCTCATTGATGCTCACTACCTTCGACAACTCGTGCAGCCGGACGCGGCGGATGCGCCTCAGGTGCGCCTCACCGATCGTGAGCGCCTGATCCTGCGCTTTCTGATGGAGGGCCTGGCCAACAAGGAGGTGTCCGCACGGCTGGGCATTTCAGAGAGTGCGGTCAAGGCGGCGCTGCAGGTGCTCTTCAACAAGACTGGCGTCCGGACACGGTCGCAACTGGTGCGTGTGGCGCTCGAACAGTTTCGCGACGACCTGTAGTCGGAATCAGGGCCTGCGCGCATATCACTTCAGAGGCGGATACCAGAGGGCCTCGTCGGGTCTGTAGTCGGCGGTCATTCGTCTCAGTATCCACTGTCGGCGTTCGTAGTACGGAAACACCGTATCGCGCAACCCATACCACTGGGCGCCACAGGCGTAGGCCGCCGTGCGATCGTCATGGAACACCACCCAGCGCGCTCCTTTGCGCCGGGCCTCGGCATCGGTCACTGCACAGACCCGCATGACTTCCGTCACTTCACGCGGCTTGACGGTTGAACCACCGGACGGTCCGAGTTCCGCCCTGACGCGGTCGGGGCGTGTGGTCTCATTGACGAGCAGCACACCCACGAGCAGCACGAGCGCCACACTCCATCCAGCCGCGGCGCCGCGGGTCAATGGACGCCTCCAGCGCATGTCTGCCAGAGCCAGCCACAGCAACCACGTGCCCACGAAGGGCAGCGCCAGGTAGGCACGTTCCTTCGGGAAGAAGACGGAGAGTTGGCCATCCCAGACCTTCTCGAGGCCCATCGACAGCACGGTGGCCATGGTCACGCTCGCGAGCGCGGCGAGAGCGGGCCTCCTCAGCCTGCCTGCGACCAGGGCCGCCGCGATGATCAGCACGGTCGGAGACCGCATGGTCCCGAGTGGCCGGCCGGCTGTGCTGAGTCCCTCGAGCAATCTCGACGCAGACCAGTCCCACGTGGGCGAAGGGTGAATCGACCATCCCGGGTGCAGCGCATCGAACACCTGGATGGCGAGCGGATGCAGGCTGCCTGCTGCCAGGCCGAGGGCGAGTTGCTTCAGGAATGCGGTGTTACGGCGTTCGCGCAGCACCGCTTCCATCAGCACGGGCAGCACAAGGAGCCCGGCGGCCGAGTTGAGGGTGAACGCGCAGACCATCACAGCGCCCAGCGGGAGCGGCCGTGTGCGCAGCAGCGTGGCACCCAGCATCGCCACACTGATGCCAGGCAACCACGCGCGGGGCATCGAGTACAGCAAGTCGACCCGGTTCGGCATCAGGCACGGCAGCCACAGCAGCACGATGGAGACAAGGCGCCGGCCGGCCCGCCATTCGACGAGTCCCAGCGCCGCACACGGCAGCCAGTACAGCAGCTGGGTCGCGATGGGCAGCGTGAACATCGGAGACACGGATGCGGGAGTGAACAGTGCCGCCACGGCGGACTCGATCCAGTTGCCGTAACTCTGCCCGTAGAACGTGGGCGCACGAACCGCGAACGCCTGCACGTCCCTCACGATGTAGGCGAGCAGGGCCTGGTCTTCGTCGGTGTAGCGCCAGCCAAAGAGGAGCAGCACATGGGGTTCGCTGCAGCCAGAAGGTCGTGACGGCCAGCAGCGCACTGGTTGTGGCAAGGAGGCGAGCAGATGTGATTGCGGGCCTACCAGTCATGTCTGTGACACGCGCGTCCCCGGTGTCCCGGGTGATACGACAGGAAGAGCCCGCGGACGTCGCTGTCCGCCATCGTGCCCCGTTCATTCTCGACATCCCGGTCGTCGAGGCCGAGATGCCCACGCGCCAGAACACCTTGCGGCATGCCCGCGTGCGAGGCGTTGATTGAACGGGTATCGGAGGTCGCGGTCACCGTAAGTCCGAGTCAGGCCGCCACGCCAAACAGGGCGCCGATCACGGCAGTCAGCGCCATGGCCAGCGCGCCCCAGAAGGTGACACGCACCGTCGCCCGCACGACTGATGCTCCGCCTGCTCGTGCGCCAACGGCACCGAGCAGTGCGAGGAACGCCAGAGACGCCGCTGATACACCGATGACCAGGCGGGGCGCGGGCAGCAGCGGCACCAGGGCCAGCGGAAGCGCCGCTCCGACCGCAAAGGTCAGGGCCGAGGTGAAGGCCGCCTGGATGGGACGCGCGGTGGTGGTCGCTGACATGCCCAGTTCGTCGCGGGTATGGGTGCCCAGTGCATCGGCGGCCATCAGCTGTGTTGCGACGGTCGATGCCAGGTCGGGGTGCACGCCGCGATCGACATACAGGCGGGTCAGTTCCTCGTGTTCAAAGTCGGGACGAGTGGCGAGTTCTGCCCGCTCACGCGCAAGGTCTGCCTGTTCGGTATCACTCTGCGAGCTGACCGAGACGTACTCGCCGGCAGCCATCGACATCGCGCCGGCCACCAGGCCCGCGAGGCCTGCGACGAGCACATCCGATTGGGGAGAGCCTGCCGCTGCGACGCCGACAATGAGACTGGCGGTTGAGACGATGCCATCGTTGGCTCCCAGCACGGCAGCACGCAGCCACCCGACGCGGGCGACGAGGTGCAGTTCCGGGTGCGAGTGCAGGCGAGACATCCTCAGGGTTCCAACGAGATGTTCGTCAATGTTACCCCGAATGGTGGCGCGTCTGCTTTCGAGTCGAGACGGATCAGCGGAAGAACGCCTGTCAGGCGCCGAAGCGTGATGCTGCCAGCACGCTGCGCTGGACAACCGTGAGCACACACAGCAGGGCGTAGGCATAGGCGATCACGCCGAACCACGCGGGTGCAAGGCACATCATGATGAAGACCACGATCGTCTCGGTGCCTTCGGCCAGGCCGGTGGAATAGAAGAAGCTCTTGCGGCCGTGCGCACGGGTTTCCAGCTGCCGCTTGGCGGCGATGATGGCGAAGGCGAGAAAGCTCGCACCGGTCAGCACGAAGCTGGCGACCAGCACCAGCGCGGGCCGCGCGTGTTCGGGGGCCATAAAACCGAAGCCCACCGGAACCGCCACGTAAAACGCGAAGTCGGCGACGATATCGAAGTATCCCCCGATGTCAGTCGGCCCGCAGGCGCGCGCGACCGCACCGTCGAGGCCATCCATGAGTCGGTTGGCGACGATGAGTGCGAGACCCCACCCGACGTGGCCGCCTGCAATGGCCACGGCACCGGCCAGCCCGATCAGCAGGCCGAGCGCCGTCAGGAGATTGGCGGTGATGCCACGACCGGCCAGTGCATGGCCGACGCGATTCAGGGGCGGATCGATCAGCGGACGCAGCCTGGCATCAAGCATCGTTGACGTCTCTTCGCCGGGAGGGCAGCCGTGGAGTGCAGTGATGGCTCACGTCCAGCGCCGCGGGTGCATGGCACCGGCCTCTCACCACGCCCACGTCACCAGTCCAATCCACGCGCCGGTCATGGCGCTTGCGAGGTTGCCAGCCATCCAACTCTTCATGCCGAGCCCGGTCGCTTCGGCGCGTCGATTGGGCGCCAGGGTGCCGAGCGTGGCGACGAGCAGGCCAACGCTCGCGAGGTTCGCGACCCCGCACAACGCATAGGTGACAATCAGCAGGCTTCGTGGCCCGAGTGTGCCTGCCGGCAGCGCGGCGAGTCTGAGATACGCGACATATTCATTGAGAATCGCCTTTGTGCCCATCAGGCTGCCTGCCGCCTCGGCCTCTGCCCACGGCACGCCGAGCAGCCACATGAACGGAGCACAGATCCAGCCGAACACGCGGGCCAGACTGATGGGTGCTCCACCCACCACTGGAAGCACGGCCAGGGCCTGATCCACCAGCGCCACCAGCGCGAACACGACGATGATGATGGCGATCACTGCGAGAAACAGTTGCAGGCCGTCCATGGTGCCCCTGACGATCGCGTCAATGCCCGACTCATATCGGAGGCCGGGCTCGCCTGCGGAAATGTCTGTCGCCACATCCGCTGCTGTGTCGGGCACCATCAGACGCGCGACGAGCAGGGCCGCCGGCAGCGACAGCAGTGAGGCTGCGATCATGTGGCCGACGGCACCGGGCACGGTGGCGCGCAGTGTCGTGGCGTACAGGATGAGGATGGCCCCGCTGATCGTGGACATCGTGAGGGACATCACCTGAAACAGCTCGGCGCGGCTCATGCGGTCGATGTAAGCCCGCACCACGAGCGGGCTTTCCACGACCCCGAGAAAGACCGTGGCTCCGCCGGCCAGTCCCACCACACCACTGACGCCCAGGCTTCGGCGCAGCATCCATGAGAGCGCATTGACCACTGCGCGCAGCACGCCCCAGTGCCACAGCAGGGCTGCGAGCGCCGAAAAGACGATGACCAGCGGAAGAATCTGGAAGGCAATGACCATCGGCGGCTGTGTGCCGTCCCTGAGTACGAACGGCAGCTCGGCACCGCCGAGATATCCGAACATGTACGATGAGCCCTGGAGCGTCGCTTGTTCGACGGCACTCACGGCGCCGTCGGCCAGACCGACGGCCTTCCAGACGATCGGCATGCGCACGATGAGGACGGCGAGCAATCCCTGAAGCAGCAGCGCGCCGAGCATCCATCGCCAGCCGGGATGACGACGGCGATCTTCGCTGCACGCCCAGGCGAGTGCCAGCAGCACCCCGATGCCGATCAGTCCGCGCAGCTGATCAAACAGTTCCACATCGCCTCCCCTTCATGAAGGGCCCCGCCGGTGGCTGCCACGTTGTCGACCGCAGGATGGCGGCGTTGCTCCTGATCTGCCAGCATCGGCTCGCTGGCGTCACGTTCATGCGCATGCCAGTGTCGGTGCCGCGCACATGTCCTGTGCCGTTCATCGGGGTGCGGCTCATCCTCGACGCCACGCATGATAGCGTGCTGCCCAGCGGAGCAGGCGCGCGGGCAGATGGTTGGCCCGCCACCGGCCGGCCACACGTCGGGTGGCCTCGGCCATCGTCGGATAGGCATGAACAGTGCGGAGCATGCGACTGAGCCCGATGCTGTGAGTCATGGCCAGCACGTATTCGGCGAGACACTCGCCGGCATGTGCACCCACGATAGTCGCGCCGAGAATTGTGTCCTTCCCAGGCCGCGTCAGCACCTTGACGAAGCCTGCGGTGCTGCTGTCTGTGATCGCACGATCGAGGCCAGCGAGCTCGAAGCGGGTCACTTCCACCGGAATGCCCTGTGCGGCGGCGTCACGTTCCGTGAGACCGACGCGTGCGACTTCCGGATCGAGGAAGGTCACGGCAGGAATCACGCGCGTGTCGGCCTTGAGCGAGACCCACGGCCCGAAGAGCGCGTTGATGCTGGCATGCGAGGCCTGATGACCGGCCGTGTGGGTGAACTGAGACGGACCGGCAACATCTCCGGCAGCAAAGATGTTGGGAAAGCTGGTGGCGAGACTCGCAGTGGTGGTGACGACATCCGTGGTGTCGATGCCCAAGGCCTCGAGCCCGAATCCGGTGAGACGCGCCTTCCGGCCAGCCGCTACGATCAGGGTGGTGAAGGGCACGGTCACCGCGTGCCCGTCATGCTCGGCGATCACGGCGCCTGCGTCGATCCGCACCGCCGTGTGCGCGGTGAGCACGTGCACCCCCGAGGCCTCGAGTGACGTCCGTGCCAGTGCAGACACGTCGGTGTCTTCGCGCGCCAGCACGTGCGTGCCGCGTTCCAGCAGGGTGACATGCGACCCGAGCCGGGCGAGTGCCTGAGACATCTCGCTGCCGAACGGTCCGCCGCCGAGGATCACGACCCGCTCGGGCGCGACGTCCATGGTGGCCAGGGCCGACCACAGGGTCTCGCTTGTGAGGAATCCGCTGGCAGCCAGTCCGGGAATCGGCGGCACGATCGGCGCGGCACCGGTCGCAATGATGATGCTTCGTGTGGTGAGCCGCTGGGTGACGTCATCGTGACGTGCAACGTCGACCGTCCATGGGTCAACGATCGTGGCAGTGCCGCGCACCACATCGACACCCATGGCGGTATAGCGCTCGACGCTGTCGTGCGGGGCAATGGTCTGAATCGTGTCGTGCACCCGGGCCATCACGTCCCTGAATGAGACGCGGGGAGGGACGGCCTCGAGCCCGTAGCGATGAGCGCGGCGCATTGTCTCGGCCGCGCGGGCACTGCTGAGGAGTGCCTTCGACGGAATGCAGCCCGTGTTGAGGCAATCGCCACCCATCTCGCGCGCTTCGACCAGCGTCACCGCCGCCCGTGCCTGTGCAGCGACGGCGGCCGCGGTCAGCCCGGCGGCACCGGCCCCGATGACGATCAGGTTACGGTCGTAGCGCGAGGGCTTCCTGAACCTGCCGTCCACACCTCGTCCCATCAGTCCGTTGACGACGTGCGTGGCCACGCCTGGCGCGCGGGCATGCGAGGTCATGACCGTTCCTCCGGGCAGCGCCAGCCAGTGGTCAGCATCGGACGATTATGCTGCCGTCGCCAGCGCGGCATAGGTGGCAATCCATCGACGATCAATCCAGTGCTTCAGATGCAGCACCCATTGACCCTCGGCGCTGTACGGGCCATAGCTGGCAATCGCCGAGCCGTCGCCGGTGTTCAGCAGATAGAGGCTGTGACGTCGAGGGGTATAGCGCGCCCTTGGGGGCTGGCCTTGCAGGGCGCTGCGAAGGTTGGCCGCGAGCACCGGACCGGCATATACGGCGTGGATACCCGAGTGCGCCATAGGCTGGTCGGCGCGAGCGGTGATATCGCCAGCGGCGAAGACATGTGCATGCGAGAGCGACTGCTGGTGGGCATCGACGGCGATGAAGCCTGCGGCATCGACGGCCAGTCCGCTCGTGCGCACCCAGCCGGGAGCGGCGCTGCCGAGGGCCGCGATGACGGCGTCTGCGGGTTCCAGCGACACATCCCCTGCCATGATTGCTCCGTGGCGCAGGTGGACGTCGGCGTGATGCATGCGGATGCCCTGCCGCGTCAGCGCCGCTGCCACGCGGCGTTGCACAGACGGTGCGAAGTCGGGCAGCAGGCCGTCGCGACCGGTGACAAGGCTGACCGTCGGTGCGAGGGGGGGGCGAACACGGTTCCGCAGTGCGAATGCGAGTTCGACCCCGCCTGCGCCACCACCGGCGACGACGATGCGGGCTGTGGCAGGCAAGGTGGAGAGCTGGTCGACGAGTGCGTCAATCGGGCGTGCATGGGTCACGCGAGGGTCATCACCCGGCAGGGCCGAGCGGCGCGCTACGCCGCCGGTGTCAAACGAGACCACATCGAAGGCCACATCGCGCTGGTGGGTCTGCACCACCTGTGCGTCAGGATCGACACCGACACAGGCATCCAGCACAAGATCGACCCCGGCCCGTGCGGCGAGTGCGGCGAGGTTCACGGTTCCCTCGTCGCGTCGATGCTGGCCGGCGATCCAGCCGGGCACCATGCCCGAGTAGCGCAACGTGGGAGACGGTGTGAGCAGCACGGCGCGGGTGCCGTGGGGCAGGCCGCGTGTGATCCAGTCTGCGAGTACCGCGACGTGTGCATGCCCACCGCCCACGAGCACCACGGTGCGGCTCATGTCGTGTGCCTGACCTTCCGCCTGGCGTCCCCCGTCCGCATCGTCGGGGCCATATCGGGGTTGGTGCGGACGGCTTCCATGGAACCGACAGTGTATGTCGTGAGGGCAACAGACCGGAGCGGGCCAGGGGATCGCGAACGTGAGCGGCGCTGTGACAAGTGGCGAGCGGGGTACGTTGGCGGCAGGCCTGCGGTATCGGCCACACGTAAAGTGCTGGTGGTGTTCGGAAAATCCGGATGTCAAGTTGGTTGACGAATGAGCGCCCCGTCTGGCTCGCCGCCGCCCTGAGGGACGTATCCTTGTCGCGCAGGGGTAGCGTGGGTATCATCGCGGCATGGCGTCTATTCCTGATTTGTTCGACCCTCGTGAGGTGGATGCGATCGTCGCTCGTCTGCAGTCGCTCACGCCTGACCGCGAGCCGCGCTGGGGGCGGATGAATGTCGGACAGATGCTCGCGCACTGTCGTGTGGCCTATGCGATGGCGCTGCAGGATGACTTCCCGCGCCCGCCTCTACTGCTTCGCCTCTTTCTGCGTCTGGCGGTGAAGGGGTTTGTGACAGGTCCAGCTCCCTACAGACGAAATCTGAGGACGGCCCCGGTGTTCCTCGTAGCCCCTGCGCAGGATTTCGTGCGCGAGCGCGACGGACTTATCGCCGATCTCCAGGCCGTGTGCGCACGGGGGCGCGTGCACTTTGAAGGGCGTCTGTCACCGAATTTCGGGCCGCTCACGGCCGCCCAGTGGAACACGCTGCTCGCCAAGCACCTGATGCACCACCTCGACCAGTTCGGGGCCTGATGCGGAGGCGCAGGCGCGGGTGCCGTGCACGGGTGGCGTGGCCCGGGGCGCGAGCGAACATCAGCCGCGGTTCCGGGTAGATTCCCTGAGGCATCCGCGCGCCACGGGCTGATACCCTCGGGGTGGTTCACTCACGCACTCACTCATACATCCCGCGTCCCGCCATGCATCGACTCCTTCGTGTGTTCGTCACCCTCGTGGCCGTGTGGCTCGTCACGGTGTTGCCGGTTGCCGCTCAGGGCGTGGTACGCCAGGAGGCGCCGCCTGAAATCCGCACGTTGTTCCAGGCGCTGGCCTCGGCCGCGAACGGCGATGCGGCCGCCTGGGAGACATTTGCGCAGGCCCACTATGCGCCGGCGCTCTTGAAGCGAGAGACTGTCGCCCAGCGCGCGGCGTTCCATTCCGCGCTCGCCGGCACATTGGGCACCGTGACCATCACCGGCGTGCGCCGCGAAGGGCCCGACGCGCCGCTGCAAGTCATGGTCGATGGCTCGAAGAGCAGAGGCACGATTCGTGTCGAACTCGATGGCGACGCTCCGAAGATTTCCGCCCTTTGCGTTGCGAGCGGCAGCCCGACGCCCGCCGACGGCCCCGACGGTCTGCCGCCTGTGCCGGTGAATCGCACCTTGGCCGCGGACGACATTGAGCGCCGCCTGTCCGGCTACTTCGAGCCGCTCGCCTCGCGCGATGTGTTCTCTGGCGTGGCACTGGTGGCGCATCACGGTGTGCCGGTGTTTCTGAAGGCCTACGGCATGGCCGACCGCGAGAAGCAGAGCGCCAATACGACGCGCACGCGGTTCAACATCGGTTCGATCAACAAGATCTTCACGCAGATCGCCGTCCGGATCCTGATCGCTGACGGTCGCTTGTCGGCCACGGACACGCTGGGGACGTTCTTTCCCGACTACCCGCAGGCCGCGTCACGCAGCGCCACGATCGAACAGCTGCTGACGCACCGCGCCGGCATCGCCGATTTTTTCGGCCCTCGTTTCGCCAGCACGCCCAAGAGCCAGTTCGGCTCGAACGCCGACTACTTCACGTTCGTCGGATCGCTGCCGCCCGATTTTGCGCCGGGTGAGCGCACGCAGTACTGCAACGGCTGCTACGTCGCTCTCGGCGCGATTGTTGGAAAAGTGTCGGGGATGCCGTACGAGCAGTTCGTCGCCGAGCGCATCTTCGCTCGGGCAGAGATGACCAGCACCGGTTACCCGCGCGCCGATCGTCCGGCCGACGACATGGCGATCGGCTATACGCGTCGCAGCCTCAACAGTGACAGTGCTGAGCCGCAGCCGCTGACGAGCCATGCGCCATTCCACGGCGTCGCCGGCAGCGCGGCAGGCGGCGGCTACTCAACGGCGCTCGATCTGCTGCTGTTCGTGCAGGCCGTCAAGGCCGGTCGGTTTCCGGGAACCGAGCAGGACCTCGGCATTGCCGGCGGTGCGCCCGGCGTCAGCGCGGTTGTGGAAGCTCGAGGCGAGTGGACCGTCATCGTGCTCGCGAACGCGGATCCGCCCCTCGGAGAGCGGCTCGGTGTGATGATCGCGGATGCGCTGGAGCGGTAGCGCGGGGATGGAACGCTCTTGATGGCCGGCGCCGTGGCTGCGCGATGCGCGTCGACAAGTCGTAGACATCTTCGTGCTTGACACTGCGGCTGCTGTCGCTGCTAGAGTCCCTGTCGTGCGCTGCTCCGGTAGTAGTGCAGGCGCCGACCCATGAGGAGACGTTTTATGCGTACGCTGTTGTTCGCAGTTGTCTTGACCGGACTCGTGTTGGCCCCGAGTACTGCCGCGTCCCAGGCGACGTCCAGTGTCGAGCCCTTCGCCGTCGGCACCTTCGCCTTCGACGGCCGGGAAGGCCTCGGCCTCGTGCTGCGACAGCAGCTCGTCGCAGAGCTCGAGGCCGCCAATCACGAACTGCAGCTCGAGCCAGGCGTCGCGCGTATGCCGATGCCGCAGGACATGCGGCAGCTTATCGGCCTCTACGAGTACGGGCTGAAGAGCCGGCTGTACGAGATCGTCAATCACCTGGTAGCGACCCGGCGGCTGGAAGGCCAGCGGCCGAAATTCGTACACGACGTGAAGAGCATCAGGACGCTGGCGCCGATCCGGTATCCCGGCAAGATTCTGAATGCCGCCGGCAACTTCTACACCCACACGTGCGAGGGTTGCACGCCCCAGCAACAGGCCGAGAACGACAAGAAGATCCGCGCCAACCGTGGCGTGCCATATCTGTTCCTGAAGCCGAGCGAAGGCGCAGTCATCGGCAACGGTCAGGAGATCGTGCTGCCACCCGGTCGCGACCGGACCGACTGGGAGATCGAGTTCGGCACGGTGATCGGCAAGCCGGCCCGCTACGTCTCGGCGAACCGCGCCCAGGAGTACGTGTTCGGGTACACGGTCACCATCGACATGTCGGATCGCGGCGGCCGCCCGGGTACACGGTCGTCGGACTGGTTCGTGGGCAAGGGCCACGAGACGTTTGCGCCAATGGGCCCCTGGATCGTACCGAAAGAGTTCTACGGTGATCCGATGAAGCGCCTGCACCAGCAGTTGTCAATCGACGGCGTGAAGGTGCAGGAGGCCAAGGCCGGCGACATGATCCACAACATCTGGGAGCTGATCGAGTACGGCTCGTCGATCATCACGCTGTTCCCGGGCGATGTCATCAACAGCGGCACCACTGGTGGCACGTCGTCTGGGGCCTTCAAGAGCGGCACGCGCTCGGGATATCTCAAGCCCGGCGAGACGATCGAAGCCACGATCGAGGGCATCGGCACACTGCGCCACCCGATCGTGGCCGGCAAGCCGCTCCCGGGTGATCTCACCGGGTCGCAGCTGCCAGCGGTGGGCACCTATCGCCCGGCCGGTAGCCCACCGCCGAAAGAGTAGCCCTCTGAGGGGGGCTGCAGCGGTTCCTGCCCGGCACGAGACGCGTGCCGGGTCAGTGGTGTTCCTCCCGCATCCCGCATCGGTGCGTGGCCGTAGTCGGACACAAGGCATTCGGGGCTCGACCTTCGACGTCCCGCGCTGCGCCGTCGCCGGACGGCTCCGCTTCCCGATCTTCACGACAGACGACGACTTCCTGACGTTCAGCCGCGTGCTGCCAGTGCGTCTCCACAAGCCGGAGTAGCCGGTCGGGTGTCTCTCGAGCACTTCCCGGGCGACCGGCACGAGCGTCGGTCAGATCTCCGGGATCGTGGCGCCGCATCACTCTCGGTCAGCAGTGGACCTCAGGGCGCTGCCGGCGACTGTCTGGTGCCCGGCATCGTCGCCGCCGTGCCCTGCCGCATCGACCTGATCGGCGGCCCGTACTCGGAAACCCCCAACGAGGTGGTGAAGGTCTTCCGCCCCACGTCGGCGCTGCGCGGTGTCAGCGCCACGCGGGCACTCCATCGCTCCCGGCAAACGCACAAGCGCGTCGAGGGGACTTCGCAGCCGCGCCTTGCAGATATTGCGATGCGTCGTCACACGTGCTGTGGCCGTTTCTGCGACCGATCGCAACCGCTGTCCCCGCAACTCGTTGATTCCACAGCTGTCGACTCCTGGGCACGCGCCTTGCGCCCAGAGGTGGCGTGGTGAGCGCGTCATCGTCCTATCAACCGCGTCGGCCCGAGCGGGGCGCGCTGCACCAACTCGTGTGCGACCACGACGAGACGTTTCGCGCGCAGGCGGCGGGGTTTGCTCGATTCCGGTGCTCGGACTGCCGGCTCGATCGTCTGGTCCCGTGCTCCTGCAAGGGGCGAGGATTCTGTCCCAGCTGCGGAGGTCGCCGCATGACCGATCGTGCCGC
>Ga0172372_10000665_pt1 | contig 52770 bp, 50 predicted proteins | sample LakKiv5m_2_FD_114544 | JGI IMG/M metagenome (GOLD analysis project Ga0172372, IMG submission 114544) | Freshwater microbial communities from Kabuno Bay, South-Kivu, Congo - kab_092012_9.5m | ecosystem: Environmental > Aquatic > Freshwater > Lake | place: Democratic Republic of the Congo...
CCATTTTTCTCAATAACTAAATAATAATTTAATTTTTTCCCTGAATGGCTTGTAAGCTCCAATTTATCTTTACCCTCAAAGATATTTTTTTCAGGTGAGATTAGAATTGGATTGAGACCTGCATTTGTGATCATTTCCGTAAGATAAAATATATTTTCTAAATAAAATAAATTTCGCGTATGGCTTTCTGGCAAAACACCGATGTTTTTTGCGTTCGCTTTAATCTTTTGTATGGATTCTTTTAAAATCGGTGCCGCCTTCTCACGGTCTTTTGTGCACAAATTGTTGAAACCTGCTGGATATAAATTATTATCCACAGGGCAGACCTTATTTCTGTCTTCCCTAATATCCACACTCGTCGTTAGTGGAACGGTAACGTTTTCCATTTTTAAGTTAATATAATTATTAACTTCATCGTAATGATTGCAAATAAATTGTCCAAGTTGTTGCTTGGTTTCGATGAGGTACTGACCCATTTTGTCCTCTAGTGTTTAAGCAGGCATTTTAATGTAATTATGTCGTTTCTGCGAGTGTCTTCACCGGTTGTTATAATTAAAGATGAAAGACTTAAAAAGCAGTCCATTTTTTGGCCAGAAAGTTGATATGCTCTTCAGGAGATTTTGCCAGCATCTCTGGGAATGTGAGTACTGAGTCAAAAGCTTCTTTGCCCTTGGTCTTTAAGTTCTCTTCTCTAGAAAGCAAAAATGTTTTTAGGCTTACTGCATCGGGATCCATTGGCGCCCACTGAGAAAGGTTATCGCCCAAGCATTTATTAATAACTAAAAAATTGTCCTTATGCATAAATACGACTGCGCTCTTTTGCAGAGAGATTGCTTCTTGATCCTTAATTTGATCAGCTGCTGTAACAAGAAACCAATTTGATTGATCAATTAATCTTAAGGTGTCCTGAAATTTAAGGGCTTCAAGAAAATGACCTCGATTTTTATAAAGTATGCTGATGGCATTAACAAACGTATCAACAAAACCAGTGCCAGTAACCTTTTCCAAGTATTTTAATAATTGCTTTACACCTGTCGAAACAAGTAATCCCATAACTTTTTTTGTGCGGCTTTCCTCGATCTTTTCAAATGATTTACCCAGATATCTAAAAATATCCACGAAACTTTGATCGAAGAATTTTTTAATTTTTTGGGTGCTCTCCAAGAAATCAATGAAATGTTTTCCAGGGGGAGTGTCGAGTACGACAACATCAAATTTTCTATTGCCTAAATGATATTGAACTTCAATGATACCCATGATTTCTGACATGCCAGCATTGGGGCGGGTGAGTATTTCTAAAATAGGGTTCTGAAACATTTCCTCTGCTTTGGTAGAAAATTTTTCATCATCAGGACATTCCATTCTGGCCAGAGTGGCCCGCGGATTTAACAAAAGAGCAGAAAGCTCCCCTTGGTTGTTAAAATTATCTTCCTGTAAGTTGAATTTAGACAAATTAATTGGATGAAGGCTACCAGATTCATCTTGATCCAAATCCAGAATTTGCTTCAACCTTAAAGCTGGATCAATCGTGATGAGAAGAACTTTCTTACCTTCTCGCGCAAGGCTAAGTGCGCGCGCAGTCGCTAAGGTTGTTTTGCCAACGCCTCCAGTGCCACAGAATATTTCAATTGGTTTCGCCTTCATGAAATAAGCGGCTCCATTTTTGTTGCCAAACTTTTAATTAAATTGAGTTGTTCAAGTTCGGAAATTTTAGGGATGGTTGCGGAGATATCCTTGCTAAAAGAATTAACCAAATTTTTTTCGTAAACAATTCTTTCTTCTAAAATAGCAGGCAATTCTTTTGCTCCATTTGGATGATCCAAGCACCAAGCGTTAAGTGAGTCATTAAGGAATAAAAGTGTGTCTTTGTTACCAATTTTCTTTAAATAATCTAAAAGTTCCTTTCCTTCCTCGAGCGGTAGCTCTCCAGGCAAGGCACAGATTAATGTCCGCATGTTGCCAGGAGTAGTCAAAAACTCTTGCATTTTTTTTATGTCTTCAACTATTAGGCCAGTGCCAAACATTTCCCTTAAATTTTGGGTTGATTCAAATATAACTTTGGCGTGACCGCTTGCGGGTGAATCAACGACGATTGTTGCATCTGATTCAAGTTCATTTTCTTTTATGATATGGCCCAGAAGAATCACAGAGGTAAGACTTGGCATCATGTGATAGAGGGCACTAAAAAATGGTGCCTTCATAACCCATCCCCCAATTGTGCGTGAGCCTAGTTTATTGCCGACGTAGATTTCTGCGCTTTCTTCAACCGTAAAATATTTTGTTGGAATATCTAATGCTTTTAACACTGCCCAATTCGGCTCTTGATCAAAGCTGTTGTAATATACTTTTTTGCCTAATTGCTTTAAGCGTAAACAAAGTGCCAAAGATGTAACGGTTTTTCCAACCCCACCTTTACCTGTTACAAAATAGAGCCTGCGAGGTTGCATGGTGTTTTAAATCCTAAAGCCAATGCGTTACTAAAAATGAAAATGTCGTAAGTAGAATCAAAAAGTATAAAGTAAATAAATCATTAATTTATAGTAGGAGCCCTCTACTTCGGGAGCCGTTTCTTGTTTGGCATCAAATGGATTATGGATTTGTCCCATAGTACCGACTAAAAAATTTCGGTTGAGTCTCAATTCTGCGCCAGCGCCTAGGTTTGTACCAAAGACAAGCCTAGATTTTGATTTCGTTAGAGTTCCATTGAGGTCTCTTTTTACAATTGGTAGATAAAATCCCAGGCCACCACCAAAGAAAGGAGAGAATGAATCGAATTGGAAAAATTTTGCCTTAATAAAAGGACTAATGCCATTTAGGTAGACACGCTTTGAACCAATCTTATGCTCAGAATGGTGGGCATTAATGAGGAGGTCGAAGGTGTGACTTGCAGAATAATTATAAAGGAGATCAAAAGTTATAGAGTCGTCGCCATTATCCTTAAAATCCCCCTTCAAAAAAGTCTGGGAAACACCCAGACCAAGGGAGTGTAAATTAATGGAAGAATTTATTGATTCAGGCGCGGTTACAACTTCTTGTGCCTGCTGTTTGGAAGTCATGGCCTTGATGTTAGGTTTTACTTCATCTTGGGCAGAGGCGAGCGGACTTTTAACAAGCCCAATTGAAAGAGTAACGGTTAAAAACAACAAAGCCCCAGCACTCTTTACGAGGGCAGGGGCTTTGCAAAAGTACGAATTTTTATCTGTCATTTAAAACACCAGGAAAGTTAAATACTTCCCTACTGTTTTAATTCAAAGTAACAGAAGTTTCAATTCCTGTATTTTGTTGAACAGGTTGAGTGAAAGGAGGTTTGAATTCTTCTGGAAGTTTCCCAGTTTCCAAAGTGCGGATATATCCAGTGAAAGTGCCTTCTTCAGAACGAATAACGCGCTTAAGCAATTCTACATCACCAGCCTTAGTTGACTTTCTTTCTTGGTCAAACAGAAGTTGGATTTGAGTAATGTAGGTAATGTCATTTTTCGTTTTGTTGTCGATAACTTGAATTTCATGACCTTCGCGAATGATTTGAGCAATCTCCTCGAGTGTCACGTAGCAGCTTTGATGAGTGTCATAAAGCTTGCGGTTCTGGTACCTCTTGATGATTCTAACGTCGCTCATTTTTATCCCCTATTTTGAACCGACAAAATTTAAATCGGTCGGTTTATATAACAAAGCTGCATTAATAACACAGTGCTTGTAATCATTTCACTGTGTCGCGTCAAAGGGCTCTGATTATTGAAAACTCTCTTTTGTTTTCAATTAATTACAACTTAAGGATGGAGTGAGTAGTAACCCACATCAATCTTTGCTTTGGCGCGATAAGCGCCCATGAGATAACCCCCTGGGCCACTAGATGTCAACTGTCTTCATTGGACAATGCCTCTAAAATTTGCTCCAGTGCAATGAAAGATTCATTGCAACATGTTGAAAATAGGTGCCGCGCAATGTTGTAATTTTTTCATGATGCACTATAACACCTTGATACAATGGATTTTCTGTAGGTGGGCCCTATTTGTAAGGAAAAAGTTGCCATAAATATAGCAACGACAACAAAATCAGCCGCAAGATAAACCTTTCCAGCTCATTTCTCGAAAGGAAGAGAGATCACTCTCGGGATCAATTTGCAATTTGGGCCAAGAAGAGTGGAGTGACCTGATCGCAAGGTGCGATCGGCACGCAAGGAAGCCAATGAGAAGATCAGTAATATCAGGCGATTTTGAAACTAAAAAACCAAGGTCTAGATTCACGGAGAATGTAGTTTTCCAAGGCTTACCGTGGATTACTCTGGCCTTTACTTTACTAATTAACCTTCTCTTTAGTTCTTGTTCAACGTTAACCAATAAAAAGACTGTTGATGGTGATTCCGAAGATGTTCATGATGTGGCCAGTAGTAAATTAAGTAAAGAGATTGAAAAGATTTATGAAAATGCATCCAAGCGGCTTGATGTGTTGGTTGCAGAATCAAAAAAGGCCGGAGGACCGGCAGTCAATTTTTTATCTACCGATTTATATTTAAAGGCCAATGACTCTTCTATTCATGGTGATTCTCGCACGGCTGCCTTTCTGTTGAAATATGTTTTGGAATTGAATCCTCAAGACGTTTACGTGCAGAAAAAATATGCGGTCGAGCTTATTCGTCTTGGAGAACTCAAGGAAGCCCAAGACCTTTTGGAGAAGGTCTTCAAAGATGAGCCTCATAAGGATGAAAATGTCGGTTTAATATTGGGCGGCATTTATACAACATTGGATAAAAATAAAGAAGCAGAGCTAGTATATAAGAAATTATTGCAGCGTTTTCCTAAATCAGAAGAGGCTTGTGTTTTCTTAGCAAAAAATTATGCAACTTCAAAAAAATTTGGTGAAGCTAATAGTCTCTTAAATCAATGTGAACAACGGTCAAAGGGGAAGGCCATTTTCGCTTATTACAGAGGAAAAATAGCTTTGGCCCAAGACCATAAAGAACAAGCGAAGCAGCACTTCGCAGCCGCTTTAAAAATCGATAAGACATATTTTCAAGCAGCCATGGGGTTAGGGTTGCTTGCAGAAGAAAAAGAGGACATTAAGCAGGCTTCTAAAATCTATAAAGATTTTCTAAAAAATAATCCCGACAATTACTCTGTTTTGGCAAGGTTAGTTCAAACGATGTTTGCAGCGGAAATGTTTGAGGAAGTCTTACCATTTGCAGAGAAATTGGCCAGTTTTGACCCTTCAGATGTAAATTTGAAGATTCGCCTTGGTATACTTTATACAGATGCTCGTCGATTCGAAGATGCTAAAAACTTATTTAAAGAGGTTTTAACTTCGTCTCCTGAAAACGATAAAATTTTATACTATTTGGCCGCTCTCCATCAGCAGACTGGTGACTTTGAAAACGCCTACTCCTTTTATAGTAAGGTTCCAAGTTCAAGCGCACTTTTCATGGATAGCAATTTGCAAATGGCATCACTTTTACAAGCAAAAGCTCAAGAGGACATTACTAATGGCTCGGAAAAAGGACAACAAGCCTTTTTAGATTTTAGCAAAAAAACTGGCTATGATTTCCCTGATTTAAAAACAGAACTCTATGTCAATGTTGCGGGACATTTTGAAGGTGTAGACAAGATTAATGATGCCATTGAATGGATGGAAGAAGTTTCTAAGGATGAAAAATTTACGGATCATCACAGATATTTCTTAGCATCCTTATACGAAAAGACTCAAAACTATAAACGCTCAATGGCCATCGTTGAAGAAATACTAGCTCGCGATCCTAAAAATGCTCATGCCCTGAATTTTATCGGTTACTCCTTATTAGAGAGAAATGAAGACATGGAACGGGCCCTAGATTTAATTTCACAAGCAGTGTCCCTTAAGCCGGACGATGCTTATATTGTCGACTCGTTAGGTTGGTATTACTTTAAAACTGGCGACTATAAAAAAGCGCTAGTGCATATTAAAAAGGCCTGGAGTTTACAAAAGGATGATGTCGTTATCACAAAGCACCTTGCTCAAGTCTATATGAAAATGCAAAAATTAGTTGAAGCAGAGAAATATTTTGTTGAGGCACTTAAAAATTGCAAAGCCGAATCAGAAAGAACAGACGTGTTAAAAGCGATGGAAGAATTCAAGGAAAGAAGGCTTCCAGCTTCTACGGCTATTCCTTCTTCACCCGAACAATAATTTCTGGCTTCTGTTTTTTCTTTATAACTAATTGTTCTTTGCTTTCAAAAAATTCAAAAACCGCTTATTTGCTTCAATCAAATACCAAGGAACAGTTCAAAGCAGACTTGGGCAAAATTTGTTTACAAGGTGAAGGCAAATCTCGAGTAGAGACCCGCAATGAAAAGCACCTCTTCACTTACACCTCTATCCGGGAAGGGGGGAAATGGATTTTGGCGGCAAACGTACCACTTCGGGGTGAAGAAGTTTTTGAATTTGATTTGGAAACCCAAGTCGCACGGCATCGCATTGAGAATAAGTCAAAAGAAGTTTGGCTTGGTGAATTCCAGATTTTGCTAAAAAATCTTATAGATTTGGTTTTAATAAGAGAGTCTAAAGAAAAAGAGGCTTCGTGGGTTTGCTTGGAAAATTCCCCCAAAGATTCTAGCTTGCCCATGCAATGTAAAAGCAACCTTGGCGGTGAACTTAGTTATTGGCATGGCCCAGGAAGCGAGGAGAACAAAGTATTTATCCATTATAGAAAGGGAGAAAACTTCCTTTCCCTAGAAGGTGCTCACCTAGGAGTACCTGCCAAGGCCCATTTCCAGGTCTTGGAGGTTAAGCTGTGGCAACATCTCAGTCCTAGTTTTAATCTCAGCGCCATGCCTGCCACCCCGCCAGATGCCAAGGCGAAAATTTTCTTAAAATCCTGCGAAGAGTGATTGTGCACCGAGTCGCGAGCGCTGTTGGCTTGCGCCAGGTGGCGCAGAAGGTGATCTTTGCTATTTTTGCAAGTTGGCAAGCTCCTATCTTTTTTATATAGTGCCGGCGGTTTTGGTATCTTCTAAAGCTCTGCGTAAAAAGGTGGAGCAATTTTAAAAAGGAAGTTGGGTTTATGAAGTTAATGCAATTTGTGACAGTTGTCCTGTTGTCTTCCATGCTTTCCATGGCTGCTTGTACAAAGAAAACAGCATCTAATGAGAAAGTTTTAAATCTTGTTGTGACTGCGAAAGTAAAGGGAATGGATCCAATATTCTCAGATGATCGCTATTCCAATAATGAGGTCGCAAGAGTGTATGAAGGCTTGCTTGAATACCATTACACAAAGAGACCTTATACGCTTGTTCCAAATCTTGCTGAAGCCATGCCTGAAGTGAGTAAAGATGGTTTAACTTACACTTTTAAAATTAAACAAGGTGTAATGTTCCATGATGATAAGGCTTTCCAAGGTGGAAAAGGGCGCGAGCTTGTTGCAGAAGACTTTGTATATTCCATTAAAAGACTTGCAGATCCGAAGCTTCAATCAACTGGCTGGTGGCTACTTGATGGGAAAATAAAAGGCTTAAATGAGTGGAGAGATGCTAACCAAAAGAAAGAAACAGTTGATTACACTCAAACGGTTGAAGGCCTCCAAGCATTAGATAAGTACACTTTAAAGTTTGTTCTTAAGAAAAACTTCCCACAATTCCTTTATGCTTTAGCTATGCCATTTACGTTTGCAGTTGCCAAAGAAGCTGTTGATTTTTATGCCAAAGAATTTTTAAATCACCCAGTTGGTACAGGACCTTTCGTTCTACCTAAATTTGAGCAATCTAATAAAATTGTCTATACAAAAAACCCTACATTTAGAAATAAACTTTATCCTTCAGAGGGGAGTGAAGATTTAAAAGCTAAAGGGTTTTTAACTGACGCTGGTAAAAAATTACCTTTAATTGATAAAATTGAAGTGACAATCTTAGAAGAGGATCAACCTCGCTGGCTAAATTTCCTAAAAGGAAATTTAGATTATATTGCGATTCCAAAAGATAACTTTAGTTCAGCACTAACTCCTTCAAAGTCTCTTTCACAAGACCTTTTGGACAAGGGAATTCAGTTGCTGATCGAGCCTTCGCTCGACATCACTTACATTGCTTTCAACCATGAAAACCCATTGTTCCAGAATATCAAACTTCGTCGCGCAATGGCTTTGGCTTATGATGTGAATAAATCAAATGAGCTATTTTACAATGGAACAGGACTTGCTGCTCAATCGATTGTTCCGCCAGGTATTGCTGGATATAAAAGTGATTTTGTAAGTCCATGGAGAGGTCCAGATTTAGAAAAGGCTAAGCAGCTTCTTGCCGAAGCAGGTTATCCAAATGGTAAGTCGCTACCTGAAATTACTTATGATTGCCCTTCAAGCACCGTTTCACGCCAAATGGGCGAGCATTTTAAAAGTCAAATGGAGCAAATTGGGGTGAGAGTAAAAGTGGTGCAAAACCCATGGCCTGATCTTCAAAAGAAAATTAAAACAAAAACTGTTATGACTCATGGAATTGCTTGGGGCGCGGACTATCCGGACGCTGAAAACTTTTTGCAACTTCTTTACGGACCAAACAAATCTCCAGGTTCTAACGGTGCAAACTTTGACAATGCTGAGTTCAATAAGCTTTTTGAACAAGCAGCTATTATGCAAGACACTCCGGAAAGAACTGCTCTTTATGAAAAACTAAATCTAATGGCTTCAGATCTAGCGCCAATGATTTATGGTGTTCATAGACAAGCTTACGTTTTAACTCAAGGTTGGTTGAAGAACTTTATTCCAACTGATTTTGAAGCTGGCCAGGCTCAATATCTTAATATTGACATGGACAAGAAAAACGAACTTGCTAAGAAGTTTTAATTAATTAAGACCGGAGCTTTTGTTTGAATATTTACGTCTACATCATGAGGCGACTCCTTTACGTAATCCCAGTATTGCTGGGAGTTTGCCTCTTGATATTTGTGCTTTTTAATCTTGTGTCACCGGATCCTACAATTATGCTTCTTGGAAAGCATGCCAATGCCAAGCAGATGGCAGAATTGAGACATGAATTGGGATTAGATCGTTCTTATTTCACTCAATATCTTGATATCGTTAAATCTGCTTTTACATTTGATTTTGGAAGGTCTTGGTCAACCAAACAAGAAATCATTGAAATGATTAAAAATGGTTCTGGTCCCTCACTAACAGTCACCTTCCCAGCTTTTATTATCTCGACCATTTTGTCGTTGGTAATTTCACTGTTTGTCGCCTTCTATCGGGGCAAGTGGCTTGATAAAAGCACGGTTTTGGTTTGTGTTGCGATGATGAGCGTACCAAGTCTAGCCTACATTTTGTTTGGTCAAAAAATTTTAGCTTATGATTTTGGACTCTTTGAAATTTCTGGTTATGACCATGGTTTTCCTAATTTCATTCCTTACGTAGCATTACCTTGCTTGATTTGGGTTGCGCTGAGTATTGGTCCAGACGTGCGCTTTTACCGCACAGTCATTTTGGATGAAGTGTATATGGACTATGTTCGTACGGCCCGTTCCAAAGGATTAAGTGAAAAGGTCATTTTGTTTAAGCATGTTTTGAAAAATGCCATGATTCCAATAATCACATGGGTGGTAATCCAGATTCCATTTTTAATTTTGGGTGCGCTTTTGCTTGAAAGTTTTTTTGGAATCCCAGGATTAGGTGGCATTACCCTTAATGCGATTAACTCTGCTGATTTTCCAGTTGTAAGGGCGATGACGATTTTATCCGCCGTTGCCTATATCATATTTTCGGTAATTACTGATGTTCTTTATACATTAGTAGATCCACGAGTTAGGTTAAGGTAGGTCGCTATGGAACAAGTTCAAACTATGGGGCAGGCGACAATTGTGAAAAGTGAAAAACCTAAATCAAAATCTTTATGGCAGCATGCTTTTGAATCCTTGATGCGAGATCGCTACGCCAAAATTTCAATTGTAATTATTGCTGTTTATGTTGCAATTGCACTCTTAACAACTTTAGGTTTTTTGGCCGCAGATTGGTCTAGAGAAGTTGGTTCTTCCTATGCACCTCCATCATTGGAGAATTGGTTAGGAACTGATATTTTTGGCAGAAGTGTAATGGCCAAAATGCTCAAAGGTACAGAAGTTGCTATTTCTGTAGGATTTATTACCGCCATGATCTCTGTCGTTATTGGCGTTTTCCTCGGAGCAGTTTCGGGGTATTTTGGTGGTAAAGTCGACGAAATGATTGTGTGGTTTTATACCACTGTGAGTTCAATCCCCTACATTATGCTTCTCGTGGCGATAACTTTTATTCTTGGAAAAGGATTAGTGTCAGTCTATCTCGCACTAGGTTTAACAAGCTGGGTAAGCTTATGTCGCGTTATTCGAGCAGAGGTTATGCGGCATAAAGATCGGGAATATGTGCAAGCCGCTGGTGCCATTGGCGGTGGAGATGGAAGAAAATTATTTAAGCATATTATTCCAAATGTTCTTCACGTTGTTATTATCAATTTCTCATTGCAATTCCAGACGGCAATCAAATCTGAAGTTATTTTGAGCTACTTAGGTCTTGGTGTCCAAGGTCGACCTTCTTGGGGAACGATGATTGATGATGCCAAGCTTGAATTGGCCCGCGGAGTTTGGTGGCAATTGGCTGCCGCTAGCTTTGCGATGTTTCTTATCGTCTTGGCATTTAATATTTTGGGCGATTCATTGCGAGATGCTTTAGACCCTAAATTAAAAGGTAAATAGTAATATTAAGGAAGATTATTCCATGTCGGAAAAAATACTCGAAGTAAAAGATTTAGTTGTTCAATTTCGTACCGACCGCGGAAGGATTACAGCGGTAAACGGAGTTAGTTTTGACCTTTATAAAGGGAAAACGTTAGGCATCGTTGGAGAGTCTGGCTCTGGAAAGTCTGTAACTGCTTTAGCTGTCATGAGACTTATTCCAAACCCACCAGGTGAAATTACTAGTGGTCAAATTCTTTATCGCGGTCAAGATTTATTAAAAATGCCTATGGACGGGATGAGAAAAATTAGAGGCAATAAAATTGCTATGATTTTTCAAGAACCCATGACTTCACTTAATCCAGTTTTTACGATTGGTAATCAAATAGAAGAAGTTATTGCGCTTCACCAGGATGATGTATCTTCTAAAGATAGAAGAGATAAGGGTATTGAGTTGTTACAAATGGTAGGAATACCCTCTCCAGAGAAAAGATATTTTGAATATCCCCACCAACTTTCAGGTGGTATGAGACAGAGGGTCATGATTGCGATGTCATTGGCCTGCAAGCCAGATATCCTTATCGCCGATGAGCCTACAACTGCTCTTGATGTGACTATTCAGGCTCAAATATTAGAGCTCATGAAAAAATTGCAAGATGAATTAGGCATGGCCATTATTATGATCACTCACGATCTTGGTGTTGTGGCCGAAACTTGCGATGATGTAGCCGTCATGTATTGCGGACAAATGGTTGAAAAATCTGATTTAAGATCTGTATTTCAAAAACCACTTCATCCATACACAAATGGTCTTCTCCATTCCATCCCGCACTATGATTCCACTCGAGATAAGACAAAAGGTCGCTTGCCAACGATTGAGGGGATGGTTCCAAGTTTATTTGATTTACCACCTGGATGTAGTTTTCAGGATCGCTGTAAAAATGCCAGCGAAGATTGTCGTGGAAAAAAAGGCAACCCAACTCTTAAAGCACTGGCTCCAGGCCACGAAGTTAGCTGCTTTAATCCCATGAATTAAGGAAGACAATCATGACCACTCAAACTTCTGTAGAAAATTATAAAAGCGCTGACAAAAGTGAATATATTCTTGAAGTCAAAAACCTGGTGAAAAGATTTCCCATCAAAGGCGGAATTCTTGGACGAGAAGTTGCCAGTGTGAAAGCGGTTAATGATGTAACCTTTTCAATTAAGCGTGGCGAGACTCTTGGCTTAGTTGGGGAGTCTGGTTGCGGTAAAACAACTCTTGGTAGAAGTATTCTGCGCTTGATAGAGCCAACCTCTGGCCAGGTAATGTTCGATGGAGTTGATGTAACCAAATTAGGGCCGAAGGAAATGAGGGAAATGCGTCGTCGCATGCAGCTTATTTTTCAAGATCCCTATGCCTCCTTGAATCCTCGTATGACGATTGGTGCAATTTTAAATGAGCCACTTGAAATTCATGGATTGTTCATGGGGAAAGGTGAGAGGGAGAAGCGTTTATATCAATTGCTAGATTATGTTCAACTTCCTAAAGATGCTCTTAATAAATATCCTCATGAGTTTTCTGGTGGGCAACGTCAGAGAATTTGTATTGCGAGAGCGCTTGCTGTTGAACCAGACTTTATCGTATGCGATGAGCCTGTTTCAGCACTCGATGTTTCAGTGCAGGCCCAAGTAATTAATTTACTCATGGATCTACAAAAAGAATTAAAATTGACCTACCTATTTATTGCACACGATTTGAAAGTCGTTGAATTTATCTCAAATAGAGTTGCCGTTATGTATTTGGGCAATGTCGTAGAAGTTGCAAATTCAGCAGAAATCTATGGTCATTGCCGTCACCCTTATACCAAAGCATTATTCTCTGCTATTCCTAATCCAGACCCTACAATAAAAAAAGAACGAATATTGCTAGAAGGTGACATTCCTAGTCCGATGAATCCTCCACCAGGTTGCCATTTCAACCCACGTTGTTGGCAGGCAACTGAGGAATGTCGTAAGAGTTATCCTGAGGTTAGCTCTGCTTCAGCGACTCACCAATACAGATGTTCTAATCCGATCCAATAGTCTAGCAACTAGGTTAGTGGACGAGAAAACTCAAGCTCCTTTTTCTACATAATTTCTGTTTTACTCCGAAAAGCTAAGTGGCGGATTTCGTTTGAAATTTGCCAAAAAAGAGACCCCTCAAACAAATGGGGAATTTTTGATTTTTGGAAGAAAAAGTGAGCGAAAAAAAATCCGGCAGTAATGCTGGGACAGAAATTATTTCTGAAGCAGATCTTAAAATCAGTTTGTCTGATTTAGGACAATATTTAATTTCACCTGGCAATGTATTCATCAAATTAAAATCAGGGAAAAATTTAAAACTTTGTCGTGCGGGACATCCCATTGATGCTTCAATGATTGAAAAATATTCAGCTCGAGCAGAATCAATCGTCATCGAAAGAGTCACAGATTATCTCAACGTGATAAGATTAGAAGAGTTGTTCTTGCGTTTAAGAAATGAAACCGATTTTAACAAAGTACCCTGGTGGCGGAACATGCTTCTCGCCTGGTTTAAAAAAGTCTATTGGGACGGGGCCGCCTCTGGATCAATGCTTGATTTAATAAGTGTGGGTGAAAAAGTTTTCTATAATTTACCAGAAGATATTGAACGATCGATGAAGGGTAATGCCTTTGATTTGTTTACGCGTGGATCTTTGATGGGAACCATGGGAGCGACACTTTGCTTGGCCATGGGATATATGGATTTCACATTCTTACGCGATTTTTACCATGTCTGCATGTTGCTTGATTATAAAATCCATTCAAATATTTCATTCACGTTAAAAGAAGCTCTCATCAAGAGTTCAGAAGATTTCAGTAGAGGAATAGCTCATCTTGAATCGATGAAATTAGATCACGAAGTAAAAATATTGAAAGGGCACGTTGATAATAAAAAGCAGCCTGAGTGGTCCAAAATTTTACAAACAAAATCTATCGCGAACCTAGCTTTGAGACATCACGAAAGAATGAATAAAACAGGCTATCCAAATGGATTATCAGAAGATGATTTGAGCGATGCCGAGGTCATACTTATTTTTCTGGATAGCTTGTTCCCGCCGGGGGAAATAGAGTTTACCAAAAATGACGGGAAGGGTTTTTTAAAAAAAGCATTTCAGAAACTAGAAAATGCTGAAGCTGTCATGCCAGTAAGATTACAAAATATGTTGCCGCATATTTTTAGCAGTCTTCCTGATGATGAAATTTTAGAAAAAATGGTTGGATGATAAAATTATTATGAACGATGAAGTTAAAAAGACATATCTCTTAAATCTGGCCGGTGAGCTAGGTGAGGAGCTTGAGACTCTTTTTACTTCATTTCAAGTGGATATTATTGAAGAAGCACAAGCTGAAGGTGTGGATATCGAATTCATTTTGGTTAAAAACTACAAGGGAATTCTTGATGGTTTGGCATCAGAGTATCCACACGCGGATATAATTTCACTTTCAGAAGTAAGAGATATTGTCAGTTTTGGACGGGCCAATGGAAAGGCCATCCTTTCAGAAGACATGTTGCAATCTGGGATAGCGCGTTCAATTTTGATGCGACTTTTTAACTCACGTGCTTCAACTAAATTGGAAGTTAATTTTGGTGCGCTCTTAGAAAGATTTTTAACCATTAAAATTGTAGGCCACACTTCAGTCGGTTATTACTGCGATCAAATAGTTAATGACGCACTTTATTCTGACTATCGTGGAATTTCGATGCGCGGGCATTTGATGCTAGTGCTGACATACCTCGCTTATTTAGAAAAATCTGGTCTCGCAAGCTATCCGATCGATCTTAACTATGGTTCAAGCGAAGATAGTTATATTGTAGAAATTGTTGCACCTGTGTCCTCCAAAGTGTACTTCGAATATTTGCAAGCTTCTCTCGGCGAGATGGCAGCCTATAATCCACTCGAGGGGTTGGTTAAGGAATCTTTAAGCTTGGTGGATTTGGTTAGCTTCACTTATCTTGAAAAAGCGGGAAAGTTAATTATTTCCTCTACGTGGAAAAGGGGTGGGGCTGTTCCTAAATTTTCATCAGTAATATTTTGTGCCATTGATTCAGTTCCGACATTGGAGCGACGGTGGAAGGGTTTTAAAAATCATCCGAATATAGAACTAGAATCAAATTTAAACAAACAAAAGTCTAATGAGGAGAAAAAATTAGAAGGGAAAAGTATTGAAAAAATTTCTGCTGCTGTGTTGGCAAATTCAAAATCTATTACAAAGTTAGAAAGATTTGTAGAGTTTATTCAAAAGAAAATAGCAGGCAAGGAGTCCGAATTCTTAGATAGCGCTACAAACGCAAAGATTAAAGAAGTACTAATTGATTATCCAAATAAAAAGGTCATCGAGTCCCTTAATGAACAAGATTATCAGGCAATTCTAAAAGCGCTTAAAATTGCAGAACCGCTTGAGCAAGTAAATCAGATTAAGGAGGGGACAAAAGAGGAAGTTCGTCAAAAAAAGGAAAAGGCCAAACAATTTATTGATCAAATAGTCAATCGTGTCAATCTACTTGAGCTGGATGATCTCCAAGAATTCGTAAAAGTTAAAGGTCAAATCTCACAAGATGACAAAAAAATAATTGTTGAAGGGGAAAATGGTCCCATAGATTTAACCGAAGAGATTCACAAAATTGCGGGGTTTCAAGAGCTTGATGAAAATGGAAATGTTGTAGTCCCTGGTGTTACCGAGGAACTTAGTCATGAAAATATTATGGTTCATGGCACTAAGGAAGCTCTCGGCAACGAAATGATAAGAGTTAAGGGGCCGGGCCTTGAAACTACTGGCGAGGAAAATACCCTGGTTAAAGGCTCCAAGGAGGATATTGGAAATGACAATGTACGTATTCAAGGACAAAAAGAGGAATTGAGTAATAATAATGTCCTCATCAAAGGAAATGGTCCTGATCAACAAGATAAACAATCCTTTAAAATTAAAGGTGGAGGAAATCAACCGAAGCAATCAGAAAACTGGTTCGTAAACAAATCTGAAACAGCAGAGCTAGCGCAAAAAACTCGATGGATTTTTGAAAATAAAGCTTCTCTTTCCAATGAAGAAGTTGAGAAGTGGCAGAAAAAGCGTGAAAAAATTGTTGAAAAATTAAAGGAAAAACTAGAGAGACTACAAGAGGAAAACCTTGAAGTTGATGATGTTCAAAAAAATATCCAAAGTGTTTTTAAAGAAGAATTAAGCCTAGAGGTGACAGGTGATTCTAATATTGGTCAAGTGGTTCAAGAGAGTCTAAAAAATGTCAGCGAAAAAATTACAGCTGCGATCACAAATGAAGTTGTAAACGAATCTTTGATTGATGTCGCAGAGGAAGAAGGAAAAAAGGAACTTGAAAAAGTTATTGAAAAACTTACAGTTAAGGCAGAAACAGAATCGGAACAAGCAAAACGTGAGATTAAAAAGCGAGATGAACAAATAAAACGCATGATGAAGCTTATGGACACCATGCGTGGACAAATATCTAAGTTGTCTCAAAAGTCAAAGACTGTAGAAGTCAAAGGAAGTTCAAATGAAGAGAAAAATGAAGATAAAAATGAAGAAGCAGATCATGATACAGAAGATAACACAGCTTTAGCTGTTCTGGACTCGGGTCGAGAAAGTTATAATGAGTCTATAAATGTTTTAAGAAGTGAATTGCAAAAAGCAAAAAATGAAGCGATCGAAAAAGAGAAAAAGATTAAGAAAATGGAGGATAACGCTTTTAAATTGGATCAAAATAGAAATCGCTATATAAAAGAGTTAGAAAATAAGATTGAAAATATTAGTAAACGGGGAGAACAAACAATCTCAAGCCCAATGGAAGCTGGGGATCAAGAAATTTATCTTGAAAAAATTAAACTTTTAGAGGAAGAGAAAAGAGTTGCACAAAATATAGTTCAAGAAAAATTGGAACGAACTAATCATTTGCAGATGAGTTTAAATGAAGCCAAGAAATCTTTAATGGCGTCTAAGAAAACGGAATTAGAATACCGTAAATTACAGCAAAATTATGCTAGGGTTCAAAATAATTTAAAGCAGTCTGAGGACAAGGCTTCACTCTTAAATTTATCCCTAAAAGACATGGATAAAAAAATAAGAGACCTGGAATTGGTAAAAAATCAGGGCCAACATGGTGGTCCTGGAAATCAAAATACGGACGCTCTCACCCAAAGTTTACAAGAGAAAGACCTTCTTATTGCGAAATTAACTAGGGATTTTAAGCAATCAGATGACCACCTCAAAGATATGAATATGGAAATGAAGCGCTTGGAGCAGAAGTTGAAAATCCAAGCTGTCCAGGCCAATTATCCAGACAAAAATAAGGGCAAGGGCGGGGCATTAGGTAAGGGTGCCAGCGATAACCAATCTCAACTCAAGATTAAGCAACTAGAGACCAATAACCAAAAGCTACTTGAGGTGCAAAAGCATAAGGAAGAAGAACTTAGCGAGAAAAAGAAGGAACTAAACAAGGTCAGGCAAGAAATGAACGCGATGCAGAATAAATTGGCTGAGTTTGAGAGAAAAGCGGCCCTCCAGGCCAAAGAAGAAGCCGATAAAACGGGAAAAAATAAAAAGGCTGCCTAAAAGCAAATTGCTAAAGCTTTGGAGTAGTGATAGTTTGACGCCTCATTTTGGGCCCAGGTGGCGAAATTGGCAGACGCACCAGACTTAGGATCTGGCGCCTTGTGCGTGGAGGTTCAAGTCCTCTCCTGGGCACCATCTCTTTCAAATGAAATCCAAGCAAATTCGTTGTTAACTTCGGATCTACGTCATTGTGGCGTATCCTCTGCAATACGCCTCATTCCTTCAACCTTCGTTGCCTAGAATTTGCTTGGATTTTATTTGAAATTGGTCGGTTATGGTGCCCAGAAGAGGACTTGAAGCGAAGGTTCTGGCCTCCAGGGGAGGCCACGCAGCTTGAGGTAGGAGCCGAAAGCGTAGTGGCCAAGTCCTGGCACCATTTTTCTCTTGATCAATTAAGCGATTCCTTAAAAATACGGTTTCAAATCAATAAGACAACAATAGGTCCTTTCGAAAGGTCCTACCTTTTCAAAAGCTCAAAGTAGAAATTTGGGTGGAGGTTTTTGCATCAAGTAGAATGAATGTGAGCACGAAAAACCTGAGTTAAAGTAAGGTTATCGGAGAATGGTAGATTCATTGATTGGGCATTTTTATTTCAAATTTATTTGTAACCACTCCAATCATTTAGTGATGAAAATATTTTAAGGTTTGTTACAATAACATAGGCTGATCGAATTTTATCAGAAAATCAGTATTTATCCCATATCGCTTGAAGAAACCTTTAGTGGGCAAAATAAAATGAATACTGGTGTAATGGGAGGGAATTTATGAAGTCAAATCTTTCTAAAGAAAAAAAAATAGACAGTCATCAATTGGCCATTATTAAGATTACCCTAATTTTATCCTTCATAAGTTCTTTAATTGTAGGAGTCCTTGTTTTTGCAAAACCAATATTTATGACCTATCGGTATTGCCTTGGAAATTCTTATGAACCATTTATTGATTTTTTACCCCAAGCAAGGGATTTGGCAATTTCAAACAACACGATAGAAAATATTCAGAAATTCAGAATTAAATTTCTCCGTGAGACAGGGTTAGAATGGGCTCTTGTTGAGAATGAGAGTGAAAAAATGTTTATTCTTTATTATCAAAAAAATATGTTAAATGGCTATTATGAAAATCTTAATAAAAAATTAAAAGTGGGGATTCCCTCTAAATGTTTTTATAAAGAAAATTTTAAATGGTGCATACCGATTGAATATCTGGAGCAGGAAATTTGGAATGATTTGATGAAAAATTCATCAAAGTGGCAGTTATTGAAAAATGTTTGGACATATTCATTGCATTGAATAGGTTGCACTTCTAACCAACAAATGACCTAGCTGAATAAGGGCTTCAAGATTTTGTGTAAAATAGAATCTTATACTTAAAAAAATCAGGGTATTGCATGAAACCCAATGTAATTGAATTAATTAATATTGGCCGACTTTCTCTTCAGGTTCCCACCACCGATCGTGGATTGCTCCACATTTCAGCTGCGAGCGGCTTAGTTCTTTTTAAGGAAAAATTTTTTGTCGTTTCGGACGATGAACTTCATTTGGCCATTTTTCCCAAGAATAATATTGAGAGGGGAACTTTATTTACTTTTGTGGATGAGGTTCTACCAATTGAGGCCAAGGAGAGAAAAAAGCAAAAGCCTGATTGGGAGGCGCTGGTGTTATTGCCTAAAACTCCAAATGACAACTATGACTCTCTTTTATTAATACCATCTGGTTCAACAAAAAAACGATTTCTAGGATTTCTTATCTATCTAGATAATGAAGGAATGCCTTTCGAAGCAAAATCAGTGGATTTTACGGAACTCTATCGGGAATTAGGTCATAAATTTTCAGAACTTAATATTGAGGGCGCAACTATCGCTGGGGAGGAATTAAAACTTTTCCAGCGCGGTAATGGTGTTTTAAAACAAAATGGCATCATTAATTTAAATTTACTAAAAATAAGGTCGTGCCTTCAATCTTCTGGTATTTTGCAAATCCCGTCTGATTCAATTATTTCTACCAAAAATCTAGATTTAGGATGCATGGGTAAAACCATAATTGGGCCAGGGGATGCTACCACAATTCGCAATGAGAAAATTTTACTGGTGGGATCAGCGGAAGATTCAGAAAATACTTATGACGACGGAGCAATTGTAGGAGCGGGAATAGGACTTTTAAATCAAGCTTCTGTGGTGGAATGGTTTATTCCCTTTCGAGATAAAATTAAACCCGAGGGAGTTGCGGTAGAAGAGGATGAGTTTAAGATTAAAGTTTATATCGTGACTGATCCAGACGATGCTGATCAAGCTTCGACGGTCTATATTTTTAACTTAGATAAAAAAATGATTGATTAAAAAGTGTAAACGGTACCTGTTGTAAGACCAGCTCCGGTGAATTTGGAACCTTCCTCTTTGCTGATGGATTTAAACCCTTCAATTAAAGTATTGAAGCGCCAGCTTGTATTTGGAATCTGCCATTCATAGCCTAATCCTAGGTTCCACGTCCCGCGATACCCAAGAAGTGAGTTGTCAAAATCTGAGTCCTCTCTATTGCCTTCAATATAATGGGCCGAGGCGCCGCCGCGTAAAATGACATAGCGAGTTTGGGGTGTTCCCAACGGAATCAGCGCCAATTCAAAACCGGCCGGAACTTCGTAATGATTGAGTCGTGCTTTTTGGCCATTTTTCATTGTTTGGTCTAGAGCACTATATTGAACCCCAAAATAAAATCTCACCCAAGTAAATATGTGACCACCAATTAAAATTTTGCCGCCCAGATTGTGTGAGATCGGATGTCTGACATTGTCGTTGCCGACTGTGTACATCGAGTTAGTTAATGCACTGAAGTTGATATATTTGGCTTTCGCAGAATTAAAATTGTAGAGCTGTTCTGACTGAGGTTCTTCACCTTCGACGTTCTTTAGATTGACGTTACCAAAAATGGGAGCTTGTTTGCCTGAGTCTAAGTACTGAAGAAAAGCTTTCTTGTCAGCTTCAGTCCATGCACTTTGATTTTTCAGGTTTGGTTTTTGCGCGAGAGCGAGAGCAGTGGTGAGTAGCATCGTTGTGCAAATGATTATGGATAAGAAAGACTGATGAGAAAATTTAAACATTGTGAGAATTACTATATTGCAATATATTATTTTTTGAAAGAATAAAAGTAGGTGATCATTGATGATTCCTTGGCGTCTTAGAATTGGATTGGCTTTTGTTTTGTTTAATCTATGCTTTGAAGGCGTGGAAGCGAAATCTATCCAAGATGCAAGAAGGGAAATTGTTCATCGAACAATGGACTACTTAAATATCCCTTATCTGTGGGGTGGAACAAATCCAGACACCGGGCTTGATTGTTCCGGATTTGTTCAGCTTGTTTATAATAAAACTGGTCTCAAGGTTCCACTGGTATCTGGCGACCAATATCGTTTGTCAGATTATCTTGGGCCACAAAGTGTACGTGAAGCTGATCTCATCTTTTTTTCGATGAAAAATCCAGGCAGCAAGAAAGTAGACCACGTTGGAATATATGTAGGAAAAGGTTTTTTTGTGCACGCTTCCTTTTCCAACGGGATTCATATCGATAATGTGAATAATAGGTATTATTATGAGCGCATTGTGGGTATACGGAAATTTCCCGGCTTTTAATTCGATTTTTTTAAAATTAGCGGACACTTTTTTTAGCACCATTCTTTAAAAAATCCCTTACAAATTGAATGGCGCTAGTGCCATCTTTTGATTTTTTGTCTATGCCCAAAATTCCATAATGATTTAGGAAGGTGTGAGCGAAGGTATCTGGTACGAAAGCAGTACAATTATCACTAGGGTCTTTCAGTGTTGCCCAAATTCCCTCTCTACCATAGACTCTTGCTCGGTGAACTGGTGGCATATCAAAACCAAATAGGGTCCCCATAACTATATCCATGCTGCCTTGAAGAATAGCAAATTGAACTTGGGGAAATTGGCGACAAACTTCCAATGACTTTTTGGCCAATGGCCAATCTTTGGCATCAAAATGAGTATTCATACGAGCAAATCCGGCCTTGAGATCATCAAGAAGTTTTTTACTAAAACGATTCCATACGCTTGCATCCCAATGCAGACCCATGCCGTCGAGAATCACTCGCTTAATTTGTCCCTTTGTCCCAAAATTTTCCATAATGTCGGTGAAATTCATCATAAGCCCGATGGCACCTGCCGAGTAACCGTAGGCAATGATATTTGTATTTTCTTTATCCAGTTCCTTTTCAACCATTTTTAATTTTTGCAATGCCATGACTGTATTATTGCGACCAAAATGTTTGACCTTAGTATTAAAAGCGTAACTTGCTTCAAATGTTCCGGCAAAGAGATCCCCTGTGCAGTAAGGGAGAAATACAATGCCCTTATCCGCGAAAACACTATTTTTTAAATTAGGCGATAAAAATGGAGTGCTAAGATTGATTTTCTCATCTTGCTTTAGTCTCGTGGCAACATCAGTGGTGCAAGTGACCGCGTCCCAACAAACACCACCACCTTCAAATATAAAAGTCCACTGATTGTTTGAAGACGGTCGAATCCAGATGAAGTAGGGATCACCATTGCCGCATTGAGCTTCTTCGATAAATATTTTTTTCCAGTCTTTTTTTTCTGAAGCTGAGGCAGGATTACTCAGGAATAGGCCTACAGAAAAAAAAGAGTAGAAGATTAATAAAGAGAGAGGTGTTTTTATTAAAGTTACATTCATCGTTACCATCCATGGTTATTAGCGATAAAAAAATTATTACTGGCTTTGGTCTTCATTTCTAACGGTAATTCAAATTATCGGAAAAAAGCGTGGACATATGGACTAAGAAAAATGTCTAAATGCTTAAAATAAGCACACTTATTGGGGCTCCAACCTAAAAAGTTTGACATATCAAACAACCATCACTAGATTGCAGCCTAGGCACTTATTGCGTAGGTTTCAGATGAAATTAAGTGAATTACAGATTGGTTGTAAGGCCATTGTACAAAAGATTAGCGGTGGTCATGAAATGAAAGAGAAATTTTTATCTCTTGGGGTTTTGGAAGGAGATGAAATTGAACTTTTAGGTCGGGCCTTATTTGGTGGTCCCTCGGCTTTTCGTTTGGGGATTGGTCAAGTTTTTGCTCTGAGAAGAGAGCACGCTGAATTTATTGAAGTAGAGATAAAGAATTAATTATGGAATCGGGAACTATTAAAAAAATTCTTCTTATTGGTCTTCCTAATTGTGGCAAATCATCACTTTTTAATTTGCTGACTGGGAAATTGCGAAAGGTCTCAAACTATTCTGGCATCACGGTTGATTCAGGTTTAGGTGAATTGCTTAGCAATAAAAAGAATGAAGAAAAAGTTGCTTTAATTGATTTACCAGGGATTAGCGGCGTTATCCCTAATTCATTAGATGAAGCTGTAACTTTGGCAACGCTCGGCTCTTCAAGTGGAAAATATCAAGGCCTAGTGCTTTTGCTGGACGCACAAAGAATGGAATTGTCTTTATCCTTGTTGACTCAATTAAAGGATTGGATCGGGCCGAATTTTGTGTGCCTTGTTAACAAAGTGGATAACAAGGAAATATTTAACGACGAAAGTTGCTTTAAATTTGAGCAAGAGTATGGAATTCGAATCCGGACATTTTCAACGCTTAAGGATGAAGGAAGTTTAGTTGATGAGTTCATCCGCAGTTCTACTCAACTTGGTTTTAATGGCCCATCTAAAAAATTAAGAATAATAAATAGACTTGGACAGTTTTTTTCTAAGAGTGAGCAAGAGCATTTCATTTTACTCAATGATTCTCACGAAGAAGAACTTTTGAAAGAGATGGAGGAGCACCATGTGCGTGCTCGAAATTATTTGGCGAAGTCGAATAGCTTAAACAATAAAGACCAATTATCGAGTTTAAGAATAGATAAATTTTTAATTCATCCCGTTTGGGGAAGTCTGGCATTTATAACTATTTTCTATCTTCTATTTCACGCAATTTATTCTTGGTCTGCACCCTTTATGGATGGAATTGAATGGGGTGTTTCTTGGCTTGGTGATAAAGCCGGGGCCCTCTTGCCAGAAGGGATGGTAAAAAGTTTAGTTGTTGATGGCATCTTTGCGGGAGTCGGTGGAGTTGTTGTCTTTTTGCCTCAAATTGTAATTTTATTTTTCTTGTTGGCCTTGCTCGAGTTATCTGGCTATGTCGCGCGCGCAGCTTTTCTAACGGATAAGCTGATGGCCATTTTTGGGTTGTCTGGAAAATCATTTTTACCATACCTATCAGGTTTTGCATGTGCCGTTCCTGCCATTATGTCAGCACGTACCATTCCAAATCGTTTTGAACGTATGGCAACGATTATGACCATTCCCCTTATTACATGCAGTGCGCGTTTACCTGTATATGCACTCCTAATAGGCACCTTCATACCGACCGGTAATGTTTTTGGTGTATTTAACCAACAGGCATTGGCATTTTTCTTCCTCTATTTTCTTGGTGGAATTTCTGCTTTGTTGATCGCTAAAGTTTTGCGGCTATCATATTTTAAGGGTCAAGGTTCAGGTTTTGCGATTGATTTTCCCCAGTATCAAATTCCTTCCATGAAAACAGCTTGGAAACACAGTTGGCGCCAAGGAAAAATCTTTCTGAAAAAAGCAGGTACAGTCATTTTAGGTTTTTCAATTCTATTTTGGATTGGAAGTAATTTTCCACGAACAGGTGAAGATAAATTAATTGGTCTTTCAGAAGAACAACAAGCCGCGGTGGTATTGGAAAATTCTGCCATCGGTCGAGTTGGCCATATTATGGAACCAATATTAAAGCCCATTGGGATGGATTGGAAAATTGGTGTTGGGGTCTTGGTCGCATATGGTGCTCGTGAGTTATTTGTATCTGCGATGGGAACAATTTATTCCTTAGGTGACGTCGATGAGGAATCGACTAGCTTGCGCGACATGCTTAAGTCTCAGGTAAATCCAGACAACGGTAAGCCAATTTATGGAATGGGTACCGTGTGGGCCATTTTGTTATTTTTTGTTTTTTCATTGCAATGTACTTCTACGCTTGCGATTGCCCACAGAGAATCTGGAAGCCTATGGGTTCCATTATGGATGTTTACTTACATGACAATTCTTGGATATGGTGCAGCTTTTGTAGCCTATCGTGTTTTAGGTTAAAAACTACCGCAATTTCGATTTTCTCAAATCCTTCCCGCTGGCCATGAGCGAAGGAGCTTGATACCCTTATTACCTAAATAAAATTATTGTTTTAGTGCGATGCATGAGCCATGATTGTGCTCACCCACCTAGCAATTTGAGATGAATAAAATACAAAAAGTTTTTAACTTATACTTATTTAATTTTTCAATCTGTGGACTTTATTTGATCACCTCAATTGCTTACGCGGATGTTCCTCAGTCTATAAAGGGACAATGGCGAGAAGTTGATAGTATTCAAAAGATTAGAATTTTTACTTCTGAGTCAACAGTTCCTAACCTCTTGGCCTTTAGAGGTGAGACAATCATTGATGCAACTACGGCGCAAGTGGCTTCGGCGTTATTGGATCAAAACTCTAGAAGGGAATGGTTAGCTGACTATGGTGATTTAAAATCTTATCCAATAAAAAAAAATCCACTAGAAATCATTGAAGCCTTTCAGGCGGATTTGCCTTGGCCTTTTTCAAATAGGTTACTTTTGTACCAGGCTCAATTCCAAAGTAGCGTCGGCGGACAAATTGTGAATATTATTTATAACCATCTTTCCCCATCAATGGTGCAGCATCTAAAAGATGTTCCCAATTTAGAAATCGAAGCGCATATTTACCATTACCACTATATTTTAGAGGGAATCGATGGCGATAAGAAAACTAAAGTAACTTTAGAGATGATGATTGATTTTGTTGGGAATGTTCCCCGCTGGATTTCAAATTTGCTTCAACGATCATGGTTGGCCTTAAATTTAGATGGGCTTAAGAGGGCTGCACCAATGATTAGTATTGTACCTGATGAAATAAAGGATACCCTGCAACTTTAATAACGGAGGTTTTTATGAATCGAACTCAATTAGTTTTGTCCTTATTCCTAGCACTTCACCTATTCGTTGGGTGTGCCACTTCTCGCACAAGTGGGTGGGATAAAAATTCTGACCTTATTACTCTCAGTGATAAGGATAAAAAGGAATTAGAAAAAAAGGCTACTGATGCTTGGGAAAAACGCTATGAAAGAGCGCAACTTGAAAAGGCCCTAGAAGCCTATGAGACTTTATCTAAAGCAAATCCAGATAATTATAAATATTTAGTAGCCTTGTGTCGTGGTTATTATTTTTTGGCCGATGGACATAGCGATGATAACGAAGAAAAGAAAAGGCTTTGGGAAAAAGGTGTAACTTATGGGGAGAGAGCAATGGCTACTAATCCATCGTTTAAAGATAAAGTTTTAAAAGAAGAAGGAAAGGTAGAAGCTGCTCTTGATGTTCTGACTAAAAATGAAATTGAAGCTATTTATTGGACTGCAGTTAATATGGGTAAATGGGGCCGTCTAGCAGGTATCGCCACCGTTTTAAAATACAAAACAAGAATCAAAGACATGATTAATCGTGTGAACGCTCTCGACACTAACTTTTTTCACGGCGCAGTCAATCGTTATTGGGGAGCTTATTATGCCGTGGCACCTTCATTTGCAGGTGGTGACTTAAATAAATCAGAAGAATCATTTAAGAAATCATTGGGTCAGCAAGGGGATTATTTAGGCACACATGTATTGATGGCCGAATATCTATATACAAAAAAGGGCGACAAAAAGGCCTTCGAAGACAAGTTAAATTTTGTAATTAAAGCCGATCCTAAGAAAATTAAAGAAGTTGGTCCTGAAAATATGATGGAGCAAGTTAAAGCTCAAAAGCTCCTAAAGAAAAAAGACGAACTATTCTAGTTTTAAATTAAGGATAATTTATGAAAGGTTTATTAAAAATATTTTTGATAGTCGCCGTTTTCACAATGGCTTCGTCGGCTTGGTCGAAGGCCACTGTAAAGTTTGGCACGGTTGCGCCTGCCGGAACTCCTTGGGCAGACACTTTGGAACAGATAAAAAAGAAAGTTGAAGCTGAATCCAAAGGAGAGGTTAAAATTAACGTCTTTTTGGGTGGACAGCTTGGTGGCGAGCTGGAAATTTTAAATGATATTCGCCGCGGGCGCATTCAAGGTGGTGGGTTAACCTCCGCGGCATTGGGTGCTGTTATCACAGAAATTAATGTGCTCGAAATTCCATTCTTATTTGATTCTTTAGAAGAAGCTGATTTCGTTTTGGACAACTATTTACTTGAACCATTTAAAAAACTTTTTAGTGATAAGGGATTAATCTTTGTTACTTGGGCGGAAAATGGTTGGAGAAATATTGGCAACAGAACAAAATTCATCAAAGCTCCTAAGGATTTGGTAGGTGTAAAAATTCGATCACAAGAATCTTCAACACACTTAGCATTTTGGAAAAAAATAAATGCAAGTCCAATTGCCATGTCCGTGACTGAAGTGCTTCCAGCATTGCAGACAGGAGTTGTGGATGGCTTCGACAATACTGCATTATTCACCTTGGCTGCTGAATGGCATACGGGAATAAAGTATTACACCGTTAGCCAACATATTTACCAACCAGCTGCAGTGGTTTACTCCAAGAAATTTTGGGACGGTGTCCCAGAGACCGATCGCAAAATTCTCATGGCCGAAGGCAATGGAATGGCAGCTCCATCTCGCAAAGCCGTTAGAAGTCTTGGTAACGAATTGATGGATGTACTTAAAGGTTCAGGAATTAATATTCACACATTATCAAATTCAGAGCGCGAGAATTTCAAAAACTCAGTTCGTGGAATTGATCTTGAAATTGTGAAAAACCTTGGTGGTGATTCCCAAAAAATTTATGATCTAATTTTAGAAGGTAAAGCCGCTTACAAGGCAAAGGCCAAAAAATAGGAGCTTACTATTAAAACGCTACTTCAATGGATTACTTTGGTAGAAAAGGTGTTGGCAGGGGTGATGGTTCTTTTCATCACCCTTTTGGTTGTCTCAGATATTTTTTCGCGTGAAGTTTTAAATCAAGGCTTGGCCTGGGCGCAAAAATATGCTGTTTACCTTATGATATGGGTTGGATTTCTTGGGTCAGCACTTGCTACCAGCACGGGTGGGCATCTTAGACCTGAAATCGGAGATAAAGTTTGGCCAGAAAAATTACATCCCTTTTATCATCGCCTTCGGCATTTTATTACCAGTGTATTTTGTTTTGGTGGGACTTATTTTGGTATTAAATACGTACAGGAAAGTTTGGAATTGGGGGACATGAATCCAGTTATCAACCAACCTTTGTGGATTTTCCAAATTATTATCCCGGTTAGCTTTGCCCTGATTGCCATCAAAAGTTTATTGTTTGCTTTGGTGCCAAGTACTATGCCACCAGTAAAAATGGAGGCCCACTGATGCACGGTTTATTACTTACCCTTTTAGTCATTGCATTGGTATTGCTTGGGCAACCATTGTTCGTCATTATTGGCACAGTAACGGCTTATTGTTTTCATTTCTTTGCGGATGAAACTCTTACCGTCATTATCGGTGATATTTTTTTTGCAGGAGATAAGGAGGTATTGCTTGCGATACCTTTGTTTATTTTAGCAGGGAATTTAATGACTCAAGGGACAATAGCCAAACGACTTATTCGTTTGGCTGCGGCCATTACAGCGCCTGTCCCCGCTGGTTTAGCCGTTGCCTCTGTTTTATCATGTTCAATCTTTGCTGCCATTTCTGGTAGCTCTCCGGTTACCTTAATTGCAGTTGGCTCCATTCTATTTCCTGCTTTAATGAAGGCAGGCTATGAAAAGAAATTTTCAATTGGTTTATTGTCAGCTGGTGGAACTCTCGGAATTATTATTCCTCCTTCAATTCCCATGATTATTTTTGCCATTATGGCTTCTGTCTCAGTTGTTGATTTATTTAAGGCCGGAATTGGCCCTGGAATTGTTTTAAGTATAGCTTTAATGGTTTTCTCTATTTTGCGTGGAGGAAAAAATATTCCTCGAGGGAAATGGGATAGCGGTGAAGTTCTGGCAAGTTTGAAGTCCGGGATTTTATCAGTATTTATGCCCCTTATAATTTTGGGGGGTATTTATACCGGCTTTTTTACGGCAACTGAGGCTGCCGGTGTTGCGGTTGTCTATGCTGTATTGGTGGAGTTTTTAATTCACCGAGAAATGAAAGTGTCTCAAGTGCCTAAAGTTTTTTTTGATACAGCAGGCATGCTTGGAGCTTTGTTTTTGATTTTATTGTTAGCCGTGAGTTTAAATAAATTCATGACCTACCAAGAGATTCCCCAAAAGCTGGTTGAAAATTTAAGTACGGTGATTTCTTCTAAAATGACTTTTTGGATAGGTGTCAACATCCTGTTACTTATCGCAGGCTGTTTTATGGATATCATGAGTGCCATTCTCGTTTTAGCACCCTTGCTAACTCCGATGGCCATTCATTATGGGATTGATCCTATTCACTTTGGAATTGTGATGATTGTGAATTTGGAAATCGGCTATCTGACTCCGCCTGTGGGAATTAACCTTTTTGTGTCCTCTAGTATTTTTAAGGAACCCCTTGGTGAAGTTATAAAAGCTGCAGTTCCATTGATTGTGACGTTGTTAATTGGCTTGGCTATTATCGTTGCTTTCCCGGCCCTTTCATTATTTTTAGTGAAATAAATTATCGCAGCGCTTTGAGTTGCTGAAGGCAAGCTTCAAAGCGCTGTTTGTTTTCCAAGACTTTTTTTTCAGGTTTCTTGCCAACCTTTTCCATAATATCTAGGCCTTTTTTCATCTTGGCCAAAATATCTTCAATTTCTTTGATGCTGTCTGAAACTTGACCTGGGTCTGGTTTTCCCTTGAGCATTTTTTCGTAATGCTCGGGAGCATTATCTGCCATTGGAAACCTCACGCAATTTCATTTTATAAGGATAGAGTTCCTCATAATTTTTGACTTCTGTTGGAGTCACTCGACGCCAAATGTGGTGGCGGCGTAGGTCCCTTGTGCATTTCATTCCAGATGCTGCGATTAATTCTGCTACCGCTTCTACGGTATCGTGGTGAAAGTTGGCAACACGAACGTGCTTATGTTCCACATTGAGTCCCGCCATAAGATGGGGATCTTGTGTCGCGACACCGGTAGGACATGTATTGCGATTGCACTCGAGTGCTTGGATACATCCCAGGGCTAGCATCATTCCTCGGGCACTATTGCAGACATCCGCACCTAATGCAATTAATCTTACGATATCAAAGCCAGTGATCACTTTTCCTGAAGCAATGACACGAATTTTGTCGCGCAAATTGTATTCGGTTAAAAGATTCGTAACTAAAATTAATCCTTCACGTAGTGGTGTCCCGACCGAGTTTGAAAATTCTAGTGGTGCAGCTCCAGTTCCACCTTCGCCTCCATCTACAGTAATGAAATCAGGAAGAATATTGGTTCGCACCATGGCCTTACAAATATCTTCAAATTCATGTGGCAGACCAACGCAAAGTTTGAAACCTGTGGGTTTCCCCCCAGAGAGTTCGCGCAATTTGGCGACAAAGCGAAGGAGTCCTTCTGCATCGCTAAAGGCAGTGTGATTCGAGGGAGAGAAAACAGTTGTCCAGGGTTTGACTCCACGGATGGCAGCAATCTCAGGGGTATTTTTCCCTGCGGGTAAAATACCGCCATGTCCTGGTTTTGCACCTTGAGAAAGTTTAACTTCAATCATTTTGACATTGGGTTTTGTGGCACGCTCTTGAAAATTTTTATCACAAAAATTTCCATTTTCATCGCGTGCACCAAAGTAACCAGTACCAATTTGCCAAACGACGTCGCCTCCACCTTCTAGGTGATAAGGTGATAGACCACCTTCCCCAGTATTATGATAAAAACCACCGCGCTTTGCGCCTTTGTTCAATGCCAAAACAGCATTTTTACTTAAGGCACCAAAGCTCATGGCCGAAACATTGAAGATTGAAGCGCTATAAGGTTGCTTGCAGTCTTTGCCACCAATTGTGACTCTTAAATGGTCGTTACTGACTGTCTTAAGTGATAGAGGATAAATTGAATGATTTATCCATTCATAACCAACTTGATAAACATCTAATTGAGTTCCGAATGGTGTTGAGGCCAGGTCCTTTTTGGCACGTTGGTAAACAACACTTCTGAAAATTCGGCTTATTGGAGTCCCATCGGTATCACTTTCAACAAAGTATTGATAAATTTTTGGGCGAATTATTTCCATCACATAGCGAAATCTCCCAAAGATTGGATAGTTCGCAATGATTGTGTGAGTTTTACTGTTCATGTCTACTAGCCCCCATACGTAAATGGGTGCAACTAATACAGCTGTAAACCAGAGATAGGGATGAACAAATCCAAGACCCAAAACAACGAGTGCACTTATCCAGATGAAATTGATAAAGCCTTTTCTCATGGCCAATTCCTTTTTTGAAAATTCCTACGAAAAAGTTAAATTCTCCAAACTTTTCGGAGGATAACTGGGGGGAACTTAAGATAAAATAGCTAAATATTATGCTTCGAGAAGGAGAAAGCGGCCATGGCCGACAAAAACGATAGGAAAAAGTTGATTGTATTTACAGGAGGAGGGAGCGGCGGGCACGTAGTTCCAGGGCTTACTCTCATTTCCGTTTTACGCAATAAACCGGGTGTTACGATCCACTATATTGGTGGTCACCAAGGTATAGAAAAAGAATTAGCACTTAAAAATCATCTTCCATATTTTTCAATTGCGACTGGGAAATTGCGACGCTATTTATCCATGGAAAATTTAAAAGATTTTTTTCGCATATGGAAAGGCCTTATTGACGCTTGGACGCTTCTTTCAGATTGGAAAAAAAAATATGATGTTCTGGTGTTTTCTACCGGTGGATTTGTTTCAGTTCCAGTTGTTGTAGTCGCCAGGTTGCTTGGTCTACGCGTTTTCATACACGAACAAACTGCCCGCGCTGGTTTGGCCAATCGGATATGTGGATTCTTTGCTCATCAAGTTTTTATTTCATTTGAGGATTCGGTGAAATATTTTGATAAACAAAAAACCGCTTACTCTGGATATCCACTTCGACCCGATTGTTTTCATGCGGGATTTAAACCCTATTTAGTTAATGGATATGATTTGCTTGCACAAGATCGACCGCTGCTTTTTATAACAGGTGGAGGGAATGGCTCCCTGTTGCTTAATAATTTGGTGAAAAATAATCTGGCAAAACTAACCGAACGCTACCGCATTATTCATCAGGTTGGTAAAAACTTTTTGCAAGAATACAAAAAGCTGGCAGGTCCAAACTATTATCCTTTTGATTTTATCAATGAAGGAATGGTGGACATTTTAAAGCGTGCAGATATTGTGGTTAGTCGCGCGGGAGCTGGGACGGTGGCTGAGTTGATGGCCGTGGGCAGACCGAGTATTTTTATTCCATTGGCCATCGCTCAGAAGAATGAGCAGTATTACAACGCCCTTGAGGCCAAAGAAAAAGTGGGTAGTCTCGTGGTTACCGAAAATGAACTTAAGACTATCGATTTCGTAAAACTCATAGATGATTTTTCTAATCATTGGCCCGATCAAGGTTTAAAACAGGTGCGACCAGTTAAGCCAGTTATTCCCAATGGTCTCGATTTCTTGGTTAATAAAATTGAGATCAATTTTCTCACTCATTCTTAAGGTCTGTATGCAAAATAAGAAAACAAAAACCAAGCATAGAATAAAAACCTTGGAAGAATGGCAAAAATTCTTGTGTCAGTTTGCGCGGGAGCGCGACTGGGAGCAATTCCATACACCAAAAAATCTGGCAGCGGCCTTAAGTGTTGAAGCATCTGAACTTTTAGAAATATTCCAGTGGCTAAGTGATAAGCAATCTAAAAATTTGTGCAAAAAATCATCTTCTAATAAAAAAGTTCGCAGGAAAATTGCTCATGAAATGGCGGATGTGTTGGTCTATCTATTGCGTCTCTCAACTGTAATGGACATTGATCTGATGCAAGCCATTAGTGAAAAGATGGTGGAAAACGCCAAAAAATACCCCGCAGAAAAAGTGCGGGGTTCAGCCAAAAAATATAATGAATATTAATTAAAATTAACGAACAACAGATCGTTTATTTTTATCAAGTTCTTTCTTGCGCACGCGAACAGCAACAGGAGTAATTTCAACCCACTCATCGTTGTCAATCCAATCAAGCGCCCACTCAAGAGTTCTTTTTGGAATTGGAGGGAGTGTAAGGTTGGTGTCTTTGCCGGCAGTTCTAACGTTACTTAAATGTTTCTCGCGAACGACGTTTACGTTTAGTTCATTTTGTTTGCTATGTTCGCCAACAACCTGACCTTCATAAACAGTTTCACCTGGTTCAATAAATTGGCGGCCAGAATCAAGCAGGTTGAAAAGAGCGTAAGGAGTGGCCTTACCAGAGCGGTCTGAGATCAAAGCGCCATTGATTCGGCCTAACATATCTCCTGCATATTCTTTGAAGCCAATAAATTGAGCGGCCATAATACCTTGGCCTTTAGTATCTGTTAAAAATTGTGAGCGGTAGCCAATGAGTCCACGCGAAGGAATATCAAACACGATTCTTGTGCGGCCTTCACCAAATGGATTCATGCCTTGCATGATACCTTTTCTACGGCCAAGAGTTTCGGTGATTGTTCCTACGAACTCATTGGGTACGTCGATAATTACGTTTTCATAAGGCTCAGTTTTTACGCCATTTTCTTCTTTATAAATAACTTGTGGGCGACCAACCATAAGCTCATAGCCCGCGCGACGAATTTCTTCAAAAACGATGGCCAATTGAAGTTCACCTCTTCCTTTCAATTCAAAAACTTTTGGATCTTCAGTTGGGTTAAATTGCAGGGCCACATTGGTAAGAGCAGCCTTTTGCAACATTTCTTCAAGTTTTCTAGAAGTTAAGTATTCACCTTCGCGACCTGACATTGGAGATGTGTTAACAGATACGAACACCGAAACTGTAGGTGGCTCAACTTTAATTCTAGGAAGGGCTTCTAGTTTATCTACTGAAACAATTGTGTCACCGATCTTAACACCTTCAACACCAGCAACTAGAACAATTTCCCCCGACGAGGCTTCTTCAACTTCCGTTGTGCCTAGAGCGTAGAACATTTGTAGAGCAGAAACTTTGAAGTTTGTTGGTTTGCTTTCACCCATCAAAGTATAGTTTTGGTTTTTCTTAATACTTCCTCTTTGGATACGGCCAATGCTTAAGCGGCCTAAATAAGAGTTGTACGATAAGTTGGTAATTAAAAGTTGAAGTCCTGGGCCTTCAGTTACTCGAGGAGATGGATAGTAATCACTAACCATAAGATCGAGAATGACGTGGAGGTTTTCAGTTTTTACTTTTGGATCAAGAGTGGCCCAACCATTTTTGGCAGAGGCATACAGAATTGGGAAATCTAGGTATTGATCTTCCTTGCCCAAAAAGGAGGAGAGGTCCAGAAATAAATCTTCGACTTCGGTGCGAACTTCATCAATTCGTTGGTCGGGACGATCAATTTTATTAATGATCACTGAAATATGCAGATCGCGTTCCATGGCCTTTTGTAGAACGAAACGAGTTTGCGGCAATGGACCTTCTGAGGCATCGACGAGCAACATAATACCGTCAACCATTGAAAGCGCACGTTCAACTTCACCGCCAAAATCGGCGTGCCCAGGAGTGTCGAGCAAGTTTATTTTTGTGCCTTTATAAAACATGGCGCAGTTTTTAGCAGTAATGGTGATACCTTTTTCACGTTCAAGTTCGCCACTATCCATGACTCTTTCAACGCGTTCAAAGCGCTCGCCTAGGGTACCAGACTGGTCCAAAAGTCCGTCAACAAGGGTCGTTTTTCCGTGGTCAACGTGGGCCACAATGGCAATATTTTTGATCTTACTGTACTGCGCGGTCATGGACAGTCCTTTATGAAAGAGGTCATTAATGGGGTTTAAAACGCGCTGGATTATGCCAGAAAAGCATTGATTAAGATACGACTAGATAAAAAAAAGGGCCCCTAAAGGGGCCCAAAAGAACAAATTCTGAAGTTTTTTCAATTAAATCTGTGGAATTTGCCGTCCAAGAGCACTTCCAGCAGATTCCAGGGCCATTTGGAGGTCAACGCGGGCACCAGAAACGATCCTGCCTTGGAAGCCACCAACCTTAACTGCCGAGCGCATGAGGACTTCTTTTAACTCAACGGCTGATAATTCGGGGAAGTGAGATAGAACTTCAGCAGCAACCCCTGCTGTATTGGGAGAGGCCATGCTAGTACCGCTCATATTGCCGTAGCGGTTGTTAGGGATTGAAGAGTAAATGTTGGAGCCTGGAGCTGCAATATCAACACCAGCTGCGCCAAAATTTGAGAAATAAGACATACCGCCAGAGCTACTTGTCGAAGCAACTACTAACAGGTTGTCATTAGTAAATGAAGCGGGATAGGTCGGAGTGCGGTCAATGTCTTGACTGCTGTTACCAGCGGCAACGACGACAAGTACGTTATAGTTTTTACCGATGAAATCAATGGCCTCAGAAACGGCCATGCCACCTTCATTATGGGCCTTTCCAAAGGAGCAGTTGATTATGCGTGCACCATTTTTGGCGGCATAAATAAAAGCTTCAATAACATCGACGTCGAGCTCATCGCTATCATTGGGAACTGTGCGGATACCCATAATCTTAACTTTTTCCGCAACACCAACAACACCTTTCCCATTGTTTTGAATCGCTCCAATTGAACCAGAAACGTGGGTGCCGTGAGAATGAGCATCGCGGTTATCCATAGTCGCGCGGCCTTGGGCATCGCGGACAAGAGTATTAATACCGTTGATATCGTCGATGTAACCGTTATTGTCGTCATCAATTTTGTTGCCTGGGATTTCCTTTTCATTTTTCCAAATCGGTAAGTCTTCATGGTTGATATCAACACCAGTATCAACGACTGCAACAACAATCTGTTCCTTAGGAGTTGTGCGACGGTTTTGGTAAGCACCTAGTACGCTCATTCCATATTGTTTAGCATTTTGTAATGCCCACTGCTTTGAAAATCCTGGATCGTTAAATGTACCAGGAGTTACTCCACCTTTATTTTCTTGGATTACTGAAATCTCTAGGATTTTGTTGCTTATTTTGTTTTTTGTTCCGTAGTAGTCATGCTCAACATAAACTACTTGAGGCTCTCTTTGTAATTGCTCAAAATCGTTATCGAGAGAATTAGTGGTAACAGAATAAACGTCACCAAAAAGATTTTTCCACTTTAGGCCTTGGATGGCCGGTAATGTGGCACCATTTTGCAATTTAACAATTAAGCGATTAGGAGAATGGGGGGCAATTTCAGCTTGGGCCACAAGACTAGCGAGTAGTAGTGAAGCTGCAAGCAATTTTGCTGCTAGAGTTTTCATACAAGTCCTTTTGTTTTTAAACGCATCATTGCGGATTAAATTTCAACTCAGAGTGTGGATTATTGTGCCAAGGCAAAAAGGTAAAAGCTTCTAAAATCTTCTATCAATCACAGGTGAAAAGTGGAGGGAATTGGGGAGAGTAACCAATGTCAAAGTTGACTAATTTGCTTTAGGTGACTTTTACAGGCGGAATTTACGGTAGCTGCGAATTCCAAAAGCCAAAAGGATCGAAACGAGGATGAGAATTCCAAGTGTCGAAGCGAAGCTAGTTAGGTCTTTTAAGACCACCAAAAGAACGATAGCAAAAAGGAAAAGGGTCGCAATTTCATTAAAAATGCGAAACTTAAAACTTGTTCCAACAGATAAATCCTTTTGAAATTTCTGATAAATTTGATGACAGGACCAGTGATAGCCAAAAAGTCCGAATAGAAAACCCACTTTGGATAAAAACCAGGGGTGGTCGGTCCACGGCCATAGGTAAAAGGAGAGGCATAGGCCCAAAATAAGCGTCACTATGGCCGATGGCCAGGTTATTCCTAACCACAATCGCTTTTCCATAATTTGATATTGCTCAATAAGTATATTGGCTTTTAAAATTTCGGCGGAAGAATTATTAGCTTGTGCCTTCTCTCGCAATTCTTGTGCTTCTCTATGGTAAACAAATAACCGGACGATATAAAACAGACCAGCAAACCACGTGACGATAAATATTATGTGGAAGGCCTTCAAATAAAAATATCCATTCATATTTTTGAACCTGCTTAACTTTGGTTGGTCTTTAAGTTGCCTGCTAGGGGTGTCTACTAAAGCCTTCTAGTTAGGCTAATAAAGTAAAGCCAAAATTGTTAATTATGCTTTGGGCTTAGTAACAGGTTTAGCATTATTGGCTTGGGTTTGACCAGCTGAAGAAGCTGCAGGCGCGGTAGAATTCAATTTAACTAGTTCACTTTTTCCTCGCTGCAGAAGCCAAGTTCGAACTTTTGCCATTAGGTCTTCATTGGATGCATCAAATTCTAAGAAGGCTCCAGCTTTACCCGTTTCATTTTCAAGCCAATTCTGGTGAACGATAAAAGAGTAATGGCGATCCTCACCAAACAGATCGTAAAGCAAGGGAGATTTAATTTTGATTGGTGTTCCGCGAGAAAAAAAATGCTGTCCTGTAATTTTGATACCGAACTCATTAATTTCCTGGATTCTCATGCCAAGGTGGAAATAGGCATCTTGTTGGTGTGAAGGAATTTGTTTGTAGCTCAACCCTCCGGTTTCTTCCTTTGCTTGAACGACCTTCCCCTGGGATATTTTAATAAACTGTCTTATTTTGGCCAAAAGCAAAATATCGTCTAGTGGTTTTGTGAGATAATCTGAGGCACCTAACTCAAATGCTGCAGAAACGTCTTCTTTGCCGGCCCTCTTGGTTAGAACCAAAATGGGTAGCTCATCGCCAATTTTCTGGCGTAAATCGGCTATTACTTTTAAACCTTCGCCAAATTTGTCTCCTAAATTTAAATCCACAATGACAAGAGCAGGCTTTTTATTTTCAACCATCTTTTTAAATGGTTCCACAGTGGTAAATGTCAGTGTCTCGACATCAAGTTTCGTCAAAACTTTTGTTAAGAGTGCATTGAAATCAACATCGTCGTCTAATGAAATAATGAGTGGTTTAAAATTTGTATTATTTTTTAACATAAGTTTTCATTATTCTAATTTTTTTTGCTTTTTCTTCATTTATGCCAACAAAGGCAATTTCATTATCGAAGTGTCCTGAAGAAGTATAAAGACCAAAGCCAACTGCCTTATTACTAATGCTTCCCAGGCCCATTTCATTTAAAAACACGCTCTCTAGTTTTAAGTCTGTTCCATTTTTAATTTTAGAACTGGTATTAAGAAGGCAGCTAACTTCATTGATATGGGAAATTTTCCCGTCACACTGAATGTCAGCAACGGCTTCGTTGTCATCTTCTGCAAAGCTCGCTTTTGGGAATGGCCCATCCCTCATGTGCTTCTTTATTTTTAATAAGAGCTTTTGGGAGTTAATAGGCTTTGCGAGGAAATCGACAGCACCAAGGGCCAAGCTCAAGGATAATAATCGTTTATCAGTTTGAGAACTCATCATGACCACTGGGATAAAATCGGAATTGGGTAATTCTCTTTTTTCTTTAAGAAAAGTTAATCCGCTTTCTCCACCCAAATTAATATCGAGAAGAACGATATGTGGTGCCTTTTGTTTAAGCATGGCGAGACCATCAGTCGCTGTGGCGGCCCTGGCAACGTTTAGTCCACTGCCTGCTAAAAGTTTGTTTAGCAATTTGCAGAGGTCCTCATCGTCATCAATGACCAATACACTTCGACCGCGTAAATCCATTTGTGGGCGCTCCAAAAAGCCTAAAGGTTTATTCTAATCGCTGGAAGGCCTTAACAACAGTGAGAAATTCTAGACATACTTAATTTCTACATTGGATAGATAATCTTTCATTCGACGAAATAATTGCTCAACTTCAGATTTTTGGTGATTTTTAGCGGCATTTTCTAATTCTTTACCAATTAGGCCAAGTTCTGCCATCCCATATCCCCCGGCATTGCCTGCCAATTTATGTCCGATAACTTCAATTGATTTGAAGTCTCCACTTTGAATGTTGGCATTGATTGTTCCAATATCTTTGGCACGATTATTTAAAAAACCCGGCATGATGTCACTTAAATCTTTATCTACTTGAATGGTAAACTTTGCCATAGGGAATTCCTCTGTACCTTGAAATTAAAATACTTTTTTGAGCACCCTAATATTTTAAGCTTTTAGGTTAAACTAGTTCAACTAAACTCAATAATTTTACTACAGACTTATGAGAAAATAGAATCTTAAGTGAGGTTAATGACCAAATTTTAATCAGGTCTTTTTTTACTGTTTAAATATTGTACAGAATAGGAGCTGAAGTTGGCACTTTTTAGAGGAAGCACTTTCTATATATTAACATCGCTAAGAGTAGGTCATTAGATTTGATAATAGCGAGGCAGGAATGTTTCGCGTTGACTTTGCAGCAAATAAAAGTATTATGAGCGAATGTCACACCAACGAGGAGGTAGACAATGAATAACCAAATGATGATGAAGATTGCACAAAGCACGTCAGTGGTTACTATTGCCTCCACTCTGTCTTTTGACCTGGATTCCACCCGATATTGTGAGGGCGGAGTACAGTCTCCTATACGAGAACGGCACTAACTTTTTAGATACCACTGAAATTTAGCACCTTAAACGTGACTTGAAGGTTTAATTTAAGGGCGCGGAATTTTTTACGAGAGCTTAATAACTAATATTTTCCAAACAGAGACCTAAATTTTGCTGAAGGGCAACTCCTTAAGCTATTGGACAGTTTTGTGTTTGGGTGAATGTAATTACAAAAATTAAATGAGGATTATATGGAAAAGATTTTTTTAAAAAATGAGAGATTGAGAAATTGGCCTTGGCCAAGGGTCCTGAATGGACATTTATTGGCGATTGGGCATCAAATTGATGTTTGGTTTAACTTAGCGTTCGGGTTCTTTTGGAATGTTATGTTGCTCTTTTTAGTTAAGCCTAAGTTGAAAAGACAAATTAAACCAGGGCATTTCGAAGAAGTTGAACCGATCTTTAGACATGGTAGACTTTTCTAATAAGGAGACTTCCATGAAAGAGAGGAAAAACTTGGTAGTAAAATTCTTGTTTAGATTACTCACAGGCCTAATTCTAGTTAATGGAAGCCAAGCCTATGCTGTTTGCACCTGTGAGCGTGTGTCGATGGAACTGTCACTAAGGGTAAGTGCTCATGTTTTTGAAGCGACGATTGCTTCTATAGAGCAGGATGATGTGGCCCTCGTAAATCCTAAAATTTATAAGGGCCAGTCGTTTTCTACTGTCAAAGTTAAGCAGTCTCCATGTCCACCTCAGTTGCAAAAGGGCGCGAGGATGGTTTTCTTTTTAAATAGCAATGAAATTAAAAGTGAATGTGAATCTCACTTTTTGGTCGATAATAAAATTTTGTTTCAAAACTTTAAAAAAATATTGGAAAAAAATAAGTGAATTAAGGTTGGTGGCTCCCCCGAGACTCGAACTCGGACACCCTTGCGAGCGGTGGATTTTGAATCCACTGCGTCTACCATTCCGCCAGGAAGCCAATTTAAAGAATTTTTGAACTGCAACGTTGACTAATCCATCACCGAGGCATGTCGGGCGATACTAGTCGGCCAAGGGCCCTTCGTCAATTTGTTTGAGGGGATGGGACGGCTTCCCAGCGGTGCTGCGCCGCTCCCGGTAGGCCTCTTAGGTCTGTTTTATCAAGGCCAATCCCTCTTCAATAGAAAATTTAAAGAAATTGGCGGGAAGATGTTTTTTTAATTCTTCATTGGAAATAATGCAGGGGTATTTTAAATAATCAATAAGATATTCGGGTACTGACCAAAAGGTGCGGTTGATAAGTTTGGCCGCTTGTTCAAGCAAGAAGACCGGAATTGGAATAGAAGCGACGCCGATTGTTCTCTTCGCTTCTCCTATAGACATACATTGATCAGTAGCAACGTTATAAATTCCGGTTGGAACGTATTTGAGTGAATGAACAATGACCGAGGCCATATCAAATTCATGGATAAACTGTACCATCGGATTGAAATCCATGGGAACGGGCATATAGGGTGCAGTTAAATATTGGGTCATGGTGTTTCTAATCTGTGGCCCAATTACAGAACAAGGTCTTAGAACCAAAGTTTCTATCTGATGTTGATATTTCCACATCCAGTTGCTGGCCAATTGATCCATTTCAACCACATCTCTTAAATCTGGATAGTGAAGAGAGGCACGAAGAAGCGCATCCTCTTTGATGAAAGTCGAGTTGTCAGAAAAAGCACCGTAGACGTGGTAGGTACTCATGATAATAACTTTTTTAACTTCAAAATGAAGGGAAAGTTCTAATACGCGATTAGTTCCCATGACATTGAGGTCGAGTCGCTCTGCTAGGTGGGCGCGTGGGTTTGAACCCGAATGGCTCATCCGTCCTAAATGTAAAACGGCATCAAAACGGTTATTGCGAAATAATTTTTCATAATTACTGCGGGTGTATTTCATCCGCTGATATTTGATACGAGAGTCCTTTAAAAACTGATCTGTTTCTCGTGAGTCAACGCCGGTAATTGTAGCATTGGGATATTCTTTCAAAAGCAGTCCGGCAGTAATTTTTGCCAGACCACCGGCCATCCCAATAATTAAAATGGAATTTATATCAGTAAGGGCCATGGGTTTCCTTGGCCGAAGGTAGGAGATGGGATCCCCAAAAACGGCGGCGCTTTTCTCGGCCGTCGGCGATAAGCTTTTTAATAACGGTTTCAATTTTAAGAACATGGTCATTAATAATTTTATCAGGGGCATCGGGTGATAAATCTTTTGGTATGGGATAAGGGTCGCCAATGACGACATCCACAGGGGAAGGGAGGGGGATCGCGCCCAGTAATCCTAAAAGAAAAAATGGATTAAGAGGAAGTGCAGGCAATCCTAATTTTTTGGCCAAACCTCTCGCTTGATAAACGAAGGGATAGAATTCCTCTGCACCAATAACCGCGATGGGTAAAATGTCGGTGCCGCTTCTAAGGCACTGGCGAAAAAATCCCTGAGTAAAATATTGGAGTTGATAATACTCGTTGGTACTTTTTGAAACACCTCTGACGCCTTCTGGGAAAACTAAAATGGATTCTCCTTTTCGTAGTAGGTGTTCGCAATTACTGCGATCACCAAGTACGGCACCATTGGCAGCAGCGAACGCGCCAAAAAATGGAATGGAACTGACAAACCTTTCAACCATGCTTCGGAGGATGCGTGGCGGATTAACGTCTAAAATAAAAGCACCTGTGATGAGCATGCCGTCGATTGCAATTTGCCCCGAGTGATTACTTACAACCATATAGGGCACATCTTGAACTTTTTCTGCACCGATCACGCGCACTTGAAAGTAGTGTTTATAGAATGGGTAGGTCAATCTAACTGACTCGCGCGATTTACTTAAATTTAGTCCCCAGGGATCTTCCCCTTTAGGATGCCTTTTTTCTAATTGGGCAAAAATTGAATCCAATTCCATTTTGCCCAATGTTTTTGGCAGTGGGAGAGTAAAATTTTGGGTCAATTTTTTAAACCCTTTGAAATTCATGCTCTAAACCTTTATGGTGAGGATCTCCGTTTTACCTTGTGATTTCAGGGCATTAGCTCATGTTCTAAGGGCCTTAAATTCAGTGGGATATTGTATCTAACCCCTTGAAAAGTTAAGCTGGGATGAGTTAATTACCGAGTCTTAACAATAATGCCCTTCGCGTTTAAAATAAAGAAGGTTTTTTAAGGTTGAATTGAAGAAAAACCGAGTAGTTTACTCGGCATAGGTACCCTCGAATAGCTGGGATCACCGATAAAGATTGTGGATGATAATTATGGAAAAAAATGAATGGAAAATTCGTGTGCAGGAAATCCTTGCTGTATGCCATGAGGAGCTTCGCAAAACTACGAATATCGGAAAGAAAATGCTTTCCGCTTCTCGGACGACAACGAATCTCCATGAAGCCTATGAAGAATTGGGTCGATTACTTTATGAGGCCATTGGGCAAGTTGATAACAATCAAAAGACAGATAGCTTACAGAGCGATGGAGTTTCCATTGAAGAAGCTGCAGCACAAAGGGAATTAGTTATAAATCAGGTTAAAGATTTATTGCGTACACCAAGAGTGATGGAGCTATTTAAGGAAGTCAAAGCGTGCCATGAAGATTTAGAAATGATCGAGCGCGAAGTTCAAAAAATTAAATTTGCAGCAGGCCCAGAAGTTGCGGGCACGAAAAAAGCTCCGGGGAATTCCAGCACCAATCGGGAATAATTCTGAATTCAATTTATTCTTTAGTATTTAAAAAGGGGAGCAGTCTTTTTTGTAAAAAGTTGCTAACGCCATTTTGTAGTTCGCCCAGGCCTTGTTTTGACTCAGCGGAAACTAAATAGACCTGTTTAAAAATTTTTGCTTCCTTCAAAATATCAGGTAAAAAGTTTTTAAGTCGCGCGCGCTCACTTTGTAGTTTTAACTTATCAATCTTGTTAAAGATCATATGACCTTCTAATCCATCTCCTGAGCCTGCGGCCTTAAATCGTGGCTTCAAAAAATGCATGAATTGCCGGTCAGTATCCTGCATTGGATGTCTGGCATCTTGTATACAAAGAATTAAAAATGTTTCTGGGATCGTGGAGAAAAAATGGCTAAGAAGAACTTGCCATTTATCACTTTCTTCACGCGAAACTTCTGCGTGACCGTAGCCAGGTAAATCAATGAGAAAATATTTTTGTTTTTCAGGAAGACTTGGAGTGGTTGCGTTTCCTTGGGTCTTTGCATGGGGAAGTTCAAATTGAAAAATGAGAACCTCGCGAGTGCGTCCGGGAGTTTTACTGGAGCGGGCCAATTTTTGATTGAAAAATGCATTGATGAGACTACTTTTACCCACATTAGAGCGACCGGCCACCACGACTCCAATGGGAGGGACAGTGAGTTCGGGGTTGCTCTTTGATGGTAAAAATTGCTGCCTAAGCCATACTTCCAATTGTTCAACAGTGCTAATGGCCATTAAAAATTGGCCATTAATAAACGGAAGTGGTGGATTTTCTTTCTTTTTCATTTAGGAAGTAAATAACAGACTCAGAGTCATTTGCCTAGCAGGAATCCACCAATGTGCTAGTAAGCTGTCTGACGCTAAATCAAAACGGAACGTTAGGAGAGGAGCTTGTATGAAACAGGATAACATAGACCAACCTATAATTTATTCTTCGGATGAACTCATTCGCGCAAGTAAATGGAAAGTTCATCCTACTAATGATGAGAATGAGGATAGCTCGGGTATGAGATATCCTGACGGTGAAAGGGATATTTCCTTTGATGCTAAAGTTATGCAGCAGGAATTAATGATTAGTATTGGAGAGAGAATTGGGGAAAAATGTTTAAGAATGGGTGATGAAATTGTTATAAAACCCGCCATTGGCAGGACTAAGGTTCTAACAATTAATCGGACCAAGTATATTTTTAGAGTTTCTAAAAAGTATCAACAAGTTGAAATATTTGAAAATATTTATATTAATTTGCCAAGTGTAGATGGTCAGGAATTAGAATTTGAAATGCGATGGATTCCTACCAAAGAAGATTTGGGGTTATTTTTATTTAAGGCCAAGAATTTAGGGCCATTTAAATTAAATCAATTTTATGTTTCGGAATCTTATCTAGAGGTCGGCCAGCTTTTGACCCTCGGGCATAATCAAGTTGAATTTAAGTGGAAGTTAAATAATTCTGATGTTACTGGCAATCAAGAGTTCTTATTAGATGAGAAGGAGAGTGAGAGCAATTTTATTTTGCAGAGTTTTTATAATGAAAAATTATTAGACAAAAATTTGGCAAAATCAGATCTCAGTATTCTACTGATAGGAGAAACCGGAACTGGTAAATCGACACTCGCGAAGCATTACCATGAAATGGGACAACGTCGTGGTAAATTTGTTCAATTGAATTTAGCTTCATTTTCAGAGGGAATTCTGGAGTCCGAGTTGTTTGGGCATATTAAAGGGGCTTTCACAGGAGCGATGGCCGAAAAAATTGGAGCGCTTGAAGAAGCTGATGGTGGGACGTTATTTTTAGATGAAATTGACTCAGTTTCAAAATCAATTCAAACAAAACTTCTGCTTTTCTTAGATTCGATGGAAATTAGACCGGTGGGGTCAAATCTTTGTAAAAAAGTAAATACAAGAATAATTTTTGCTTCCGGTAAAAATCTATTAGAGGAAGTGAAAGAGAAACGAATGAGAAAGGATTTTTATTTTAGGATCTCATCGAGTTCAATTATCCATTTGCCTCAACTGGTAGAAAATGGCGTCAAAATAGAAGAATTAGTTAATTATTACTCTCGGCGAAGAAATATTTTAATAGATCCAAAGCTTTTAAGCATTTATAAGAGCTTGAAATGGCCTGGGAATTATCGCCAATTATTAGGTCATTTAAAGAAGAAGGTCGTCCTCACTGCAAATTCTAATTATATTTCCTATTGCGGCGAAGATGAAAAACTCATTGCAGGAAATGAAAAATTCGATGCTTTTAAAATTGAGAAAGCCCAATCCCGTGACATCTTAGGCAAGGGTCATTTTGATGAATCCTGGCCAACATTGGAGAGTTGTAAAATTCTTTATGCCAAAAAGGCTTTTGAGCATTTCGATCGCTCGATTCAGCATACTTGTGATGTTTTAAAAATTACGCCTAAAACCCTAATAAAATTTTTGAATAGACTTGAGTTGGCTAACTGAAATTAAACTTAGCTGACTGTGATATTGATAATAAAAACGTTCTTGATTTCGCCTTTGGCCTTTTTATCTTGTAGCAATTTATTGAGGATATTTATGAGATGTTCACGAATAACTGCTTTGCCTTCCTCAGTGAGAGGGAAAGTCGGTATCATTGGTTGAAAATTCTTATTGAGAAAATCTTTTAAGATATGTTCATTTTCCATCAGATAAATAGCTAAATATCTATTGGATGTTTCAACATAAATATCAATGATCAGGCTTTTTACGCCCTCGGCTTCTTTGTCGACAACGCCATTTTCAAAAGAAAAAGGCACATTTACATTGGCAACCCAAACTAACCTTTTTTCTAATTGATGGTAGGCCGGTCTTCTTTTAACTTGTGTTGAAGGGTCGACTTGGACTTCTTCAACTGGCATTTGCTTTAACACCATTCTTCGCGCCGATTTAAATACGCTGGCCATGGCCAAAAGACCGATTGTAAGAGTGACAAAAAATGCCAAAATGGTTTCAGGTTTAGCATTTTTCACCCATGCATCTAGCTTTTGACTAAAATTATGAAATACTTCTACGGATTTTTTAGCAATTTCGGTAGGTTTAAAATGGCTCTGGTTAATCTTCTTCGTTGCATCCTGAATCTTCTTTAATCTCGGTTGTAATTCATGAGAGATATGTGCGAAGAAGGCAATTATTTTTTGTAATGTCCCTCTCCAATCCTTCACAAGGCCGAGGAAAAAAGCTTTCAGTTTTGCTGGTTTCTCTTTTATTGAGCCGAAAAATTTTGAAACTTTTTCTTTTTTGGCTTCTGGTGTGTACTTGTTATAAAGCAATAGTGGCAGCTGCCCTAAGAACATTAGGAAGCGATTAATAATATCTTCAATTTTGTTAATAAAGTTCACTTTATTAAACCTCAAAATCTTATCGGTTAAGAGCTGGAAATCTAAAAAATTGCGAGAGCATTTGAAGGGAAAGGTCGGGGATCTGGCGGCAGAATTTTCCCTTGCAAAAAACAAATTTTGCTTTCCTTTAACCCTTTATTTTTAGAGGCGAAAAGGACCAAGGTCTACTTAAAGACCCATCAGAATTTCGTGAGGCCCCAATGGGAAAGAATGAATTAAAAAAGTTGTCTCTTTTAGTCGGAACTTGTTTGGTGTTGGCCCATTTGGTGAGCTGTGCGGCGTTGTTGGAACCAAGAACATTTGCTGATCAAATGGAAGAGGAAGAAGGCCTTTTCAATCCAGGTAAGGATTTTCCTGTTGCCCAGGGAGATACTGGCAAAGTTTATTACGATGAAGAAGAGCGTGTTCGTCGCACTCCTGCGAGTAAAGTGGAGCGCGAAGAATACCAAGAAAGGCAATCTTTAAAAGATGAGATGGCAAGGCTTGAAGATAATATGTCGCCAGAAGAATTTAGCTCATGGGAAAAACTGCGTTCAAATTTTTCTTCTGATTCAGAGCGTTCCTACTATTTGCGATTGAATCCAAGTGAACGAAGAACTTACCTGGATACCTTGGGGATTCAGGCTCCCTATGGTGGTCCAGTTCGACCAAATGTCGGGGCCTTAAATTATATTCGCCACTATCAGAGGACCTCGCGTGAAATTTATTTAGGCATGGAAAAAGATCAGGTCGTCGATCGTTGGGGGCGTCCAGATCGCGTTGAAATCGCAGGTAACCCAAGAGAAGGTAATGAGCGTTGGACATTTTTTGACAATGGAACAGTAAAACGCATCTTTTTTGAGAGTGGAAAAGTCCAAGGTTGGACGAACGACTAATTCCCTAAGCTTAACTCGCCGCAAAAGCATTTTACGCTGCACCTAGCGTACTTTGGAAAACTTTGCTAAGTATCAAAAATTATTCTCTTTAGAGGTCTACATGGGCAATGAATTTGTCGGTGGTCTTGAATTTGAGCGCCCCATTCTAGAATTGGAAATAAAAATAAAAGAACTGCGTTCGAAGCAGTCTGAACCAGATCAAGAGGGAGCAGCTTTAGAAAGTACTAAGTCACCACTTGATCGAGAAATTATTTTATTGGAAAAAGAAATTGATCGACTGATCAAAGAAATTTATCCAAAGCTGGGTGCTTGGGAGCGAGTTCAGCTGTCGCGTCATCCAAGCAGACCCCACTGTGTCGACTATATTGAACAACTGATTCCAGATTTTAAATCTCTTTCTGGCGACAGACGTTTTGCTGAAGATAAAAGCGTGATCGGGGGTGTCGGGCATTTTTATGGCCATCCAGTTGTTGCCATTGGGATTGAGAAGGGTCGTAAAACAAAAGATAAAATCGTGCATAATTTTGGTATGCCCAGACCCGAAGGTTACCGAAAGGCCCTTCGCCTCATGGAATTGGCCGAGCGCTTTTCCCTGCCAATAATAACTTTTGTAGATACCCCAGGAGCTTTTCCAGGCATTGAGGCTGAGGAACGAGGTCAAGCAAATGCCATTGCCGAAAATTTGGAAAAAATGTTCAACCTCACTGTCCCTCTCATTTCTGTTATTATTGGAGAAGGTGGATCAGGTGGAGCGTTGGCCTTGGCCGTGGGTGACCGCGTGCTAATGATGGAATATTCCGTTTATTCGGTAATTTCCCCTGAAAGTTGTGCCTCTATTCTCTGGTCTGATCCAAGAATGGCAGACAAAGCGGCCAATTCTTTGCAGCTGACGCCAAATAAAGCACTTGAATTGGAAGTTATTGATGGGATTATCATTGAGCCACCAGGCGGCGCACATAGGGAAGCGAAAGTTGCAGTTGAAAAAGTGGGTGCACATATAAAGCAAGAGCTTGAGCAATTGCTGAAAATGAAAAAAGAAGAACTAACCCAAACACGTTTTAAAAAATTTAGGGCCATGGGGAATAAAACCTTAACGGGACTTAAAAATTAAAATTAATTTTGGGAATAAATTTAAAGTTGGAATAATCTAAGACCTCGAAGGAAAATCAATGTCCAAGGACAAGAAGTCTCAAGTTGAAGCAAGTGGAAATACGTCGCGAAATATTCCGCAAGGAATCCAATCGATGACTGGCTTTGGCCGTGGTGAAATTCAAAAAAATGGGTTGGTAGCAGTGGTTGAAATTAAATGCGTCAATCATCGCTACAAAGAGGCGCGTTTTCGCTTGCCCTCGCAACACAATGTTCTTGAAATGGAATTCAGAGATCATCTTTTTACCTACTTCAAACGCGGCAGTTTTGATATTTGGGCCACCATAAAGGAAATTGCGCAAGGAAGTAGTAATCAAGAACTTAATATCGATAAAAATAAGCTCCACTCTTGGATTGGGTTGGCCCGCGATACCGCCAAGGGAATGGGGATAAATTTTGAATTAAGATTAAGCGATGTTCTTAGACCTGAATTTCATCATGAATCCAATGAGAATGAATTAATTGAGCAAACCACATTCCTGAAACAGGCCTTTTTTGAAGCTACCAAAAACTTATTAGATGCTCGAAGCAAAGAAGGCAGCAAATTAGTCCTGGCCCTAGGAGAGCACATTGGGCAATACAAAAATTCCTTCAAAACAATAGAGGCCCAAGCTAAAGATCACCGGCCCAAAGTTGAAGAACGCTTGCGACTTCGTTTTAAAGAATTTCAAAAGGACTTGGGAAATTTAGATGAGCCTAGATTTTTACAAGAAGTAATTTATTACTTGGAAAAACTTGATATCTCAGAAGAAATAACACGCATTCATGCGCATCTTGGGAAATTAGAAGGGATTTTAAAAAAGGGCGATGAGGCGGGAAGGCAAATTGATTTCATTGTCCAAGAGCTAAATCGGGAAACCAACACGATCGGTTCAAAAGCCAATGATTTATTAGTAACAGACGCCGTCGTGGGAATGAAAGGCCAATTGGAAAAAATTAGAGAACAAGGACTAAACATTGAGTAAGAAGGGCCATCATAAAAATAAAAAAGGGAAGATAATAATTATTGTTGCTCCATCAGGTGCAGGAAAATCAACCCTACTCACGAGATTAAAATCAGCTTTCCCTGAATTGCGGGAATCAGTCTCTTACACCACTCGCGGAAAACGTCCTGGCGAGCAACACGGGAAACATTATTTTTTTATAGGTCATGACGATTTTCAAAAGATGAGAGAGGAAGGCGAGTTTCTAGAGTGGGCTTTAGTACATGGTGACTATAAGGGAACTTCTAAGAAATTTGTAGAGACTCACTTGGATCAGGGATTCCCTCTTATTTTTGACCTGGATGTTCAGGGAGCGGATTTTTTTAAAAACTATTTTAAAGAAATAGCTGAAGTAATTTTTATTGCTCCGCCTTCGCTTGAAGAGCTAGAAAAACGCCTGCGCAATCGCCAAACTGAGACGGAAGATGCAATTAGAACACGGCTCTCAAACGCCAGTAAAGAATTGGCACGCATGCATGACTACGATCATCACATTTTAAATGATGATATTGAAAGGGCTTACGATCAGCTATCGAGCATTATAAAAAAGATATTAGGGGAATAACTTGTACACCCAGTTGGATTTTGGCCACGAGCGAGATTTAGATTATGCCGAATTAAAACGGCGTGTGTTGGCTTATCAACCAGAAGGGAATATGCCTCTTCTTGATAAAGCCTTTGAGTTCGCAGAGAAGTCCCATAGCGGTCAAAAAAGAAGTAGTGGTGAAGATTACATTATTCACCCACTCAATGTTGCTTCTACCTTGGTCAAACTTAGAATGGATATGGACAGCATTATCGCTGGACTTCTTCACGACGTGGTTGAAGATTGTAACGTAACGCCTGAGCAAATTGAGCAAAATTTTGGGAATGCTATTGCCCAAATCGTTGTCGGATTGACAAAAATTTCCAAAATTAAATTTAAAACTAAGCAAGAATCGCAAGCAGAAAATTTTCGTAAAATGGTTGTTGCCATGGCGAAAGATATCCGAGTTATTATTGTTAAGCTCTCAGATCGTATGCACAACATGCGAACTCTGCAGTACATTAGCGATACTAAGCAAAAGGAAATCGCCCAGGAGACGCTCGACATTTATGTTCCACTTGCGAATCGATTAGGTATTCACTCCCTCAAAGCCGAATTAGAAGACCTTTGTTTAAGATTTCTTCACCCGGATATTTATTATCGCTTAGCTGAAAAAGTGGCGATGAAAAAATCTGAACGGGAGCGCTATATCAATGAGGTGGTTGAAGTCATTCAGGAAAAATTGAGCGAATACGATGTGCAAGCTGAAGTCAAAGGTCGGCCTAAACACTTTTACTCCATTTACAAAAAAATGATGAGTCGTGGTGTCGATTTTGAGCAAATACAAGATATATTGGCATTTAGAGTCATGGTTAATAACATCACAGAATGTTATAAAGTTCTGGGAGTCATTCACTCAAGCTGGACTCCAATTCCTGGTCGATTTAAAGACTATATTGCCATTCCTAAAGTCAATAACTACCAATCTCTGCATACAACCGTCGTGGGGCCTCGTGCCGAGCGAATAGAAATTCAAATTCGTACTCATGAAATGGATGACGTGGCCGAGACTGGTGTGGCAGCACACTGGAAATATAAAGATGGGATTGGCCAAGGCAAAAATAAATTGGATTGGGTGCAAGAACTCCTCGAATATAATCAAAATATGGGAAATAGTGAGATCATTGACGTCGTCAAAAATGATCTCGATATTGGCGGAATTTTTGTGTTTACGCCACAAGGTGATGTGCGGGAATTGAAGCACGGTGCGACTCCACTTGATTTTGCTTATGCTGTCCACACTGAAGTAGGGCATCACTGTATTGGTGCAAAAATTAATGGAAAAATTGTTCCTCTTCGGCACGTATTGAAATCAGGTGATACAGTTGAAATTTTAACAAGTAAAACTCAGGGGCCTTCAAAAGACTGGTTAAATATTGTTAAATCTAGTCGCGCTAAATCTAAAATTAAGCAATATCTGCTAAAAGTTGAACGTGATAATGCTAAAATTCTTGGCACTGAAATTTTGGAGAAGGCCTTCAAAGTATTTAGCACTTCAATTAAATCCCTTAAAAAGACAAATGAGTTTGATGCGGTCGTGAAAGAGCTTGGAATAATTAGTGAAGATGAAATGCTAGTCCAAGTTGGAAATGGAAAAATTAAACCGCAACTGATCATTGATCATATCCCAAGTTTAAAGAAGTTGGTGGATAACGGTGTTGTTGCACCTGAAGTCCATGAGAAGATTAAAGAAATTGAAGACTATTCTAAAAATGTTACAAGGGAAGTTAAAAAGCGAGTTAGTAAAGACAATGCTGTTATAGTCGACGGCATGGATGATTTAATGGTTCGATTAGCTCGTTGTTGTAATCCTATCCCAGGTGATCCTATAGCAGGACATGTTACCCGTGGACGAGGAATAACCGTTCACACTGCCACTTGTGGACGTGTTGAAGGAGATATATCTCGCAATGTTCGTGTAGAGTGGAATCCTGAATTTAGCTTTAAGCACCCAGTAAACATTCGTGTTATTACCCATGATCGACCTGGAATTTTATCTACCATTTCCAAATCGATTTCGAATATCAGCGTTAACATACGAAGTGCTTTGGCAAAGTCACTACCTGATCGAAAAGGAAGTTTTATTTTTGAAGTTGAGGTTAAGGACTACGCGGAATTGCTGAAAGTTATAAGTGCGATAGAGCGCATGGAGGAAGTTATTACAGTAAGTCGTGTTTAAGAATTCTTCCCTTCCCAAAATAATAAAAGGGCCATGGTCCGGAATATTTTTATACTTTCCTTAAAAATAATTTTAATGTTTCTCCAATTAGATGAATCAGATTTTATTCCCCAGTAAAAATAGTTGGGAGCCTCGATCGATTTTTGTCCCGATACAAGGTAGTCCATGACCATTTTTATTCTGGGAATATGATAATCATGGGAAATAATGAGAACGCGCTTGAGACCCTTATTTTTATCAATGTAATTTAAAGTATTGATGACATTTTCAAATGTATTGCGGCTGGCATAGTCCAAGTCAAAAAGATTAGAGTCTAGGGCCCCAATGGAAGAGTTGGTCGGGAAAAGGGAGTGAATTGTATTCCGTTCATTAACTCCACTTACGAAAATATGGGATTGACCGTATTCGCGTGCCTTTTCGAGTGCAAAATTAATGCGCCCCTTATCACCAGTGAAAACCACAATTAAGTCAGGTGGGCGATTAAATAATGATGACTCTGATTTCTTGGTTTCCTCATCCCCTTGAAGTACCAAATAGGTACAAAAAACTAAATACCCGGCCGTAACAAGAATTGCCAGTAAAGAAAAATTAAGCAACCTGCGAACGATGGCGGTTCTTTTCGTTTCAAAAATGTATTTCTTTCCAAACATTTAATCGAAGCCTGTTAGGAGGGTTGAAGTTCCCCTTCGCCAAGATATTTTAGGACAAGCAAGCAATCACTTCAATTTCAATCACCGCGCCTTTCGGAAGACCTGACACCTGAACTGTTGATCTTGCAGGATAAGGAGCTTTAAAAAAATTCTCATAAGCGGTGTTAACTTTGCCAAAATTGGAAAGATCCGTCATAAAAATGGTTGTTTTAATAATGTTGTCCCGAGTAAGTTGTTGGGATTTGAGTAGGCCATCAATGTTAGATAAAACCATTTGCAATTGAGCGTCAAAACCATTCTGAAGATCACCAGTTTTAGGATCTAGTCCAACTTGCCCTGAAAAATAAAAAGTATTATCGACTCGAACACCTTGAGAATATGTTCCCACGGCTTTTGGAGCTAATTCAGTTTGTACGATTTGTTTTTTCATTACTAATCCTTTTATGTGCCATGATTGCCGTTAAAATGCTCATGTTAAC
>Ga0172372_10000666_pt1 | contig 52688 bp, 52 predicted proteins | sample LakKiv5m_2_FD_114544 | JGI IMG/M metagenome (GOLD analysis project Ga0172372, IMG submission 114544) | Freshwater microbial communities from Kabuno Bay, South-Kivu, Congo - kab_092012_9.5m | ecosystem: Environmental > Aquatic > Freshwater > Lake | place: Democratic Republic of the Congo...
ACCCAATTTAGGAGATTTTACTCAACTTGATGCCATTAAAAGTGCCTTTGGCAGTCTAGATATTCCGGTAATCTACGATATGGATATCGGGCATGTGCCGCCTCAGCTAATGTTAGTAAATGGCGCCCTTGCTACCCTTCGGTTTGGGCCGAAGGATGTATCTATCACTCAAAATCTTTGCTAGTGCAGATAAAGTTAGAAAAGTATTAAGCAGACTCTATGGGGGTCGTGCGGGCGAGGCCCAGGGGCAGATAGGTAGGAATATTGGGGATCGTGTCCTAAGGCGCCCCCTCAATTATTGCCGCCTGCAGTGAACAGAAAGTATCTCAACTGAATGCCGACAATTATAAAACGTATTGTATTTTTCTGTTATTCGTGGAGTATTGTTGGGAATGGCTAGGTAAATATTTCTAGATTTGGTGGTCAAAGCGTCCCGACTGGGTCGCTGAAATCGCTTTGATATTGTTGTGAATGGATATTTTTATGAATGGTTTAAGACAAAGTTCTCTATTTACCAAGATTGCTCGAGAGGTAGATAAAGAAGAGGTGAGTCTGAATGCCCAGCTATTAAGTCGGGCTGGCTATGTAGATAAATTGATGGCAGGTGTTTATTCGTTTCTGCCTCTCGGAATTAGGGTCCTGACAAAAATCGAAAATATAATTCGACAGGAGATAAATGCTCTCGGAGCCAATGAGATTCTTATGCCTGCATTGCAACCGAAGGAGCCTTGGGTTCAGACCGGCCGCTGGGATACAGTGGATATACTGTTTCGATTCAAGGGCGCCGGGGACCGCGATTTGACTCTTGGACCAACTCACGAGGAGATAGTTACGCCACTGATAGGTAAGCAAATTCAATCTTATAGGGATCTACCTATTGCCGCTTATCAGATTCAGACTAAATTTAGAAATGAAGCGCGAGCAAAATCCGGCCTATTGCGAGGTAGGGAATTTCGGATGAAGGATATGTACTCATTTCACACATCGCAGGCTGATCTCGACCAATTTTATGAAAAGGTTATAGATGCTTATCGTCGAGTATTTGATCGTTGTGGAATCGGGCATAAGACCCTACTAACCGCGGCCTCAGGTGGAATGTTCTCAAAGTTTTCTCATGAATTTCAGACCCTAACCGAGAGCGGAGAGGATATTGTTTATCTTCATCCCGATCAGAATATTGCCATCAATCGTGAGCTATTTGATTCTCCAGAGATATTGAAGGAGTTGAATCTTCTTGATTCAAATGGGCAACTTCGAGCGATGAAGGAATGTAAGGCAATCGAAGTTGGCAATATCTTTAAACTTGGAACTCGGTTTTCCGACTCTTTCAAGCTCGGTTATGTCGATGAGAACCGGCAACGTCAGCCGGTTGTAATGGGTTGTTATGGCATGGGGCCTTCGCGCTTGATGGGGGCAGTGGTTGAATGTTTGAGCGATTCAGCAGGCCTTGTATGGCCGCGAGAAATCGCTCCTCTCTCAGTGCATTTGATCTCGTTAGCAAAGACAGCCGAGGAGCAGCAGTACGCTGAAAATATAAACACAACTCTTTTACGTAATGGCATCGAAGTTTTATTCGATGATCGCCTTGATGTACGAGCGGGAGAAAAATTTGCAGAAAGTGATTTGCTCGGGTTGCCTCTGCGGATTGTCGTGAGTCCTAAGACGCTAGCTCAGAATTCAGTCGAGTTGAAGCTGCGGACATCGAAGGAGGTGACTTTGGTGAATATAGATAGGTTGGCAACGGTGCTATTGGATAAGGGTGATATAAATTAGACCGGTGTGGGTGCGGATCGGTATTTTAGCACCTTATAATCAAATGCCGATCTTCCAGATTCCTTTTTCTAAAAAAGCTTCGATTTTTTGACGATGGGTATTCTTAGTATCGATCTCGTGATGGTCTTATTTTGTGTGCCTATACTTAAATTTTGGCATGAGCTCTGTGCTGCCATGCTTTACGGATATGTCAATATAATCGTGAAAAGTACCTCTTTTTCGATGGGTTTTCACGATTTAGGCGGTCTTAACCGGTTAGTTTGGCCTCTGTAATGGCCCTTTGCATAATCCATACGCGCCGATTGCTTGACGCGGCTATGCTTTGAATAAAGCCAAGTGCTCTATATTTTTGTGTTCATCAGGTCTTCAAAATATTATGTTTGATAATATATTATTTTATAGATTTATTGTTTATCTAATTAATTCTTTGCTGAGGTAATAATGGCTACTGCATACCTTCTTTATGGATATATAGGTTCAGGAAAGACTACCCTTGCAAGGTCTTTAGAAGCATCACTTCCCGCTATGAGATTTTCTCATGATGAATGGATGGTCAATCTTTTTGGAACAAATCCTCCAAGTATAACATTTCATGAAAACTGGATGAAAGTTTACGATCTCATGACGCCGCTTTGGCAGCGCTTACTGACCTTGGGTATAGATGTAATTATAGATGAGGGCCTCTGGCACAGAAAACGTAGAGATCAACTTCGCAGTGAAATTAAAGCTCTAGGAGCAAGGTATAAGTTGGTGCATGTTAAATGTTCACTTGAAACTGCTTGGCAACGAACAGAAAAGCGCAATGCATCTTTAAAAGACAGCTTTTTTATTAGCAAAGAAACCTTTGAGGAGCTGTTTAAGAATGTAGAAAGTTTAGGAGAAGACGAAATTCATGAGGTAATAGATACTAATTCTTGATTCAATTTAACTCGCTAATTATAAATTAGGGCTTTTTTTAGAGTTTAAAACTCCAAGAAGCCATAGAAAATAGTAGAGCTCTTCAATGAGCCGCAACTTAAGTTGCTTGATTGAAATGAAATTAACACCATTTTTAATTACGCCAGCGCCTGCCGCAGATCCTCAATCAGATCATCACACTCCTCGATGCCGACAGAAAGGCGCACCAGGCCGTCGCTGATTCCTTGGGCTTCGCGCATCTCTTTTGGAATAGAGGCATGGGTCATAATTGCTGGATGATCGATTAAAGACTCAACTCCGCCCAGAGACTCTGCAAGGGAGAAAACTTTAACTCGCTCCAGCATCTTTCTGGAATTATCCAGGCCGCCTTTAATTATGCAGGTGACCATTCCGCCGAAATCCTTCATCTGCCTCTTGGCAACTGCGTGACCTGGGTCAGATGGCAGCCCTGGGAACATTACCTTCTCGATCTTGGAGTGAGAATTTAAAAACTCAGCTACCTTTCTAGCATTCTCACAGTGAGTCTTCATTCTTACGTGAAGGGTCTTGGTTGATCTTAAAATCATAAAGCACTCAAGAGGAGAGGGCACGGCTCCAACTGCTTTTTGAATAAAGTGAAGTTGTTTACCCAATTCAGCGTCATTACATACTAAAGCTCCGCCGATAAGATCTGAGTGTCCACCTAAATACTTGGTAGATGAATGACTCACGATATCAGCTCCTAATTCAAGTGGACGCTGCAGATACGGCGTTGCAAATGTGTTATCAACAGCCAGCAGCGCTTTGTTTTTGTGAGCGATATCTGCCACAGCTTTAATATCAACAATCTTTAATTTTGGATTAGTAGGGGTCTCTATCCAAACTAATTTTGTGTTGGGAGTAAACGCGGATTGAAGGGCTGCAGCATTATTCATATCAACCATGGAGTATTTGATCCCCATCTGTTGAAATACTTTATCAAACAAACGATAAGTGCCGCCGTAAACGTCATCGTTAAGAATGGCGTGGTCGCCTGATTTTAAAAGATGAATGACGGCTGCAATTGAGGCTAGTCCTGAAGAAAAACATATTCCGTATTTGCCGCCTTCCAGTCCTGCTAGATTTTGCTCTAACGCTGTACGAGTCGGGTTGGCTGCGCGTGAGTAGTCGTAATCTTCAACTACAACGCCGGGGCTCTTTTGCACGAAAGTTGATGTCTGAAATATCGGAGTACAGATGGCTCCGTAAACTGGATCTGGTTTCTGTCCAGCGTGAATAGCGATTGTTCCAAAGCCTAAGCCTTCTAAAGAGTCGTGTTTCATAATCAGCCCACTAAATACAAGTAATTAATCTGGGCTGAAGCTTACTAGATTTTAAAGCCGTTTGCGACCATCCAGGCATCATTTAGGTGTTTTGAAATATAACGACTGCCGGAATCTGGTAGTACCGCTACTATAGTTTTACCCGGGCCAACCTTTTTAGCTATTTCAACTGCGATATGGGTGATTCCGCCGCAAGAGCCGCCGCAGAATAATCCTTCTTCGCGAACCATTCGTCGGGCCATACTAAAGCACTGCTCATCGTTTACTTGGTACATTTCATCCACAGCGGAGAAATCCATGGCGTCGCAGAGGATATCCTCGCCAATGCCTTCTACTTTATAAACATGAGCACCTACTAATTTCTTTGTATGAAAATAATCGTAATGCACGCTGCCTATTGGATCTACGCCAACAACTTTAGGGGCGTTCTTCTGTTTCTTTAGAAAACGGCCAACTCCAGAGACTGTTCCGCCAGTGCCTGTGCCTGCTACAAAGTAATCAAATTTACCATCCGTTTGCGCCCATATTTCAGGCCCGGTTAGTTTCTCGTGAGCCTCAATATTCATCTGATTATGATACTGGTTTACATAAAATGCGCCGGGAGTTTCTTTAGCGATTCGCTTGGCTGTGTTTACGTAGTGCTCGGGTGAATCACCTGGCACATCAGTCGGAGTAATCACCACCTCAGCTCCAAAAGATTTCATCATGTTTACTTTCTCTTGGCTCATTTTGTCAGGCATGGTGAATATGCAGCGGTAACCTTTCACCGCCGCCGTCATTGCTAATCCAAGACCAGTATTGCCGGAGGTATTCTCCACAATTACTCCTCCTTTTTTCAGGAGCCCCTTTTTTTCGGCATCCTCAATTATATAGTTTGCCATTCTGTCTTTGATTGACCCGGCAGGATTGAGGAATTCACACTTAACTAGGACTGTGGCGGAGTTAGGGGGAACAACCTTGTTGAGCTTCACAAGTGGGGTATTACCGATTGCTTGGAGGATATTATCGAAATACCCTTTTTTTGATTGCATCAGAATAACTCTCGATATGGTTATCTTTAACTAACTCAACCAGTTCAAATTTAAAGAGCACTAGGTAACGTCGTTCTAAAAGCACTCCACTAGTTACCTAATACTGACGATATTAGAACTGGGAGTCTTTAATGAACAGATCCAATAATACCTATAAAATCTGGGCTCTTACATTTCTTTTGATGCAATTAACTTTTGCAGGGTTCACCTTTGCTCAATATGAAGAAGAGATTATCTTTCCTGAGATTAATAGGAACCAGGATAGCCAGGACCAATTTAAGCCAGCCACAACGATTCAAGCTGAGGGTAGAATAAAAAAGGAGACCGTCAACGAACTAAAAAGAGGACCGGCCACAGCCTTTTTAAAGGGCGTATCTCTGGATGGTCGATTAGAGTCATTACAGGAGATCCTAAAATTTTTAGAGAAAGAGGAAGGCAATAGCTGCCCTCTGTGTTGGTCATTTTTTGATAAACTCGGCACTGTATCTAATGAGGTTTTAGATCTAGTCAAAAAAGGGCAGTTTGGTCCCAAAGTAAAGGGTAAAAAAACTCAGCGTTCCAAAAAGAAAGGTAAAGGGGAGGTGGCAGCACCTTTAATACCACCACAGAGAGAATTAGGAATATCTACCATAAATGGGTTCGCAAAAATCATGGGCTCCATGCGCAATGACGATGAAATCAAGGGCATTAAGACAGCGTTAGGTTTTATGGTGAAAGAGTTAAGAGAGAAGAGAAATCGAACCCCAGGTGCTTATGATTATTTTGTGCAACTTGCTGACATGATAGAGGCCTCGATAAAAGACGAGGATATCTACTTAGACGATTGGGGTGGATACAGGGAAGAGCAGGATTTGGGCTAAATATAACGATTTGAGTGGCTCTGTTGGTTTTGCTACACTTCTCTTGTGGACATCATTGAAAGCTTAAAATTAGCAAAAAATAATAATAAAGACGTCGTCGTCGTGGGGCTCGGTATCTCGGGGGTGGCGGCTGCATTGATCCTAGCCAAGAAGGGCTACTCTGTTGTGGCATTCGATAAGATGCCGGTCATTGATGTTGAAAAGCGAGTTGGTGCGGATACTTTATCTCAGCTAAAAGATCTCGGGGTCCGTCTTGCCTTTGGTATTGATGGTGAGGGTGCTGCTGAATTTTTATCTAACGCGGGTCTGTGCGTTCTGTCACCCGGCATATCTCTTGAGTCAGCCATTGTTGGTGCGATTAATAGGCGTTCAATTCCAATTTGTAATGAGCTCGAGCTGGCCGTGGACCTTCTAGGGCTAACCTCTGTAGTCGTGACTGGCAGTAACGGTAAGTCAACCACTGTAACTTTGATTCATGAGATGTTGAGGGCCTCAGGCCTAGCAGCCGAATTGTGTGGTAATGTCGGAATCCCGGTCATATCGCTTCTTAACTCTGATAATGCAGCACGACAGGCAACTCACCTCGTTATTGAGGCTTCAAGTTATCAACTAGAGACCTGCTACCATCTTCATCCCTCTGCCGCAGTCTGGTTGAATATCTCAGAGAACCACCTAGAAAGGCATGGAACGATGGAGCGGTACCTGGAAGTAAAGAGTAAGATATTTGCTTATCAAACCTCTAACGAGCCAGCGATAATAAACTTCGATGATGAAAGGTATGCTCAGGTCCTAAGGGGAATTAAGGGTAGGATAATGGGCTTCGGCCGTAATGAATCCCTCTTAAAGAAACACACTAAAGATTATGCTTTAATAGAACTTGATGCAGCCAAGGGTAAAGATGAAATAGTACTAAATCTTAGCTCCTTGAGAGAGGTTTATGACCTAAAACTTTTTCCGCTTCATGGGGTGCACAATCGTTATGATGCTGCGGCGGCACTTTTGGCAGCACGCTCAGTGGGAGCTACGCAGGAAGGGTGTCAGTCCGTTCTAAATAGATTCAAAGGATTAAAGCATCGGTATCAGATTGTGGATACTGTTGAGGGGGCTCTCTATATCAACGACTCTAAATCGACCACCGTGGCGGCCTCCGCTGCAGCTCTGGCTTCAACGCGGGAGCAGCATCCTGAGGCTAGGATCCACCTATTGCTCGGGGGAATGGTAAAGGCTGGTTCCTGGAATCCCTTGATTGCATTGGCGAAGGGGCTTGTCTCTGCGGCTAATCCAATTATCTGTTTTGGCGGAGATGGGCGTATAATCTATAACCATCTGCACGCAGCTGGGGTGCCTGTCAGGGTATTTTCAACGCATCGAGACGCCTTCCGAGATGTTTCAAGTCGTGCTACCTCTGGAGATATAGTTTTATTTAGTCCCGGGTGCGCCAGTTTTGATGAGTTTCAGAACTTTGAAAAGCGCGGGGAGGCTTTTGAGCAGTTAGTGAGGGAGCATGCAGGGCGCGAAAGATCGAAACAGGAGTTGGTATCAGTCAGAGCTACACACTCCTAATTTATTCCGAGTAAGCGCTGTTTCTGACAAAGTCTTATTGTTAAGTATTTTAATCGTAGTTCTTTTTGGTCTTCTAATGGTGTACTCCACCACCGCCGTTGTTGCAGCGGAGAAGATGGGTGACGGATACTATTATGTGAAACGCCAAGGTGTAGCTGCTCTGGTCGGCGTTTTTATTCTCTGGCTAAGTTCGAATTTAAATCTCGCCAAAATCAAATCAGTTTCCCGTTACTTTCTTCCAGTCTCTGTATTTCTTCTGATTTTAGTATTTATCCCGGGATTGGGGATGAAGGGTGGTGGTGCGTTAAGATGGGTAGGGCTCGGACCTGTAAGATTTCAACCTGTGGAAATGGTAAAGGTTTTAATGATATTTTTTCTGTGTGGTTATTTAGCCCGGAACTCAGAGAATCTTCATGAATTTAAGAGGGGGCTTCTTGTTCCGTTACTCTCCCTAGCGGTTGTTTGGATACTATTGTTGGCCCAGCCCGATTTTGGTAGCTCGGCGGTCTTAGGAATTATCGCTATTTCATTGATCTTTGCCTGTGGTGGTTCTCTTAAGTATATCTTGGGTGGGGCTGGCCTAATGGCTCTGGCTGGAGCCGTCCTGGTTATTGCTTCGCCCTATCGAATGAAGCGAATATTTGCTTTTCTCGATCCATTCAAAGATTCCTCAGGACAGGGATATCAATTAATCCAATCCCTGGTCGCAATCGGTAACGGAGGAGTAACAGGACTCGGAATAGGAGAGAGTCAACAGAAATTATTTTTTCTACCTGCGGCTCATAATGATTTTATCTTTGCAGTAATTGGCGAAGAGTTAGGGTTTATTGGTTGTGTGGTGCTACTTCTACTTTTCGGTGTGATTCTGTGGCGGGGAATTCTTATAACCAGAAAGTTATCGGGAGACACTTTTTACTTCTCGGTGGGCTTAGGGCTTACCATGTTGTTAACTTTGCCCGCTTTTCTAAACATGGGAGTTGCTCTTGGCTTATTGCCGACTAAGGGACTGGCTTTGCCCTTGGTCAGTTATGGTGGCTCCAGTTTAATCTCATCGTTATTTGTGGCTGGATTATTGTTATCCTTGGGTCGAGTGGCGGAACGAAGCCACAAAGAGGTATAATTCTGTAGCTATCTTTATATGAATCAGAAGAGAGTAAAAGTTTTAATCGCAGCTAGTGGTACTGGTGGGCATATCTTCCCAGCAATTCATGTTGCCAAAGCAATCCTAAAGTTATCCCCACAGTCGGAGATAACCTTTGTTGGAACTGGCAGACCGTTAGAGCAGAAATTGATTGGCGGGGCTGGATTTAATCTTAGGACTGTAGGTATCACAGGGCTGTCAGGTCGTGGATTAAAGGGGGCGCTTCAATTTTTAATCAAACTTCCGTCGGCACTATATGAAACGTTCAACTTGATTCGGGGAGTAGCACCAGATTTAGTTTTTGGATTTGGTGGCTATGGTTCATTTTTGCCTGTAACGGTTGCTAGAATTCTGGGAATTCCGACATGGATTCACGAGGCGGAGGCCTCTCCCGGTTTAGCGAACAGAGTACTCGGCTGGTATGTAGATCGTATTTCTACGGCATTCCCAGGAACAGATTTTCCAAAACGAAAGGTATCAAATTACGGTCACCCTGTAAGATCAGAGCTTCTGGCTGTACCCAAAGAGAAGGTTTTATCTAGTCCCGCCAAGGTATTGGTGGTGGGAGGGTCTCAGGGTGCGAGAGCTCTTGATAATGGAATAATAGAATTGGCTCCGAAGCTAGCAGGATTAAATATAGAGATTACCCATCAAACTCGCCCTGAGAATCTTGAGTTAGTTGAAGGGGCTCTCAAAAAAGCAGGAGTTAGGTGTCGGGTTTTAAATTTTATTGAGGACATGGCTCAAGCGTATGCTGATTCTGATGTAATTATTGCACGCTCTGGCGCTGGTACGGTGGCCGAGATAGCAGTGGTTAATCGACCCACTATATTTGTTCCTCTTCCAAGTGCACAGGGAGGTCATCAGATGGTTAACGCGCAGGTGTTAGCTTCTCGTGGTAAAGCAATTATTATCACAGAGGGTGATGGGTTTTCTGAGCGACTTTTAGCGGGTCTTATCGAAGCCCTGAATCCACAGAGATACAGAGCCATGGTTGCCGCGCCTGGTCCTAATCAGCCAGTAGACGCTGCGATGAAAATTGCTGAGGAATCCCTTGGTATAATTGGGGTAAGGTAAGAGTGGATCAGAGTAAGGAGACCATCATAAGACAGATTCATGATGAGGCTTGTTCCAGGGGCGATGACTCGTATATTGATCCATTTACTGGCTTCACGGTTTTTACTGCGACTTATCATAAAAATAGAGGTCACTGTTGTCAGTCAGGGTGCCGTCACTGTCCTTATGGGTTTAAGCCTGAGACAAAGAGGGGGCTAATTAATAAGAAATAGGGCCTTTATTTATGACTTGATCAAAAAGGCTTCCGTTATAGAATACCTGAGTTTACCGCTTTTGGAGGAATATGAAAAATTTTTTTGCGTTAGCTATTTCAGCTCTCTTTTTATCATCATCAGTTTTAGCAGAGGATGTTAAAGAAGTTTTAGATAGAGTTAATACTCTCTATAAAGAGGGAAATTATTCAAAGGCTCTGGAGGAATTAGAGTGGGCTCGGAAGGAGATTGAAAAGAGCAACTCCAAGTCATTAGCGACTTTACTACCAGATGAGTTGGCAGGATTAAAAGGTGATAAGGCTGAGACAAGTTCAGCTTTAGGTATTACTAATATTGAGCGGAGTTACTCCGATTCCAAAAATCAGAAGGTCAAGGTCACTTTAACCCAAACAGGTGGTACCGGCGGAGCGATGGGTGGATTGGCTGGATTAGGCCAGATGGCGGCTATGTTCGGAGCTCAATCTGGACAGGATGTCTTTAGAATTGATGGAATGACAGCCTCTATGGAAGGTGAGGGCGAGGGAGCTAAACTTCAGGTATTCCTATCAAGCGGCTCGATCCTTGCGTTCGATCTACTGGAAGGTACTAATTCTGCCATTTTGAAAGAAATGGCTAATAAGATAGGTCTAGCCAGCATCGATAAAAAGATAAAAGGCTAGTAATACTTCAAGTGCTCAGTCGGGTGAAACACGTTCGCCCGACTGAGTAATAACAGAGGTTATGAGGAAGAGTTTATCATTAGTTTTTTTACTCTTGGTTTTAGCGGGTTGTTATTCTGGTCCTGGGCTGACCCGAGTAGAGTCGAATGCGATAATCCGTAGCTCTCAGACACTAAATCCATTTCCAATAATAGAGGAGCAGAGTAGGGATTTTGGCCGGCGCCATGTGGCGCCCGTCTTTGATGAGACCTTAACCCCATTAATTTTAGACCCTGATGAGATGGATCCTGAGGCGGTAAGAGAGAGAAATTATGAGGAGAATATGCGTCGTCAAGAGGATGCTATAAGGCAGATGGATGAGGAAAACGGCTTTTAATTCATGAAATTAGGGATAAATTTCGATTTATCCCCGTTGAAGTTCCTTTCTAATAATGATACCAAAGATTCTCGTCCGAACTCCTTTGCCGGGGTGGTGGAATGGTAGACACAAGGGACTTAAAATCCCTCGGGACTTAAATCCCGTGCCGGTTCAAGTCCGGCTCTCGGCACCAAAAAATAAGCTTCAATAAAATAATTTTGATTGAATGGCATCCGAATCCGGAGCCGGACTTGAACCAAATAATACTGCAAGTCCAGGGACGATGCGGAGCATCGTCCGGCTCTCGGCACCAAAGAAGAAGCATCAATAAAATAAATTTGATTGAATGGCATCTGAATCCGGATGCCGGACTTGAACCAAATAATACTGCAAGTCCAGGGACGATGCGGAGCATCGTCCGGCTCTCGGCACCAAAGAAGAAGCATCAATTGAAAGCTAGCGCCCTTGCTCCGAATCTTTTTGCTATTCCCTGCGCAGAGCACTGAATTGCCCAGCCATGATAAGGGTCTCTAATAGAAGCTAGTCCCATCTTTGAATCTATTTTATCTAGTATGATGTAATGACCACCAATTTCGCCGCCAACCGATAGTATCAGAGATCCTTTATTTCCGACTTGTGTGGTTAAAAAGTCTAATTTCTCTCTCCATGGAAGATCATATTCAATCTCTCTTTCCGTAACTTTTTTAACTCCTGCTCGCATTAAGTCATCCATTAATTTTTGATTATTAGAGAGATTAGTCTGATCTTCCAATTCTATAAGGGGTTTAAATCCCCGATCTAAAAGGATCATATTGGTCACAGAGGCACCGCAAGCCCTCATCCCAGTTTGATGAATCACATGTCTTTCATCATCAGTTTTACCGAAGTGAAGCACATTACCATATTTGTCTTTGATAGTTTGCGTATATTGACTCACGGCACTTAGCTCGACCAGATGAATCTCCTGAGGTTGTATAAACAGAGCGCCAGTCCCATCGTGTAGGAATTGAAGTTTACCACCGTTCTTTTTAGGGTCCATCTGGAAAATGGTGTCCATAGAGTTACCAGAGGGATATTTTCTAAATGAAACAAGAGCGTTTGTGTCGCTAATTTTCCCGGTTAGGGTATGGAATGAAATTAATTTACCAACAATACCTATGTGCGCCTCTTCTGCACCTGGCGGAACTGAGTGTTGTGCAAAACTATCTATCTGTGTGCTGATACTTTTTAAGTGTTCATCCCGTTCATTATAGATACTCTTTGCCTTCTCGAGAGCTGCGGGGCTATATCCATAGAGTTTGGAAGGCAGCTGAGCTACAGTCAATAAGTTTAATCTTGATACGATTCCATTTGCAGAGTCTTTTAAAAACTCCAGTTCTTGCGCTGAAATTTGAATTTTATCTTTTAGCGAGTCATATATCGCTTCAATATCTTTTGTCAGATTAAAGGCGTGGTCAACAAAACGACTTCTATCAACAAATGAGGAATGCTCTATAACCTGGTTCACTATTAGTTCAGAGCTCGTTTGAGATTTACTCAGTAGAGATTCATGAATAAAAGAATCCTTGGTGGCAAGCCGTTTTGCTGGGCTTGCCTCTGGCTCATTTCTTGAGAAGATATTTCTGAGTCGGTCAAAGAATTCCATACCTATCTATCGGCTTACTCTAGAATCCTTGCTAGATCTAATTAATGGATTTTAAATTATATAAGTTATTGGTTTTAATAGATAATACGGAGCCTGTTAGTGTAGCGCATGCTCAATTTAAATAGAATCACCGGCTTTATATTAATCATCTAAAGTTATTAGTGAATTTAAGGTTTCTAAGGATTCTCATGTCTGCTCATAACAGTCCCTCAACTGGAATCTACCAACATTCAGGGGTCGCGACTACTACCCTTAGTATGCCCCAGACTGGACCTACTCATATTACCACCCTGGATTCCAAGGGATTAAATCTGGTAGCTGATACAAGTGCCCCAGCACCGCTCATGACTGGTAGTGGTCGGCTTTCAAAAAAGGAGATTAAGAATAGGGATCTCATCACAATATTTCTACCTACTAGAGATAGGGTAGAAGGGCTGTGCCATTTTTTGAATTCTTTGGAAGCAACCATAGTACGCAAGGATTTAGTAGATGTCTGGGTTTATGTGGACCAAGATGATCGAAATACTAAAGAATTTGTAGCTCAAAACCCCGCAAGCCGATGGTCGTTCAAGGTTCACTTTGTTAAGGGGCCCCAGGTCGTTGCTCTGGCTCAAATGCATCATGCTTTGTGGGAGCACGCGGATTCGAACGGAGGGATTTTTGTTTGTGCCTCGGACGATACTGAGTATATCACAGCCGGTTGGGATAACTTGGTGCGAGAGGTATTTAACAGTCAACCTGATCGTTTATTATTAGTTTATCCTGATGATCCGGTGACACCGGATTTAGCGACCATTCCTTTCTTAAGTGCAGAGTGGATCAATAAAACAGGGCGATTTTTTACTGAATATTTCCCGTTCTGGTACGAGGACTGTTGGCTTGATGAGGTAGCTCAGATGATTGGGCGAAGAGTCCGGGTGAATATGAAAGTTCACCCACGGGGTGGAAAGGGCAAGACTCCCAGGATGAGAAATGTGCCATTCTGGCAGGGATTTTATCTGGTGACAGCAGATGAGCGACTTTATACTGCTAGAATTCTGCGAAGTCTGATAATGCCAGAGGGTTCTCCCAATTTTATGGAATGTGAGATCCTAGCGCAGAGAATGATGGAGGGATTTGTAAGAAAAAATACCCATCCACTAGAACATCTAAAAAATGTCGAACTGATGTATGGTGATGCTGCCAAAACATTATCTGCTCAAAGTTGTTCGTTGTATCAGCTTTTAGAATCCCGAGCTATTAATCATCTCTGGAGTAAATTTTATGGCTGCCTCTCCCAAAAATTATTTGATAAGTGCTTTGCAATTCTTGATACTCTAAAACTAGCCACTTCTAATGGAGCAGATGTGGATTATTTAAGGGCTATTATTTACGCAGAGATGGGAGACTTTGGCTCTGCAAAAACGGCGCTAGCTCCCTGTCTTGAGAGAGAGCCCTCTAATCCACGTAGCCTAGCCCTTAAAGCTTTTCTAGAGCAGCAAGCTTAAATGGAGTTGGGGCATCATTTGATGCCTTTTCGCTTCAGATTAAAGGTAATATCTTACCTATATAGATTTTAACTCGGAGTCCTTTATGAAGTTTTATTCTGGAAAGAATGTTCTAGTGACAGGTGGCACTGGCATGATCGGCGTGCCATTGGTAGAGATGTTAATAGATGCTGGTGCTCATGTTCGCATCGCTTCTTTAGATGATCCATCCAGAGCTCACCTAAAGGCAGAGTTTGTCAGAACCGACCTCCGCATGTTGGATAACTGTATGGAAGTCTGTAACGGTATGGATTTAGTATTTCAGCTGGCCGGTATTAAAGGATCTCCCAAGATGATGGTGGAGAGGCCAGCCAGTTACTTTGTGCCGCAGATGCTATTCAATTTTTCTATGATGGAGGCTGCTAGCAAATCCAAGGTTGAGCGGTATCTTTATACCAGCTCAATCGGTGTATATGCTCCGGCCGAGGTGTTCCTTGAGGATGATGTTTGGAAGACCTTTCCTTCGCAGAACGATCGATTTGGTGGTTGGTGTAAGCGCATGGGTGAGATGCAGGCCGAGGCTTATAAGATAGAAAAAGGCTGGGATAAAATATCTATTGTTAGACCTGCAAATATTTACGGCCCATTTGATAACTTTGATTCCGCCAATGCCATGGTTGTTCCATCCCTAATTAATAGGGTTATTTCGGGCGAAAATCCTCTGGTGGTGTGGGGTGATGGTTCCAATACTCGAGATATTCTTCATGCTCGCGATTGTGCTGAAGCTATGCTTCTTATGATGGAGAAGGGTGTTAATGAGCCTGTCAATTTAGGGTGTGGCTCCGGCGTAACAGTCAAAGAGGTAGCCGAGATTGTGGTAAAGACAATCGATCCTTCGGTCAAAATAATTTGGGACACAACCAAGCCCACAGGGGACAAGAAGAGAATCATGGATATCTCAAGAGCTTGTTCTCATGGGTGGCAGCCTCGCATATCGCTGGAGGAAGGTATCAAAGAGACGGTCCAGTGGTTCACAGCAAATCGAGATAAAGCCGAGAAACGATACAATCCTTTTAAGTAGAGAAAGCTTTTATGTGGGCGGCAATCACAGGAGCTGGTAGGGGATTGGGAAGAGGCCTGGCTGAAGGGTTTGCAAAGAGAGGGTTCTCTTTGGTCATTCACGCAAGAGACCCCAAACAACTTGCCGAAACCGAGGCGGTTTGTAGATCTCATGGGGTTAATGTCCATAAAGTTCTCGGAGATTTGGTTGATGCTGATCTGTGTGCCAAGTTAACTGAAGTTTGTAGATCTGTCGGGGTAGAGGTTCTCGTAAATAACGCTGGAATTCCTTGTCCAGGAAAGTCCCTTGATAATCTTTCAGAGGTAGAGGTGGCAGATCTTTTGAAGGTAAATTTTGAATGTCCGATTAAATTGGCTTCAGCCCTCTGGCCAAAAATCAAAGGATCTCCGAAGGGCTGTCTGATAAATATAAATTCGATGGTAGGAATTGAGCCTAAGTTAAATCGTAGCATTTATTCCGCGGTTCGGTTTGGATTGCGGGGGTTTACGGAAGCTTTAGCTTTAGAAGTAGCAGGTAGCCAAACAAGGGTTTTTGGAGTGTATCCAACCAGAATTAGATCTCGACCTGAGTATGAATACGGGTTCGAGGTGAGTGATGTAGTGCAGCGTATATTTGAATTTTATGAAAAGGGGGCTGGTCCAGCCTTAGTGTTGGATGGTCGGCCTGGAAAAAAGGAGAAGTAATTATGGCAAAGCTAAAAATGGTTATTTGTGGAGCCTCGGGTTTTATAGGTCGAAATATCGCAGGATTTTTTGGCAGCACTGGTGCCTATGACGTTCTGGGCACTTACTTAAAATCCTCACCACCAAAAATCGATGGCGTATCGATGATTCAGGCGGATCTCAGAAGACCAGAGCAGGTCGATGAGGTAATCGCTGGAGCGGATATTGTTGTTCAGATGGCAGCTACCACCTCGGGCGCTAAAGATATAGTAGCTCGGCCTTATATCCATGTGACAGACAACGCGGTAATGAACTCACTTATCTTTCGCGCGGCTTATGAACATAAAGTAAAGCATGTAGTATTCCCAAGCTGCAGTATTATGTATCAGCCCTCCGATAAGCCTATCAAAGAGAGTGACTTCAATCCAAGCGATACCATTCACGAGAAATATTTTGGCGCCGGGTGGACCAAGGTCTACCTTGAAAATGTAGCGAAGTTTTTTGCTGAGAGAAGTGAAACCAAATATACCGTGTTTCGTCACTCTAATGTCTATGGGCCTTATGATAAGTACGACCTAGAAAAGTCCCATGTTTTTGGTGCAACCATAACCAAAGTTATGACTAATACCTCAGGGGTGATTACCGTATGGGGAACAGGGGAGGAGGAGCGGGACCTACTACACGCCTCAGATATCGTTCGTTTCGTGGACTTGGCTATTCAGAAGCAGTCTGCCAAGTACGAGCTTGTGAATGTTGGACTAGGGCACTCTATCTCTGTAGCAAACTTAGTGAAGGGGATTATTGCTGCTTCTGGCAGAGACCTAAAGATCGAATTTGATCCTAAGGGACCGACGATAAAAACCAAGCTGGCGCTTGATTATTCCCTAGCAAAGTCAAAGTTTGGCTGGGAGCCAAAAATATCTCTTGAGGAGGGAATAAAATTAACCCTCGATTGGTATAAGAAAAATATTAAATAGATAATACAATCTTTATTGTTCGTTCTTAATGGCTTCTCTCCAGTAATCCAGCAGGAAAGCCATGCTTTGCTCAAAAGAATACTTCGGCGTCCATCCGGTAGCCTGAGTAAACTTATCTGTATTTGGAATTTGTAGTGTTACATCTGCTGGTCTTAATAGATTTGGATCGACTTTAGATTTGATTGGTTTTTTAGCGAGTTTTTTTAGGACCTCTAGAAACTCACCTACCTTCATTACCGTTGTTCCGCCGATATTGTAGACCTCTCCAGGTGAGCATTTTTCAACAGTAACCCAATAAGCCTCCATCGCATCTCTTACATCTATTAAGGTCCTAACAGAGTCTAAATTGCCATGTAGTAACTCATCCTGCTTTCCTGCCTCTATACGAGCAACCTGTCGAGCAAATGATGTGGCGAATAAATCAGATCTTCTTGGGTTTAGGTAAGCAAACATTCTAGTCCGTATAATCTTCTGATTATAACACCTAAAATATGTCAATCCGAGGAAGTCCTGAGTGGTTTTAGATACAGCGTAAGGACTTGAGGGCTGAAGCGGACACTCCTCTGTGATCGGTACATTTTTAGGATCGACCTGGCCGTAGACCTCAGAGGTACTGCATAGCTGAATTATGGGATCTAGATCTGAGAGTCTCACTGCTTCAAATATATTGGCAGTGCCCATGATATTGTTATTAAGCACAGCCAGCGGATTTATAAATCCAACCCTAACGTTGGCATGGGAAGCTAAGTGAAATATGTAATCAGGCTTTATCTCTTTCAGGGTTCTTACTACTGAGGAGAGATCTGTTAGATCGCATTCATGAAGGTGAACTTTGGATTGAATGCCAGAGAGATTACTGTTGGAGGAAGTGCTATGCCACCTCGATATTCCATGAACCTCAACGTTTGGTTGATTGTTTACGATATGCTCAGCTAAATAGCTTCCGCCTGATCCTGTTATGCCCGTAATTATTGCTTTCTTTTTAGCCATACGATCTGAGCCCTGTTTATTAATTTATTTCTTCCCCGAGATTAGCTCTAATATCTTAGATTCAATTACCAAGGGGGATGGCGTTATATTTTCAAGCCTTGGAGCCACTCCACAGGCATCATCCCTAAGTCCCAATGCGTGAACAGGACAGCCCGTTGCATGCATTAGCTCATAGGCTATCGAACGAGACGCTCCAGTGATTTCAAAATCAGAGTCTATGACCAAACCGACCCCCGTCTTTTTTATGCTGTTGACGAGCTCATCCGTTATCTTAAAGGGCTTAAGCCATAGAGCATGAAGCAGATCGCATTCTATCCCCCTGGCTTTAAGATTTTTTACTGCCTCTATAGCGTTAAGTCGACCAGCTGAGATTCCTAGGATTGTGATTTTTGAATTCGCTGAGATCTGGCTTGGCATCTCTATGTTCATTTGGAATGACTTTCTATGCTCGCTTACATAGATCGGATCGTCATGAGAGGTAAACCAATCCCAAACCTCTCGATATTCTTTGGGAGTCATTGGTGCTGCGACAGGAAGACCTGGAGGATGCATAAAAATACTATGCAAGCATGAGGATGCTGTATGACCGATACCGTTACCTTCCATGCCGATAGAGCGGATAAATACAGGGCAGGGAACGCCCCAAACCGCCTTGGATCGAGCTGCATAATTAACCAGTGAGGATGCGTTGTACCACATGAATCCCTGATACCTAACAACGAATATTGGTCGTCTGCCTTCAAGAGCACACCCGACTGCAAACGCAGGTCCGGCGACATCTGTCATAGGAATCTCAACGATTCCCTTACCGCGGCAATCAGGAACTGTGCCTCCGATCCAGCCAACGGCTGAGACGCATTGACCTAAGAGAAGTCCATTCCTTTCCTCTAGGTGCTCTCTGGTTAACTGTTGAATTGTTTCAGCAACTGTTAGACTCATTTTACCTCTCACCTAGAACTGGATCCCAAATTTGATTTACCTTCTCTGTGTTCTCAGCCTCTATACGTACCATCTCTGTCTCCAGGCCGAGAGCCTTCAGTTTTTCGTTGGTTATTTTATATCGATCCCACTCGGGTGTGCCGTCGATGCCAGTACCGGAATGCCATAATACCCGAACGGATCTTATATTTATAAAGCCAGGCAGATTTTTAGACATGCTCTGAACATGATGGGCTATCAACCAAGGGTCGTCCGTAATATCTACTGCGTGTATGCCCATACTTTTGGCCACCTCTGCTGGTGACCAACTACGCCGCACGTCAACTTTGGTCAGTATGCTCAGATCGTTATCTTCACAAATGAAAACAATAGGGAGCTTTTCAGTGGCAGCCCAACCAAGTGAAGGATAAATATAATCCTCTTCCACGGAGGCATCACCGCAGATTGTAAGAACGGGCTTTCTTGATGCGTAGGCTGCGCCGCAAGCTATGGGTACCTGTTCTCCCATAAGACCGCTGTGCCCGTACATCTTTATCTCCTTGCCCTGAATGGCGTTAGACCCTGACATCCCACCAGAGCATCCAGTAGGCAATCCTAACAGCTCATCTCTTAGAGATTCAGGCCTGCCGCCGAAGGAGAGGTAAATCGAATGAGCTCGATGTTGACCGAATATCCGCCAATCTTTACAGCAGAGAGAGAGAGCTGCCGCGTTGTACTCTGTTCCTAAAGATAGATAAATCGGAATTGAAAATAATTTTTTATCCCAGGCTTTTGCAACCTTTCTTTCAAAAAGATGAGAGAAGTTCGCTCTTTTAAAAAGCTCAAGCGAGAACTCTCGGGGGAATTCCCGTTCTAGATTTGGAATTGTTCCTAGGTGTTCACTTCTTACTGATTTGTCTGCCATTTTTTTAACTCTTCAATCGCTTCCAATAGATTATTGACCACCTTTTGGGCTTTTAAAAGATACTTTGATGATAGGGTAGAAGCTATTGCGATGCACCTAATTTCGGCAGCGCAGGCGGATTGGATGCCAAGAGGGGCATTTTCAAGGATAACGCACTCCTCTCTCTTTAACCCCAGCTTTTTTATCGCTGAGAGGTAAGGCTCAGGATGAGGTTTTTTAAGAGTCACATCTGCTGCTGTTATTATAAGGTCAGCCTGAGAGGTGATAGGTTGGTTTTTGGGGTGTTCAAGCCTCTGCTTGGAACCACCTGACACTATGCAGAATTTAATGTCACTTATTTTCGCCCAAGAGATTAACTCCTCTGTTCCTGGATAAAAGCGATATTCGCCATGTTCTTGGTAGTGGGCATTTTTTATCTCTATTATCTGAGGAGCTAATTTAGAATCGGAATTTGTTGCGCTTAATATGGATAGAGCTATCTCCTCAGAGCTTTTCCCTTCTTCAAGAAAGTACTCCTCTTTGCTGATTGATATGTCAAATTGACTCAGGGCGAACTGCCAAGACAAGAAGGTATCCTCACAGCTCTCAGACAGCACTCCGTCAAAATCGCACAGGATAGCTTTAATTTTGGACATGAATATTTTCTTTGAGGATTTCTCTAAATATCTCTGGTAGCTGAGAGGTTCCCTCTAAAATAAAATCCGCTTCTTTTAGTTCAGCTGGCGTGAGGGTGGAGCACACCGCTAAACAAAAAAGTCCAGCGGCCTTCGCAGATGCAACCCCTAGCGGTGCATTCTCCACGACCATAACTGACTCTGCCGGCAGACCTAGTTTACTTATACCCTTTAAATATGGTTCAGGATCCGGCTTGCCTCGGGTAACATCATCTGACGTGACCAACGCATCCATCAAATCTAAAATTGGAGCCGTCTTTTCATTTATTAAACGTCTTCTTGCGCCACCAGAAACGCAGCCTATCTTTACCCCAGATTGTTGAAGAATCTTCACGGCGTCGGGGATTCCTGCGCTGAACTTAAAGGAATTGTGGGCTTTGTAGAATTCATCCTTTTTTTGGGCAACATCTTTACCAAGGGCAGGGTCTTTCCCAAATTTAGTTAAAACACGAGATGCGATGTTGTCTACCTTATCTCCCTCCAATAGGAAGTATTCCCGCTGAGAGAAGGAGGCCCCATAGAGACCAAAGGCATGAACCCAGGCTCTATAGTTGTCCTCCATGGTGTCGCCGATTACGCCATCAAAGTCGAATAGGACACCACGGAGGGGCTTTTTAAATTTTACTGTAGGCAAGGTTAGCCCTGAAGTTTTGCTACCTCTTTGATAGTAGCTTTCATCCAAGGGCCAAGGTCCTTGTAATGAGCTGTGCTTACTATCCGATCATCTATTACTGCTGGTTCATCAACATAGATGCCGCCAGCATTCTCGATGTCGTCTCTAATGCTGTAGTATCCGGAAATCTTCCGACCCTTTACCAGCTTTGCTGAAATTAACATCTGAGCTGCATGGCAGATGGAGGAGATTACTTTTCCAGCGGCATGAAAGTCAGCGATGAACTTAAGAATGTCTTTGTCTTGACGGAGATACTCCATGCACTTTGCTCCGCCAGGGATCACTAATACGTCATAATCAGACACCTTTAGCTCTGGGATATCTTTGGTCGGAATAACTTTAACTCCGATCTGACCCTGAGTTTCTTGTTTGCCTCTTACGGCAATATCAACATCAAAACCCTCTTCTTTAAGACGGTAATATGGATAAATAAACTCATGGTCCTGTACTAGTTTGCCGGTGATAATCACGGCTCTATTTGTCTTTTTCATGTATCCTCCTAAATAAAATCTTTCATTACAGTAACCGCACCAGGGGAGTCCTCGCAAGCTGATTTATGATTGATAAAATCGCAATATAACGCTCCCTGCTGCAATCTCAGCCCCTTCGTGGATGTTTATGTACGGTCCTTCAACCACGTCGCCGACATTTGCTATCGCAGTCCCTGAGGCATCCAAAATTCGACCCTGACAGGGGCAGTAATATTCCCCTTTTGATACTGCAAATACATCCGAGAATACTCTCTTTTCAGGGATCGACCTGAGCTCTACGCTAAAAGTATCGCCGTTGTAATGCTGAGCCTCTCCAATGTCTGGCTTTATAAAAGAGAAGTAATTGTATTTTTGAAGACCTGTTGTCTTCATCTCAGATAGGCCTTCATAACCCTTCCCTGAGCGACCATACTGATCGTCGAGTCGCACAAGGTCTAGCTTATTCGGAGGGGTCTCTACCTCTATTATGTCACAGCCCCCAGGGGAGATTGCTTGGGTTGAATGAAATACCCCAGCCTCTATAGTCACCCCATCTACGCCATAAAGATAATTTCGATTGTAAAATGTGTTGCAAAGAGCCTGGCCGTTAAGAACAATTAAAGCAGTTTTTTTATTTGGATGACAATGCATCGAAGTGGCGTGACCCTTTTCAATTCTCAGACGCCAAACTGCTACGTGCTCATTTTCGAATACTAAAAATTCATAACCCCAAGGTTTCACCACTACCCTTTGATCGTATGAATTAGGTTGTGAGAAGGTCTGCCCCAAACCCAGCGACTTTATTTTGTTTAGAGATTCTGTATCACGGTCAGAGAGTCTTATGAGTTTGGACATAACCTAATCCTTCCTCTCTCGTGAAAGTTTGGTTAGAAAGTCTTGGTAGGCTATATTAATTCCATCTTCGAGCGATGTCTTAGGGGACCAGCCGAGGCCGGTAATCCTTGAAATATCTTGTAATCGAACATGAACACCCTCTGGCATGGATGAATCGAATGAGATGTCACCTTTGTACCCAACAATCTTTGAGATCATCTGCACAACCTGACTAACTGAGACATCTTTGCCTGTGCCAACATTGATTGGGGCTATATCTGAGTATTTATTCATGCAGAAGATGGCTGCATCAGCTAGATCCTCTGAGAATAAAAAGTCTCTTAATGGTCTGCCTGTGCCCCAGGCTTTTACTGAGTTATCTTTCTGTTCTTTGGCTTCGTGAAACTTCGCAATCATCGCAGGAATCAGCAGGCTGTTCAGAGGAGTGTATCTCTGGTCTGGTCCGTAAATATTAGTAGGAATTAGAGTGATAAAATCACAACCATATTGGCGCCTATAAGACTCAGCCATTTTAAGCCCAGCCAGTTTTGCCACAGCAAACGGCTCGTTAGTTGGCTCAAGTGGGGCCGTCAAGATGTACTCTTCTTTCATCGGTTGAGGGCAGAATTTGGGATAGATAGAGGCACAGCTAAAAAGAAGAAGTTTTTTTACCTCTGCAAGAAAAGAGTAATGAATGATGTTGGTTTCGATCTGAAGATTTTCATATATAAAATCTGCCCGATAGGTATCGTTGGCGTATATGCCACCTAGCTTGCCTGCAGCAGCAAAGACATACTCTGGCTTTTCTTTAAAAAGAAATTCTTTTACGGATGACTGTTCTAGAAGATCTAGTTCCTGATGAGATTTAGTTATGATGTTTGTGTAGCCAGCTGCTTTGAGCTTTCTAATAAGCGCAGACCCCACAAGTCCAGAGTGTCCCGCGACGTATATCTTTGAATTTTTATTCACGTCAGACCTGTTTGAAAAACTAAAATTTTGACAATACTCCTTTCATGAAGTCAGGGTTATTGTCGTAATGGGGTGATGTTATAATGTTTCCATCAATCACCACAGGGGCTTTGTGAAGGTACTCTGCGCCTGAATTTCGAACATCGTCCTCCATGCTCCAGTAAGCCGTTAATTTTCTTCCAGAAACAATTCCAGCTGATATCAGGATCCAGGGGGCATGACATATGGCAGCTATTATCTTACCAGCCTTATCCATTTTACGGATTAAATCTAAAGCTTCGGGCCAGGCACGAACATGGTCAGGAGCCTCTAGGCCTCCCGGCAAAAGACATAAATCATAATCTTCGGCTTTGAGATCCCCGACGGAGAGATTAGCTTTAGCGGGTTGTCCAAACTTTCCGTAAACGGTCGAACCATCTTTGGTAGCGATGTCCACCTTAAAGCCTGCTTCAAGAAGTCGATAGTAGGGATAGGTGAATTCCTCGTCCCTAAAACCAGTACTTGTGATTATTACTGCTCTCTTCATCTTTTACTGAATGTCTGTTAATTCACGAAACTCTTGGATGGGTTGAAAGACCCTTCCAATAGCAGCGCTACTATAATCTGCCTCATTACTTGCAAATATTATCTGGCTACCAGAGAAGTCAAACTTGAATGGCACATGTATCAGCTCTTTTAATGAATTCTTGACTTGTGCTTGTTTGCTTGGTGGAACGAAAGCTAATAGGAATCCGCCACCCCCAGCTCCAGTGAGTTTGCCGCCAATTGCACCCGCTTCAATCGCACGATGATAAATATCATCTACCTGATTATTAGTGACGGAACGGCTGAGAGATCTCTTAACCTCCCAGGCCTCATACAAAAGTTCGCCGAGTTCACAAATATTATGATGACCGTTAAGAATCTGGATGGACTCTTCAACTAGATCCTTCATTATTCTCAACTGTCGTTTCTTTGCGTTAATATCCGCAACAAATTTTTGTTGAACATCAGCTGAAGTCCTCTTAATTCCTGTGTAGAAAAGCATCAAATGACTTTCGAGTTCACGAATTCGCTCAGCAGGGATAGTTACAGGAACAACAGAGATCTCACCGTTAGGGAAGAAATCAATTCGATTTAGACCGCCGTAAGCAGCTGAAACCTGATCCTGCGAACCAACAGCTTCCTTAAGGACATTTTGCTCAAGGTGAATCGACTCAATAGCAAGGTCGTGCTTGTTGATCATGCGACCCTTTAGAGCATAAAGAGCTCTTAGGAGTCCTACCGTAAAAGCTGAGCTGCTACCCATGCCACTGCGAGAAGGAAGGTCGCCAACGTGATGAACATCAATGCCTTGTTTAATATCAAGATGATCGATTACTGCTCTTACAGCAGGATGTTCAATCTGTTCTTTGGTAGTTGGAGTTTCGATCATCTTCCAAACGATTCTATATTTATTTTCAAAAAAGGGGGGCAGATATCGCGCGGAAATATAGCAGTATTTATCAATAGTGGCTGCCAGAACGGATCCGCCGTGTCTTCTATACCAGGCTGGGAAGTCAGTGCCGCCGCCAAATAAGGAAATTCGGTAGGGGGTTCTTGATATGATCATATCGCCTCTTTACTTTGCTAATGGTCTAAAAAGTCTAGTCTCCACGAGTTCGCGGATGAGATATTGGACATTCAGGTGTTCCTCTTCTAGGACCTGAGTGTTTACCTCTGGAACCTGGGCAGGTCTAAAAAGTTTATTCTCCACAAGTTCGCAGATTAGATGCTCTATGTTGAGGTGAGCTTCCTGAATAAACTGGGTATTGGTCGCAGGCACAGAAATAGCTACATCGGCCATGGTTTTAAGCTTTCCAGACGCTCCACATAGCGCAATGGTCTTAATTCCGTGTCTGGCAGCTTCTTCGAATGCTAATACAACGTTCTTAGATGAGCCGCTTGTTGAGATACCAAGCACCACATCACCGGGCTTGCCTAGGGCTTGCACCTGTCTGGCAAAGATACCTTCAAAGTTTATATCGTTAGCAAAAGCCGTCAAAAAACTCGTGTCTGTTGTTAGGGCTATGGCTGGTAATCCGGGTCGCTCAAAATCTCTGGTGAGCCTACTCGTAAATTCGGCCGCCATGTGTTGACAATCAGCAGCGCTCCCGCCGTTTCCACAAAGAAGAAGTTTTCCACCGTTTTTAAAGGTCTCAGCTATAAGATTTGAGGCTGATTCTATTGAATCGGGGCAGGAGGCTGCCACCGCATGAAGAACGCTAGCGCTTCTGTAAAGATGCTCGATGATTATTCTTTTATTCATAGGATCTCCTTTATCGAGGGTTCTTTTTGCATTATTATTTGAGCTTGAGCGATTGATTCAGGGATACCGATGTCTATGAACTTGCTCATCTTGCCGCAGTGAACATAGAACGATCGCCCTACAAGGTTTGCAAAAACATCTTTTTCTAACGAGATATTTCTTCCTTTAGGAAGCTCTTCGAGGATGTTTTTGGATATGAGATAGATTCCAGCATTAATCCAACCTGGACCCGTGGTGGCACCTTTCTCTTCAAATTTTGTTATGGCGCAATCATCATTGAAGTCGACTCGACCATAACGCCGTGTGTCTTCTACTTGAGTAAGAAGCATGGATGCGGAGGCCCTTCGTTCAATGTGAGCTGCCAACAGCGGAAGTAACTCTGCATCGCAGAAGGAGTCACCATTTAAAACAAGCAAGGGATCGGAGTCGGTAAGGGGTAAGGCAAATCGGAGGGCTCCGCCTGTTCCCAATAATAACTGCTCCTCTGAGTAAGAGAGTGGGATGTCTCCGTACTGATCACCGAAGTACTCTTTAACTTGCTCGGACATGTATCCAGTACAAAGCACAGCCTTTCGTATGCCTTGCTGATCAAGTCTATGTAATATGTGCTCAAGAAATGGCTTGTCGGCGACTTCTGCCATAACTTTTTGTTTATCTTTGATAAGAGGTCGCAGACGTGTACCTAGCCCTCCGGCTAGAATCATCGCTGTTACCCTGGATAGATCCGCAATTTGGGTATCTTTATTTCCCATAGCAAACCCTCTAGACATTCTTAAGTCCTGAGCGACGGATCATCTGATATCCTTTGATGAGCTCCTTGACGCCCTCTTTAACGCCTCTCTTTGCTTCGAATCCGGCCTCTCTTAATCTCTGATTGGATACTACGTAGTTGCGTTTATCTGGATCGTTCCCGAGTTCCGCAAAGTGAATATAAAAATTAGGGAGTTCTTCCTTAATGATGAAAGCAAGCTCCTCTTTAGACATGTTGGCATCATCATTTCCAAGATTGTAACAACGGCCTGACATCTCCGCGGAGTTTTTGATGCAGTGAATCATACAGTCGGCTACATCACGCACATGTACGAAGTTTCTCTTGAAGTCCTTTTCGAAAATAACCAGATATCCCTCGGTGAAGGCTTGGTAGGTGAAGTTATTCACCAGTAGGTCTAATCTCAGACGGGGTGACATTCCGAATACGGTCGCCAATCTTAGGGAGACAGCATTAGGAGAATCAAGAACTACCTTCTCCGCGTCTACTTTTGTCGAGCCATATAATGAGATCGGCTCAAGAGGTGTTTCCTCAGTGCAGAAGACCTCGCCACTCTTTGATCCGTATCCGCTGTTAGTCATCGGATACACCATAAATTGATCTTTGGATCTAATTTTATTGATATTTACAATTGATTCATAGTTAAGAGCTTTAGCTAGCCATGGATCACGGTCGCATGCTGGAGCGCCAACCACTGCTGCTAGCGGAATGATTATGTCAGCTTTTGGAATTAGTCGTTTGAGAGTGGATTCACTTCGACAATCACCGAACACAAATTCATAATTAGGATTGGCGCAGAACTGAAAGTGAGTCTGCTGACCAAACTGAAGATTGTCTAGAATCGTTACATGGTAACCATCTCTTAGAAGATGCTCTGTGAGAATTGAACCAATGTATCCTGCTCCGCCCGTGATCAAAACTTTTTGTGTCATTTGTAGATCCTGAACTTAATTAAAGGCTACCTCTGGTCGCCTTGATTAGGATGCTTTGAGGGTGAGTAGGGATGGACAAATTTGTAAGAAAGGTGAGTGTCAAAAATCTGCCACGTTTTTTTGGGAAGTGTTTTTACCTCTTTTAAATAGGCCTTATAAAACTCGAATTAATCGAGGCATTGCCCAAATTAGCTGAATTATAAACACCTTTGGCTGCCATATAAGAAAAGAATTCAAGATAAGCTTGAGCACTTCGAGTCCAAGAGAATTGGTTAACCCGGTTGACCCCTCTTGAAATCAGCTCTCTTCGAACCTTGGGCTTTTGGATCTCACATAGCGCAGCGCATAAATCTTCTGGATTCTGGGCATAGATTGCTGCATCCTTGGCAACCTCTACAGAAGCTCCCGTCGGGAATGCTATTATGGGGCATTGGCACGCCATAGCCTCTACTAGCGGCAAGCCAAATCCTTCATATACAGATGGAAACACTAGACCTACCGCTCCTGAGTATGCAGCTGCTAATTCTTTGTTCTCGAGTCGGCTGTTATAAACTTGGCTACCAGTCTTTGTTCTTCCGTAATGGAGGACGTTTTGATCCTGTCCAGTACAGAATACCCCATAACCATGTTGAGCTGGGAACATAGACAGAGCAGCAAATAGCATCTGGGCATTTTTATAATCAAGCCTTGGTCCCACCATCAGAAAATATGGCTTGTCGATTCCATACTTTGAGTGAAAGTCAATTATCTCTTGAGAGGATGCCGGCTTAAAAGTTGAGCGGTCATAGCTATTCCATATGACTCTGACATTCGCCGGATTTATTTGAGGATAAATTTTTAAGAGGTCCTGTTTCGTATTTTCTGAAACGCAAATATGCCCCGAGGCTTGCAAGATAGCTCTCTTTTTATCTTGCCAATCTGGATGGGAGAGATCCCAACCCAAAATCTCAGGAATCATGTCGTGAACCAAAAGCACTGATTTAGTTGTGAGGGGAGTAGTATAATAGGTAGAGCAAAATAGATCTGCACCTTCCTCTTGGCAGATCTGTTCCAGTAGTTTCTGATCACTTTGATAGTCTGCTTGGTTATAAGCAGGGATTAGTCTGGTTTTTATTCCTGCAATTTTTGGGGCCGTGTTGTTTCTATCCAGTGATACTATATTAGAGGCTAGGGGCGTCTTGGCCCATTCCTCCAAAAGGGTAGTCCATACTCGGGCTATTCCTCGATGCTCGTTTGAATAAAAGATACCATCAATTACGATCTTGGGCAGATTATTATTTCTGTTTTCTTGAAAGATTATTTTTACCGAGTCTTTGATTATTGTAGTGCTTACGGGTTCTCTCTTAGAGGAAGTGAAGATCCAATTACCATTTTCTAATTTAGCCTGTGGCTTAATGGCAAATCGGCTTATGGGCTCAACGACAGTGCTATCTTTTACCCAGGGGAAATATTCACGCAAAAGAGCGGGGAAGTTTTTATTAGACTGTAATCGTTCCCAATTCTTAAGAGCATCTTTGTAGCCGTAGTACTGTTCTTTAAAGAGCAGTTGCTCTTTAGTCACATAACTAAAATGTTGAAAGATTAGCCCAGCATTCTCTGTTTCAAAGTGGGTGAACGGGTTAAGTCGGGCCAGGTCCTGACCTTGAGCATTTTGTAAAATCGGGGGTTCGTGGGCTACCCAGCTTGAACCAGGAGTATATCTCCAAGCCCTTTGCCATTCATAACTTGGATTTTGGGAATAACAATTTCTTGAGCTGACCACTAATTCGGAGCCAACGAAGTACCAACACCAAAACACAGCAGCACTCTTTGAAGGATTTTGGAGGAACATGTTATGGAGAGTTTCAATCTGCGCTTTTGTCCATAGCTCGTCGTTATCAATCTGAATAAGGAGAGCCTCGGTACTAATTGATTTGAGGGGAGCATTGACCATCTCTTTTTTGCCATCCCAAAACTTGCCAAGAGGCTTTCTGTATAGAGTAATGGTATTCGGATATTTCGCAGCCAGGTCGTTTAGGTATTCGGTTGTGCCATCAATAGAGAGACCATTCCTATGCAGGCTATCGGGAATCTGTCCACCATTCTGCAAAGCCCATCCTGTATCGTGTTTAAGCTCAGCTACTCCTTCTACTATATGCCAATGCCAGGGGACGTTGAGAGAGCTCAACATCTCTATGTGATATCTAATGAATGGATCACCATTAAGAACAATCGTGAAGAAGTGAATTGGAAGTTGGTTCATTTCAAAGTATCCGACTTTTTAACACAGAGATCGATAACAGTTAGATTCTGGCGGTTCATCCAAGGGTGCAGTTTTTAATGAATCTAATATGGCTTGATTTTATTCAATTTATTAATGAATCCTGCGATTGGGCTAACGAATCTAAAGTAAGTTGCCAGACTTAACATTCTTGAAGGGCCTCAATGTCTATAACAGAGATTATACCAGCCGAGATTAAAAACGATCAGTTCTATAATGTTATCTGGCAAGTAGCTTCACAAGTGCCTGGTAAAAATTTTCTTGAGATTGGTTCAAGCTCGGGGGCGGGGAGCACAGAGGCTTGGGCAAAAGGTATAGCTCAGAATCCATATCGCCCAACGCTGCACTGCCTCGAGGTAAGCAAGCCCAGGTTCGAAGTTCTTAGGGAAACCTACAAATCAAATTCTCAGATTAAATGTCACTGGACCTCCTCGGTAGGGCTCTCCCGCTTCCCAAGCAAAGAACAGGTGAGCAAATTTTATAATACCGTTGATAATAATCTTCGTCAGTATCCGCTAGAGCAAGTGCTTGGCTGGCTAGATCAAGATATTCGATACATTCAGGAGGCGGCAGCCCCGACTGATGGAATCAAGAGAATTCTGGGTGAGACCCAGATTCATTATTTCGACGCAGTTTTAATTGATGGAAGCGAATTCCTAGGGGAAGCTGAATTTGGAGAGGTCTACGGTGCGTCCGTGATTCTTCTGGACGACATACGCGGATACAAGTGTTACAATCCGTATCAGTGGTTAAAGCAGGATGCTTCCTACAAATTATTAGCTGAAAACCACAATCTTAGAAATGGGTTTGCTGTCTTTCAAAGAGTGAAGTTTTAGTGCGGTAATAATTCTGTAGTCTTTACTTCACACCATTCAGGATTTCGCAGAGCTTTCTGACTCTATCTGTGCCGAGAGTCGGGAAGTTTCCGATATAAAATCCATAAAAGTGGATATGATCAACGTTTGGAAACTTTGTTAGGTCTTGCTTGCCGAGAGCCTTAATAAGATATGGTTGCCTTAGTTGATTTCCGCCACCAGCAGTTCCGCGTCTGAATTCAATCTTGTTGTCCTGCATGGTCTTGATGAGTCTATTGCAGAAATCAGGATCTGCTTTTCTCATCACTAGAGTAAAGGCGTAGTTGCAGCTTCCTTCACTCTCGAATTCAGTGAAGTATTTATTCTTATCGATGTTATCCAGAAATACCTGAAAGTTTTCTTGTCTCCGCTTATTGTTTGCATCTAGGTGAGGCAGCTGAGAGAGCCCTATCACAGCGTTTATTTCAGTGCTTCTAAAATTATAACCCGGTAGCGCGAAGACGAATTCAGGTCTTAGATCAGGGTGAGCAGAATTAAAGCCTGCTCTAAGATCCTCATCGGTGCACTCTCTAGTCATGCCGTGAGATCTGAACATTCGAGCATATTGATAAATCTTATCATCGTTGGTGCAGACCATTCCGCCTTCAATTGTGCTCATGTGATGAGCAAAGTAGAACGAAAAATTACTCATCAATCCTATAGAGCCAAGTCTTTTACCCTTATGTGTTGCGCCATGAGACTCACAGACATCCTCGATGAGTGGAATATTTCTCTTTTTTAGCTCTGCCACTAATCGATCTGACAAACCATTAAATCCAAGCACGTGAGTCAAGAACACTGCCCGGGTTTTGGGGGTGATGGCAGCTAAGATCTGCTCCTCGTCCATGCAAAGGGTCTTCATATTAACATCTACGAAGACAGGTTTTAGTCCTGCCCGCATAACCCCCAAGATATCAGAGACCCAGGTTAGCGGCGGAACAATTACTTCACCTTCGCCGTAGAGCTCTTTAATGATGTGCATGGAGATAGAGTTAGCGGCCGATCCAGAGTTTATAAAAACGCTGTGTTTGACTCCGAGCCACTTGGACCAGGCCTCTTCAAATTCTCTACATTTTTTTGAGTTGGTTAAAATCGGAGCAGGATCCTGTTTCAAAAACTCTATGACAGCATCTAAGTCCTGGCGGGTGATGTTGTTTTCCATTAGCGGAAGATGAAGTGTCATGTCGTACTCCTTTACTCTAGTTCTTTGGATGCCAACATTTGGCATCCGGCTATCACTTTATAAAACCATTAGACGGTAGCATGAAGCTCTCATTTACAGGAGAGAGATATTTAGCCCTTAATTTGGCGTCAGGACAGGGAAAATACTCTGCGTAAGAAGGTACAGAGCTAGTACTCCTCGAATTGACCAGAGGCCAGTTCTTATCCAATTGGAAACAACCAGTTTTCGATGAGCAGAGGAATCAAATGCCAAGAGTAATTTATTGTGAAGGGGCACTTGTATAAAAAATGTTGAAAGCCATATTGCGACTACTAAAATAAAATTAACGAGATATAGAGAGCTAGGACTGTGAATGATCAATAGTAGGCAGGCAGCCAATAGCTCTACGGTCATCAAAGGAATCACTATGAATGAGGTTCTAAAACAAAGTGACTCTTCAAACTCTGGGAAGGCTTCTTTTGATACCCATGACATCAGAGGGTAATGTACCAGCTGAACAAACCAGATTACGCCGATCATACCCCAGGTGGCTGCTAGATGAGCAATCTGCACAAAAATTGGATCGAGGTTAATCGGCAAGTCCATCTACAATTCTCAGCGAGTTGATTCGTTTGCCCGCGAGCATACCGCAGCCAGCTTCTATGTCGCCACCCCCAGAATATCTGCGCGCTACGGGCTGCTTCAGGTATAATCTTAAAGCATCTCTGAATTTATTTAGTTCTTCTGCGCTGGGAGGCAGGAATCTTCCAGAGGAATCTCTGACGTCTATAAGATCTAATCTTATCGGAGTATCTTTGATCAGCTCCCCAAGGGCTCTGGCATCAGATTCGAATACATTTTCTCCTGAGATACAAACATAGGAGAGATTCACGCGGTCTTTTCTCGCTTCGGCATAAGTCCTAGCTGCGGCTATGACCTCTTTAATTGGGGTGCGGGAAGCTACTGGAACTAACTTGGCTCGTTTTTCATCAGTTGCAGCACCAAGGCTAATAGAAAGCCTGAATGGAAGACTCTCTCGGGTAAATCTGGCTATTTCTTCAACAAGACCAACGGTGCTTATGGTTATCGCTTTGCCTGAGATTGAATTCTTTATCGGATAGCAGAGCAGTTTGGCAGCAGAGATAACATTATTATAGTTAAGGAATGGCTCTCCCATTCCCATAAAAACAACACCTGTAACTTTCTGGCCTGAGAGCTGAAGAATCTTACGAGCTTGGATGAATTGGTCGATTATCTCCCAAGTCTTTAAGTTGCGGCGTTCTGGTAATTTGGCGGTAGCACAAAACGCGCACCCCATCACACAACCGACCTGAGAAGATAAGCAGATGGTGAATGAATCTTCCTTCAGCAACGGAATGATGACGGTTTCTATAGCTAGATCATCCTGGGTCTTAAATAATAATTTTCTAAACCTGTCGAGTTTCGATTCTGATGTTTCAATCAGTTTGAGCCTGGGTAGTTCTATCTTCGATAACGAATCTTTTGAGAATAAATTAAGCTCATCCAACTCCTCGATCGAAGAGATTGACTCTCCTATGACTTTAGAAAGCAGTCTTCTTGCCTGACGCTCAGGTAGGCCTATCCCTTGGGCTTTTATAAAACCCTCGCTGGGGGAGTAATCTCTCGGGTCGAATCGAAACTCTGGCATAAGAACTTAATTTGGTTAATCATACGGTTATAGCTCAGACCCTTTAGTGAAGTCACGAATTGGTATGTTTTTATTTAGAAAACGACATAATGGCGGTGGTGGCGGAGAAGCTCCGTGGGGTAAGTCTACCCGGTCACCATATGAGGAGAAGTTCCTTAAGACAGGAAGAAATCTTCTTGCGGATACTTTTAGAGCCGGACATATATTATCCGAATTTGTGGCAGGTTTCTGGAAATTTAAGAGGATATCCCCCTGTGTCACGGTTTTTGGTTCAGCCAGGTTCGTTGAGGACCATAAATACTACCACCTAGCCCGCGAATTGGGTGGACTTTTAGCAGAAGAGAGTTTTTCTGTTATGACCGGTGGTGGCCCTGGAATAATGGAAGCTGCAAATAGGGGAGCCAAAGATAAAGGAGGGCGTTCTTTTGGGTGTAATATAAAATTGCCCAAGGAGCAGCGACCAAATCCATACTTAGATAGCTGGTTTGAATTTGACTATCTTTTCATCAGAAAAGTCATGCTTCTCAAGTACTCTTGCGCCTTTGTAGCTTTGCCTGGGGGCTTTGGCACCCTTGATGAGATTTTTGAAACGGCTACGCTGGTACAAACAAAAAAAATGCGGGATTTTCCACTAATATTAATGGGAACTGAGTATTGGCAGGGGCTTAGAGATTACCTGGTGGAGCGCCTTTTAGTTGAGGGAACCATCTCGAAATCCGATTTAAAGCTAGTTTACATAACGGATTCGCCAAAGGAAGCAATTCAGTGTATTAAAGCAGGAGCAGCCCGGCTTTTGGGGATTCCTTTTAGTGAGGCTCCAACGCATTGTGCGTTGTGCGATCTAGAGAAGAAAATCTAAGCGCAAAATTTTATTTAATTTAAGTTGGTGGACCAGTGTCTAACAAAGCCTTTAATTCTAATCTTCGTAATATTGCCATTATCGCTCACGTTGACCACGGCAAGACCACACTGGTTGATCAGATGTTCAAATATGCTGGAACTTTCCGTGATAATCAGGATGTAGCCGAAAGGGTCATGGATAGTATGGACCTAGAGCGGGAGAGGGGAATTACCATCTCCGCTAAGAACTGCTCGGTGCGATGGAAGGACGTGAAAATCAATATTGTCGATACGCCTGGTCACGCTGACTTTGGTGGAGAGGTCGAGCGGGCTCTCATGATGGTAGACGGAGCAATTCTTCTTGTCGACGCCTCTGAGGGGCCACTACCACAGACAAGATTCGTTTTAAAAAAGGCCTTAGATCAAGGCAAAAAGATAATTGTTTGTATCAATAAGATTGATCGGAAAGATGCCAGAGTTAAAGAGGTTCATGATGAGATCATCGGATTGTTTATTGACCTTGAGGCCAGCGATGAGCAGCTAGACTTCCCAGTCCTCTATGCCGTCGGTAGAGATGGTATGGCAAAGAAATCCCTTGAAGAGGAAGGAAAGGATTTAGCCCCATTATTTGAGACCATTGTAAAAGAAATCCCACCACCGTCCTATAATCCAGAGGAGGGCTTTCAGCTTTTAGTTTCTAACTTGGCTTATTCTGATTACGTCGGTCGTCTGGCTATCGGAAAAGTTTTTAATGGTAAAGCCAAACAGAATGAGATGGCGGTTCGTGTAGATAAAGACGGCAAGAATATCCCTCTCAGGATAGTAAAGTTACAGTGCTACGAGGGTGTTCGCATAGTTGATACCACTGAGGCTGAGCCAGGAGATGTTGTGGTGCTAGCAGGCATTGAGGATGTTGAAATCGGAGACACCATCACTAATCCGCAGAATCCTAAGCCTTTAAAGAGATTGATCGTCGATGAGCCAACAATTTCTATGAAGTTTATGGCAAACACCTCGCCGTTCTCGGGCAAGGAAGGCAAATTTGTTCTTTCCAGCAAGATCGGAGAGAGGTTGAGAAAGGAATGCCAACATAACGTAGCCCTCAGAGTAGAGAGCAGCCCAGATGGCGAGAGCTTCATAGTAAAAGGTCGAGGCGAATTCCAGATGGTTATCCTTATAGAGACCATGCGCAGAGAAGGATTTGAATTAAGCGTAGGACGTCCTGAAATTATTTTTAAAGAGAAGGACGGAAAGCAGCTTGAGCCTATTGAGCATCTATTTGTGGATTGTGATGATAGATTCGTGGGGGTTGTAACCGAGAAGCTATCTCAGCGAAGGGGCCGTATGATAAATATGGTCAATCACGGGACGGGGCGCGTAAGACTCGAATTTACAGTTCCCTCAAGAGGCCTAATCGGATACCGAAACGAGTTTCTAACTGACACTAAGGGAACTGGTCTTCTGAATTCCTACCTAGAGGGATATGAAGAGATGCGAGGGGATATCGCTGCCAGAGTTACTGGCTCTCTTGTTGCCGACAGACTAGGTGAAGCCGTTGCTTATGCCATCTTCCATCTGGAGCCTCGTGGAAACATCTTTGTAATTCCTAATGATCCTGTCTATGAGGGCATGGTTGTTGGGGAGCACAACAGAGATAACGACCTTGATGTAAATATTACCAAGACCAAGAAGCTTACTAATATTAGAGCTGCGGGACGGGATGAAAATATCATATTAACACCCGTATCTCCGATGACCATTGAAAAGGCCATCGACTTTATCTCTGATGACGAGTTGGTAGAGGTCACTCCTTCCAGCATAAGGATAAGAAAGTCAGTTCTTTCTGCCCAGAAGAGATCTTAGAGGAATTTAGATCCTCTCTTTTATCTCAGGGATGCCATGTGCCACGCGGTACAGCTCATCCATTTTGGATAGGACATCTCCGGGAAGATGAGTGCCGCCACTGCCGGTGTACCCTAAGGTGATAATCTCCTTAAATAGGTTGTATGCTGCCCGTGCCACTGAAGAGTTCGGATTTTCTCTTACGCAGGCCTCGAGATAAAACTCAGGCAATTCATCTGGGAAGAAAAGTGGCAGTTTGCTGTAACTTAATCCTAACAAATAAAGTGCCTGGCCTCGCTCTTCTTTAATGATTTGATTATTGGCGAAACCGCGATGTAATAGTCCGCTTGCTCGTAATACTTCAACCTCTGGGGTTTTTGTATAAGCAGGCTCTGGTGAGTTGATAGTCTGTCTCAGAAGGAACTCAGCTTTTTTTAGCGGAGAGAGAGATACAGCATCTTTCTTCCAGCGATTAAGTCCGTCCATCCAGGAATTTATCTCTCCACGCTCAAAGGAACGGAGATTCCGTTTCTGCTTTAGGAATGATTCCAAACTATTCAGAGCTGCAGTTGGCTCCTCATGAATTCTAGTTTGGAGAACGAGCCACTGGCGCAGAGGTGGCAGAACTGGTTCGTCGTCAGAGGTTTCGAGGGCTGCTTTATAGAATGTTTCTTCAGCCTCTTTGAATTGACGGGTTGCAGCTAGATAATTGGCCTTGGCGAGCAGATCCTTTTCAAGCTCGGTTGGAACTGTAGCCGCAAATGTTCCCTCAGGTTTGTAACTCGAATGACAGGTAAAGCAGTTATTTGAGATCGCTCTCAATCTTAGTAGATCATAATCGGTTGGATTCCTCTTAAGATCTTTTGCGACTTGAGAGAGGGTTTCTCGCACTATTTTTATATTGGTCTCGAACCCAGGTTGAGCTCTGTATTTTTTATCAAGATTATCTACTGAGTGAAAACCATCGTTAATCTCTGAGATTAATTTTTGGATCTGTGGGCGATTAGCTTCATCAAAAAATTTATCACTCTGCACTAAGTAAGACTGAAGTTCTCGATAGGATGAAAATATATTCCGCATCGACTCTTTGGTGTCGGCTGTGGTTGAAGGTTCTGCCCGGCAGAGCGACGGTAGAGATGCCACGCAAAGAATTAGACCAAGACCCAAGAAATTTGTTTTCAGATGTTTCATGTTTAGCTCCAGTGAGGGTAATTCTTCCAGGTATTTAAATTAAACTCCAGATATTAAATGGTTATACCATTTGTTTTACTGTAGGATAGAACGATAGTGGAGCTCTAAACTCAAGATTGGAACTTTCAAAGTGGCTAACAAGAACTCAAAGAGTATTAATTTAGTGGGGCTGAGCAAATTTGAGGCTCTGACATTAGCTGGGGGTGCTGAGCTAGAAAAGGCCTTGTCTTGGGTAGCGGATAAGATCGAAAAGTTCGTAAGCTTTGACCATGTGTACGATTTTGAGACCGGTCAGCTTAAATATTGGATTGCTTTTTATTCCCAAAAGAATCTCAAAAAGTCTCCGGAAAAATTTTTCACTCCAAGAAAGACTATACCAAAAGTTAAAGAGACTTTATTGCATAATTTAGGCGATGGTGAGGTTTTGGATATCTCCTTTAAGAGTAATTATAAAGTTAAGTGCGAGGCCTACGCTGAAGAGTATGATTCATTCTTAGCAAACCGCACGGTCTATGCCAGAATGTGGCGACATTCAAGAAAAGCCAAAGCTACTATGGTAGCTCTACACGGCTGGACTATGGATGATCCTAGGATCACAGCTTTGGCATTTTTGCCGGGATTCTTTTACCAACTTGGACTTGATGTTATGATGGTTGAATTGCCATTTCATGGCAAAAGACTTTGCAAAGACGCCGCGGGTAAACGGATATCTTTTCCAGCTCCGCATATCGCAAGAACGAATGAAGGGATGGGTCAGGCTATTTCCGACCTCAGAAGACTAAACAACTATCTTCATGCTAACGGTCAAACTCAGGTTGGATGTATCGGAATGAGCTTGGGCGGTTACATCGCATCACTTTGGGCTTCACTAGACCCTCTAGATTTTTGTATCCCAATAGTTCCAGTAGCCGATCTGGCTGAGTTGGCTTGGGAGGTTGGTGCTAACAAAAGTGAGTTCGAGGCACTAAAGGCAGCTGGGTTAACTCTAGATGATCTGCACACGGTCTTCAGTATTCATTCCCCTTTGACCCATCGGTGTAAGGTCCCAATCAATCGAACCATGATAATTGCTGGAGTGGCTGATCATATTGTTCCACCTAAGCACCCTCGAATGCTCTGGGAACACTGGGGACAACCTGAGGCACATTGGCTATCAGGGGGGCATCTGGTTCACCTGAGAGAGAGCAAGGCCATAAAGAAAATAGCTGACTTCCTTGTGCGTCTTGGTTTTGGAGAGAGACCACCCTCAAACCCTGTTTCTTCTTGAAAGTCACTAAACAAGCTCGTATCTTTTGATTAAACCAGGGGAGGTCATTAGACCTGAGACGTTTTAATAACGAAACCCTTAGAACCTGAAACGGATAATACCGGCGCAGGGAGGAGTAAATGAAATTTTTCTCACATCTAGTATTGTCTGCTTTTCTTTTGAGCAGTGGAGCTTCTGCCCAGGGGGAGGAGCGTCCTATCGAGATAGTCGTCAAAGGTTCTCTAAGGCGCCTTCAAACCCATGAGTTTCCATCTAGTGTCACAGTTCATTCTGGAGCTGAAATCAGAGATAGAGTGGTCGCTCCAGAGCAATTATCAGCGATCACACCAAATTTAAATTATTCCGGGGGTTCAAATACGCCAAGGTTTTTTCAGATAAGGGGGATCGGAGAGTTCGAGCAATATGAGGGAATTCCTAATTCCTCTGTGGGCATAATAATCGATGATATTGATTTTACCGGGCTAGGAATTCCGATTCCATTTTTTGATATTGGTAGTGTAGAGGTTTTAAGAGGGCCACAGGTAACAGCGTTCGGAGCTAGTGCTCTGGCGGGTGTAATAAATATAAATTCGAATGAACCATCCAAAAGATTGATGGGCGAGGTCCAATTAAGCGCCGGAAATGATTACTTGAGCGAAGCAGGGGTTGCCATAAGTAGCGAATCTTTACCACAGTACGATCTTAGGTTTCGATCTGCTTATACTGGATACTTTAGGGATGGATTTAGGGAAAATGAATTTCAGAATCGGGATAATACTAACGAGAGAAACGAGGTAACTTCGCGCGCAAAAATTTTCATTGCTCCATCTTTTGAATCACGATTGAGTCTGTCTGCAATTAATATTGAGAATAAAAATGGATACGATGTCTTTACCGTAGATAACGGATTCACGGTTAGATCTGATCGCCCAGGGCGGGACGAATTGATCGCTTCAGGTGTGGCGCTAAAGGGAAATGTTGATCTTTCAAAGGATTTGAATCTTGAGTTTCTGACAAATCTTTTAAACTCTAAACAGTTATATAGCTACGATGGTGACTGGGGTAATAACGATTTTTGGCAGCCTTACGTACCTTATGATTACTTCTCGGAGACGCACCGAGATAGAGATAATTTTAGTGGTCAGTTAAGACTTGGAAGTCGAGACTCCGATTCAAAGCAGTCTCTATCATGGGTAACTGGCATCTATGGACAAAAATTTAAGGAGAGTAGCTCCATTGAGGACCGCTTTGAGCAGCTTCCGTATAGGGCTATTGATAGTGATTACGATGCTGAGACCTGGGCTCTTTTCGGGGAGGTGGGCATTCCGATTCTCACAGAGACAAAACTAGTTGTCGGCGGTCGTCTCGAAGAGAGAATGATGGATTATCGTGATTCCAATAGTGCAAGTTTAGATCCAGAGGATACTATGTGGGGTGGCAGTCTGAGCTTAGTGCATGATTTATCGCCGGCGATTATGGTTTATGGAACAGTAAGTCGCGGGTTTAAGGGCGGTGGGGTTAATCCCGGAACATTAGTCCCGATAGAGCAGAGAACTTATGGGCCCGAATCGTTAATAAATAATGAGATAGGTATTAAAGGAGATTTCTGGGATGGTCGGTTATTTGTTGATACATCTCTATTTTTCATGGTGCGAGATGATGCTCAATTAAAATTCGCTTTTCAAAATGATCCATCAGATCCGCTCTCTTTCACTTACATCACGCAGAGTGCCGCCTCAGGTGAGTCTTATGGAGTAGAAACGAGGGTTAATGCCAAACTGTTAGACAAACTTGAATTTTTTGGTTCTGGAGCCTTGTTGAATACTCAGTACACAGACGTTCCAGAAGCAAATATAAATTTGGAGGGTCGTCAGAATTCCCATGCCCCATCCTGGCAGTATTCGGCTGGTTTTAAATCCCAATTCGCCGAGAAGTTTTTTGGAATAGTAGAAGTGCAGGGAAAGGATTCCTTTTATTTTGATGATAGTAACGATCAAAGATCAGATTCTTATCATTTAGTGAATTCAGTTCTTGGGTTCGAATTACATGAGTTTACCTGGTCGATATGGATCAAAAACATCTTTGATGAGAGGTATGCCGTGCGAGGGTTTTTCTTTGGGGTAGAGCCTCCTGATTATGAGTCGAAGCAGTATATTCAACTTGGGGATCCTAGAACCTTTGGAACCACCTTATCGTTAAGATTCTAAATTCAGTGCGCTAGAGAGCAGGTCTGAATTCCTTAGTGTTAAATAATCAGAGCAATAGCCTTTAAAGCTTATATAATTGAGCCTAGAAATTTGTATTGGCTAAGTTATTGAATCAATTTGCAGCCTTAGGAATATGAGCATATAATCCGCCCCACTATTTTATTTAGGGTAAATCACCGTGGTTGAAAGAAGCGAACAGGAGCAGGTCCGTTTTGAGAAGCTCTCAAAATTAAGAAGCATCGGTAATCCTTTTCCAAATGACGTTAAGTTAAATTCCAGCACTAAAGAGATATCTGAGGCGCCCCCAATCACGGATCCCGGCAAGGTGTCAGTAGGAACAGTGCCGCTATCGGTAACAGCCGGTCGAGTTGTTGCCTTAAGATTCATGGGCAAGGCTGCGTTTGCTAATATTCAAGATGGTCATGGTCGCCTCCAGGTGTATGTCAGATTGGATGAAATAGGGGCGGAGTCCTTTGAGAAGTTCAAGGACATAGATATAGGCGATATAATCGAAGTAAAGGGGCTTCCTTTCGTTACTAAGACAGGGGAGAAAAGTCTCTGGGCAAAGGCTGCTCGTCTATTGACCAAATGTCTGATTCCGCTTCCTGAAAAGTGGCATGGATTAACCGATATTGAGGCTCGGTATCGCCACCGATATGTCGATCTAATTGCCAATCCAGACGTGCGGGAGACTTTCAAGAAGAGGGCTCAGATTATCAGAGAGATACGCTCATTCTTGGATAATAAGGGGTTTATCGAGGTGGAAACACCAGTTCTTCAAAGCGTTCCAGGTGGCGCAGAAGCTCGACCATTTAACACCCATCACAACGCTCTGGGTCTGGATATGCATCTAAGAATTTCCTTAGAGCTGCCATTAAAGAAGTTGGTTGTGGGTGGTTTGGAGAGAGTTTACGAAATTGGAAGAGTGTTTCGCAATGAAGGCATATCTACCAAGCATAACCCTGAGTTCACCATGCTTGAATTCTATATGGCGTATGCAACATTCGAAGACCTAATGAATTTAACTGAGGAGCTTTTTGCGAGTTTAGTTCCCAAGGTTTGCGGCTCTAGCAAAATTGTCTTCAATGGCAAGGAGATTGATTTTACCCCGCCGTACAGAAGACTTACGATGCAAGAATCAGTGCATGTAATTGGTGGTGTGCCTAAAGATATTGACCTAGGTGACATTAAAAATATCCATAAGGTGGCGGAGAAGCATAAAATTCATCTTCCCGAGAAAGAGGACTGGGGGCGCTGTTTAATGGCCCTCTGGGACCACTTGGTGGAGTCAAATATTGTTAATCCCACTTTCATTACGCATCATCCGTTCTCAATATCTCCATTAGCCAGAGCTAATGATAACGATAGAAAGATAACCGATCGTTTTGAAATCATCGTGGCTGGCATGGAGGCGGGGAATGCCTTCTCTGAGTTAAACGATGCCGTTGATCAAAGAGAGCGGTTGGAGGAACAGGCTCGCCGTAAAGCCGAGGGTGATAAAGAGGCTCATGATGTAGATGTGGATTTTTTAAGAGCGCTTGAGTACGGCTTGCCACCAACGGCAGGTCAGGGAATTGGAATTGATAGGCTGACGATGCTTTTGACAAATTCCGTATCGGTAAGAGATGTCATTCTCTTTCCTACACTAAAGCCTCATCAAGAAGGTCATGACCAAGAGAAAGTCGAAGGAGCTGACTCTAAGTAATGGCTTCGGTAGCTATTAAAATTGCTAAAAGATACCTCCTTTCAAGGCGGAAGGAAGCCTTCATTAACATCATCACTATTATATCCATATTGGGTGTAGCCATAGGCGTGGTTGTTATCAACATGACCATGGCCATCATGACAGGGTTTGAGTACGAGCTTAAAAAGAAGATTCTCGAAGTTGATGCTCATGTAACGATCAGAAGAGCTGGGGGTAATATTCCTGATTGGGAGGGCGCCCAAAAGAAGATCCTAGAGGTCCCAGATTTAAAGGGAGTTTCTCCTTTTACCTTTAATCAAGGTTTATTGAGGAATGATTCGGCATCCACGGGTGTTTTAATTCGAGGAGTGGCGCCAGAATCAGATACGGCTAAAGAGTTATCGGGATATCTGGATGGAATTGATTCGGGTGATGCTTTATCCACCAATACAATTCAGCGGGCAACTGAGTATGGAACAACTGAAACGACAATTTTGCCCTCTATAGTTATAGGTAAAGAGCTCTCTCTTGGTATGGGCATTTACCCGGGGATGACTGTATCGGTCCTTTCGCCGCAAGTGGGGTCTACGCCACTCGGTTTGGTTCCTAAATTTAGAAGATTCTATGTCTCGGCAGTTTATAAATCGGGCTTGGTAAATTATGAGAGCTCCATAGCGTATGTCGATTTAGCTGAGGCGCAGAGATTTTTTAGGCTCGGAGATCAGGTCAGTGGATTTGAGATCAGAGTTACAGAAGTTGATAACGCTCCCATCCTAGCCAAGCAGATAGTTGAGAAGTTTGACCCTGCACTTGGATTCTATTCTCAAGATTGGACTACCACTAATAAACCTCTTTGGGATGCTATCAAGCTTGAAAAGAATGTCTATTTCATAGTTCTGCTCTTGATTATAGTGATGGCCAGTTTCTCGATAATCTCGACACTTGTTCTTTTAGTTTTAGAGAAGCGGGGAGACATTGCAGTCTTAAGGACTATTGGAGCGACCAGCGGAACTGTGGGCAAAATATTTAGAATCCAAGGGGCACTGATCGGAGGAATTGGAACTGTTGCAGGTTTGGTTCTAGGGTATCTCGGTTGTATTGCACTGAAAGAGTATGGCTTCCCACTCGATGAGAGAATCTTTCCGATTTCAGAGGTGCCGGTCAGAATTGAGTTGTTAAATTTTGCGATTGTAGGACTAGCTTCTTTTTTCATCTGCTTGTTGGCAACAATTTATCCCTCTCGCCGAGCTAGCCAGTTAGACCCAGCCACTGTTCTGAGGTACGAGTAACCGTGAAGTTAGAGATCCGAAATCTTCATAAATCTTTCGTTGATGCGTCGCGTCGATTAACAATTATTGAAGATTTGAATTTTTCTCTGCCAGATAAAGGATCTGTGGCTATTATTGGTCGTTCTGGTATCGGCAAATCGACACTGATGCATCTTTTGGCTGGGCTTGATACCGCCGATAAAGGTGAGATTCATATAGGCGAGACAGATCTTTTAAGTCTTAATCCAGATGAGATCTCAAAGTTCAGAGGGGATAATATTGGGGTAATCTTCCAATTTCATCACCTCCTTGGGGACTTCTCCGCACTAGAGAATGTTGCTATGCCGCTTTTAATATCAGGGAAAGATGAGGCCTGGGCTCTGCAGCAAGCAGAATACGCGCTAACTCGAGTCGGTCTTAAGGATCGAATGCACCATTCCCCAGGAGAGTTAAGTGGTGGAGAGAGCCAGCGGGTAGCCATAGCCAGGGCTTTGGTAGGACGACCCGGTTTAGTAGTAGCAGATGAGCCCACTGGTAATCTCGATGTATCCACCGCGGCCGAGATATCAAAGATGCTCCGAGACATTCAACATCAAGAGGGAATGCTGCTAATAGCGGTAACCCATAGTTTAGATCTCGCGCTGTCGATGGATTTTGTATTTGAGATGTTACCTGGAGGCTCATTAAAGAGCTTAGATAAAGAAACTTTAAGTAGGGGCTGGAAGCCTACCGTTTAAAATTTTTGGAGAGAGCTTATGCGTAAATTAATATTCATCCTAGTTTCTCTGCCTTTTTTGTACTCAATAAACGCGAGTGCTGAATCCTATGGAGTTGGAGCAGTCCAGATAATTGGGGCCAGAAGAACTGATCCTACCGCTCTTGAACTGTCTCTTAAGTCTAAACCAGGCTCGACCTCCTCTGATTCAATTGATGCTGATATCAAGTCTCTTTATGCAACGGGGTTCTTTGCGGAGGTTGATGCAGAGATAGTAAGAGATGGGCAGGGTCGCTCCATCCTGCGCTTTTCTGTTATCGAGAAGCCCTTGGTTAGAAAGGTATTTATTGAGGGGGCTTCAGAGATTAAGACCTCCGATATTGAGAATGTTTTGGATTATAAATCAGGTCGTTTTTATGATCCATCTCAAGCAAAGATCACAGGCCAAAAAGTTGTAGGTTATTACCAGATGCGTGGTTTCTATGATGCAACCATCGATCATACTACTTCTGCCGTCGATAGCGGTCAGGTTGATGTAACTTTCAAGATAGACGAGGGAAGTAAATACAAAATAGCAGAGATATCCTTTGAGGGGCTAAAAAAAGTAGACGAAGATGTTCTACTAAAAAAGATTCAAACCACAACCTATAGTTGGTGGAGTTCCTGGTTGCTTGGCACAGGAAGGTTGAATAAGGAGATGCTGGATAACGATAAGAACCTAGTCAAACAAGAGTTATTCAATCACGGGCTAATAGATGCAACCGTGTCTGATCCAATAATCAAGCAGGAAGACAAAGAGTTAAAAATTAAGTTCGTAGTTAATGAAGGAACTCAGTACAAAGTAGGTAATATTGTTGCTACTGGAGATCTCCTAGAGGATAGCGCAGAGAAGACCATATCAGATATCTCTTTAAAAAATGGCGAAATCTTCAATAGAAGTTTCATGAGAACTGATTCACAGAAGATCTCTGAAAAGTTCTCCGATATTGGTTACGCTTTCGTTAACGTCATTCCGTCCACCAAGGTCAGGCCAGCCGACCATCTTGTTGATGTTGAATTTCAGATCAGCAAAGGAAACCTCAGTACGGTTGATCGGATAAATATCAGAGGCAACCAAAAGACCTATGATCATGTGATTCGGAGAGAGATGACCATAGTGGAGCAAGATTTGTTCTCGTCGTCTAAGGTAAAGCGAAGTCAGCAGATGCTTCTCAGAACAGGTTATTTCGAAGAGGCGAACGTAGTTCCTGAGAATATTCCGGGAGAGGATAAAGTTAATCTTAACGTGAACGTCAAAGAGGGTTCCACAGGAAGTCTAAGCGTAGGCGCTGGATACTCGACCTCGGAGGGTGCAATTTTTAATAGTAATATTAGAGAAAATAATCTTTTCGGCACTGGGCGTCGGGCGGGCTTACAACTTGACGTCGGTAGCATGAGAAATAATGCCATCCTAACCTTGGAGGACCCAAGGGTGAACGATTCCCAGTGGTCTCTGGGATTAGATCTCTTGAAGACAGATAGAGAGTTTGATGATTTCGATCGTCAGCAGGCTGGTGGTGCTCTCACAGCTGGATATGGTTTGGAAGAGTTGCTGGGTCAACGCGGTAGGGATATGAGATTTACCCTTAGATATCAGTACTTGGAGAACAATATCAAAAACGTTAACGAAGAGACGGCGGCTGATTTCATCAAAGATGAAGAGGGTAAATCAACCGTATCCTCTATAACTCCTGCCTTAATAAGAAGCACCATTGATAATCCAATGGATCCGACAGATGGTTCTCGACAATCTCTAAGCTTTGAGTATGCCGGTCCAGGGGGCACAGAGGAGTATTACTTGATCGAGGCTGCTCAGCAGTACTATGAGCCAGTTACAAAAATGGGCGATGGTAACTTAGTCTTTTCTTGGAGAACAAGAGTTGGATATGGAGAAAGTTTGGATGATGAACCATTCCCTCTCTTTAATAGATACTTTCCAGGAGGCATTAACTCAGTCAGGGGATTCAAGGTAAGGAAGCTGGGTCCAAAAGACGAGAATGGCAGCGTATTCGGTGGTAGTAAGCAGGTCATTAACAATATGGAGTTTATATTCCCGCTTTCCACCAGTGCTGGTCTAAAAGGGGTGGTCTTCTACGATATCGGTAATGCGTTCGATGACGATGAAGATATTTCATGGGGTGGATTGAGACATGCCGCAGGATACGGAGTTCGTTGGACCAGTCCATTGGGACCAATAAGGGTAGAGATGGGATATCCTCTGGATAGAGAATCGGGAGAGAGTTCTTTCGTTACGCTATTTGCCTTCGGCGCACCGTTCTAGTTAACGAGTTAAGTGTCTGTTACTAGAGTCTTTTTTGCCTTTTGTTGTTATTTGGTGTAAGGATTAGGAATTATGAATTACAAGAAATCATTATCAGCATTTGTGGTGAGCGTCTCGTTGTTGTCTGGGGTTGTGACTATGGCACAGGATTTTGCTGTAAAGACGATTCAGGTTGTCGACATGCAGAAAGTTCTAGACGAGTCCAAGATTGGCAAGGCCGGCCTTGAAAAGGTTAAGAGCGCAATCAATGCCAGTGAGAAGGCCATAAATCCAAAGAAGACCGAGGTTGAGAACGAAAAGAAGAATCTTGAGAAGCAGGCAGCCTCTCTGTCAGAAGCTGCGTTCAAAGAGAAGCAAAATTCTCTAGTGGCCAAGAATCAACAGCTAAAGGTGCTAGTGGCTAAGGAGCAGGAAAAGATTGCTAAGCTACGAGCTGAGATAATGGGAGATATCATTAAGAAAGCTAGAACAGCAGTTGAAGAACTATCAAAGCAAAATGGTTACTCTTTGGTTGTGGAGAAGGGAGCCCCTGGAATCCTTTATTCAGGTGGAATGAACGACATAACCGAGACAGTAATAGAAAAAATCGGGGGATAGTATTGTATGTCTGAGAGCAATAACAGCGCTGTGGTATTTGATCATGCCCAGGTAATGACGATTTTACCTCATCGTTATCCATTCTTGATGATCGATAAAGTTACGGAATTCGAGGACGCCAAAAAAATTGTGGCAATAAAAAATGTTACCCATAACGAGTCCTTCTTTCCTGGACACTTTCCTGGGAAGCCGGTGATGCCGGGAGTTATGATTCTTGAGGCTATGGCTCAGGCTGGAGCAATATTTGCCAAGAAATCTTTTGATGGCATGGCAATGGACAAGCTATTTTATTTTGTTGCAGCCAATGATGTGAAATTTAAAAAGCCAGTTTTCCCGGGCGATGTGCTCAGAATTGAGATGTTTGCCGATAAGGTCAGACGTCCTTTGTGGATGATGAAAGGATCGGTGTATGTAGGCGATAAGCTAGTTGCCTCTGGATCACTGTCCGCCGCTGAAGGGGAGGCATGATATCCTCAGATACTGTGATTCACCCCACGGCAATTATTCATCCAGGTGCGAAGATTGGTGCAGGTTCCCAGGTGGGACCGTATTCAATCATAGGACCAAGAGTAGTGTTGGGGTCTAACACCTGGGTAGGACCGCACGTAGTTATTGAGGGAATTACCTCGTTTGGTGCCGGAAATAAGATATTTCAGTTTGCCTCGATAGGCTCGGTTCCTCAGGATCTTAAGTTCAAAGGCGAAGAGAGCACCGTTGAGATAGGGGACAATAACACCTTCAGGGAATACGTAACTATTCAACCCGGCACTGCTACAGGCGGAATGTTAACCAAGCTTGGAAGTAAGAACCTTCTGATGGCGAACTCACATGTTGGGCATGACTGTATTTTGGGTGATCGGAATATTATTGCTAACAGCGTCGGATTATCTGGTCACGTAACGCTCGACTCCGGGGTAACAATAGGTGGTCTAAGCGGTGTTCATCAGTTTGTTAAATTAGGCGACCTTTCATTCATAGCTGGCGGCTCAATGGTTACTCAGGATGTGCCTCCATTCTGCACTGTCCATGGGGATAGAGCGCAATTAGCAGGTCTTAATGAAGTCGGCCTCAGCCGCAGCGGATTCTCTGAGGAAGATGTCAGAAACATGAGAAAGATATACCGGGCACTCTTCACGCAGAAGGGACTTATGAAAGATAAAATAGCCCAGGTGAGAGAAAAGTTTGGTCAAACAAAGGGTTGCGATCTAGTAATCCAGTTCGTGGAAAACTCTGAGAGAGGAATCTGCAGGACTCGCACCAAGGGTAGTTCGGCAGAATAGTCTATATTATAGCAGGGGATTTGTGGATCCGACGGTGCACTTTGGACTCTCTGAGGTCGGAATTGTGGCCGGTAGTGGCCAACTGCCCATTCATCTAGCTAGGGAAGCACGACAGGTTGGTCTACGAGTAATTGGCATCGCTCACAAAAATGAGACTGCTTCTGAATTTTTTGATCTCTGCGATGTTTCTCAGATTGTGAAGATCGGTCAGCTAGGAAAGGTCATTTCATTCTTCAAGAGACACAAGGTCAAAAAAATTATATTTGCCGGCGGAATTTCTCGGCCCAATTTACTTAAAGGAAATGTCTGGCCGGATAGAAGAGGTTTAGCCGTTTTATTAAAAGCAGGAACTGTCAAAGATGATGTAATCTTAAGAGCAATAGCAACAGAATTTGAGCGTGAGGGGATCTCTGTTGGCTCTGTTAGCGACGTTCTTAAGCGCTTTATCCCGCAGCCGGGAGTATTAACTGCAAGAGGGTTAACAGAGCTTGAAAAGCAAGATGCTTTGGTAGGCTGGGAGTCTGCCAAGATAATAGGCCAAGCAGATATAGGCCAAACGGTGGTGGTTTCACAAGGAATGGTTGTCGCGGTTGAGGCAGTAGAGGGCACTGATGCCGCCATCAAGAGAGGTGGATATCTTGCTGCCGGTCACGGAGGTGTTGTGGTGAAGACCTGCAAACCTCAGCAGGATGAAAGGCTCGACCTTCCGACGGTTGGTGTTCAAACAATCAAAAATATTAAAGCTGCAAACCTATCTGCTTTAGTGATAGAGGCCGGCAGATCGATTGTCTTAGAGCCAGATCTGGTTATAAAAGAGGCCAATGCTTGTGGCATTGCGATCGAGTCCAGGTAGCTAGAATTTTATCTTTTTGTAGACAGCCTCAGCCTGGGCTTTTAAAGACTCAAGATCAGAATCATTTTTTATAACGAAATCAGCCCTCTTTTCTTTTAAATGAAGAGGCAACTGAGAGTCATATTTTTTTTCAGCCAGGTCACGAGTACAGTTATCTCTCTTCATGACTCTTTCAATAGAGCTTTCTCTTGGTGCACTCACAACAATAACGTTATCTACCTCTGAATAGTGATTTCGACTCTCAAAAAATAGAGGGATTACACAAAGAGCTATCTGATTTCCAGTTGTTTTGTACTTGATTCGAGCAACTTCATCGGCGTGTAATTTTCTTATCAATGGGTGCAGGATATCCTCTAGTTCCTTTCTTGCTGAGGGGTCGGTGAAGACCAATTTCCCCAAAGCCTTTCGGTCTAAGGAGCCATCTGGAAGTAAGAACTTAGTTCCAAACTTAGCTATAACTGCTTTAAGGCCCAGGGAGCCGGGATCTACAACCCGTCTGGCCAATACGTCGGCATCGATAATGTGGGCCCCATGCCGCGCAAATAGCTCCGCCACGGTCGACTTACCCGACCCAAGAGCTCCCGTTAAAACTACTATTTTGACGTTTCCTGCCACAAAGTAATAGTATTATCCTGTTTTAAGTAATAGCCAAGTCGGAAAAACATATGATTGATGACCGTGACGATAATAATAATGACGACCGTGATTTAGAGGGTGATTCTGGTGAAGATCAGGATTTTAATCCTAATGACGGCATGTTTGAGGAAGAGGATGCTGAGTCTGAGGAGAATTCTGCGTCTCAACGACGGGGTAAGCCCAAATCGGCCGAGGAGCTAATTTTACAAGAGTTACCAGCTCGAGCAGCTCAAGCCCACGACCTTTTAAGAAGCAAGTTGAAGGGAAAAGTTCAGCTTAAGATTCGTGGTGGTAGTAATTATCATCTCGACTGGTCTAGTCAGGAACTGATCGCTAAGAAGAATCATACTGCACAGTCCGACACCACCATCGATATTGAAGAGAGAGAGCTCCTAAAGATAATGAATGGCGGTCTTAATCCCCAGATAGGAATGTTATCAGAGAAGATTAATGTCTCTGGTAATCCCGAAATAGCCATCTACTTTTTTAATCTAATCTCGAGGCACTAGTCCGTTTCACAGGCGGACTTTTGTATAATCCATGAATGGCGAATTTTTGAATGAGGAGAGAGATTCTCTTTTTAATGAGTCATCTCTTCTTGGGGTACTTCAGAAGATAAAACTTGCAAGAGTCGAGTCGGGTCAGCCAGTCTATGATTTCTCGATGTTTAATCCCGATATTCCGCCGGCTAGAGCTATCGTAGATAGATTGGTTCAGGCATCTCTTAAGGGTTTTAACCACCGCTATGGTGTATCTCGAGGGCTTAAAAAGCTAAGAGAGGGTTTTGCGCTAAAGTATGAGAAAACCTTTGGGGTGTCATTAAGCTCTTCCGATGAGGTTTGCGTCACCTTGGGATGTAAAGATGCAACCTTGCACCTCTTTAGAGTCCTAAGGGGAATCAATAAAAACATTCTGGTTCTTGATCCGTGTTATCCACCGTACTTATCTGCCGCAGATTATCACGGACTTAATGTTCACAAATTAAAATGGAATGGCTCTGAGGAGGATTGTCTGTCGGCTGTCGAGAATTTCCTCCTAAATCAGAAGGTCTCTGCATTTGTGCTAAACTTTCCGATGAACCCGACCGGGGATGTAGTTTCTATTAGATTTTGGGAGAAGCTCGTTGCTCTAGCGAAGCGTTTCTCGATTTTCTTGGTAAACGATTTTGCCTACGGGGAATTGGTTCATTTCGGCGATTGTCCTAGCCTCTTATCCGCTACGGGAGCCAAAGATGTAGCAGTTGAAATTTACACGATGTCAAAGGCTTATAATATCCCGGGCTGGCGGTGTGCTGCTATCATGGGTAACTCGGCGCTCATAGGAAGAGTGGCCACAATTAAGTCCAAGATAGATTACGGAATGTTTTTGCCAGTTCAGGTGGCTGCTGCCGCCGCCCTAACCGAAGGAGAAGAATTGGTACGAGCTACCAGAGAAACCTATGCCCGTCGGTTAAAGGTGCTATCACAGGGACTCAAAAATTTAGGCTGGTACTCGGTCATGCCTTCCGCTGGCGGTTCCTTATGGGTTAAGCCCCCGAAGTCTCTCATGGCTGAGGGTGGGGCAGCGGCTTTAGCTGAGCAGATTTTAACCAAAACTGGTGTGGCTCTTCTACCTGGAGAGATATTTGGTGAATCAAACAGTGGATACTTAAGGCTTGCGGTAGTTCTGCCTGAGGATAAGATTAGGGAGGCACTGTCTGAACTAGAGAGGGTTTATGATTCCAGGTAAAAGTCTTTTCCTATTAATGGCTCTATTGGTTCCATGGTCAGCGACCTCTCAGCAAGATGGATGCACGGAGGCAGGAAAGAGCTTTCGAAAGGCGGTTGACTTAAGTGATGGCTCGGCTCAAGAGGAAGCTTTATACAAGCAAGCGCTAGAGCAATGCCCCAATATGGCAGAGGCATATTATAATTTGGGGGTGGTTTTTAGCCGCCGAGGAAATCATGCCGACGCATTAGCTGAATTTGAAAAGGCTGCTGAGCTTTCTGCCAAACCCGAGATATGGACATCGATAGGCAATACTAAGATATCTTTAAAAGATTACTCTGGTGCCAGAGAGGCCTACGCTAAAGCGATAGAAATATCGCCAGATCATGCTCCAGCACACCTCGGGCTTGGAATTGTTTTTGATAATCTTGGAAATATTTCTCAATCTGAAGATCATACCCGCAAGGCGGTATCGGCAGATCCAACTGACTCCGTTGCTCAATATAATTTAGGCGTGATCATGTTACGCCAGAATAAGACTCAGGATGGAATCAAATATCTTGAAAACGCAGTTAAGGCAGATGATGCCAATTTTGTGGCCCAGCTGCAGCTAGGGTTAGCATATCAAAAGATGGGGCGTTGGAGTGATAGTCGGAATAGCCTCGAAAAGGCTTTAAATTTACAGCCTGAAGAGATTGCTGTTCACAGGGCTCTAGGAGTTACCTACGGTGAGCTCAATGCCTTCGAAAAAGCTGAGGTGGAGTTTCGCAGAGCGGTTAAATTAGATTCTTTTGATGAGACTTCGGCTGTTAACTTGGCGATAGTTTTGTTGAGCAAACCTGCGCCGGATCCACAAGAAGCCGAGCGTATTCTTACAAAAATAGTTTCGGCTGATTCAAATAATATTAAAGCTTTGACAGCTTTGGGTTGGGCACAAGTAGAGCTCGGGCGATTTGAGGTTGCCGAAAATACTTTAAAGAAATCGATCTCATTAGATGCTAATAATGCTGCGGCTCATAATAACCTCGGCGTCTTGTTTTTGAGGTCTGGTCGCAATGAGGAAGCTCGTGCTGAATTTGAAAAGGCGATTGCGCTAGATCCTAGATTAGAAGAAGCCGGTCGTAACCTACGACAATTCGGAGATTAATTCTTGTAAATTTTAAACTAAGAGTTTTTTTCTCATGATTCATTA
>Ga0172372_10000667_pt1 | contig 52686 bp, 45 predicted proteins | sample LakKiv5m_2_FD_114544 | JGI IMG/M metagenome (GOLD analysis project Ga0172372, IMG submission 114544) | Freshwater microbial communities from Kabuno Bay, South-Kivu, Congo - kab_092012_9.5m | ecosystem: Environmental > Aquatic > Freshwater > Lake | place: Democratic Republic of the Congo...
AACGAAAGATGCATTCAATCCTAACATTTAAAATGGAAAACAAACGGAAGGGATGTATCAATCGTGATAAGAATGGATGTAAAAATATACAAAAGGTATTCAATCACTTTATAGAAACAGGAGACCGCCCTGAAAAATATAAGCGTGATTATAAGTTTCAATAAAATATACTAACCACTATTAGCGATTACTAATCGCTATAGTCGTCAAATAGTATAATGCTCTTTAAGAGTGCATTTATATCACCAAAAAGATTAACTGAACTATTTTTATTTTTTTATAGAAAGTTTGTCTCATTTTTCTTTTCGGTCGGTGTAATTCATACATTTTGTATTGTTCCAAATAACCGATCCATAAAATAGTTCATACCGTAATTAGAGTTAAACAAACGATGATGGTTTTGATGAAATCCATCTGTTGTTCCGGTATGAGAAGATAAAATTGTGTTTATTGTCGCAACGGTTCCAATCAAATAGATATGAAAAATCGAAAAGCGAATAAAATAATGTAGTAAAAAAATAGATCCAAAGTTGGTAATTATTGCGTCGAAAGGATGAGCATATAACGCAAATATACCAATAACATTACTATTTTCATGATGAGTTTTATGATACCTATACAAATATTTACTGTGAATAATATAATGGATTGTGTATAACCATACTTCTCCAACAACGATTTGTGAAACAATATATGAAATTTCAGCTAATATAGAATGAAAGTAATCAAAGGGTGGTAACATATATAAAAGACATCCTAACGAAAATGGTTGAAATACAAACACATTCCAAAAAAGATTTTCAATATGATGATTTTTTAATTTTCCCGCATATAGCGCTTTATTTTTAGTATAGTCATAATAACTTGCGACAATATACAACCAAGAGCTATAAAAAGGAACAATAAGCATATGCATGATTGCGTTTTATAATATAAATAATTATTGTTTATATTATACATAATTGTATTATTCAAGTTGTCATTCAGTCGATGTCTCTCACCCCCGTCGAACTCACCCGCGAATCATTTAAGGGTCTGCTTGAATTCAACTCGAAACAACGCAAACACACCATCCTGAAACTTACCGCCGATTGGTGTCGTCCGTGTAAGTTAATCAAAGAACTCGCCACGCAGCAAGTCGCAAATCTCTCGGCGAATGGACGCCCCATCGAGTGCTACGAAGTGAATGTGGATGATTCTCTCGATTTTTACGCATTCATGAAACAGAAGAAAATGGTGAATGGAATCCCAGTTTTCCTCTTTTATAAAGCCAATAATACCGAATTCATCCCGGATGATTCAGTGACTGGTGCGAATCCACCGGATATCATCGCATTTTTCGACCGATGTGCCAAGGTGTAGTGTAAGCACCGCCACCGCCGCCACCACCGCCACCGCCGCAGTGATGTTATTTACTGTATTACGTAGGAGTAAATAACATAAAATCATGACTATATAATAAGTATTTGAACCCCCCACCCGCACGCCATCGATGGAATCTCTCGACCTCAATATCGACAATTACAATCTTCCGGATATTCTCTCGTTATTCAACGTTCCAACCTTATTCAACGCGGAAGACTTGAAACGCGCCAAGCTCGCCGTCCTGAAAACGCACCCAGATAAAAGCCAGCTTCCGAAAGAATACTTCATCTTTTTCACGAAGGCTTATCGCATTTTACATCAAATTTATACAATCCGCAACCCCGTGACGGATGAGCATTATACGCAAAGGGTTGAGCGAACACCGCGCACATCGGCCGTGCCTGCGGTTCCGGGAATCAAGTGTGTCGATAAGGATACACTCCGTCGGCCATATACGTCGGTGGATGGCGGTGGCGGCACGGCGGCGGCGTCGGCAGCAACAGCAGCAGCAGGTTCAAGGGTCGTGGATTATAACCGCCTGATGCGTGGTGAGGGGTACTATCCGGACCCCGATGACGAGTATTCACAAGCCACGCATGAGAGAATGAAACGGCGACTAGATGAGATGATGACTGGCGATGGTAGCACCAAAGGCACGAATGCTTCCGCGAAAGTGAGCGAATTTAATCGATGGTTTAATGAGAAATTCGAACAATATCGGCTGAAAGATGAAGAGGCGGAGACGGGGTATGAAGAGTGGTTTCGTAATGGACAAACGGATGCCGACACTGACGCCGCCAACTACGACCATGACGCCAACCACGACGCCACCGAAGGCGCCAACAACTGGGCAGATAAAGTCGCGATTCTGAATCAACGCAAGCAAGAACTCCGGAATAAATATGCGCTTGTCGAGAGAAAGGAGCTGGAATACGCCGGCGGCGGAAATAGCAGCGGCACATACGACCTCACGAGAGAACGACCCCAAGAATATTCGAGCGGGATATTCGACAGCCTCAAATACGAAGACTTGAAGAAAGCACACACCGAGACCGTGATTCCAGTCACCGAAGAGGACTACTATAAAACCCGTAGATTCAATACTGTGAATGAACTACAAACATTTAGAGACCAGTCGCGCCGGGATTTATACAGTCAAACAAATCCAGCGGAGCAAAGGCAAATCTACGAGCAGTCGCGGGTGCGTCAAGAAGAGGAAGATACACGCCGCGCCTTCATTTTAGCCAAACAGGATGAAATCTCTCGCGATATTCATAAGAAATTATACTCGGATGTATTTCGGTTGGAGAATTAACATGATCCACCACTTTTCGCTGAATTCATAAAAAATTGAAATACTATTTCATGGTAGGGTGGAATACAGCGACAAGCAAAGAAAGACGAATGTTCGGAATCAAGAGATACAATTCAGATATTGGCAACAGAGACGCACGAATTAACGGACAGTCCGTAAAACAAAAACCAGTTCAACTTCTTTCACCCGACGAATCGGGTGATTTCATTCCACCCCATGTTGAAGCAGTTGCAAGGTCAAGGGGAGCCCGACTCATTATACGAACATTCAGATACGGAAATAAACCAGGTGCTTGGTATGTAAAAGGAGATGCCAACACGGACTATAATGCTGTTGAAGAATGTGTCATTTCAAATCAAGCAAGATTTGCCCGCAGAAGATGCTGGATTCTTCCGGAGAACTCAACGACCACTGTCACGACCACTGCCACAACAACCACGACAACCGTCATCATAACGACATCAACAACCACAACATCAACAACCACAACATCAACAACCACAACATCAACACATTAAAATTAAAACATTATAATTTGTGCTTATGATTTAACTAACACTTTTTTATATATTTTTATTCTATACGATATCGTAAAATAATAATAACATTACAATTTAAGAATATTCATACATTATACGCCCGCCCCCGCCTCCGATGCTCGAAAACAAAGTCGTGAAACTGGCAATCGCCTATCTCCTTATTATGATGATTGGTTTCATTTATAACAAATATAAGAAAACAATCGAAGTGAAAGAACAATACGATGATGGCCAGCTGATCCAGAAATATCTCTTGAACGATAGCAGTATCACCAAAAACAATAAACCGATTCTATGGGTTCATATTGAATTCGACAAAAATGCGCGGTCATGGGATAGTTTCGGGTCAAGAACGAATGACAACCTGAATCAGCCATATCAATACCTAACGATTCGCAATATGATTGAACACTGCGGCGAGAGCTTCAACGTATGTCTCATCGATGATGACGCATTCGTGAAGATTATACCGGAATGGCGCACACGCGTGGAACACCTGCCGCGCCCACTTCGCACCCATGTCCGCGACCTCGCACTTGCTACCGTGCTTCATCTCTACGGCGGATTCCTGGTTCCGAGCTCCTTTATATGCTTCCATGACTTACGTTCGCTCTACGACGCACATCTTGGCACCGCGAATGTCGTCATGGGCGAACTCAGAACTACGTCATCTCTCGCCGCAGAGAAACAATATTCACCATCGACGAAGATGATGGGCTGTAAAAAATTCGACCCGGTCATGAAAGAGTATATGGAATTCTTGATGGATATCAACAGTCGTGACCAGACACACGAAATGGATTTTACGGGAGAAACGACGCGATGGTGGTGCGCGAAACAAGCGGCGGCACCGAAGGCGGTGAGTCTGATTCCTGCCGAAGAACTGGGTGTAAAAACCACGACGAACAAACCGGTTTTACTGGAAGAACTCCTTGCGGATGTTGATGTCCCGTTTTCACCGACGACCGCAGGCATCTACATTCCAGAACAAGAAATACTAAGACGAAGTAAGTTTCAGTGGTTTGCGCGTCTCTCGCCGAAACAAGTGCTTGAATCAAAGACGCTGGTGGGGAAGTATTTGTTGATAAAAGCGTCGGGATGCTAACACCGGCCACTCCACGCCACCACTCCCACATCCACTCCACGCCGCCATGTCGCGTCGGTTCTAGCATGGGTTGTCGCCCTGCGTCGTGTGGGGGCGCAACCCCAACAGGTTATTCGTGAATAAGGCCAATTCAATATCATGCTCATGTATGTTATGGAATATCGTAATGTATTTACAAATCAACGATGTAATACGATACTTTATGTCTTCACTAAACAAAGGCGTCATCTTGACAAATAAGAAATAGTTGTCCAAAATATCCAACACAGAATACCCTTCATCGTTCAATTGAAATAATATATGGTTGGCATTACGCACTCGTGTATTTATGTCACACGTATCATCCAAAATAATGCGAGTATATTCCTCGAAACGATGAAATCCGATATTCGAGCATATCTTGTTCGCAAGGTCAATCGTAATCTCTCGGTCCATCAATTTCGTCTTTTCCAAATAATTGATGAGCGTACGCACCGACCCATTCGAAACGCGCAGCAAGAAATCCTCCGCCTCGCCCGTAATCATCAAACGTTCATTCGCTTTTATCTTTAGCATAATTTTATGAAGGCATGTCCGATTCAGTTGATTAATTTTCACGATGATGTTGCGTGTCTGAAATGTATCCACTACTTTCTGAATATTTGTGCATGACGAAATAAAATGAACGTTATGACTGTATTTATCGATACAATTCCGGAAAACTTGTTGTCCTTGTTCGTTGATTAAGTCGATATCATCAAGGAGCACGATTTTCTTTTTCCCAGGTATCATCGTCATCGTTTGACAGAACACTTTCACATCATTCCGGTAGTATTGAATCCCCTGTTCCTTCAAACTATTTAGAACCAAAATATTCTCTTTCATCGCGGTATTACTTGCCCCGGATTTTTTGTAATATTCACGAATCATCGCATTAATAATGGAAGTTTTTCCTGAACCGGATTCGCCGTAAAACATGATATTGAGGTTATCCATTTCGATAAGGCTCTTAATGATCGTGACCGTATTTTCATCCAATTGTTCAAAATCCTGGATTTTCGACGGTTGATATTTTGCGATAAATGGAATATCTGGAGATAGATGATGATTCATTGTATGGCGCGTCCCACTAAAGTATAATAAATATAATGTTTAAATAATAACAACATTCATCTATCCATCCATCCATCCCGAAAACATGTTTTTTCATTTCCCGTTCGGCAATGGCGGCGCAGCCAGTGGCGGATTTAACGGCCACGGATTCGGCGGACCCGAAATGTTCTTCGAGTCAGATGGTTTTCCTCCCCAAATGAACGCCGACAACATCGACAAAGACAAGGATTATTATAAGATATTAGGCGTGGATGAAAAGGCAAGCGAAGACGAACTGAAGAAAGCGTATCGAAAGATGTCGATGATACACCACCCCGATAAAAACGGCAACACCGATGAAAGCAAGCAGAAATTCCAAGAACTGAATAACGCATATGAGTTGTTATCGGATGCGAATAAACGGCGAAACTATGATATGATGCGTAAAGGCGGCGTCGGTGGCGGCGTCGGTGGCGGTGGCATGCCAAACGTATTCCATTTCGGTGGTGGCGGTGGAGTGCCGCCCGGTATCCCCGAAGAACTTCTTCATATGTTATTTGGAAGCGCAGCGGGAGGTCATGGTCCTGGGATGGGTCCAAAAGTAGTATTTCAAACATTCCATAATGGGCGCATGAATGGGGGATTCACGCATCAGGCACATTCACAACAGCAGCAACAGCAACAGCAGCAACAAGCACCCCCCAACGTTCGTGTATATCAGGTTCCTGACACAATCGTGAAAACGGTTTCACTCACTCTCGAACAGTGTTACAACGGGTGTTCGATTCCAATCGAAATCGACCGCCAAGTGCCGGATAATGACATCATCAAGATTGAACGCGAGACGATTCATGCGCAAATACCGAAAGGTATTCTTCAAGGAGATACGATTATATTAAATGATTGTGGTCACATGAATGAAGTGGGAATGAAAGGCGATGTCCGTATCGTAATCAACGTCCTCCAACACGCCTTATTCAAGGTGGAACACCTCGACCTAACCATCGAAAAAACAATACCACTCAAAGCGGCATTATGTGGATTCGATTTCGAAATCACACATCTGAACGGACGTATATTCAAACTCGCCAATAAGCCAGGCAACGTCATTAAACCGGGTAATATCAAAACAATACCTGGTTTGGGGTTAGAAAAAGGCGGCGAATCCGGTGTTCTTAAAATCAAATTCAACGTAGAGTTTCCAGATACGCTTACACCCGAGCAAATCCAGACGCTTCAACAAGGTTTGTAATGAGAACAAGAATCAGAATCAGAATCATTAAATCTCGATGATCTTCACATTCGAATAATCTGAATAAAGTGTTTCACCATAAGGTGCGGAAGTTCCGTAAAGCCCATTGACACCGGTTTCAACGCCGTTGATGCGAGGATACAAACGTATTCTCACACCAAACGCAATAACGGTAAGGCGGCATATCACTGTGAAGCTCTGTGTCCCACCCACCGTCGCACCACTTGTTTTCAAACGCTGATTTGTTGTAACCAACGAAGGATTCGCACTAATATTAAATGAAAGATCCGCAATACCGTTAGTTACATGAAATACATTATACCAATCCGACCCATAAACGGGGGAAATATATTCGATGACGCACTCATAATAATCGGCATTTCCGTTATAGTCGGGATAATCAAAAAATACGGTGAGGCCGTTTAAGCTACCAGATATTGTGCTTGAACGCGAACCATATCTTAAATTCGGCGTGCTCGGTGTATAAGGATACAACGAAGGATATACAATACTATTGATTGAGTCGGTGATGAATATGTTATTGACCACCGACATGTAGGTATAACCAGAAAACGCTCTCTCACCATTATATTCATTTACAATGACGGTGCGAATACGAAATTGAATGGGTTGCTCATTTACTCCGCTTATATTCGAATACACGGCTTGATATCCGGCAACGCCGCCATTTGCCGCAGTCGGAATGAAAATCTCATTCGATACATCTCGCCAATTTCGTAGAAGGGGGTCAGATGAAGAAATGTCTCGCCGTTCAAGTGTAAAATATTTATATCGGTAATACGGAGCGGTAACATCTGTTTTATAATAATTCGGGTCATTCGAAAAATCCGGTAAATTCCACTTCAACGTCACGGTGCCGTTATATCCTTGTGCGGATAGTGTTAATGGAGCCAGCGGCGTTCGAAATGGTATGATATACGTTCCTTCTGGATTGATATTACGATATTCCGCCGGTATAAATTGGGTTTCGTTTTGATTATTTATGAAGGACTGAACTGGGCTTACTCTGATTTCATATCCGCGCCCGGCTTTCAAATACAGTTGAGCATTCGACGCGTCGATATCGGCTTGTAGGCTGGACGGAATTGTGTATGTTACGATACCACTATTTGATGAAAGATTTGGGGTCAGTATCGAAAGAGGGTTGCCGCGCTCATCATTGCGTATGGCATACTCTGCCGGATAAAGATTTTCTTGAACATACTCTGTCGGAATGATGATGTTGATGTAATATTGTGGCTGAGATGAATACTTCCATTGAAGCACGACTTTACCACCTTGACTTGTAGATACCAAAGAATAACTCATGTCAATTACCGGGTCATTAAAAAGGGTGCCCATCCTGAATTGAACTTGACTCGGAGCGGTTCCATAACTAGAAGAAATGTCTCGTATCGCATCAGGAAAGAAATCATTAATATTAAACGGTGTTACTGTAAATAAATATTGCTTCCCATTTACAAATGGAGAATTGATACTACTCCTCAACGTCATCGTAAATTCGGTAGGCAACCCCGAATATGTGCGAACTGGTGCTACCCCGTTCAATATAACCCTACCAGAATAAAAAATGAACCGATAGTCACTTCTTGAAATATTACTAATTGTATAATCTAATTTTAAAAAATAGCCATCGCCGTTTGTTGCGTCGATACGAATCATTGTAGGGGGCGTCGGCGTTTTCAAAACTACGGTCTTAGTTGGCGTATTTTCAACACCGACAATCGCATTTCCGGTGATATAATCAATATAATTATAAATCGGATTTGTGGGGTCGGCTGGAGTCGAAAGACTATTATAAGAAACGGTATAAGTGCCAGAAATATCAAACACATTGGAAATATCTCTTGCCCGATTACTGCTATTATGTTCAAGATGACCGCGTATCGAGAGATGAAACGTCGATGTAACACCGGAACTCCACAACGAAGCAGTCGTATCCTGCGTGTAATACCATTTCAACTGAATATTCGAAAGGTCGAACGCGTTTTGATTCAATAATCCGCTTTTGTAAGAGAATGTTCGTTTCGTATAGTTCAAAATAATGTTCTTCGAGAGATCAATGATATTCGGGTCTTTGTTTAAATAGCGGTCTGTCTCGTTGATTGTAATCGGACGCGGAAGCAAGACAAACGGGATTAATTCATTGCGTAAGGTGGTGAGACTGGTTCTTTCATCGGCAGATAATAGGGAATATCGCTTGATGCCGGTATAAAGTCGTCGGAAATCGTCGAATGGATAACCACGCCGACCTCGAACTGTATCGCTATAAAGACCGGCTTCAATACTATTTTGAACATAACGCGTCTTATTAATGTATGTGGTTTGCTGTCCCGGTGTTTCAACAACCTCCTCATAGTCAATAATATAGTTTAAGATAGGCGAACCTGCGTCATCTTGTGGGATTCTCCATGTAATAATCGCCAGTTCATTTCCAATAACAGGTGTGCCAACGAAATGAATCGGCGAATTCGCTGGGCGCGCGAATGGAATACCGGACAATACCGTTGAATAGACTGAACTCCCGAGTTCATTTACACTCGCTAATCGAAAATAATACTTGAAACCGTTGATGAGCGGCCCCGATATTGGCGTATTTAAATTCAAACTTGTATTAATATATTGCTGTGTTTCGAGTGTATTATATCGATACGTTGAAACCGTTTGGTCATATTCTGTTTTGTTTTGGTCGCTTACATATACATTTATATCATCGAATCGATCGAATTGTAGTAAGTTACTGGACACATCTGGTGTATATTCCACCGATGTCACCCAGCGCCCGGATATATCAAATGCTGTTTGTATTACGAAATATTGTATTTCATAACCCGTGAATGCCGGTTTTTCCCAATAAATATTCACACGATTCGATGTTCGTTCGGATTCAATCGTTAATGTATCTGCGCCAAGACTATTGATTCGATTCACAATCTGGTTTGGAACCGAACCACATCGGCGTGTAAATAACGTTGAAAACGCACTTGGGCCTACAATATTATAGGATGAAATGCGATATGAATAATAGATGCCATTTATCAAGTTAAAAAACGAATACCGAGGCGCCAACTGTGTGTAAGTATCTCCAATGTCATATAATGTATTTGTGGAACTGTTCAATTCATACGATGTGGCCAACGTGGGGTCTGGGCCCGCAAATCGATACGCTTGATGTGGAGTGAATGTTTGCGACAGCATTTTTACTTGAAACGAATCCGCCTGAGAAGTCATTGTCCTAAAATAAGTATTATAACTCGGGTCGGTTATTGTTAGTTGAAATAAGAAGACGAGTTGAGTATGTGAATGATCGAGCACCGATGAAAAAGACGGAAAATCAGACGAACCGCTAATATCGAATGTTCGCGAAACAATACTGAAAGATAAGTCGGACGACGACGACGACGAACCTGCGGCTGCTGCGGCTGCGGTGGCAGCAATTTTCGCATAATTCGCCGTATCATTCATCGATATGTCGAATAACATGCGAGTATGATAGGATGCGTCAGAGACACTCGTCAAAAAATCTCTCACATTCGTTGTGTTATAACTGTTGTCGCTTATGAGCGTGGTTGTTTTCAGGTAGGGGCGAGAGAAGCCGCGAATACGCATATGAAATGGAATGTTTAAATTCGCGGAGAGGTCGGCCAGCGGGGTTCCACCGGAGCGAGGAATCGGCAAATACGAGATATCCGTCGCGAGTTTCGAGAGATTGGCCAAATAGTTCCATGAGAATGACCACGTTGCTTTTCCATAATCCTCCATCGAACGCGTCATTTTGGGCATGTGATACAATATACCTCCGCTAGAATCGTTTTCGATGACGACGGGCGACGACGACGACGACGACGACGACGACGAAGCATTAAATGTGCTTACAGAGAATCCGAGACCCGCCGTGCTTAATCCAAGACCAAGTCGTTGAGATGTAAAATCTCTCGAAATCGGAAAACGAAACGGCGCGATACGCAGACTTTTTATGAGGATACTATATTCACGGTCCATCGTCGATGGTGTCGGCGCATTTGCCGAAGAATACGTATTGCTTGATATACTTACTCGCCCGGAAACGACATCCCCAGGTTTTAGATATTTAAGGTCGCGGCCGGCAGCACTTGTATCCGTAGATGATATATTGGGAAATGTAATCGGAAAGATATCCACCATAGTTTTACCGTTATTTTGCGGCATCGGACCAAAACAATTTACGACAGAATCATATGTCCTCGTTGTATTCAATATTAAATCGACGCGTTTGTCGCCAGGATTGATACTTGCTTCTTTATAAATCGAGAGAGTCATTGTGGTGAGTGCTATCGACGTTGGGTCTGGATTCAGTTCGGCAATCGGACGGTCATTATGATATTCCCATGTCACTTCGATTTCGCCATAATATCCCAAATCAAAGAAATTCGGTCGGGAATGTGCCGCCGACTGTGCCGCCGACTGTGTCGTCGTGATATTGAATAAAATGTTCGGGAAATTCACATCAATTCCCGTGAATAATCCTGCCGCCGATAGGATTTGAGTATAGAATGGAACCGGCAACGCGTATGAATAATAAGATGGATTGATAGGACTTGCGACGGTTGGGTCTAATATGGTGCTGACTGCGGGGCCGGGCGAACTCGGCGACACTCGTTCTTCTGTGTAAAAGAAATAATTTTTAATCGTAGAACCATTTTCGGATGGGATTTTCCATGAGAGGTCATTGCGATTCTGAAAACCGACACGAACAATACTAGATAATACATCGAATGTTGCGACTGCGGAAGAGGGTATAAAATTGATACTAAGGTCGCTTTGAGTGGTGCGAATCTGCGCACGACCTTCTCGCAATAATGTAACGATGCGATTCGATAACGATATTGTATTCGGTGTTAAAACCTCATAGACAAAACCAGACGGATTATTGGACACAGGGTCGGTTAAGTTAAATGAACCGTCGGCCCATTCTTTGGGAGGGATGACGAAGTTTGAAATAACGGTTTGTGCGCGATTCACGGTGAAAACAGCGGTGATTTGTGCGGAAGTATAACCAGGTGTAGCGGCTTGTGTAGCCGTAATCGTGGTTTGACCGCTATTTCGGATTGTCACGGTCCTCCCTGAGATATCTGCGACATTCGTAATACTGCTGGTATATGTGAATTTCGCCTCAGGAGTCAAATTATTCGAAGAGGGGTCAATGAGTTGAAATGACGCATCACCGTATGTTCGAGGTGTAATCGAAAAATTCGACAAACTTGGTGTAATCGTCGTCATCCCGATGGACTGTGATGATATTATTACTATGAATACACATAATAATAATAAAGTAAAGACGCGCTACGCTGCCGCTCGCGACGCTATGCGTTTCATTTTATCCACTTCGCTCTTCCGTAATCAGTGACGGTATTGTTCTTGGCCGAACAACCCTATCAATTGTCTGGTTTTCATATATATCTTTAATCGCATTCATGCCTGTAATATCTTGATGCAGCTTGAAATGATTGGCCGTATTCGTAAAACCTACCAAATTTTCAGCATATATTTTCACGACATAACTATTCATTCTTGAATCCGGACGTTGGCTTACATTATTACTTAATCCAATAACTATTGCTTGAAAAGATATCGCCGAGCTTCCATCATTAAATACAATACTATTGGCATATTCGAAGGTTTGTCGTTGAGCATACCCAGTTTCACTCGGCGCAATATCATAATCCACTATAAACCGTAAAATACCCTCTGTATTCTGTAAGTTAGTGCTGCTCCATGTAATAAGAAGCTTACTGTCCAAATTGGTATATTTCACATTCAATAATTTTGACGGAACCTGTCCGATAATTACCGGGCGTTGTAAATACGGCGTATTTGAAGCAATAACCTTCCTCAACCCAATGATTTTACGTCGCGCAACATCTTGCGTTACAGCCGCAACACGAAAAACATATGCCGTATTATTGAATAATCCGCTTATTGTAAAAGAACGAGACATTGATTTTGTAAATATTCCAATCGTCGGCGAGGGCAATTTTTCCCATAATACGTCATCTACTAAAATGTTTTTCAAATCTTGATTCGTATTCGTTATCGTGTTGGCGTCCGATAATACACCAACAATATTGGCCGTTCCCACTTCTGACACGGTATAAAGAGTGTATAATTTGTATTCGATATAATATTCAACAATCGGCGCTTCTGGCTCAATCGTTTCTGGGTCATCCCATTCCAGAGTAATCGTACCAGTATCAATTGAAGCACTTACGTTGCGAATTACATCCGACGGGAAAAATGGGACGCCACGAACGGCCTTAAACGACGTGGAATACCCGAAACTATTCCTGGAATAGATATGATATTCATATTCAAATCCGTTAAAAATGATTTCATAGTTGTCTTCATAAAACGGTCCAGGTATGTTATCAAATACAACCGATGGATTTGTTGAAAGAGTCGTGATTCCATTTGTTCGCGTTACATCATATCTCTCAATCCGATAATCTAAAATAGGCACACCTCCGGTAACATCTGGACTTGGCGGCCTCGTATCCCAATCAAAATAAAGTCGCACCAACCTATCGGCACTATTTGCTCTGAAAATAGGCGGTGGATTCGGCAATTTACCTGGAATACATGACACGACCGAGAGATTTGTGGTTGTAATCTGTGTATATTCACTTGTATCACCGGAAGCATCGACCACACAGTAACGAACATAATATCGGCGTCCATTCAACACATTACGACTAATATCAAGGACGTATTCAAACGCAGTTGTATTCGAACCGACACTCGTTCGGTCGTATTGAATCGTATATTCCGGGTAATACGCGGTATGTGGTGCGTTCAGCGTGAGGGGCGGATAATACCAGTTGTCTTTATCATCGGTGTATTGAATACGATACGACCAACCAGAATACGCGTTCGGTCCGGTGCTTCCACTTCCGACACCTCGATATTGACGCCATCGAAATCGAATGAATGAATCTCTCGGCTCTGTGCCGACAATACCTCCATTCTCTGGATTTGGATAGGTTGATAATGTTGGGGCGACAACCCGCGCAAGACTCACCGCATCGCTATTCGAAAACAGCGCGATCTGAAACGAAAGATCGGACGGTAAAGATACGCCGTAAATGTTGGATGAAAATACCTGAAAACGATAGGTGCCGCTTTGAAACCCTGTTGCGCCGGTGGGCGGCGTGATTTGTTTGCGTATGTAATTGGCCTTGACACCAATCGTATTGATAGCGATATTTCCAGAACCGTCTAAACTATATTCGTTGGGCTGAACACTAAATATAGAACTGTATGATACGTCAGTCATCGCGCCGCCACTACCATTCAGCCGTGTATATTTTGCCGTAAATGTAAGTGCTTTGCTGCCATTTTGCGTGAGTGGTGGCGTAAATTCAATACCGATATATTGCGGCGTGATATCACTGGTTCCATTCCCAGCAGTTGTAGCGTGATACGACCGACGCACGATTTGACATGGAGATGGCGACGACCCAGGAACAACGCTAATCGTTGCGGAATGCGGACTTTCGCCGAACCGATTTTTTGCGACGATCCAAAAATCATAACTAACACCGTTGGTTAGTCCCGGAATCGTGGCGGTTGGAAAAAAAACCGATATTTCGTTTAATACATGTGTAAATGGTGCGCCGGTAAGTTTATAACGCACAATATAGGAATCAACCAGAATTTTATCACTATTTGGCGGGATTGCCCACTCTAAACGAGCCGACTGATATAAAGGGAATCCTGTAACGGACATAATACGCTCGGGTGCGCCGAGAGTAGTGTATAGGGGAGTACAATCACTTAAATAAACAATTGAAGATGCCATATTCTACGAACCGTTGTCTTTCTTCTTCTACGACCTCTTTCTTATTCGACGACCTCTTTCTTATTCGACGACCTCTTATTATGAATTCTTATAATAGTTATGGCGATTATAAGAATCGAAACTGCCGCGTCGTTGGCCCGTCCCGTCCCGTCCCGTCCCGTCCCGTCCCATTAATTAATCCGTCTTGTGCTAATATCAGCAGCAACAATATAGACCGAATTCGCGGTAACAATAATGTATTCGGTATCCACCTTAAAAATTTTGGCGATGGGACTAGTGTATTCATCTTCACTCTTTACTAACAGTTTTTCATTGTTCGAACGAACTCCAATCAAGCATGTTTTCTCTAATGAGCTGGTCCAGTAATCCAAAATAATCGGCTTATCTTCCAAAATGGCGACCTTTGTAGCATGTTGAAAACAAGCATAGGTTGGAACACGGCTAATTTGCTGCTGCTGGCTCCCGCTGCCGCTGCTGCTGTCTTGTGAAACAACTGATGAAGCAGCACTTCCTCCATTGGATGACATATCAAAAATATCTCGTATATAGAATACTCAATTTTTAAATCTTTATATTCTTTACGAACGAATCTTTACCTAAAGGGTCGCGGCGACGACGACGTTGTCGGATGGCTCATAATATCTGATATTTTCTACCTGTAATCTTTTTTTTCGACTGTTTTTCACATGTGCGCTCCCGCCGTTGGCCGCCGTCGCTCCCGTCGCACCTACGACGCTTGGAATGTCGCCCATCTGAATCCCGGAATATTCTGTTGTCAGAACTGAACATATGAATCGATAAATCACCATGAGAATTTCTTCATTACATTTCCCTACAATCAATATACTCCCCGTTCTAAATATCATGAACGATACTTCATAATAGAGCGCGTGTTCCATTGATAGGCCGCTCTGTTCCTCCACAGGTTTTCCAGGAACATAATAGAACTTGCTTTGAATGCCGGGGTAAGAGCACGAGTCATAATTACAATTCATGCGGTATTTGTATTTCAATAACTGGAAGAGTCGGTCACGGTCGATATAAAACCCGCAATTGAAGTTGGAATTGATAAGCGCGGTTTCGCATCGGTTTGGCAGAAAATCCAGGTCATCGCCTAAATGCGGGCGCAATACTGTAACAAGCAATCGAAGAACATGTGTGAGTGTGCCGTCTTCTTGAATGCCGGGGATTTCCAGTTTGCCAGTGTTGAATACCTTTACATGCATTTCTTTATAGAGGACGTCGTCTTCAGGTGCTCTCTCTTCGGCGGAAGCGATACCGCCGTTAATCCGAAGAATAAGAACAAAGCAGTTAAAGAATGCGCGTTTCTTTTTGGCGTTATTTCCTTGAAGGTCTTTTTTACAAAGCCCAATACTTACCTTGCGTTGGTCTTTGTATGGAATTCGCCCATTCGGGTTTTCAATATGTTCGATGACGAACTCTTCATAACACCGTGGTTGTTTTTCAAGTTTTTCCTTGATGGACGCAATAAATGTAGGGTCGGTGGTTTGAAACTTGATTTGTTTCTTGATAACACCTTCTTTGCGTTCATAATAATGTTGAACAGGAACGTCCCAGAATGCGTTATAAATATTGACCGGTTTATTCAAGTAGGCGATTTTGGTCTTGGTCGAGATATAGATTGGAGAAATGGACGGATGAAATGCCGCAGCATTTGTAGATTCACTTACCGCAGTAGTAGTAGTAGTAGTAGTAGCAATCGTCGGGTCTAAAAACGAGTATGTTCGTCGTTGCGCCTTTTTTGAAATACATGATTTCTTCACCGCAATAGCAGTGAGGGTGCTGGCATTGCCAACGGCGGAGGTTATTTTTGGAATTGTCGTTGTTGTGGATGAGCCGATACAAGCGGAAGCGGAAGCCGACGGCGTAATCAGTTCATTTTCTTCTTCACTTGTTTCATCGTTGTCGTCTTCATCGTCGTAGTCATCGGCATTATCGCAATTTTGTTGGCGGGATATACGTGTCATAAATTTCATCCATTCAGTGTCAAGTTCAGCCATGGTGTAGATGTATCATGATTGTTAAATCCATAGCATTTTTATTTCAATTCTTTGCGACCGACGGTTATGAAATACTTTTACGGTTTCTTTTTCATGACCTTAATCATGCGTTTTTTTACAGTCGATTGCGGTCTCGTGTCGGCGTTGGTTCCAACTTCGGCCACAGTTTCGGCCTCGGCCTCGGCATCGGCTTTTTTAACCGAATGAAAATAACCCTTGAATTTCAATATAAAATAATGGATGATATATTCGGTTCGTATGTGATGAAGATGAATGATATGTTCAATACTATAAAGAATATCTGTGCCGACAAATTCATGCGTTCGTTCGCGGACGATATAATACAAAAATTGTTTGATAATTGTTCGCGGATCCATAAAGTATTTGGAACTAATCTCTCGAAAATACGTTAGAATAACGTCATCGTTATCACATGACGCCGATGCCGCCGATGCCGCCGATGCCGACGCCGACGCCGACGCCGACGAATCCTGAAATAACTTCACAAGATGGTCCCATACGTTATGAGTAATGACATGAAGGTTTTGAAGATTGTCTTGATTCGTCTGAATATAATTAATCATACTTCGAATATCGGAATGAAACTGTTGTTGTATTGCGACGAGATTTTCATCCGAGAGATTGAGTTGTTCGTTATCGCGTATTTTACACAAAAACGTAAATATATCCGCCTGAGGCAGTTGATTGAATCGCATGCGCACAAATTCCGTTTGTAATGACTCATCAATCCGAGAGACATAATTACATATCAAGCAAAATCGAACATTATTGTCGGTATAACTTGTGAGTAAATAACGAAGCGCGATTTGTGCGTTGGTTGTCATATAATCTACTTCATCCAATATCACGAACTTAATTCCGTTGCCAAACATCGACTTTGTGCTCACGAAACTGTTGATTTGATTACGAATAATATCGATACCGCGTTCATCGGATGCGTTTAAATGTATCATCAAGCCGCGATTCTGCATGTTGAGTTTCGATTGATACGCGGTTACAAGATTTATAATGGTCGTGGTTTTTCCGGTGCCGGGGGGTCCATAGAATAATAGATTCGGAAAGTAGTTTGTTTTTAGGATGTTAGAGAGAATGGTTCGATTCATCGGTTCCAGAACAATCTCATCGAAACAGGATGGTCGATACTTTTCAACCCAAGGCATCGTATCATTCGCCGACATCATATAAACAAGTATATCGGAATATATTTATGTATTTAATGTGTTTGTGTATTTATGTCTGTGTCGAACATCGAAGAACGAACATCGAAAAGGAATCAAAACACAAAGAATTGAAACCTGATATGCGTAATTATGAATATATACAAGTCTTCGACTATAGTATAACAAAGTATCCGACACCACCCCCCCGCGCCACCGAATTTCGATGTCATCATCACCAAACCATGGATATTTAGAACTGATTCTTGGTTCTATGTTTTCAGGAAAGACCTCTTATTTACTCGAGGTGTATAAGAAGTGTATGTTTTGTAATATACCGGTTGCTGTCATCAATTATGCTGCCGACAATCGTTACACGACCGAGTCGATGTTATCAACGCATGACAAGCAAATGATACCGTGTATATTAGCGTCGTCCATCCGAGAGGCGGTCGAAAACAATACTGACGCGATACACCGTGCTGAAACCATTCTCATCAACGAAGGTCAATTCTTTCCAGACATCGAAGACCAGGTAAAGCAGCTCGTTGAACACGCGAATAAACGTGTATATATTTGCGGCTTAGACGGCGATTTCGAGAGAAAACCGCTTGGTTCCTTATTACAGCTCATTCCGTTCAGCGACAACGTCTTGAAATTAAAATCGCTTTGTAGTTTGTGTCGAGATGGAACGCCTGGTGTGTTTAGTTTCAGGACTACGAATGAGAAAAATCAGGTGGTCATCGGGTCGTCGAATTACATACCTTTGTGTCGCGGGTGTTATGAGAAGGAGGCGCGGCGGAAAAAGGCGGAGGGGGGTCTCTAAATATAGACTATACGGATGTCTTTAAGTTCTTTTTGTGTGATAAGCCCGCGGCAAAAGGGTATAAACATATTTTGTTATGAATCATATATTCTGGTCGAGCACTTTCGGTATGCCTACTTTTTCATATCCCACATCCGCATCCGCATCCGCATCCGCACCCACATCCGCATCCGCAGTTACAGTCGTTAAACCTGTAAGAGGTGCGGCAAAAAAAAAGAATGCGAAGGTCCCGAGTGAAGAAGTCAAGGCAATCAAAGAAACAATAATAGAAAGTGAAGATTATGTTGAGACGTCGGCAAAAGAATCCAGCATACTACCAAATGTCGTTGAACAAGAACCAGAACCAGAAGAACAAGAAGAACCAGAGCCAGAGCCAGAGCCAGAAGAACATGAACCAGATGAATCCGAACCTCAACAAGAAGAATATGTCCGACGAGAACCTACATTTCCAGATGTAGTAATATTGAAACAAACGGATAAAAATTATATTGTAAAGCATAATCATTACGCAATTCCAGTTAAAACCAGCGCAAATATTCATGAGATTAGCATGGTTGGCAGTGGCGCCGATGCCGACGAGGCCAATAGTGCCGACGGAGGAGTTGTCGGACGAACCGTGTTGGTTTCTACTACCGACCTTGTATCGCCCAACCAGATATACAAAGGCCAAATCAATAAAAAACGCGGTAGAAAACCCAAAGCCGGTATTATTTTAAATTCAAACACCGGTATGTATGACGCGTCAGAAGTCCCGAATATTATATTACATCTGAAATGTCATTTATCCGATTTAAAGTTGAATGATTCGATTTCGAATTTCGATTATACTCCGTCGATAAGTGAAGTCGAGTCCTATAATTTATCATCGAATTTATTGAAGTCGTGTGAAATCACACATTCATATAATTCAGATACGAATGACAACGATGATGATAACCTCGTGCCGAATGAAATGAATACGCTTACAAAACCAACGACCGCAACTTCAGGTTCAGGTATAGGTGCCGCTGCTACGCATATGTCAATCACCGCCTCGACCTCCTCGGCCGCCTCGACCGCAACGACCGGCATGACCACCACGCTGTCGGCGTCATCATCAACCGCGACCAAAAAACACGCAACAGAAGCCGCCATTCACGTCATCAACGAACGACAACAAAAGGAAATCATGAAAAAAATAAATCGTTTGAAGTATTCATTTCATAATGGAGAAACGATACAAATGAAACTGAATCATAAAAGTGCCTGTTTTTGGGATACATGCGAGTTCGATGGACCGATTTACTACATTCCAATTATGGTCGTGAATGGAGTGTTTCATGTGAGCGGCTGTTTTTGTTCGCCGGAGTGTGCGCTTGCGTCGTTATTAAAAGAACAAATGGATACATCAACGAAGTTTGAACGTATTCACCTTCTCCATTTATTGTATGGAAATTCTAAGAGCACCGGATTTAAACCAGCGCCGAACCCGAACTATCTTCTCGATAAATATTACGGAAATTTAACAATCGATGAGTTTCGTTCATTATTCAAAAGTCCGCAAATGATTCATGTTGTGAATAAGCCACTTACGCATATTCTTCCGGAATTATACGAAGATAATAACGATTTTCTTGTAAATAGTAAAGTCATACCGACGAATACGCTCAAGTTGAAGAAACGATACAAGACGACATTCGTTCAACATAGTAGCACCGCGGATTAAATCTGAAAACGGCCAACGGCCAACGGCCGAAGGTGGAGGAGCTTGTAATATATTATTTTACTAACATAATATATTATATCTATTATTCAACATATAATTATCTATACACGATGAATTCAAAAGAAGAGAAAGAAAATATCGTGCTTTACATCAAAAAAAACAAACATGCGACATATCCTACGAAATACGGATTAGAGTTTCAGTGTGTTGAATTGATACGACGATTTTTTACGATTCATAAAGGTCTCACATTTCCGGATGTAGTAGATGCGACGGATTTTTTCAAACGGATTACGCATTTCGATACGACGGCCGCAAACACGCAGACGCACACGCAGACGCACACGCAGACGCACACGCACACGCACAGTGTGCCATTAGAAACATGCGCATATCCATATACACTCACCCCGTTACACTATTTACGACCTGGAAGTATTTTATTTTGGAAATACAAGAAAACAGAATATCCGTATGGTCATGTCGCCATCATTTGGAAAAATGACACAACGCTCAACGAAACCTATATCGTCCAGCAAAACCTGAATCCGCCAATCAAACGAATCAATACTGCGGTGCTGTTTTCGAAGATGAACCGCCCTGACAGTAAATACGCTGGTGTGAAATTACTTCCGCGCGAATACTTGACCGGAATTCAGAATCTCGATTGCGTTGTTTATCGATTATAGTTTCGCTTCCGCCGCTGCCGCCTTCTTTCTCTCGAGCACCTGATTATAAATCTTCGTTATTTCCTGACGGCGATAATAATCTTCAGCTGATTTATCCATGAAGTTTCGTATCTCTGCGAACCGCAGTTGGTTCGTGCTTGTCGCCGACGTCGCTGCTGGTGCCGCACTCGATGAATCCGGACCCCTCATATATTCGCGAATCACCCGCTTTAAATCATAGTTGGTATGTTCTAAAGCTGCTTTCACTTGTTCTTCTGTCATATCAGTCTGGGACATAATCACGCGTGTCATCGTGTCGATTACTGCGGGGGATGGAACGGGCGCATTACCCGACGCTGAGTTTTGTTGTTCAGACATAATACACTACTACGTATGTGAAACTTTATATACTTTACATTAGGATACTTTTTTAGGATTTGAACAGAAAATTGAAATAAACACATTAGAATATAAAGAATACAGCACAGTCAAACATAATGACCGAACCTGTTTCTTCGTCTTCTTCGTCGTCATCCGTAAATAGCATCGGCAGCGGCATGACAATCGATATTCGCCCGATGATCGAGGATGTATCGCAGGTGATGACGAAGCATATCACAAATATCTTATCAGGAGTCATCGGGGAATATACCGTTTATAAAGAAACACACGACACGATTATGGGGTTGCCATGTGTGCGTAGATTACAAGAACGAATTAACGAGTTGGAAATGTCGCGTGACAACAGCGGTGGCGAGTCAGTTGTTTCTTCTGAATGTAGCGGCGGGGGCGTCGGTGGTGGTGGTGGTAGTGGTGGAAGGGGCGGCGGTGCGGCGTCACGCGAGGATGAAATTCATCAGCTTCAATCAGCAATCGCGGAGTTGAACCGTTATATCGTCGCGCTGGAATCAAAGGTTGATATGAAGACGGTTTATTCGTCGGCGGCGCCTGCCTCTGCGGCACATCACGAAGAAGAGTCCATTCGACTGGAGATTCATGAAAATACGAGCGAAAATACAGAAAGCGAGTTTGTTATTCCACGATCAAAGAGCAAGAATGTAATCATATCTTCTTCCACAATTCCCGAAGAACCTGAAGAGGAAGAAGAAGATGATAAAGCAACAGAAACAACCGAAGACTTGGCTTCACTTGTTGAGACTGTCCAACTTGAGATTGACGCGGAAGGCGAAGAGGAAGCGGAGGAGGAGGAGGAAGCGAATGCCGACGTAGAGGAAGTCGAAGCGGAAGCGGATGACGCGGAAGCGGACGAGGAAGCCGACGACACGGAAGCGAATGCTGTAGTAGAAGAGGAAGCCGAGGAAGCCGAGGAAGCCGAGGAAGCCGAGGAAGCCGAGGAAGCCGAAGACACGGAAGCGAATGCTGTAGTAGAAGAGGACGCCGAAGAAGAGGACACGGAAGCGAATGCTGTAGTAGAAGAGGAAGCCGAAGAAGAGGACACGGAAGCGAATGCTGGAGTAGAAGAGGAAGTGGCGGACGAGGAAGCCGAAGAAGCGGAAGCCGAAGAAGCCGAAATCGAGGTTTCAGAAGTCAAAATCAAAGGAAAGACCTATTTCACGACCGACCCTCAAAATGGAATCATCTATGCCTGTGTGGATGACGATGTTGGCGATGAAGTCGGAGTTTTCAAGAACGGTGTTGCGGTTTTCAACAAGGGAAAGAAGTAATCAATATAATCTGATGGTATAATATAGATTCCATTCGATTCATTTCATTTCATTTCATTTCATTCCATTCCATTCCATTCCATTCCATTCCATTCCATTATGCTTGAAAAAATATGTTCGCCCGCTTTATTGTATTTAGCCTTTTCGATGATTCAAATCGTCATCGATTTATTTCAAGGTGATTATCAGACATCACTATTAAAATTCATTATCATGTTTATTTTTACTGCGATACTCAATATTCTCTGCTTGAATGGCTACACCAAGTTCGTTTGGTTTATTGTGATTATTCCTATTATTTTACTCACATATATCAGCAGCGTTCTTTTTTATGTGTTTGGAGTCAATCCAGACAAATCACAGATTCATATAAAGCAGAATGCGCAACCGAAGCAACCCGCACAGGCACCAGCACAGGCACCAGCACAGGCACAGGCACCGGCACAACCCCCGAAATAACAACATAAAAAGATTTTGATGTGGTATATACATAGAGACATCATATGCCTTGTATTCTTGAGCCCTCTAACACCAAATACATTTGTTCTACGATAAACAAAAATCAAATGTATGCGTCGTTCATACCGATGACACCATCGACGTCATCCCCAAAACAGCAAGTTATTTACATCCAACAAAAGACAGCCAGCGATACAGAGATTTTATTTGCGTATTTTTCGTTATACATCCTTTTTCCTCTATTATATAATATGCTTCTAACTGGAGATAAATCTATCATTATGGTATTATGGCGATACATCGCGTCGGGTGTGTTTGATACAGTATCCTATATCAAAGAAGCCGCAACCGACCTATTTTATGCTTCACTACGCATGTTTGGTCAATACACATTTAGCACATATACCGTTGTAAAGGATGGCCGCGAGATATTTACTTCTTCATCCATGTATTATTACTACAAAAGTGATCTGAAATCCGTATATCGTATTGACCGAGCAAAATATGATGTATGTAAGTGGATTGACCGACAATGTGCTTTATTTTTAAAAATACATGGCGAGGAACCCGTAATAAATGACACTGAAAATTACATTTACGATTTCATCCTTCATAAGGTGGATAACCAACCGTATGTGCGAATCCATCGCGGTAATTTTACGGGGCGAACACATACACTCATTACCGAACACTATCGTCCATATGCGAAATCATATCAATACGCGCCAGAGGCGGAACTTACGATATGGTATCCGAGTTGCTCGGTCGAACCACCGATGGAATCAAATGGAGAACCGGAGCAGGCCAACGCTGCTGCCAACGACGACGCCAACAAAGAACACACGGTCTATGAGTGTTATCCTCCAAAGGTCTATAAAATCAATCTGAAGACGCCTCATCATTTTTTACTTGAAAAGAATGAGATTCTGGATGTTACATTTTTGAAATGGAAACTGTATAATGAATTTGGAGCTGCTGATATTGCCAAACGGTTAAACTCGGTATTCTATAATTATAAGGTCGTCATGTTTTATAATGACTGCATGAAAGAAGACGTCGAAAAGACAAAGGCTGAAGTTGCGATCACAGCGGCTGAGGCAGAGGGAGCAGGAGCGGGAGCGGCAGAGGGAGCGGGAGCAGCACCGGCCGTAGTGAAGGCAGAAGCCGGCGATAAACCACTCGTCGCATATACGTTAAACGACAAACAATCCGTTATTGTAGGTCATACATATGTTGTTAAGGTTGATTCACTTCTTCGGTGCCCTATATTCGAATCAAATGAAAAGAACGTATTTGATATTGATGGTGTATTGACATCCTATTATACCTGTTCTGATACGGAGAATGATTCAGATGACGAATGCGATGACGAAGGCCACGGTAGTGTCGAAGGCGAAGGCGAATGCGAGGGCGAGGGCGAAGGCGAAGGCGAAGGCGAGGGCGAAGGCGAAGGCGAGGGCGAGGGTGAAGGCGAGGGCGAGGGCAAACAACAAGTCACCCCAGAATATGATGAAACCGAGTTCGAAGTAATTCAAGAATCATCCGCATAAAGAGTATAAAAAAAAATTGATAGTATAATATACGGTGTGTATTATCCCATCCACATCATTTTACGGAAATTCTCCACGGTATGACTACTGAAACAATCAACGACACACCATGCGCACATGCGTCTGCGGCGGATACAAGCATGTTTCATAAATTGTCAGACCGTTGGACTTTATGGGCTCATCTTCCTCATGATACCAATTGGGCCGCTTCAAGTTATAAAAAGATATATGAATTTGATACGGCAGAAGAGGCTATCGCCATATTTGAAGTTCTGCCCCCCAAGCTCGTCATGAACTGTATGTTGTTCCTGATGCGAACCGGTATTGTTCCGATGTGGGAAGACCCACAAAATCGAAATGGAGGTTGCTTTTCCTATAAAGTAGCGAACAAAGAAGTCAATAGTGCATGGAAACAACTTTCATATGTTACGGTGGGTGAAACCATTTCAACCAATTTGAATGTAGTTGGCATCGTAAATGGAATCACGATTTCACCAAAGAAGAATTTCTGTATTATAAAAATCTGGATGGCGAATTGTAACTTCCAAAACGCGGGGATTATTCGCGAACTGGAAGGAATTACAGCACACGGGTGTTTGTTTAAGAAGCATACACCGGAATACTAGTTGCTCACTCACTCCATCGCGTTGCTCACTCACTCCATCGCTTCGCCCGCTGCGCGGCTTCGCGATTTCGTTCGCTCGCGCTTTGCCGCTCATGTCTGATGGGTGTGGTGTGGTGTGGTGTGGGGTGGTGTGGTTACAAATAATAATGCTACTTTCCAGCCTTATTATTTTTCTTATTATTTTCATAGTATTTTTATTCGATACGTATCTACGACGTCGGCATCATGACCAATCCACCTCAATATATGTTTGTCGCGTTACTGTAAATCCGTCGGTTTGTTCGCGTTCTTCGATACTTATTTTACTATCCGGAAAGTATTTTCGTAGATGTTCAACGATATCCTCATGAACCCGGGGTTTTACATGGATTTGAACCGCGACTCGATACGTCCCAATTTGTTGTTGGTCATCTAATCGATACGCATATTTTGTATGTTTCTCACATGAGATATTCCCCTTTTCGATTTCATCGCATATCGTGTCTCGAATTTGAGTCGCCAATTTCATAATCACATTATTGTATCTATAATCCCGGAGTGCTTCTTTGGTTAGTAACAAGCGATGTGCGCAGACCGAAGAAGACATGATTTAGCGAAGTCAGACAGACAATTTTATATAATATAGAACATGTGTTTTTTATATTATATTCTGTGATTCCATGACTTCGAGGAAGGGGCGGTTCCGGCAGCATTATGTTATGAGCTCGGCAACGGCGACAAGCACAACTTAATCGTCCCCAGCGACGCAACATAATACTTCACAACCAGCGGCATATCATTATCCAGATACATCTCGATTTGATTACACAAGTTCGTGCATTTGATGAAATATCCGAGATTTTTAAGTGAGAACTCGCCCTGAATAATCTTCCCTGCGTCCTTTTTATGAAGAAACTCCATACTTCCATCTGACTCCACGCGCCTCACCTCCGCCGTCGCAAATTGACCCGAGCAGCGAAAGATCAGTTCATTCCCCACCGATTTAATCTCCAGCTTCTCCGAAATACACGAGAGGTCGCGAATAATCTTCTGGAAATCGCTGGATGGGAGGTTAATCACACTCGAAAATGCGACCTGTGGCTCAACCAAGTCTTCTGGGTCAGGCTCGATAAGTCGAAGTTTTTGCGTCTTACACTGCTTGATATCCCCGTTCTCGAATTTAAGGCCGAGGTAGGATACAACACCATCATTATAGTCCTTCTTTTCAATATATATGGTAAGGGTATCATCATTATCAATCGAGTTGATTAACTTGAACAAATGAAACATATTCACACCGATGATGATTTTGTCAAGCGCACACTCATAGAGCTCGAAATTCACCGCTTCCAGAAACATATGTGCCAACATCGTATGTGATTTATCCATATTAATGATGCGAATCCCGTCCTTCTGAAACGTGATATTGGTCTCGATGAGAATTTCTTTTAGCGCACACATTAGCGTTCTCACGGGGGCGATTTGGACGGTTTTAATCACGAGAACATTATCCGAGTTATTGTAGGCTTCGGTGCCGGTGCCGGTGCCGCCAGTCCCGGTATATGGCGCTGCCGCGCCGCCGCCCCCGCCACCACCACCGCCGGCATGTGCGTTTGAATGACTCATTTTCGTTTCTTTATACAATACATTTTATAAATCTTTATATCTATTTGTGCGTATTATATAATACGGCGACGGCGATGACGGCGATGAAGACATACAAAATCAAAAGAAACAAAATCACGAATACTCGCAAACGCAAAAGACAAATACATTACCACGATAACCCGTCCGACGACGACGACGGATGGCTTCGCGTAACTATCCGCGGTGCGCCATATGAACGGGGTGTGAGCCATGGAAAACAGATTGTCGCAGCCGATCCTGAGAGATTTACGCGTATGTTGGCCGTATTCGACAAGATTTATCGCCAGAGTTACGGTCGGGATATCGAATTTTTCTACGGATTATGCGAGGATTTTTACAAGCCAATCATTAAGCGACGATTCCCGAAAATTTACCGAGAGATGGAGGGGATTGCGGCGGGAGCGGGTGGTAGCCTCGATGTGTGTCAGGTCATCCTCATCAACGTCTATATGTCTATCCCTTATTTTTACGCACATATGCTTCGTTATATCGATACGCCGAAATATCGGAAGAAATACGCGGATGTCATACGCGATGAACACGCGATTCGTGCCGACCCCACTGCCCTCTCCGCCCGTTCAGCACGCCTCGACGAATTCAAAGACCGGTGTTCGCTGATTATGGCGGTCGGGGAGGGCTGGACCAAAGACGGCGGAATTGTATGCGGTCATACTTCATATAGCAACTTTCTTGATGCCCAATTCTGTAACGTCCTACTTCGAATCGAGCCGGAGGCGGGGGATGGGTGCGTCATGGTGATGCAGACGGTTCCTGGGGGTGTGTGGAGTATGACGGATTTCTTCGTGACGAGCGCGGGCATCGTAGGCAGCGAAACAACGATACGTGGATTCAACGCTTTCCGACTGCGCGACCCGATTTGTTGTCGAATCCGCGAATGTATGCAATACGGCAAGACCTTAGAAGAATATGTCGAGAGATTACAAAAACGGAACTCGGGGGATTATGCGTGTTCGTGGATGTTCGGCGACATCCGAGGGCGTGGTGGAGGCAGCCACGGTGGGCCACGAATTATGCGGGTTGAACTTGGACTGAATTATGTGAATATTGAAACCACGCGTGATGGTGTATTTCTCGGGTTTAATTCGACATACGACGAGAGAATTCGGGCGATTGAATGCTTGGGTGTGTCGGGCGGTGGTGTAGGCGGCGTCAAAGGCGAGCTGAGCGATGCCGACGGATTTCATGACGTATCTTCGAGTATTGGAAATCGCCGAGTTCAACTGGAAAAACTCGCGGAGAAATACCGCGCGGGTGGAAAACTAGACACGGCGGCGGTGAAACGGATTCTGTCCGACCATTTTGACAATTATTTAGGAAAAATGGTGGCGAATTCGAGGACGATTTGTAAGCACGGTTACGGAAGCGGAGCTGGAGACGACAGCGGAGGAAGCGCCTCCGCTCCATTCAAGCCAGTTGGTGCCTATGACGCAAAAGTCGCGGATAGTGCGTCCATTCGGCGGATGTCGTTTTTGGCACATTGGGGGCCTCCATGTGGGACGCCTTTTTCGGTGAAGGAGCATATGAAAAAACACCCGGAGTGGAAGGACTTGGCGGAGTATCTGGTGGATTTTCCGAGGAGGGGATGGGTGGAGGCGTGAGTTAAAAATATATGTTATTTATATAACAAGTAAATTAGTAATGCCGACGTATACAGACATGTATGGGGTGAGAAGAAATCAGCAGGGTCAAGAACTCGATGAATGGGGTAACGATGTTGCTAAACAGAAGATATTAGAGGAAGAAGAGCAGCGGCGGCGGTCCTGGCGGCAGGAGAATGAGGATGAGGATGAGGATGAGGAGGATGAGGAGGAGGAGGAGGAGGAGGAGGGGGGCGGAGGTTCCCGTCGCCGTCGCCCTTCGCGCAAATCCACGATCTCCATGAAATCCAAGAAATCCAAGAAGTCTTCGCGCAAATACAAGAAATCCAAGAAGTCTTCGCGTAAATACAAGAAATCCGCCAAACGCGTATTTAGGAAGAAATCGCGTTCCACGAGGCGGCGTTGAAAAATGGAGGACAGATTCTCAATAATAAAATATTGATAATATGTATAAGAAAGAGGATAAGATGAGTGAAGAAAGAGACGCAGCAGCAGCAGCACAAAACCTAGCAGTAGAATCACCACAACAACAACCAGCAGCAGCAGCACAAAACCTAGCAGTAGAATCACCACAACAACAACCAGCAGCAGCAGCACAAATATCCGATAAAGAAGTTAATACAATTGTTGATAAAGTGGTGCCAGCGGTTCAAAAGAAGTTACAGGAAACATCAGCCGCAGTCAAATCCAATACCGAAGGCGATGGCAAAGGCGCAGACGCAGACAATGCAGCAAAAATTGCTGAACTAGAAGAAATAATTACCAATACGTCTATAACGGAAGAAGAAAGAAATAATGCCCAAGCAGAATTAGATAAACTTAAACCCACAGACGCAGTCCAAGGCGGTCGTCGTCGTTCCAAACGCAAACAGCACAAGAAGAGCGGTAAGAAGAGCCGTCGCCAATCCAAGAAGGGCGGCAAAAAGCACGCCAAATCCGCCAAGAAGGGCAAGAAGCGTTCTCATCGCAAGCACTAATTCCATGATTCTATGATGATTCCATTATTTTTAGCAAAAAGTTCAAAAATAATGATGATAATTCAACGACGGCTATTGTAAAATATATAAACCGTAATGAATAACATATTCATACGACGTAATATGTCATCCCTCTCCGACACCATCGCCATTCTCTCGGAGATATGGAATACAAACGCGGACAATCCCGTCATTCTCGAGAGAATCCATGCCTACGTAAAGACCCAGCTCCCGCAATCCATCAAAAACTACCAGACCGCTCATGCTGAACGCGAAACACGCAAGAAATCTCTCGAACTCTTCGCCGATGAATTCACCGAGAGTTTCCTAAATCGAAACAAATATTTCTATTCACCGTCGTCGGAGTTATACTTCACGTATCATAATCAAGTCCGGTATGCGTTAATCAACGAAGACGAAATTCATCACCGGATTTTGGCAGATATTACCGCCTCCGATTTTCTCTCCGCTGCCGCCGCGTCTACAAGCACCAGCACGAGCATCAAATACCGTATAAAAAACCGAATTATCAAGAGTATTCAATCCTCCCGTGATATTCTCTCATCTATTCCTGAATCCCGCACCATCCAGCATGTCATCGGACTGCTTTACCCCGCGCTCTTCCACACCCGCGACCATGCGAAGTATTTTCTGACGATTCTCGGCGATGTCCTCCTCCGAAAAGCCGCACCTCTCATCTATTTTGTCCCCACCCTCGCAAAAGAATTCATCAAAGACCTCGGCAACGAGTGTTACGCCTTATTCGGTTCTACCGCCGGTTTATTCAGCACCGCATTCAAGTTCAAATATTACGAGCATCAGTATAAGGATTGTCGGTTGGTGGATATTCGATGGGGTGGAGGAGGTGGAGGCGGCGGCACACAATCATCGTCATCGTCGTCGTTGTCGTCATCGTCGGCCGCATTTATGCTTCGTCTCTCGAACATGCCTGAACTCGGGACATCCATCATCGACCTTTTCTGTGTTGGCGCGCATTACTCGCACCGGTTTGGGAGTGCCGATGATTTCTTGCGCCTCCACTGTAAAACGCCGGAGGTGGGAAGCCATGCGTTGTTTTTACGCGACCGTAGCGAGACGCAAATCATCGATGAATTCATGAATTACGCTACCGAACCTGCTTCATCCGAACACGAAATATCGATGACAAATATGCTATATTTATGGAAGATGTATCTCTCGGAGTTTCGTTTGCCAAGCGTGTTTTTTGCGGCGACGTTACGTGCGAAACTGTCGGCGTCGGCGGCGGCGGCATCGTCGGCAACCCCGGACAGTATCCCGAATCGCACAAGCAAGTATCTTCCCGTCGTAAGCCAGTTTCGCCAATTTTGGAGCGAGTTTTGTTTCACCGATGACCGCGAAATCGAGCTTGAAATCGACGAGCTATCAACCCTTTTCAACGAATACACAGCATCGGCCGCAGGTATGCCCGTCGTGAGCGACGCAACACTACTCGGAATGCTCCACCACTTCTACCCTGACGTTATTATTGAAGATGATAAATATATACTGAATGTCGGTTGTAAATTATGGAATAAACCCGCCGAAATAAATGATTACCTGGAACAATTTAAACAGCTGTGCGTGACGAATCATCATTCATTTCCGCAGCCATTATATAACGCTTACGAGTATTATTGTGGGCGTTGTTATTCAACCGCGAAGCGGCGTATTATCAGCAAACGATATTTTGAGAAGTATTTCATGGAAGAATACCTAGATTACATCGATGAAAATGGTATGATTACGATAAAGTGGTGGGCAGCCGACGCCGACGCCGATGCCGATGATGACTATGGCGTGGATATCGATGCCGCTGATGCCGCTGATGACGAGACAGCAATCATGTCATAAAAGTTATACAAAATATCCCGCGTCGATTCTAATGCTTCCGGGTGAAACATTACACCATACGCGCGGTTTTTTGTGAATTCGAAAGCACACGCATGGCGGCGTCCATCACGAAACTTCGTAATCCACGCAATCTCTCGAACATGCGATGACGACGACGGCGACGACGGAACAACCGGAAGTTCATGAAAATAAAAGCATGCGTCTATGCCGCGCGGTGTTTGGCCACGCTCTTCTTGGCCTTTGAAAATACGATGTGTCGAGAGATTGACGTTGTGCGACCCAGTCCATAATGTATGATAGGATGTAAGTGAGCCTCCGTAATACAACATCAATACCTGACACCCATGACATATACCGAGCACAGGTGTTTTCGGAAAATGATACAAATAATAGAGCTCAAGTGTGAGTTCAGGTTGGGGAGTGTGTGACTTCACACGAAAACGCGCACCTGGTATGATTAAACCGCGAATGTCGGTTCGCGCAACTACTGCGGGGTCGCATCGACGCGTGACGATATATGGAATCTCTCGTTGTTTGAGAGATTGAAATAGTTCGCGTAGTTTATTGGCATGGTTCGGTATTTCACGTGTAACAATAAGAAGCATTACAACGAAACAACGAAACGACGACGACTGATATAATCATATATAATAATTACGATTATATCTACAAAGCAGAACCATAATGCGCCGCAACTGTCCGATTGACGCCTCGCATACCGCCGGCACCACCTTCCAGTTTCACAATCCGCCCGCTCTCAATAAAGATTTTCACAGGAAATGTCGCCGCGAATTCGGAGTCATGCGTGACGACAATCATCGTCGTCTTTTTCGCCATTTCATTCATCATCTGAGCAACATATTTCTTATGAAACGAATCCACCGCAGCCGTCGGCTCGTCCATAATCGTAATCGGTTTGTTGCTCAGGTAGCTCCGCAATAAGTAAATAATTTGCCGCTGACCGCCGCTAAGTTTCTCGCCTCTCGACCCCGCCAACGTATCAAGTCCCTGCGGCAGTTTCTTAAATACGTTCATGATTTTCAAGCGGTCTAGAATATCGATGACCTCTTCCTTCGGTGTCGTTGTCCCGTAACATATATTTTCCAATACGGTTCGGTTGAAGAGCACGACCTTTTGCGAAACAATCGATAATTTGCTTCGCAGGTATTCGCGGTTGATATTCTGAATATCCTCTCCATCGAATAAGATTTGACCCTCGGTCGGCTTGAAAAATCCAGACAAGAGTTTGATAATCGTGGATTTACCACTTCCGTTGGTTCCGATAATCGCGACGCGGTCGAGAGGTTTGATTTTAAAAGAGACATTATCGAGTGTTTTCTTACGGTCTTCGGCAGTTTTGACCTGTTCTATGTTGGCATTGGTAGTCGTGTATTCAAACGACACGTTCTTGAATTCGATATCTCCGGTGATAGGGATGTCTGTAAGTGCGTTCGCCCCCGACCCTCCCGACGATGCTGACCTCGCGTCATCGACCAATAACTGACGTATATTCGTTTCATTTTCTGCGAGCTTACCATACTCCGCAATCACCATAATACTCCTTTGTGAGGCGGTTTTGATGTATCGGACGAAAAACAGCATAATAATGATGACTTTAATCGTAGATGTGCTGTCGATGGTTTTGGATTTATACAAACGAAGAATCACATACACATACGCCACAAGAATAAGCGTGACGAGGATTGAAATCACGTAGGCACCCTTGGATGTGCTCCACAGCTGCGTTTCATGTGCGTCGTCATAGATACCGTGCTGTTGTGTCAAGTATTCCTTCTCTTCTCTCACCTTCTTATTACAGATAATACTGATCGAATTACTCAGCACGTCATCGATGTTTGACATCAAATTCTTCTCTTCATTCTCTCGGTTTTCAGATGTGAGCTTACTATCCATGAGAATATAATAATACAAAATGAAGAACACAACGAATACGAGCAACGTCATGCCGCCAATAACCGGATTCAAATAAATGACATACCCGAGAATCACCACGCTCGTAAGAACGAATGTGACGACCCAATAAATAAATCGCCCTGTAAATGATGTGACTGTATTCGGTATCTTTAATGTTTTGATAATATGGTTGGATATGTCCTCCTTTTCATAATTCACCTCAATATTTTTGAAGATGACGTCGATGAGTTTGAATCGGATGAATTTCTCCATCATTGGGTAATAGATTTTGTCGAAGTAGTTGCTAATCATATACACGGTATCCACGAACATGCTTAAACCCGCGATTTTCAGAAGAATCGTGATGGATTTACTGTATTCCAGGCCGTTGATTGCGCCTGTAAAATTGGAAAAGAGGTCTGACAATACAATCATTTCGATTGGATTACATATGAGTGTCGTAATAATGGTAATAAATACCCATATTTGGTTTTTTTTCAAGAAGTCGAATATATATCCTGTAATCAATTGGTTGTCCATCGTTGGCACTCACGATCCAACAACAGGCTATTTTATAATACTATTATAATGTTATATAATAGTAATACCTGTCATTCCGTCCATCGGTCCTTCGGTCCTTCGGTCCTTCGGTCATTCGGTCCTTAACGTCTCTTAGGAGTATTCACGAGACGAGAACGACGACCTGTCTTGGAAATCTTGATGGCGCCGAACTTGCCCTTACGAGCGGTGTAGCCATACTTGCGCAGACGGTTCTCCTTCTTTGCAGTAGCGTGCTTCTTGGCGCTCACAATACGGCCGTGCTTGTTGAACACGAGATCACTCTTGGTAAGACCACCAGGGGTCTTGTAGGCGGTATCATGCCAAACTTGCGCACGAGAACCCTCTAACATTTCATACTTCTTACCATGAACGTGGTAAAATCCATCATCGTGGCGGTCCAGACGTTTCACCATTTTACTAAATCTCTCGTTATAACTTACCCTTAGAAAAAATCTGAATCTGAATCTGATTCTGATTCTGAATCTGAATCTGAATCTGAATCTGAATCTAAAATGAATTTGTTATAGGCGCTCCATATCCGCCAGGAGCGCCTGTCCAGCGTCCAAAACGGTTAATATTATTTACAGCATACACCTTTTTCACATTCTTGGTTTCCGTCGCAACGCGAATATTCTGTGCATAACGCATTTTTTTCGTGATATTCGTATTATTGGTAGAAGTCGCCATTCCCGCCGTCGGATTCGTGATCGTGGGGCATTTAAAATATGGAACCCGAATATCGTTATTTTGATTGTTAATCACGATTGGATTTCCAGATGCGTCATATTGAACTAGTGCATCATTGATACGGTAGATATCGCTACATGTGAGACCCATGCCGAATGTAGTGCGGTATCGTGGTGCGGTCATATCTAGCTATCGCGCGTGAGTGTAATGTTACATACCCAATCCAAAATAAAATTGAACATGAGTTAAACATATTGTCTGAATACACTATACCCATCTCTTACACAAGAATCGAGTTCATGCCTCCTAAATCTGCTGCTGCTGCTGGTGGTGCCGCCGCCGCCGACCTCGCCAAGTATCAGAAAATGACAGACCGTGAGCATATTCTCAAGAAGCCAGACACGTATATCGGAACAATCGAGCCAACTGAAATGATGGAATATGTTATGGACGCGGTGCCGCCGCCCTCGCCGCCTTCTTCTTCGCAGCCCTTGGCATGTGATGCGGTTGAGGGGGGAGGTGCTGGTGCCGCCCCGATGCTCACCCGACGCAACATCACGTATATCCCCGGTCTTTACAAGCTTTTCGACGAAGGAATGGTGAATATGCGCGACCATGTCGTCCGTCAGGCACAAGCGATCGCCGATGGAAAACCCGACGCACTCCCTGTGAGCACCTTGGAAGTAGAGATTGACCCCGCCGACGGAACCATTCACATGACAAATGACGGCAACGGTATCGACGTGGCTCAGCACCCTGAACACAAACTCTGGATTCCCGAGATGATTTTCGGCCATCTTCGCACATCAACGAACTACGACGAGAACAAGAAGGAGAAAATCGTTGGCGGGAAGAACGGGTTCGGATTCAAGCTCGTCCTCATCTGGTCGGTGTGGGGTCGCGTGGAAACCGTCGATCACGTCCGCGGACTAAAATACATCCAAGAATTCAAGAACAATCTCTCGGAAATCACGCCGCCAATCGTCACCAAGTCCAAGGTGAAGCCTTATACTCGTGTCAGTTTCCGACCCGATTACGCACGATTCGGTCTCGCAGCCAACAACCTCACCGCCGACATGACCGCGCTTTTCCTAAAACGCACCTACGATATTGCGGCCGTGACAGACAAGACTGTGAAAGTGAAATACAACGGTGCGCTTGTTCCGGTGCGTCATTTTCAGCAGTATGTTGATTTGTATATTGGCGCGAAGGGGGGCTCGGGTGTGGATGGTGGCGGCAGCGTGAAACGCATCTACGAGAATCCCGACCCTCGTTGGGAGTATGTCGTGTGCCTCACCACTACGGACGAGTTTGCCCACATAAGTTTTGTCAATGGAATCTATACTCCACGCGGTGGAAAGCATGTCGAATACATTACCAACCAAATTGTCCGCAAGCTTGCCGAAGTCATCAAGAAGAAGAAGAAAATGGATGTCAAGCCAAACACCATCAAGGAACAATTGATGCTCTTCCTGCGTTGTGATATCGAGAACCCGTCATTTTCAAGCCAGACCAAAGACGAGCTCGGCACCGCTGTCGCGAATTTCGGTTCATCATGTAAAGTCAGCGATGAGTTCATCGAGAAGCTCGCGAAAATGGGAGTCATGGACGCAGCCTGTGCGCTCACGGAAGTAAAAGACACGAAAGCCGCGAAGAAAACCGATGGCGCGAAAACCCGCACAATCCGTGGAATCCCCAAACTCATCGACGCGAATTATGCTGGCTCGCCTGACAAATCCGCGCAATGCACCATTATCCTTTGTGAAGGTGATTCAGCCAAAGCCGGTATTATCAGCGGATTGAGCAAAGAAGACCGGAATTATATCGGTGTGTATCCGATGAAAGGTAAGCTCTTCAACGTTCATGGTGAGACGACGAAACGCATCTCGGAGAACCGCGAGATTGCGGAAATCAAACAGATTCTCGGTCTTGAAACCGGAAAGAGCTACACCCCCGCAGATGTCGCTACACGGCTGCGTTATGGTAAGGTGCTCTTCATGACTGACCAAGATTTAGATGGTGCTCATATTCAAGGTCTTGGTATCAACCTTTTCCAGACGGAGTGGCCGTCGCTCACGAAGATACCGGGTTTCATCGGGTTCATGAATACGCCGATTCTGAAAGCCCGCCGCGGTGCGCAAGAGCTCCTCTTTTACAACGACGGTGAGTTTGAAGCATGGAAGAAGCAATTCCCCGATGCGGTCGTCCCCGCCGGTTGGCATACGAAATATTATAAAGGTTTAGGCACGAGCACCGGGAAGGAATTCAAGGAATATTTTGAACAGAAGAAGACTGTCGCGTTCGTCCATACAGGGAAGGAAAGCGACGACCATCTTGACATGGCGTTCAACAAGAAACGTGCCGACGACCGAAAGGAGTGGTTGGCGAATTATTCGCGCGAAGCGTTTCTCGATACTTCGAAGCCTGAAATCCCTTATGAAGAGTTCATCGACCGCGGCCTCATCCACTTCTCGATTTACGACAACGAGCGTTCGATCCCGAATTTGATGGATGGACTGAAAATCTCGCTGCGTAAGATTCTGTATGCGGCATTCAAGAAGGGTGGCCTCAAAACGGAAATCAAGGTTGCGCAGTTCAGCGGGTATGTATCGGAGCATTCGGCGTATCATCATGGTGAGGCGAGTTTAAATGATGCGATTGTCGGGATGGCGCAGAACTTCGTAGGGAGCAATAATATTAACCTACTCGAACCGAATGGTCAGTTTGGGACCAGAGGTTCGGGTGGGCGAGACAGTGCGAGTGAAAGATACATCTTCACACAACTCAACAAGCTCACACGACTCATCTTTCGCCAAGAAGACGACGCCATCTTGTCGTATATCAACGACGACGGGCAAATGGTAGAGCCGACCTATTACGCACCAGCGATTCCGATGATTCTGGTGAATGGAAGTAAAGGAATCGGAACCGGATTCAGCACGGATGTCATGCCGCATCATCCACTTCAAATCATCGCTTATATTCGGGCGATGCTCGCAGCGACACCAGCGACCGACCGCCCTGTCATCGAGCCCTACTTCAAAGGATTCAAGGGGACGATTAAGAATATCGCGGCGACTTCCGCCTCCGCGACCTCCGGTGCCGCGGCGACCTCCGGTGCTCCGGCTTCCGCCTACGCGACCTCTGGTGCTCCGGCTTCCGCCTCCGCTACCTCCGGTGCCGCGACTAGTGTCGCGGCGAAATATCTCATCAAAGGCACATACGAAATCATCGCCGACCGTAAAGTCCGTATCACCGAGCTCCCGATTGGAACATGGACAGATGATTACAAAGTATTCTTGGAAAAGTTGATGGACACGCCCGCGGCGGCGTCGGACAAAGACAAGGACAAGTCGGCTACTGCGACTACCCCCGTCCTCAAAGAATACACCGATATGTCCACCGATACCGTTGTAGATATTACTGTAACGTTTCATCCATCTTACCCGCACACACCGAAGGAACTTCAAGCCGCGGTCATCGATGCTGATGCTGGAACAAACAAATTGGAGAAACTTCTCGCTCTATTCACGACGCAAAGCACGACGAATATGAACCTCTTCGATGCGCATGAGAAACTCCGGAAATACGCGACCATCTACGACATCATCGAGGATTATTACACCGAACGCCTCGCACTTTACGCCAAGAGAAAGGCGGCGATGCTGGCGCAACTTGCGAATGAACTGCGCGTCCTTACCAACCGTGCGCGATACATCCAAGAAATCCTAGATGACAAACTGGAACTGCGTCGTCAAACCAAAGAGGCGATTTACGCGAAGATGGTCGCACATGGCTACGAACACATCGATGATGACGTCGAATTCAAGTATCTGCTGAAAATGCCGATGGATAGTGTGACGGATGAAAATGTAAAGAGCCTTCTCGCAGAGCGTGACGCAAAACGGGCGCAACATCAGGGACTTCAGGACACGACGATTCAAGCATTATGGACCAAGGACTTAGATGAATTAGAACAGGAGTATAAGAAGTGGATAGCAGCAGGAGAGGCGGCGGCGACGGCGTCGTCAAGCAAGACTACAGGAGCGGCAGGAGGTGGCGGCGGCGCTGCGGCACCAGCAAAAAAGAAGATGGTGGTCAAGAAGGCATAATCGAAACAAAACCAGATGGGGGAGGGGTGATATAAGCGCGTTTTATGAAGAATAAAATAATGTAAGTGATACTGTAATAGGAATGATGTAAAATGTTATTATTTTTTATTACACCATTCATTCTATATATAATACTTGTGTTATTTTCATGGGCAGCAGCAGCATCGGCAGCATCATCATCAGCAGCAGCATCATCAGCAGCATCATCAGCAGCATCATCAGCAGCATCATCAGCAGCATCATCAGCAGCATCATCAGCAGTATCGTTATCGACAACCATGACAAGTCTAGTGAAACAATATAATTTTCGTGAAGAAGTTGTAGATATTTCCGGTATCACGATACACAGCGTAATAAAAGATCCAACCAGTGTTATACACAGTGTTCATGATGATGTATTTGTATTTATTCATGGAACAGCGAGTTCGTCGGTTACTTTTTTCGACGTAATGGAACAAATGCCATCCAACGTAAAATGCGTTGCGATCGATTTACCATCATTTGGTATAAGTGGTGATATTGATATAGACATGTATCCAACGAATAAAGAATTGTGTATTCATTATGCGAATGTTATTGGACAAACACTACAAAAAATGGACATTCTTCATAAGACAACTCTTGTTGGTCATTCACTTGGCGGATTTCTATCTATTTATGTTGGCGCGAGGTACGCAATCAAAAACCTAGTTCTATTAAACCCCGCCGGTATTCTTCCAACACTCGGTGTATGGGGATATTATTGGGCTATATTTTTCAAACTCGGGTTACCCACCACTATATTTGACCTTCCACTTATATCGCGTAATGGCATGAAACGTATTATTACCACAATTTTTCATGATGATTCATTATTAACACATTTTTGGTTGTCTTTTTATTCAAATCCACGTAATAAGGGGCATCAAATATTACAAAGGGTCATTACATTTACACCGTGTTATTCGTATTGGAATACACCGTCATTTCCGACACTTACAGATGTTTATAAAAAGATACCGACGACTGTGTGTTTTGGTGTAAAAGACACGATATGCCCATCACATATTGGTTCTTTTTTGAAGTATGTTTCGTGTGGGGAGATTATGATACATAACATTCATGATGCGAATCATAATCCGTGTGTAAATACAGCAGAGATGACCAAATTGTTGAAATCGATTGTAACGAATCAACACGAAGGAACGGTAGGTATAACAATACACAAACCGAATAATATGACATTTCATAGAGGTTGTAAAGGTTATTCATACCCATCTTTTACAAAAACACAAAGGTCAATCGACCAAATATATAAATATTTGCTCACACACAGAGCATAATAATACATTGATTTACGAATGTGTTATGCGTCTAAAACCACGGCTTCAACTCTAGCGTCTTATGCTTGTAATCCGAGAAATTCGGGTGAGCCATCGGCGTGTACATGTTGCTGACATCACGCTTATACTGAATATATCCCTCTGCTTCGCCATGAATACGAGGCACACAGTATTCAAATACTAACTCATTCAACTCGATAATCTGCTCACGGATGTCGGTGGGAGCGTTGGCGGCGTTCTGTAAATAAATTGTCCGCATGATGATGCGCAGAGTATCACAATCCTGTTCGCCGATGACATACTTGCCGCGGGAGCGCTGATACACCCCAGCGCGAATACCGTTTTGAATAATCTGCATATTCTCCTTACTGAAGAACGCATTCGAGAGAGGTGTGTTTTCCCAGATTCCGTTCAGTGCATCACGGTAAGTCACGCACTGATGAACGGGATTTTTATCATAAAGAGCGAACTGGTCTTGAATCGGGGGTGTCAATATATCGAGACGGCCATTTTTAGGTTGTCCGATAAATGTTTCTTCAGGGAAAGTGCGATAATCGAATCGGTTCATTTGATTGAAGTGAGAGAATGCGAATGCGAATACGCTAAATAACGTTGTTGTATAATACACAGATATTATATCACTACTTTATATAGTTATGGATTTCATTTCAAGTTCAAAAAACACAGGTTCGTCGGCATTCGGAAGTTCGAGTAATGGAAGTTCCGGCTCATCCGGTGATGGGCTGTTTAGCAACTTTTTCAATCTCTCCATTCAAAAAATGGTGTTATTACTCGCAGTGATCGCGTTTGTGATCTCAATCGGAACCGTCGCGATTTTACTGTTGAAGTCAAAGAGCACGCAAAAGTGGCCGCCTGAGATTGCGAAATGCCCAGACCGTATGGAATTCGATGGAACAAATTGTGTCGATACGTATGGTTTGGGATACACACTTAGTGCTCCCGACCAAAACAATAACTGTAACAATTTCACCAAGGTGAGAGACGCAGCTTATACCGCATCAGGATTAAATGGTGCCGACGGTGGATATGTTCCATGGGAAGGCATCGTAGATGGTCAAAAGTCACGCGCAAGTTCGTTGAAGTGCTTGACGTAATCAAGCGTCGTCGTCGTCGTCATCGTCGTCGTCTTCATGCGTATTATCTATGACAAAATAACGAAGTTATTATTATGTCATATCGTTACGCGGTATTTACATACGGAAAGCACCGGGTGCGGCACTAGAAGCCCCCTTGGCAACAGCAGGGAGTGAATCAGAAGGAGCACCCATGCCATATGTTCCCGCCTTCATGTTGCTCGTGACACACATCGAGTAGAACAAGCGTGTCTGGAAATACATGAGAGCATACACGAGAATCATCAAGAACGAATAAACTCCGCTCATTAACGTGATTTTCCCCCTAAATAAGAGAACCAGCGATGAAACAAAGCCCAACGCAGCAACCGCTAAAAAAATAAAATTAACAACGGTAAGCCAATAAAACAACAGACAATAATCCTTGTCAAGAGGGGCAAATAATTCTTGGATTGCGTTCATTCTCTGAATAATGCTTGTTATAACATATAAACATAAAAAATATATTCACATATCACACATCGACATACATCGACATACATAGACATACATCGACATACATCGAAATACATCGACATACATCGAAATACATGGAAAATTATACAACCTTTCTTGGCAGAGAAACCATCTATAACAATATCCGAGACTTCTTAGCATCTTTCCAGAAAAACAAATCCGACCTTACATTCAAACGAGGCATCTATATTTATGGCGAGCCAGGTTCCGGAAAAACTGAATTCGTGGTTCGCCTACTAAAAGAACTGAACTATGATATGGTGAAATATGACGCGGGAGATATCCGAAACAAGTCCATCATCGAATCGATAACACAACACAATATCTCCGATAAAAACATCATGTCGATATTTCAACGAAAGGTTCAAAAAATCGTCGTAGTGATGGACGAGCTTGACGGAATGAATAACGGCGATAAAGGCGGTATCACATCTCTCATCAAACTCATTCGTCCTAAAAAAACAAAGAAACAGAAGCAAGAAGAAATCACGATGAATCCGATTATTTGTATTGGGAATTACCACATCGACAAGAAAATCAAAGAACTGATGAAGGTGTGTTACGTCTATGAGTTGAAAACACCTACTCCTGCGCAAATGTCGCACATCATCGACATGAAGTTGCCAGCCATCGACGCGGTCATGCGGAAAAACATCATCGCGTTTGTTCAAGGCAATCTGCGTAAGCTGAACGCAGTAATGGAGATGAGCAAAAAATCAAACACAATACTCGCGAATAATATTCTTCATGCGATATTTCAGCCGAAGACCTATAATGAAGACATCAAAAAGATAACCGAAAAGTTGATGAATACCGAATACCCGATTTCTGACCATAATGTTCTAATCAACGAAACCGACCGCACCACCATCGGGCTGCTTTGGCATGAAAATATCATCGACTTGTTTGAAAAGATGCCCGTTTCAGTAAGCGCACCGTTTTATAAGATGGTCCTGGATAACATCTGTCAAGCCGACTATTTCGACCGTATCACATTTCAAAATCAGATATGGCTATTCAACGAACTCTCTTCTCTCATCAAGACGTTTTACAATCATCATTTGTATCATAAATCTTTCCCGAAAAAGGCGCGGTTTCATCCGACCGAGGTGCGATTTACGAAGGTTTTAACGAAATACAGCACCGAATACAATAACCAACTTTTCATACAGAATTTGTGTATTCAGCTTTCGATGGACCAGAACGATTTATTCACATTTTTCATGACACTTAAAAAACAGTATTCGGAAGAGGATATTCCGCGGATCTTAGAAATGTATGAAATCACGAAATTGGACATCAATCGGATATATCGTTATTTAGACAAATATATGGAAAAGACGGTAGTTGGTGAAGACGACGGTGAAAGCGACCCCCAATACGATTCTGTGTTATTAGAATAAAACCCTATGTCGATGTCATGCGTTTGAATGATACGTAAAAGATGTTATTAGTATTTAGAAATAACTACAATGGGCGCGTCGATTTCATTTGATTCGAAATATCGTTTAATTTTAGATACAGAGATTGAGTGTGTTTCTGTGACTCCTCCTGGCACAAAGACCGAACGTGATAGCAAGCGTGAGAGCGACGGCAGCGGAAGCGGAAGTGGGAGCGACGGCAGCGGCAGCGAGGGCGAAGACAGCGGCAGTGGCAGTGGCAGCGATAGCGACTCAGAAAACAAAATATATACTGTAAAGCCAACACCTGAAATTATTAGCTATATTCGCAGTTATCTTCGTAAGAATGAATTTCTTGATGAATTTGACCTCATTACAGAAATTGACCTCGATAATTATGACCATGCTCCGGGTTCCGCACTTGTTTTCAATTCAGACTCCGTTGTCTATATGACAAATAACCAAACGATTGAGGCGGTAGGTGAATGGGAGTATCTTCCACCCGAGAAGGAGGAGCAGACGAAGTCGTCGAAGTCGTCGAAGTCGTCCAAGTCGAAGAAACGCGGTGAAGATAGCGACGACGACGACCACCACGATGATTCACGGAATAAATATAAATCAAAAGACGATGAACTTCCAGTAGGTGAAATCGAGAATATTCTCAAAGATAAATTTGAAGAATACAATAAGGGTCATGAATTTGTGATTCATGAATCGAAGACGAGTTTTCTTTGTTTGAAGATTAACTCAGTCGAGATTGTAAAAGAATAAATAATATCATCGTCGCTGACGTTATTGACGCAGTTCATTATGATATTATTGTCATTGACGGTGTATTTAGACGTAAATCGTTTCGGGTTCGGTCACAGTCGTCGCTGATGCTGGTGCTGGTGCTGGTGCTGGTGCTGGTGCTGGTGCTGGTGCTGGTGCTGGCGCTGGTGCTGGCACGGACGTCGCACTCACCGCCGCTGCTATGGATGCCGCTTGAAGCTTTTGTAACGACATATAATTATCATGAAGCACTTTATATTCGCGATTTAGTCGTGCTATTTCTTGATCACGTGACGCTACATCGTTTTGTAATGCTTGAAGAATATCAACCACCTGTTTGTTGTTCAATGTGACGGGTGGTTGTCCGGGTTGTTGTAATACAATATTGCCGCCGCCCCCCGTCGCCGCCGCATCTTCCGCCATCTTGGCGCGTTCTTTCTCAAGTTGTAAGGTTTGTGCGATAACGTCAGGCTTCATTTCCGGACGACCTGGTTCATATTTCGCCAATAATCCCTCCAGCTCATTCATATAAAACCGACGAAGGTCGTTGTCTTTAATGAAATCCATCACCTTCTTAGGTGAATCTCTCACCACATCCGGATTGGCATTTACAAGCAACTTGCGTTTATCGAACGTGTTATGTTCATGCGAAAATACCAGAATCACTTTCATCGGGTCGAGTTGAACAAAAGGGACGGTATAATCCTTCAAAAACGCACGCTCCTCCGCCAAACACGCGTCATCGTTATAACGATTGTTCTTGATTAATTTACGTTTAAATGCGAATGTTCCTGCGGTGGCATGATTCGGGCCATATGGTCCAAAACGCTTCATCTGCTTGATATGCTTGAAATAGATGTAAATCTCACTTGACCCTGCGCATAATGCCTCTGGATGAGATACCAACATTTCAACCGCATGCGAAACACGCTTTGGTGGATAATAGTCATCATCGTCCATATACACCAATATTTCACCGCGCGACTTTTCATGAAGCAAATTCCGCTTTCGGCCCAGCGTCATTTTGGTATCATATTTGAAATACTTTACACGAGGATGGGATGCTACAAGGTCTTCGATTGGGTCGGTTCCGTCATCAATAATAATCCACTCCATACGGTCTTGCGGATAATCTTGTGCGTTGAAACACGCAATCATCGCATTTACAAAAGGCCGACGATTGAATGTGGGTGTGCATACGCTGACAAATGGATATTTTTTGAAATATTCTGGGCTTGATTTCTCGATGCCGGCCGATGCCGATGCCGCCGCTGATGCCGCAGCTGATGCTTTATTTTTTCCACCCATATCGTATAATTTGGATATAATAGCTCTTATACGATATTATTTATGTTGTTTATCGCGGCTCGGCTCCGCTTCGCTATCCACTCCAGTTCTTAATCGAATCAAAAAAGTCCATAATTCCTTGCCAGTAATGTGTTAAATACAACGTCAGCAACATCAAAATCACAATCGCCGCAACATTAATATCTAAATACTCAAATGCGTAAAACATCAGCGTCAAATTAAAGAAGAAGAAGATAATTGGAACATAACGAGCATATAACTCGCGATATTGGTCCCAGTGAAGAAGTGGATATACAATCAACGTGCCAATAAATTGTATCAGTTGAACAAAATACGCAATCACCGGAAATATACCCAACCCGAACCCAGTAAATAGTGACCATAATGAACCGCCGATAAATTCTTTACGATGGTCGGTTTGATTCACAATCATACCAATCACTGTTGTAAAGAATGGACCGCCCATCAACATAAATCCGACAATCAACAAAAAGACGAATGGAATAAAAATAATCAGAAGTGGCGAAACAGCATCATACAATTCCGCCGGAATCGCGTTTGAAATACGTGTAATCTGTTCAAAAATATACGACAACATCGCGCGGTCTGATGAAAATGAAAAAATGAATGCGTTATTAATCCACTGCTTAAATCGCGCCTTAATAAAATCCCAGTTCAGCAGATTTACTTTCGTAACGCCTTCTTCCACGCTGTCATTCACCATATCCACGTCTTCTTTTGTCAAACAGAACCATTTAAAGACGTATGTATCAAGAAGAATCGCGGCTTTCAGGTATATTTTTTTGGCGGTTTCGATTTTGGGGTCATCCGCGATACCGCCGAACTTATCATCACAATCGGCGTCGCAACTTGTGTATTCATTCGTATAGCAATACGGCCATTCATGACGGTCGGTGGGGAATAATTTATTCAAATTAATGTGATTGTCTTTGATGCTTTCCGGCGCCGCAAAAAACATGATATTCACACAAATGACCGAAATAATCACCGTTTCAATAAATAGCGTTAAAACGCTGAGTCCGAACTCTTTCAGTGCTTCTAGGTCGAATAACGATTTCGGCTTTGCTTTCGCCGCGTCGGCTGCCATCTTTGACGCTTTTTCTTCGGCTTCGCCACCCCCTCCGAACATCCCGCCTACTTTGCTAAACGTTCCTTCTTCTTCCCCTTCGGCGTCTTCTTCGGCGTCTTCTTCGCCGTCGGCATTGCCGTCATCGGGTCGTTCTTCTTCGTCGTCTGCCATTTTCTGGTGTAAGTTATATATACCATAGATTATTATACATCGAACTCTTACCGCGCATACATGAGTCCGCAATTTCCCGAGACAAACGTAAGAACATTATACCTCTCTTCCAGGATATGAAGGTCATAATTATACAAGTAAATATTCACATTCGGCTTATTCATGCCAATAATCTCTCGTGTATTCGGATTACAAATCACTTTCACCTCCGCCGCTGAGTCCAAGGGCGGATAAATCGTCGTCATCTCCAACTCAATCTGGTTGAACTTACTCATATTGATTGCGCCGCTTGGTTGAAGGTCAAATGGGTCAGAATTCAGGCAAAAATTGTAACAATATATCCCCGGTTTCGCGCTTCCGCGGGTGCGCGTGTATTTTTCCACGTAATTATAGACACCCGCGTCAAGTAGATTCTCTCGGTATTTGCCGTTGAGTGAAATTCCCATCATCTGTAAAATATCGCGTTCATTTTCTGATTGAAAGTCGCCGGTAATATGAAGTCCAGTGAGACGTTTATCGCGCGGGTTGATGCCTGGTCCAATCCCGTTTTTTGGGCCATTCTTATCGAAGAAGAAGCGGTCATTCGCGAAAGCCGGATTCAGATTCGCGGATAAGTCGGTCGTCATTCGAATGTCTTCACTAAACGCGGTGGGGCGCCAGTCGTCGTCGATGGGCGCGGGAATAATATCATAGGGGAGGTAGTTATACGGCCAATTCGTGTAATTGCTCCATTCATTTCGGAGATTGACATCGCTGCGCTGGAAAAACATCGTCCATGATGACACCATCCCCATCGAATTCTCTATCTTAAGTTTCTTATTCCCAGTCACATCGTTGAAGACCCAATCGTAATACGACTTGATGAGATACTTCTGCTGATTGGCAGCGAAGACTTTGGATTCTTCATCCGAGAGAAAGCAATACGTCGCCATTAAATGAACATCGGCGTTCCAATCCGTGCGCAGACTCGGGTAGGAATCCAGCGATAAATCAATACTGGGTGGCGGATATAAAAATCGCCACATCTGGTGAAGGGGGTTCGTGAAGTCGGGTTGAACGACCGGCCAATAATTATCGGGGTCGCCCACATCACGAATGGTGAATAACTCCTTGACGGGGCGCAACGTTACATCGATTTGAAGCTGGTTATATTGAAGACACACAAGGGGAAACGCCATTTTCGAGGACAGCGTGAACCATGCGTTGATGGGGATGTATATTTTACGCCCGCGGATAGACGGTTCTGCGCCTGCGGAATTCGACGTGCGATACGCATTCGGGTATTGGTTGAGACGCGCACCCGAACAACCCGGATTGTAAAGCTCGGGCACATGACCCGTCATTTGATTGTATAACTCGCGCTTCGTTGCGTCGAGGTCGCGCTCCAAAATTGCCATAAGATTATTGCCGGTGAAACGTTGGAGCGTCATGCCTCCGACAGAAATCACGATTTCCTTGACTAATTGCGTGCCAAGGTTTTCAATCCAGCGAAACTCATAGGGTGCCCACATGTCTTGTGCGCGGGCGGGTGGATGAATCGGGCTCCAAATCGACGGCAGCGTCACACATATATACGTGTCCATCAATAATTCCGCATATCTCGGGATATAAAATGTGAATTTGGACTCCTCTGTCATACGCAGTTTCTTCTGACCGTCGAAATCAACTCTAAACTTTTGAAGACCGAAATTCGTATATTTAAGGTATGTGCTTTTGAAAAATGACTTTTTGGGATTACCATTAAGAATAACGTTCTGATTGCCCGTAGCAACCAAATTCAATAAACCACCGGTCATTTAGTATATTACGCGGGCCTATTGTTATGTTGTATATAACTTTATATAAAAATCTATTATTCTAATATTCTATTATATATAGTAAGAGGAATATGAAAGAAAATCGGGTAGAATTCATATTTATAGGTATTATTATCGTGGTTTTCGCAACATGGAAACTATCTGAAATGATTAAAACGCGGTGTTATGAGAAAAGAACCAAAGAAGGATTCCGGGCGTCGTCGTCGTCGGAAGCACCAACATCCCCACCAACAAAAGAGCCGGAGCTCATGTCACAACTCACCAAAATACTCAAAAAGAATAACATCGACACGTTTTTGAGTGATGCGCCCGGATTGACAACAGAGAATTTTACTGTCGATACGACCGAGGGGGAAATGACGGTTCATCAACGAAAAAAAGCGGCTACATCGTTGGATACATTTACGGCCGCTTCGACCGCTTCGACAGCTTCGGCGTCGTCATCAAAGCCTCCGCCTCCCGTCGCCGCTCCCACCACCGACAAGCCAATCAACGCAGTAAAAGAAGGCCTCGAAAACCCCGATGAAAATACGAAAGCATTCATCGAAAAGAATATTACATCCATTAACCCACAGGACAGTCAAAGCAAGTTCAAGTTGCGTGATTACTATATCAAATCCGCCTATAACGCATTCAATCCCGACAAATTCAAGAACTCCACCGTAAGCATGGATGCTTTGTTATATGTCATCGCGCGTGGTTGTCGCTTCATCGACTTCGAAGTGTTCTCCGTAGATAATGAACCGGTTATCGCGTCTTCCTCAGTCAATTCATTTAATTACAAGGAGACATACAATCACATTCCCGTGAGCGACGCATTTGAAGTGTTAGGAAGCTACGTCTTTTCTGGGTCGAAATGCCCCAATCCAGGCGATCCTTTCATTATTCATATGCGGTTGATGTCGCGTAATATCACCATGTATGACAAGCTCGCAAAGATTATCTCTCAAAGCAAGACCATGGCGCGTAATTTATTAGGCCCGAAATATGGGCGCGAGTATCAGTCCAAGGATTTAGGCAACGAACCCCTTTTGGACTTCAAGGGTAAAATCATTCTCATGGTGGATGGAACAAATCAGGTATATCGAAACACAAATCTGTTTGAACTTATCAATATGAGTTCGAATACGATGTTTCTCTCGAAATACACTTACTTTGGCGTGAAAAATGTGGGCGACCCGCAGGCATTCAAGGACGCGAATAAGAAAAATATGTGTCTTGTGATTCCGGATAAGGGGGGTCGTCCTATCAATGATGGGCACAACGGTCCATTTACGTGGGGGTGTCAGATCGCGGCCATGTGTTTTCAGGAAGAGGCACGGGATGAGAAACTGAAAGCTTACGAAGATAAGTTTGCGTCGGTGGGGTATGCGTTTATATTGAAGCCGGAAGACTTGCGTTATGTTCCGATTACGATTGCGCCTCCGGCACCCCCCAACCCGAAAGCGTCGATGGAGGCTCGACCTGCCGAGGCGGCGGGAGGTGTCAAGATTACCTTGTAAAGAATGAATTACATCATGAAATACATAATGAATTAAATTCTAATCCTATTGTAGTAGAATTTAATGGCAACAATGTACAGCGGCAGCGGTGGTTCGCGTGATAGCGACGACAAGAAAATGTCCTTTGAAGAAAAAGAACTCGAAATCCTCCGCGAAGCCGTCGATTTAGTTGAAAAGCGGAAGGGTGCGGCTGTCATCCAAGACCCCAAAGTACAAGAAATCATCTCTATCGTCGAGAAATTCATCGCAGATAAAAAACTCGTATGTTATGGAGGCACAGCCATCAACAATATTCTTCCTGAAGACGCGCAATTTTACAATAAAGACATTGAATTGCCCGATTATGATTTTTACTCTGACAAGGCTCTCGACCATGCGAAAGAACTCGCAGATATTTATTATAAAGCCGGCTACGAAGATGTTGAAGCGAAATCCGGTGTTCATCATGGCACCTACAAGGTATTCGTCAATTTCACAGGTATCGCCGATATTACGCAGATGGAACCCGCGTTATTCAAAGCAATCTCTCGAGATGCCATTATTAAAAAGGGAATATCTTATGCGCCGCCTGACTTTCTTCGTATGGCGATGTATCTCGAACTCTCGCGTCCGGATGGCGATGTCTCGCGTTGGGAGAAGGTTCAGAAACGTCTCACCTTATTGAATACGCATTATCCTCTTAAAGGGTATAACTGCGATAAAATCGAATATCAGCGAGGGTTTGAAGGTGCGACGACTGCGTCGAAGACGGGTGAAATTAGTATTTCAAGAAAAAGGAGCACGCCGACGGCCACGGCGACACGCTCTCGGACTCGGACTCGAACTCAGACCCGAACGCCGTCACGCACGCATACACGCTCACGGACGATGAAACGAGGCGGTGGCGGTGGCGGTGGTGCGAGCATAAAGGCGCGTAAGCGTGAAGCAATACGGACCATCATGAAGAAATATAAAGGACTGGATGCGTATATGAAGCACTTATATCACGCAGTAAAATCGCATGAAGAGACGATTGGTGATTTTAAATACACGGTCGAAGAAGATAAACTAACCCATCGATATCGTTTGATTGCGACGTATGAGAAATTGTTTGGAAAGGACGACGAATATGTTTTGTATTCGATGAAGGCGAGAGAATTGGACGCGGAAGCGACGCCGACGCCGACACCGAGTCGCTCCGACCGTGCCGACCACGAAGACCGCGCTGACCATGGAGAGACAGAACTCGCGGAAACCGACATTTATAATATTGTTCGTCGTGTCTTCATTAAAAACCGCGCGGTGTTTTTCGGCGGGTATGCGAATATTCTATACTCGCGATATATGCCCAAACACCAGCGCCGCATCGTCCAAGAAATCCCCGACTTTGATATTCTCTCGGAAAACCCGCGCGAGCTTTGCGAAGAAGTTGTCCGCGAGCTTACCGCGCATAAATATACCGGCGTGAAATATACAAAGCACGCAGGTGTCGGTGAGGTGATTTCCGAGCATTACGATATTCGTGTTGGCGATGAAGTCATCGCATTTTTATACAAACCTCTCGCATGTCACAGTTATAATACAATCCGATTGAAGGGTCGCGGCGGCGGTCGCGGTGGCAACGAAGAATCGATTCGTATCGCAACCATCGACACCATGTTGAGCTTTTACCTCGCATTTATTTACGCCGATCGTGTCTATTATGACATCAACCGTATTCTTTGTATGTCGCAGTTCCTTTTCGATGTTCAGCAACACAACCGCCTCAAACAAAGCGGGTTATTACGGCGTTTCAGTATCAATTGCTACGGGAAACAGCCGACGTTGGAGTCGATGCGTTTCGAAAAGACTGCGAAATACGAGGAGTTGAAGGGAAAACGCGGGTCACGTGAATTTGAGGAGTGGTTCTTGCGGTATGTTCCGTATGAGAATGCGGGTGCGAATACGGGTGCGAATACGGGTGCGAAAAAGACGCGGAAGGCACGGAAGTAAGCGGGTCGGAACTTTTATTTACGTAATGTTCTATTACGTGTGCGACCTTTTGATTTTTTGATGCTTTTTCGTATTTTGGATTTACCAGCAGATTGGTATATTATATCTATAACTACTTCATTTTGGATATCATGATAATCTGCCAGCGATCGTTGAGGTTCTAATATTTGTTTATTACATTTAAGGTGAATCGGTGCGTTTCCATTCATTAGTGAAACCAGATATGTTTTATTCAAATGGTCGATTAGGGATTGAACTGTATCTTCGGGTTTGTATGGAACTGTAAAAACCGTATCGCCAAATATAGGCCTTATAAATAGTTTTGGTGTATGTGTGCCACCAAGTCGTTCGGATTCTTTCGCAATACGTTCTTGAACCAACGGTCTTAAAAATTCAACAATTTGATTTACAGAGTTACGAAGAGATGTTGCGAGAGGTTCATGAGCGAACTCCCACTTTAATCCCGTATTTGTCGTTGAATCGGCATGTAATACTGTCCCATCTTCGCCAGGTGGGACTGGAACTCTTGGACTAAATCTAAAATCTTCTTTCCTGAATTTATTTATCCAATCCATAGATTGGTTACCCGTAAGCAACTCTCCTTTACCCATATAAAAATTAATATCACCCAAACTTGACGCTGACATTTTATAAAAATAATCTTATATCTATTTTACACTTATATAATATTATTACCACTTGGTTGTTTCACCGCAGTCCCTCCCCCAATTTGTTGAATATCTTCATAATGACGAAGAACGTCAGCGCAAACATGGCACTTGTCGCAGTAAGACCGACGATTTTGAAATTGCCGTCTTCGCCGAATAAGAACGGGAGGAAGTGAAGAAGTTGGGCGCGGAAAACGGGCATCTGGAAAATGAAATACAGGACGCCGATAAGAATCGGCATTTGAAGGTCGTAATAAATCGCTTCAAGGGTGTCGATTTGATTGGACTGACGTGTGTTGGCGCGAACGATACTTTCCATCGATGCGTGGTCTTTGATATAGTCGGTGCCATTCTGCTGCGACTGCGAGTGCTGCTGTGGCTGGGGAACATAATTCGGCCGTGCTTGTTCATCATGCGTGAATGCGTTCGGGTTCATCGGAATATCTCTCGTGGGTATCATCGTCATACC